>Ga0335074_10000758_pt1 | contig 44329 bp, 40 predicted proteins | sample Lox_Sample_23_FD_206715 | JGI IMG/M metagenome (GOLD analysis project Ga0335074, IMG submission 206715) | Soil microbial communities from Loxahatchee National Wildlife Refuge, Florida, United States - Lox_Sample_2.3 | ecosystem: Environmental > Terrestrial > Soil > Wetlands | place: USA...
ATGCGGAAAGCGGAAATATCGACGAATTGCGGAGGCACGACTTAAATGGGTTGGTGGGCCCGCCAGGATTTGAACCTGGGACCAACGGATTATGAGTCCGCTGCTCTAACCGCTGAGCTACGGGCCCCACGCTTATTGCAACATCTTACCGTGAAAGGGGTTACTCAACACACCTGGCTTCCTCTTGATTTTGCTTAGATGTGCCGGTGCTAGTTGTGGTGCCAGTTGAGGCTAACGGCGCGATCACGCTGGCTTCGCCCCTGGAAGCGCCTCAAAGCGCAAATCTGTAATGACTAGGTTCCTTAACGTAACCTTCGTCCGGTACTTCCGGTGTGCCACGCTCTCATAGTCAAAGACGCAATTAAAATCATGTCCTACGATCAGCGCTCTGGCAACAGGAATCAGGAAAGTTCCGCTTACAGAAACGCCAGCAACATATCCAGTGGGGTGTGCCAGATTGTTTTCGGGATTAATAGCTCGGAATTCGTAGCGAACGTTTATCGCCGGTCCTACTCCGATATTCTCAATTTGAACCAGCCCTTCTGGGCAACGAACGACCACCGTGGAGTCGGTACCGTCCACGGCGAGAATCGCGTCTTCACCAGTACGAGCAGCCGTAGACAGTGCAATGCACGGTCGGAGTGTGGCTTCAACTTGATCTTGACCAAGAGCGAATTGCTTCTGAGAGGTCTTTCGGATTCGCCGCGTTTCAACGGTGTACCAAACCAGACCCAAAAGTAACAGGACTTGAATTCCAGTGTTCACAACATCGAGGTGAATCGTGGAAACACCGAAGGAGGCGGGCAGAGGCTGCACCGAGCTCACAACACCAGCCATTTCCTGCTTCCCCGCGCCCGAAATGCTGAGGCAGTGAGAGGCGTTCCAAATGACCCCGCCCCATGAAAGCACAAAAAATACCGTAATCATCCATACTGCGGCTTGCCCCCACCTTGCGGGATATTTCTCATAAATTTTTGTGTTCAGTTTGTGCGCGAGCTGAAGCTCCTTTTCGATTTCCCTACAAACAGCGTAAGCAATCGGCTGGCCTATTTTGATGAGGCGCAAGACAAAAGGGACGTAAACGGAAATTAAGAGTCCAATTATCGCGGCAACAATTACCAATCGCTGGTTCGGAGAATCACAGGGTACTTCAAGTATGAATCCCAGAAGTAGTGTATTAGCGCCCCAGGCGATTGCAGCGATCTCGTGGAAAACCGCATCGCTGTGCTGTCCTATGCTTTGAGCTTGCTCGTATTCTGCCAAAGCCTTATCGGTTTCGCTCATTGGTTGGGGAAACTCCTCGCTCACTGTACGCGGACAGGTCCTTCAGGTTGGGAACTATTCAGTTCATTGGTGCTCGCATCCGTCGTCGCATCCTTACGCGCCGCGAGACGCTCGACGGCGGCCAGCGTATGTTTGGGCGCGAGATGCGCGTAGCGGACCGTCATTTCAATGCTTTTGTGGCCCATAAGCTCCTGCACCGTGCGTAGGTCAACTCCGGCCATTACCAACCGACTGGCGAACGTGTGTCGGAGGCAATGCCAGGAGAACCGTCGAACCTTGGCCTTGGGCAGTGCAGGTTCAAACCAATAACGCGGGCCAGCGAGTGGCTCACCTTCAAGATTGCACACTACGGAGCCTGTCCCTTCGCCGCGCTTGCGAAGCTCGGCCAAAGCAGATAAAGCCGTCGCATTCAAGGGCAAGTGGCGCGTCTCGCCATTTTTCGAACGCGGGATGGTGAGCACCTTGCGCGACGTGTTTACGTTTTCCCAGGTGAGTGAGTACATCTCCCCAAGGCGCATCCCTGTGTGCAACGCCAGGTCGAGTTCGGGAATGTGTTCAGGGCAGGTATTTTGAATGTAGGTGCGCAGCCGGACTTCCTCTTCGTTGGACAACCAACGCACGCGGGCATTGTTCTCCTGTCGGTGCTTGACTAAGCGAGCGGGGTTCTCCTTGACCTTTCCGCTCTCAATGCCGAGGCGGTACACGAGTGAAAGCAAAGCCCGATAGCGGTTTATCGTGGCCGGAGCCCAATCGTTCTCCTCAGCGTTCTCTGCCAGAAACCGTTCAAGCTCTCGCGGCGTGATCGATTCCGCTGAGCGCCCTCTAAAACTAGAAAGCAATTTCTCCATACGGATCACGTCGTCGCCATAGCTGCGCTTGTGAGCCTTTGAATAAGCTAGCGCGTCTTTGGCTAGCTCTGCAAAGCCCACCATTGGTGCGCGGAGATTTTCGGGCAGCTTCTTTCCTTGGAGAACTTCGGTCTTCCGCTTTTGGTACAGCTTGATTGCGGCACCCCTGGTGCCCGCTTTCTCGCGACGAATACGGCCTGTCGCATCGGCGTAACGAATCCACCAGATTTTCGATCCGGGCTGCTTTTCGTAAACTCCTCGGAGCTTGTGCTCTTCAAGCTCTTGGTGCCTTTCTTCATTGTCATGAGGCTCGTTCATCTCAGATTCCTCCCTCGTCGGGATTGCCATCGCTAATGCTGACTGCGAAAATTGGTCCGCTTATTCGAGCCGCTCTGCAAAGTTCCCCAACGAACGTCGCGGAAAGCCTGCTGGTCGGCCAATCGAAGCAATACCGTCCGTTTTGCCAAAGCCGCGTAACTCAGGGTTGTGTTCGTCTTCCGCTTTAGATCCACAAGCACTTCTGGGCGGATGGTGTGAGGCATTCCACGCAAAAGGCGAAACAGGTCGTATACAAAATCCTTCTCTGGGTAGATCAGCTCCGATGCAAACACCTCTGCACCAATTTCAATACGCTTTGTCTGCTCATTCGTTCGGCACACAACCGGCCCTGACCCAGAATCAACGAGATGATGTTTTAGCTCGTGAGCCATGGTGAAGATCGTCGGCTCATCGGGCAGCCCGCCAGCGAGCATTACCGTGACTCCGCAATCGTCATTAAAATAAGCACCCCTCAAATCCTTGAACCCATGCCGAAAATCCAATTTCTCAATTCCCTCTTCACAATAAATTCGCCACATATCGCGAATCGAAAGATCGGAGCTTTCAATTCCGTTCCGCGCCCGCACTTCCAGCGCCAATTCCCGCATTTCATAGTAGTAGCCCGTGTCTCTCACTTTTTAGCTTTACGGCCTGGAGGACGCTTGGTGTAAACCTGTCGCGCACGCCGATACTCCGCATAGCGCCTTAACTCTTCCACGTCCTCGTCGTTCAATTGCTTGGCCGTCCGCAGAAGAGCATCGATTTTCGGATCCCGTTCGGTATGACCCTCTTCCTCAGGAAAGAAGTCCAAAATGCGTTTTCCAAAAAAACGGGCAAGCTTTTCAAGATCATCGATGGTCGGTCGGTACGTGCCTGTTTCCCAGCGCGATACGGTATTGCTGGCGACTTTCAGGGCGTCCGCAAGCGCTTGTTGCGAGATACCCGCGCCGCTGCCATAGCTCGTCCGAAATTCTCGAATCCGTTGGCCAACATGTTCAGTTAGAGTCATAACTGGTTTCTGGTCATTCCTCCCGTGTAAGGATAAAGTATTACTGTCTGTGTGTAGAGTCAATAAGAACTTCGGTGGTGGGTCAGTTTCCGATGAGGCAACAAACCAGCACATAGGGCACATTGAACATGCCGCACAATTCGACTGTGGTTGCCGACGCTACAGGGCCGCTACGTCCTTGCCTGCCTCATCCAGAAAGTGGAGCTCGTAAGTGTCGGGCGGTACGGATTCGCTTTCGGGCACGACTCTCGTCCGGTCTGGGTCGCCCTTGCGAGCAAAGCGTCGCTGGACCGCTACCGCGAGAATCAGCTCGTCCTTGACAACGCGATGGCTCGCGCCAGGATGTGCGCCCTCGTCCATGACTTCCTTGTGCACCATGATGTTGATCTGCCAACGGCCGTCTGTCATTAGGTCGCTGTAGCTCAGGCTGGTGTGTTCTCCCTCTTTCGAAAACAGCTCAATCTTCAGGGTAAACGGTTTCTTCTGTACCCACTTCTGCCACACCCAGTCACGCCCCTCACACAGCAAATTCGCGGTACTGTGGCCGGGCCGCTGAAATAGAAGCATTTGGGGGTTTTTGCCCTCAATGACATTTAAACGCGCTGCCTGCTCTGGCCGGCACGCGTCATCTGCCTCCATATACGCGCGACCATCAAACTTATATTGGTGCTCAGATGTGTTTCCCGTAGATGCAAATCCGATCTGCACATCCGGGAGCCCATGCGTCTTTGTGTCTAGAAACTCGAGGTGGTGTGCTGCGGTGGCTAGCAGCAAATCGCAGGATTGCCCAGGCCAGCGGAATATCCAGAAGGGATTTATGTTTGCTCCACGCAACTCGCCCGTGCCCATAACCACCAACAGCTTTTCATTAGGCTCTCCCAAGTTCACCGCACCAGCTGTAAACCACGCACCGGGGAGTTGCGCCAGCGACAACTGCAGGCGGTCGAGCCGGCGAGAAACATGCGCATCTCGGGCGAGCCACATACGCGCACACTCTGGCAAGTCCACCGCGCCGGGAAGTGAGTCTTCTTCAGAACTGAAAACCGTCGGTGAATTCGCCAGTTGGGCATTCGCCGGGACACCAGCCAGGCTAATAGCGCCGAGAAAAACTACACTTGCCCCACAGACTAGTGAACGCATTACGTCCATCCTATCACCTGCTCAGGGCTTCACTTCCCTGGGAATCTGATCCTTGCTAGTGAAATGAGACGTGATGCGTGGTTTGTCGGGCTTCACAATTTGACCGTCGTCACCTAGGTACTCGAATTCCACGTCCCAGCCGCCGGAAGCTACGTATCGGTAGCCATCGAATCGAAATAATCTTGCTCCGGACATCGTGGCCGATCCGTGTGACCAGGTGACCAGGTCCGGATATCCGTGTGTCCTTGATTTCAGGAAGCCAAACGATTGGACAGAGCCTCTCTTCAAGACCGCTCGATATTTCCCGCTTTTGAGTTGGAATACCCAAAATGCACAATTTCCCGTCGGGCTGCAAAAACACCCGTCACTCCCTTTAATAGCTAGGCCGACGAACAGGTCGGGCGTGAAAAAAATTTGATGGGCGACCAAAATATTCCGGTCTTCAGGATGGAAATCGGGGCAGCCAGCAGGGACCCCGGCCACCAACTCTTTGAAAATTTGATCTGGGACACGTACTTCCTTCCCTACGTATTCCTCCGAAGCGGCACGGTCCACGAAAGCTTCAACTTCAAGAGCAGTTGGAGGGGTGTGTTGAGTGGGCAACGCCTGTGGCCACAGAAGGACGGAAGTCGCAAGAAGCAAAGCGTCGGTAGGGATGCGCACGGCTCTCCGGAGTCCATGCAAGCTCTCTAAGGAAAGCGACTTTTGTAATAGCTTGGCTTTGAGCTTGAGAATTGAAGCCATTGTATAGCGTCTCCCGTTCATCTCTATCGCACGTCGATCTCCAACTCCTGGTAAACGCGGAAATCGTCCATTTGAAGTTGTAGAACTTGACTTGTCCGGTTTGCCGACCAACCAGGGGTTGGTCGCCGAATTAAGAGTGGTTCATTTGCTAGCGGGCGGATTCGTATTTGAATCCCGCCCGATAACTTGAATGGGGGTGGTGAGATTTTTCTGCTCGTACTGATATTGGTAAAATCCCTTTCTCATTTTGCAGTCGACGAGGTCCTGATTTATTGAGGTCTGCCTCCATTCCACGAGCAATTCCATTTTCCCTTCCTTCCACGGTCCGCGGCGCACCGGATACTTAGATAAGACCTTGAATTTGATTGCGGCGACGACGGATTCCCCTGGTCGCAGCGTTAGAAGACTTCCTGGGGAAAACTTTGAGCCGTACAGCGGATACGTAGGAGATTCTAGCAAAACATCGTTGTCGAGTTGGCCTCTCAACAAAACCTCAAAGCTGCCTCCCTCCCATTCACGGTGACTGGGGCCTTGGCCATCCGTCACCGTCTTTGGGTCGATACTCCAGGGAATTTGGATAGATTGTTTGCCACTGTTGAGGAGCCGAACATCGGCCCCCAATTCACTGCCGACAGGTGCCTTGTCGGCACTCACCCTGATTAGTTCCAGCGTGATTTCGCGCGGATGGTGGTCCTCCGACCGCACGAAACCGTCTGCGATGATACCGGGCAGAATCTTCTCACAACCACCAGGCAGTGCCGGTTCGGTCTGATTTTGAGAAATCGAATCCGATTTTGGCGGATGAGTAAGGTCTACAGAGCCGATTTGTTGCCCACGCGCGCCGCTGACGAACAGCAGAGATAGCGAAACATAAAACGCGGCCTTCATGACGGCATTATCACGCTCCGCGGCCCTCGCTCGCAACAATCCGATGAAAGATGTCGGGCATTCCTGAGCCACGCTTTCAAAGTCCTCGTAAACGCTGCCGGAAACTGACCCACTAGCTGAACTTCGCCTGCGAGAAGGCGCGTTTGGCATAAGCCTCGCCCGATCAGCGAACTAACCAGGAATTAGCGTCATTCAGTAGACTGTATGAGGCGGTGGAGACGTGGCGCAGCAAGCAGCCGGTGGATTCCTAAACTTCGTTCGAACTAAATGCTGGCTGTTCTCAGGCCGACGCAAAATCAAACGTCAGCAGTACGGCGAGGCCCTGCAATACTTCGAGAAGGTGTTACAGACAGAGCCTGACTCAGCCTTCGCTTTAGCCGAAGCCGCGCTCTGTTTAGGTCACCTCGGGAAAAATGAGGAAGCAATTCGCACGTACCACGATGCTCTGCGCATCGCTCCGAATTACGCTGATGTTCATGCGCACCTCGGTGAGGCCTACGCAAAAGCGCTGAGAAGCCAGGAATCCTATGATTCTCTCCATCGCGCCTTTCGGATGAAACCAAAGCTTCAGCAATCTCCATATTGGTTAGCGTTCCTCGCAGATGCCTGTCTGAAACTCAACCGGTCGGAGGAAGCTCGTGATGCATATGAGAAGGTGACAGCCTCAGACCGGAAGAATCAAGATGCCTTGTTAGGTCTCGGAATTAGCCTTGGGAATCTTGAACGTTGGCAAGAAGCTCTAAGTGTGTTTCAGAGAATCGTAGACCTGAACTCTGAAAACGGAAGGGCGTGGCACGGGGTCGGATGGGCGTCTGCCCGTCTAGGCCGCGATTCTGAAGCATTGCCCGCACTTCAACGGTCAATTCAGCTTGAATCGGAGAATGGGGCCGCACAGTTCGAACTTGGAGATGCATTCTACAAATTGCAAAAGTTTCAAGAAGCTGTGGGACCCATCCAGGAAAGCGTCCGCCTTCGACCAAACGACCCAGCCGGGCATCATGGCCTCGCCATGACCTATTGCGCGCTCGGACAATTCGACCGCGCTCTTGAACCTCTCTTGAAAGCCCTCGACTTAGGGCCAAAGTTCGGGGAAGTCTACTTCGAGCTAGGGCTGGTGTATTGTGAACTGAAAGAATTTGAGAAATCTGCACAGGCATTCCAAGAAGCCATTCGGATAGAGGACGACCGTGCCGACTATCATTGCCGCCTGGCGTGTGCGTACCTGAATCTCGGGAAGCGAATCGAAGCGTCCAGCGCCGCACGTGACGCCCTCCATCTCAACCCCGATCTTGCGGACGCTTATTTATATCTTGGGTCCTCTTTGCATGAGCCAGCCACTTGTAAGGAAGCCGTGGCTGCATACGAGAAATCACTCGAATTGGGTCCGCCGCAGTTCGAGGCACTGGCTAATCTTGGTGATGCGTATCACGAACTTGGAAGACTCGACGATGCGAAGAATGCGTTAGTTCGCGCTCGCAACATGAATCCCACCGATGCCAAACTGCGCCGGTTACTCGGCCAGGTATACTTCGAGATGGGCATGAAGGACGAGGCCATAGCGGAACACGAAGCCCTAAGACAAATTGACCCGCCGCTCGCTGAAAAGCTTGAAGAAATACTCAAGTCCACGTCGTAATGGGACCCGACGAGAAACCTGTCAGGTCCCACTTCCGATTAAGGCCACAAGCTGAGGACGGAATCTTTCCGGAACCACTCTGAGGTAACGCTCAGCGGAGGCGAACTTGGTCAAGCCTATTCGCTGCTTGTCTAAGCATCCAAGCAGTCCATTTCTTGGACTGCCACAGGAGGTAAGCGTCGAGATCGATCAGAGAGACTGCCGAAAACTTCCTGTGTCGCGTCGCGAACCACACTAGGAACTGTTCGACATGCCAGCGATAGCTTTTAACGGTGTCGGGACGCAAGCCTTTTTGAAGAGTCAGAAACGTGAGGAACTTACTTAGTCTGTCGGAAAAGGGTTGTGAGGGTTTTGCAGGCTGAGTCAGATATCCATGAAAGTTGAGGAACCTCCTGGCTAAGCCTGTGAATCCATAAATTGCGCACCGGCCAACCGTGCGCACTCGCTTGGGCTCTCTGTTCCTGAGCCATATCTTCGCTGCGTCCTTGATTTCCTGAAAGGTCGCAGGTCGAAGATTTCTAAGATTCAAAAACTCAACGATGTAAACCAGTCGGCTCGCGGATTGCCACAAAGTGGCCTGCGAGGCACCTTGGCGGCGTAGGTCCACAAGGAACTGTTCCCTTTCCTTGCGCAGCGGCGCTGTTCGGTGTCTGTGAACAGCAAGTTGAGATGTGAAGAGTGATTCAAACATGACCTAACCCGTTTCATCGGGATTCGGAAACAAAGGCAATGATTATCCGCCATTCCGACAAAGCTGTTGTTGAATATTCGTCAGAAGCGATGTACTTATTGGGTTATGAAAAGCATGTTATCCAAGCGTAAGGCCAGCTATCTGGACAGGGGCATTGTCCTCTTGGTGATAACTTTTGCGGCCAGCTCCGTGGGGAGTGCTCCTCAGTCGCCCATTTTGCAACAATCAGTCGAGACGCGTGGAGCTTTGAGGGAAATACGAGCAACGCAAGGGGACAGAGTACATACCCCACACGACGATAGGGCGCAAAGCGTCCTCACTCAGCACAATGACAATTTGCGGTCGGGGGCTTATCTGGAAGAAACCTATCTAACAACAGCCAATGTTCGTCCTGGTGGCTTTGGCAAGCTTTTCTCGCGACGGGTAGATGGCCAAATCTACGCGCAGCCTCTGTACGTTCCCCATGTTACTTTTTCGGACCAGACCTCTCACAACGCAATTTACATCGCGACGATGCATAACATGGTCTATGCGTTCGACGCTGACGACCCTTCACCCACAGCGGGACAACCGCTTTGGTCCGTTTCTCTCGGAAATCCTCTTCCATATAACTTTATGCGGATGAACTTTGCGATGCTCGGTGCAAATTACAACATCAAACCTGAAATTGGCATTACAAGTACGCCCGTCATCGACTATGAAAAACGGACTATCTATCTCGTCGCCAAGGTTTGCGAGGAGGACACTTCACAGGACTGCATAGGCAGCACGAAAATCAATTATTGGCTGCACGCGCTCGATATCACGTCGGGGAAGGAGCGAGAAAATAGCCCCGCTCTGATCAAGCCGACATGCAAAGGCACTGGTGCGAGCAGCGCAAATGGAACGATCACGTTCGATCCACTTCATCACCTGCAGCGCCCCGGACTGCTTCTCGCCAACGGAAACGTGTACATGGCGTTTGCATCCCACCAAGACACGCGCCCTTATCACGGATGGGTCGTGGCTTACAATGCTGACACCTTGAAGCAGTCTGCGGTCTTTTGTACTACTCCCGATGGCAAAGATGGCGGTATCTGGCAAGCTGGAAATGGGCTTGCGGCCGATTCTGCCGGTAACGTTTTCGCGATGGTTGGAAATGGCACTCCTCCCCAAGCGAATGACGCACGAAATGTGGGAAACAGCTTCATCAAATTGAGCCCCAGTTTGGCGCTTTTGGACTGGTTCACTCCTGTGAACGTGAATTGTCTGAATAAAAATGACATCGATCTTGGATCGGCTGGGCCACTTCTGCTTCCAGTGGCAAATTTGTTGGTAGGGGGAGGAAAAGAAGGCGTACTCTACCTCCTTGATACTACCAACCTCGGCCATTTTCAGGCTAGAGATTCAAAGTCATATCGCGACCTAGCACCCTGCGCGCATGCGGGAGACAGTGATTTGCCGCCGCCGCTTCAGGCATTTCAGGCTGCGCCGCGTTGGTCACCAGCTCTGATTCCTGTGTTTGGGTATCATCATATTCACGGTTCCCCAGTCTTCTGGAAAAGCCCCAGCAAAGATCTTGTTATCTACACGTGGGCAGAGAGGGACTATTTGCGCGCGTTCAGACTGGATGCAAATACTCTTCGGTTCTCCGATACCGCACCGCCAGGAAAAGACCCCCAATCGAGCTATCTGAGCGCGATGACGGATTCAATGAAAGGCATGCCTGGCGGAATGCTATCAATTTCGGCTAACTGGCAAGATGGAACGGTTGATTCCCCCGCGAACAGGGACGAGACCGGAATCGTATGGGCCTCGTTGCCCTTGAAGGATGATGCTTTTACACACTCAGTTGAAGGAGTGCTGCGTGCGTTTAAGGCTTCAGACTTGACGGAACTCTGGAACAGCACCGAGAGGCTAGAGGACAGAGTCGGCCTGTTCGCGAAATACTGCCCTCCAACTGTCGCAAACGGAAAGGTTTATCTGGCCACGTTCTCCAACCGCCTGGATGTATACGGTTTATTGCCATCTCCTGCGGGAACCGCGAGTACGGGTGCGACCGAAGTAGCGGGAGGCCCGCCCGCAGCGAGCCTCCCACGAAAAAACTAATCGCTTGACGTTATCGCGGCTAGAATGTCGGCGCTAGCGCGCTGCACGTGCTCCAGCGATTCAGTGAGAGTTTCCTTGTCGCCGGAATAGAGCTGAATGTAATCAGCCGAATTGTTCGCTTTGAGGCCGATGGCCTCGCAAACCACAAACGCGACGGCTTCTGCTTCTGTCTCGCGGACGCACTTCGTTGTCTCGGCGCGACGCTCCTGCTGATGGAGCAACGAGTGAGCTACCTCGTGCGCCAGAGTGGCAAACTCCTCAGCGGGACACTGGCCCGGAAGCAACGTGATCTTTCCAGGCGAGCATTGCCCTTGCGCGGGATAAATAGAGTCGGAATATTCAAGCTGAAAGCTGCGCTGTATAACGAAGTCCTTCAGCCGTTCCGTGTACCCAGCGGGATCACCCTGAGCATTGCCAAGTTCGGGAAGAGGCTCACCGTCGGTGTCGGATAGATCAAACACATAGACCGCGCGGAAGCCTACGGCGACTCTTGCGGACTCTTCCTCAAGGCTATCCTGCTCGGCGGTTTTCTTCGCCAGAATTGGCGCAAGGATGAAAATGCCTTTCGCACCTTTCTTCACAAAGCGGCCAAATTCCCGCCACTTGTGAAAGCCAGCAACCCGAGTTGCGTCAGGCCGCTGCGACGCGATAAGCATGACGTTGTAAAGGCTGTACCGATGGAATCGCGCCATAGCAGCGAGATACTCTTTCAACTTCTCACTGTGGCCCCTTTCCAGGGCTTGGGTAAGCTCCTCGATTGCCTTGCTGGCGACTTGCTTTGCTTGCTCGACTTTCATGTTTGTCCTCCTGTTTCGGGGAGCTATTGCTCCCTTCACACACGGCCAGGGAGCAATCCCGAAACGGGGACAAAAGCGGAGAGATGACTGCGTCCAGGTCAGAACGGGTGGCAGGCCGAATGACAACGGGTTTTGGTGGCGTGAGGCGTGCTAGTGAGGACCGTCGGCGTGATGAATTACAAGCTGGGACGCAGACAACTTGGAGCGGTCAACAGGAGAGCAAGAAAGCAAACGCAGCGTGAACGAGGAATGCAGCCTGAAAGTTTCTGAGCCGCGAGGCGTCGTATAATGTAACCTCAGTGCTTGTTTTGCACGGGAGTCTGTCCATGCCGGTCGGCAAATGCGCGCTTTGCTTGCTTCAAAAGAAACTGCTGAAGAGTCATCTAATCCCCGCATCCATGTTTCGGATCATCCGCAAGAGCCAGGGATCGGACCCGGTGTTCATGACCGCCAAGCATATAGGCACGTCATCGCGCCAAATTACGGCTCATGAATTGTGCTGGGATTGTGAGCAGCTTCTTCGAGAGAACGGCGAGGACTGGATGGCAGGTCAAGTATTCCAAGGGGAAGACTTTCCCCTCCTCAACAGCTTCAAATATGCCATGCCGGACTGGGAGTTTCAGAGCCACGCTGCCTATTCCGGGACAGCCTGCGGCACCGACGTGGAAAAAATCGTCTATTTCGGTGCGAGCGTCTTGTGGCGGTCGTCGCTGAGGCGCTGGACAATCGGCTCGGCGGAAACCACAACGCTCCACCTTGGGCCGCACCAAGAGACGCTTCGCCAGTATCTGCACGGAGAGGCCGGTTATCCTCTGGGGGTTGTTATCGTGACGCTCTGCACGGATTTCAATTCACAGGGGTTTTTCTTTACACCGAGCGCGATTCGTGACGGCTACATGAATGGATATTCCGTGAACCTCCTAGGAGTCTATTATCGGTTCTTTTTTGAGCCGAGCGTGCCGCCGGATTTTTATCGGTATTCTTGCGTTCACTCGGAACGGAAACGGATTATCATTGCGGATCAAAGTAAGCAATCGATGCACTCATACGCGCATCTTCGAAAGACGGCGACTGAATCCTCAAAATTGGCGGCACTAACGAGTTCTGTTTAGTTCAGCCGTGACGCGCTTCTTTATTCGCGAAGGAAGCCCAAATCCCAAACATTATTCGCCGTCCGCACAATCTTTGGAGGCTGCTTTATCCCGCGCGGCGCGGGGCGCTTCGAGCAAGGGTTCATGAACTACAGGGGGCGGAATTCGCCCCTTACGGTAGCGGATAGTCCCCATAGCACTGCAAAGGTCCACCACGTGGCCGAGCGTATGCCTATCTTGCGGCGGTGTTTCCCACGAACCTCGGAAATTTTTGACCAGCAACAAGATTTTCGGAGCGCTTCTTCCGGCACCGTCCCACCCTGGATGTCTCTAAGGATAATGCTTTCAGGAAATCTGTGATAACACTCCGGGTCTTCGCACGCTTCTTGCTTCGGCTTCCCGGCTGGCCGGGGCGGCGCTTGAATTGTTGGCCAATAGCCGTTCTCCTCAAAGAACTTCTGGTTCTCGGCCATAGTGTCGATGAGTTTTTCTTTATCGTTTGTTTCCACGGTCCGCTCCGCATTCAGTATATACCTGACCGCTGGGCCAGCATTCACGCACCCCGCGAAAAACCTAACTAATCATCTGAGATTGGGATTCGCCTTTGGAAGGAGCGACTTGAGGCAGTTGTCGAGACAGGCAAAAAGCTGCCCAACAAGCTCTGGCGCCGGAGGAAGTTTGTAGTCCTCGTCGCCAGGACTCATTCGCAGGTCGTCGATAAATACTCTGGAGGCGCTGTTTTCGCCTGCCTCTAGTAGCGAAAAGAAAAGTATCAACTGATCCCGCTGGCACACGTAAAGCTGCCTCGTCTTTCGGTCCAAAAGCAAATCGTGGAAATGCTCAGAGTTTTTGATTCGAGCAGCTTTACCCGTCATTATCTCATCCAAGGACGGCACTCTCTTTGTACGGAACTCGCCAAAAAGTGTGGGATATTGGGTTTTGGAAATGTGCGCAGCAACGAAGGGATGATTCAGGAACTGAAGCCATACGCCTGAATCCGTTGGTATGTCGTCTCCGCCGTCAGAATGGCCGAACCTGCGGGTTCTAGGGCAATACCCAAACGCCACGAAACGCAGTTTTCCCCGGTAGCCGAACGCCTCCTCCATCGCAGATGGCGCGGCCAGTGAAAGCGGCTTAGCACCGACTATTGTTGGTGAAACCTTGGAAGGGTCGGGAACGCTACGACCCATTTCTTGGAGCGCCGTCTTCACACCCTCAATAAAGCGCCCCTGCGCCCTCGACGAAGCTAGCCGGTCACGATGAACACCCATAAAGCATTCCCTTCTGACTGGATTCGGTGGCATTAGGCCCTCTGTTAGCTAGCCACAGCGCGCGATTCGGCCCAGTTTGCCTCCTACCTATTCAGGGTACCTGTTTTCGGAAAACCTCAACCGACGGGCTTCCAGGCACTATATCAGCGAAGAGGTACCGCAAGCCTTCTGGCTCACCCGCCTTTACATACGCCTGGTAGGCGTCCTCGATTACAGAAAGCGCTTTTGCTTCTCTTCCTGCTGAGTTAAGGGCAAAGGCATAAAACAGCCACAGGCTAGGATCGGATCTGTCCGCATCTAGGGCTTGGAAGCAGCACCTTACTTCATCTTCGAACAGCCCCATCTGATGGTAGGTCAGCGCTTTGCCGATGCATGCCCTGATGTTCTTGCCGGTGTTGTCCGGTTCCAGTTGCAGCGAACGGTCGAAGCAAGCCAAGGCAGACTGCAAGAGATGCTGGCTGTGATGGTCACCGTCATTCCCTTGGTACAGTGCCATTCGCCGGAGAGCAAGTCCAAGGTTGAGCCAAGCGGCAGTGTTGCCCGGATTTTTCTGATGATGAAGCAAAACCAACCCTAAGACCTCTGGTGGGGAGACTGAAAGTGGCGGGATGATCGCGTGATCTTCAATCAGCCCGCCCAAGAACCTGTTTGCGAAGCTTGCCATTTCTGGGCTCGGATTTCCTCGCACTTCCCTTGCCTCATACCAGACAAGTAGTTCGCGGACCTCCGAGGGAACGTCCGTGAGGAACTTACTTTGATCGCCGCTGGCTGAGTTAGTCACTGTGCTCCAGCACGCCGGACGGAACGCTCAAAGGTTCGGGTTCAATCTGAACCAATTGGATGCCCGCGCTCTGCACCGGTTGCCCGAGGTCAACCTTCTTGCCGTGGGTGTAGATTTCATGACGACCGTGCGTCCTGTGCCATGCGGCCAGCTTTACAGTCCGGCTTTGATGCTCAACGACTTTCCGCCAACCGCCGCCGTAATAGGCGCAAAAGCTGATTTCACCCTGAGTTAATGCCACTGGAGTAGTCGAATTGCAGATTCCTGCAAAGTCATAATTGAAGGCGTCCTGGAACCACATGCCGTTAACGATCATGAGTCTCCAGCGCCCGCCGTAGGAATAGGCTTTCTGAGACCAATCCTCACCGCTACCGGCGACGCGATAGAAAGAATCCTCAACCGCGCAGCGAAGTTCTCGATGCCCAAACCCCGAAGGTGCCTTCTGCCGGTCGAAATTGCGGAGTGCCGAAAGCCATACCAGCGCCTTAGTTGCTGCCGGTCCTCTCGCAGAGTCGGTTATCTCTACGATGTCCCGCATGAATTGCTCCAAGTTAAAGAAGGCGGGAATAGGAACGGCTTCTTTCTGATGTGTGTCCACGAGCAGTGCGCTAAAGATCCCACGGTTGGGATGCGTTTCTTGGAAGAGGCTTCCTAGCTTTGCCTCGGGATTGAGGGTGTCGCATAGATGACCGAATATCCCGAAGTCTGACAGCGGGAACCAATCCCGCATTGGCTGCCAGCCAATCGAGGTCTGCTCATGCAGATCGAAAGCGAGCTGCGTTAGAGGATAGTGTCGAGCGTAACGCTCATCGGGGGATACTCCCTCGTCCCTGCCGGCAAACATGATCGGCTGAAAAACGACACCGTGGATTTTATCTACATTCTGAATCGCGAAACGGACGATGTCCCCGAGCCCGTCGCTGTTCCGGCACTTGTCTACCATGACTTGAAGTGTAGTTCGCATTCCGGCTGCAGCTATGTTCTCTAAGGCTTGCAGCCTCACCGGCATGTAATTGCCCAATCCGCGATGTTTGTTCTTTTCTTCAGAGACTCCATCCAATTGGAGGTAGACTCCGTGTAAGCCAGCTTCCCTCGCCTGGAAAGCGAAGTCTCGACTCTTGGCAAACTCAATGCCATTGGTCGCGACGTGAAGTCGATGGAAGCCCACGCTCTTCGCGTGCCGGACGGCGTCGAGAAAAATCGGCGAAACTGTGGGCTCCCCTCCTGAGAATAAAATGTTGATCTCGCGCTGAGGCTTGAAGGAGAGTCCGTTGCTGAAAATGACCTTGATGTCTTCCATGCTCAATTCGTGAACGTAACTGGAAGCATTCGCATCCATGAAACACGGCGAGCACATCATGTTGCAGCGGTTGGTGATATCGACGATCAGGAATGTTCCTCTGCCGGAGCTAATGCTGTTTGGCCCATGACCATGCACGTTGCAGTCGTCAACGCACTCGAAGTCTCTGCCGAAAGCAAGACGCTCCATCCTGCGAAAGAAATCCGGGTGATTGGAGAGCGCGTCTTCGAACGGGCCGTGCTTCTCGCAGGTTTTGCGCATGAGGATGCGCCCGGCCTCTTCCAATATCTCCGCTCCAATGATTCCGGGATTGTCCCGAAATTCCGCCGCGTCAATCTCACGTTGGAGAACAGCGTCCACCGCCTCGCGGTTGCAGTCAGGACATAGCGAAAGGGTTTTCCTGGGAACGCCCGTATCCATCGGCGTGCGGTCCCGCTGCTTCAAAAGTTGGCCAGTGGCCCACCTTGGGCTAGGCAAACTCCCCTCCGGTAGGGTCTTGTTAATCGCTCGGAGTACTTTCCAAGCCGCATTTGCCGCCGAGTAGAGCGTGGTCGCCATGGATATTTCCTCCTCGGAATCCAGGGATGGGAAGGGTGGACAACTCTGAATCAATACGCGCTTGGTTAGTTCCAGTCAAGTCAAAAGCCGGTTACCAGGGACTGCGGCCGCTTACGAAACGAGAAAGGATTCTCCGTGATATGCTTACGGCTCGTCTCGAAGTCGCCGCGTATGATGCTCCGCTTCAGGATTTTGAAAACCGGCTTGATGCTGGCGAAATCAAGGAAGACGAGTAACGTTCAGAAACGCGTGCGGGGATCAGGACCATACGTCAGCGGTCGGGCTTATTCCGTTCTTGAACTCTCCGGCTAGTAATCGGCCAAGACGCTTGAGCGACTTACGGTCAACCTCTGTCAACGCTGGGTCATCGGGGAGGCCATTGTCGAGTCTCTTTAGGTCCTCAAGGGAAATTCTGTTTTGAACCAATGAAGTTGGGTCCACTGAGTATGCAGCCATCGGCAAGAAGATTTGCCGAAATGCCAATGCCAAGCGTGCTCTGCTATTTCCGATGTACCGCAGCCAAAACTCATTCTGTATCTTTCGGTCTGCAGGGTTACGACCCCAGTATTCCAATGCCCAACTGTCGGAGCTGCTCAGGTCAAAATTAGCGGCGTCAACCTCCCGGCCATATCGCTTTCTCATTCGCTCGGCGAAACTTTCGTTCAGATCAGCAATCGAAACATCGATATTTGATTCGCTCTCCTGCTTAGTCAAAACCGTCAAAATGCGAAATGCCATCGTGTCGTCGCTCGAATTTAGGATGCACTTTCGAAGAAAGGCTATCCTGTCGGCTTTTGACAATCTCTGTGCAACAAAAAGAATGAGCCTCAAAACATGACCAGCCTCGCCGAACGCAGGCATCATGTCATATGCGTAACTGGCCGAAGCTTTCGACGCAACTTCACCCAATGCTTTCCCGGCGTCGGCAGGGATCGTCTTTGCGGACTCCGCGAGTTTGCGCAGAAAATCATCCCGCTTTAGCGACCCCTTCTCCGTAGATTGCAGGGTATCCAGGAACAAAGCCTCGCCTTCAGATCGGCGTTCGTTGCGTTCGAAACGTTGCAACAACAAGGTGATTTCAGCGGAACTGAACATTGCGTCTGGAAGTTCATAGCGAAAGTAGGCCGCAAACATTCCCGGCTCACTGATCCGTTTGCCGTTTTCTTTGTCCGCGTCTTTTGTTATGCGGCGCAGTCTTCGCTCTAATTGGCCGCCGCCCTTCGACAGCAACGGGAACAGTTCGTAGAGAACGCCTTTGACCTTATCCAGTTCGTTTTCGTTCGTCACTGCCTTCTTTAGATCAGCCAAAAACTTAGTTCTGTTTTGAATCTCATCCTCATCGGTTTGATAGGGACCACCACGCACCAAACTTTCGCCACCGGTAAGTGCCAAAGAATTCTTCGCGGCAAGCCTATGAGCCGCTGGCGCGAATCGATCCAGCATCTCTATGAGCGTCAGGTCTACGGGATCGACTTCGCGCCGCAACGGTGCAGCAGCCACGCTCACATCATTTGCCAGCAAACCAATAGCCCTCAAGTTTTCACAAAAAGGGGCGACTCGTGCGCTCCACACGCTTTCCATTCGCTTCTTGAACTCGTCGGCCTCGGTGCTGGTCTCAAACCAGCCGCAACTGGCGAATGCGGACACTAGCCGGTCCACACCAGTTTTGCGAAGGTCAATGGGTTCGGGTTCGGGAACGGACCTGACAACCGGAAAGAATTTCTCGAAATATTCGTGGTCCTTGTCTGTGATTTTCACCATTGTGTCTAGGCTACCCGCACACACAAACGTGACATTGGGCAGGGTTGCCATCCCTCTGATTACCTTTAAGAGGGTCATAATCTCGTCTCTCTCCATTCGATCAATTTCATCGAGGAGGACCACGACTCGTTTGGGAAGTCGGTGAAGGGCAGATTTGAGACTGTTGATGTCATCCTTTTGCGTATTTGCCGGAAGCAATTTCAGGTACTCGCTAACAAATGGAACTTTCTGTCCGAGTGCCGTGGCTAGGCGCTTGGCGCTTTGTCGCAAACCAGGAACGAGGTACTGTTTATTGCATTCCTCGGCTATGTCGCCGAAAAGATACGATGCTAGCGTCTCTTGAGACCCAGGCAGCCATGTACTGAAAGAGACCACAATGGCCTTGCTTTCAAGGTGTTCTCGTAGAAGGTTGAGCGTCGATGTCTTGCCTGACCCGAATGGGCCGGACAACAAGATGACCGGCGTTTTAGCAATCATGATTTTGACTGAAAGGCTGTCGACCAAGGCGGCTCGGCCTAAGGCATCCTGCGCCCAAGTCTGAATCGGGTCATCCGACCACTCTAATTGAGACCCTGCAAGAGACCGCACTTTTGATGGAACAACAAATTCATCTTCCTTAACCGTTCTAGCGGCGTGCATGTTGCCTCGCAGAAACAATCGAAAACTTCCAAGGGTGTACGCGATTACAAAGCAAAGACCGAGAATAAGACGAAAGGAGAATTTTGGCGCTGGCAGTAGCGATATCAACAAAGCGGAAGAAAACGGTACGAAAACCAAACCGCTTGTTACGCCTTTGCTCCACGATTTTAGGCCGCGCCAAACGTTCATGCCGAAGGACGGCCCAACCGCTACAAGGGTGACAATGACAACGATAGCCAAATAGGGCAGATAGTATCGAGCATCGTCAAATGACATCCACGGCTTATAATGCGTCGCAACCGAACTTTTGAATGCATGATCCTGCCTGACCAGATGAATTAACTGAGCGACTAGAATTCCGGCGCTGGTCGAAAGGAACAAAGAAAGCCATTCTCTTTTGGTAAAGACCCACAACATCGCGGGCCAAGAATCGTGGATTTTTTTCTGCAGGGGATTTATCTGAAGCACCGACCTGCTCCCAATAATCCATAGCGTTCGAGAATGGTACGATTTTAGAGGGATGCGACCCTCCCCGCCATAATGTTTATCGGAGGTTTTGCGTAAGGGATTGTCCGAGCCCTTTACTCCTATCGGTGGAGGCGTTTGGGTTGGCGGGTCGCTTCGGGCCAAATAGGTGGCCTTGAACAATGTGTTGATTGTGTTCGGTCTTTAGTGCAGTCGGTTTTGAAACGTCTCGGCTTAATACTTGACCAAGCCTGGCTGCATCATTGGTGTAAATCTGAGCGTCGTAGCGCCCACGGGAAATGGCGACGTACGCCAACCGGCGATTCACGAGCTTCTCGCCTGCCTGTTCGGTGTCCACGTGGATCAGGACCCGGTCGGCAGTCTGGCCCTGGCTACTATGACTCGTCACCGCATATCCGTAATCGAGGTGCGGATTCTGTTTGATGTTGAAGGCGAGACGACGCCCGGAATCGAGTCGCAATTGTAAATTCCCATTCGCGTCCGCCTTTTCGATACTGCCTAACTCGCGATTTGCAACACGCTGCTCGCTATTCGGCGCTGTGAACTGGACGCGGTCGCCCTTGCTAAACGCCCGCTCCATTTCTCGGTACAGCGTTACACCGTGCAATCGGCGAGGATCGTAACTCACTTGCTCGCCGTTAGCGCATTTCACTGTCACCTGATTTTCTTTTTCGTTCACACGTTCGATTCGTGCGTACTCCCCCGCTTTGATACGGTGCGTCTTGCTCCCCTTCGTGTAGCGCACCACGTCGCCAGTTTCGTATTGCCCGGCCCACTGCCGGTCCGCTCCTGTGATTTCTTGGCGTGCTACTAGTACTCGGTGTTTTTGCTCGTGCGTGTCCACCTTGCCCGCGCCCTGCATCGTTCGGTGGATCACCTCGTTGATCTCCCGACGCGACTGATTATCTGGAGACACCACTAACGTCCCTTCTGGTTTCGCCGCGTACTCGCGTGCGATTTCCTTTATCCGTTCCTCGCGCTCCACGATTTCATGCACGCGGCCTTGCACGTCGAGTTTATCCATTGCCTCCCGTACGTCGCCGCGCGAGAGCTGCTCGACGACTTCTTTCAGCGCTGGGTCTTTCTGTCGCATGATCTCGTCTAGACGTGCCGTCTCAATTCCAGCTTCCCGAAGTTGCTGATATGGTCTTCCGGCTTCGACCGCCTCATGTTGGCGTGTGTCGCCCACAAGCAACACTCGGTCATTTTCATTTAGCCGATGAAGGAACTCGTTCATCTGTTTCGTGCTTGCAAGACTCGATTCGTCGAGAACGTAGAGGCATTTCTGTGTCTTGTCGTGCTCCTGGTTGCGCGAGAGATGCCGCTGCAACGTGCTCGATTCGATTCCTGCTTCTGAGAGTTTCTGCACGGCGCGTGAAGTGGGGGCGAAGCCCTCCACTTTGTAGCCCTCTCGTTCGGCGGCTTGTCGGATGACAGCTAAAGACGTAGTTTTCCCCGCACCCGCTACTCCTTCCAGCGCTATTACTTGATCTTGATTTGACAGGATTTTGTCAACGGCTGCTCGCTGGCTGTCGCTTAGGTGCCGTTGCTCTCGCTGGAGCTCCCTGCGGGTCTCGCAGCTCGCGATAGGCGAGTGTTGGCTTTGTCCGTCACGCATCGCTTTAATTGTGTCCTGTTCGTATCCGAGCATTTCGGTTGTGGTGAAGGCGCGGCCAGGTGAACGATGGTTGGCCTCGATGAACTCGCCACTCTTGACGCGGTTCTCGAACTCAGTCCTGACTTCATTTAGCGTCGCCTCACCCATCGAACGCTTCAGTGCGTCTCGCAATAATGCCCGCTCGTCGGTCACTGCTTCCCGTTCTAGGTTGCGCTCCTTCGAGAATGTGATCGCCGATTGGACTTTTTCTTCGGACGATTCCCGCTCGATGGGCCCCTTCGTTTTAGCTAAGTCGATCACGCGGTCCGGTTGGTCGCCGAAGGCCTGCGCCATCGCGCGATGCCGCTCTTGCATGTCTTCGTGGGTAATTTCCAGTTTTCCCTCGCGGGTCTGATGAGCCGCGATCTGTGCCGCACCGGCACCACGCAGACCGTGCTCGGCGAGATGCTCTTCAATCTGGCGGCGGCGAGGACTCGATGCTTCCAAATACTCTTTGCTATAGCCCTTGATTTCCGGCTGGCCGCTCTCGCCGCGCTCGATTTCATAGCCATGCTGTTTGAGCCGGGCAGCCAACTCCGAACGATACACAGCGGTTGCATATTGCTGCGTTCTGTAAAGCTCCTGTGGTTGGAGCGCGTGTGTTTCTTTATCCTGGGTTTGCGTTAGGTTGAAAAAGACAACGTGCGTGTGAAGTTGGGGAGCGGAGTAGCCATTCACTGGACGCGCACTGTCATGCTCGAACCTTGCTGCAACCCACTTCCCTGTTGTTTCGGCCGGAAGATTGCTTCCGAGTCGGGCCTGGACGTATTTCTCCAGCTCGTTGAGAGCCACAGCTACGCTCTCGCGATGGGCCTCCAGCACGCGCTCATCACCGCCGACAAGTGCGGTCAGCGATACACTCTTCGGGGCAGAAAATGTCGCGTCCCAGCCTGCCCGGTGTTCCATTGTCTTAATCTTCTCGCCTTTTTCATTGAGGTATTCCCTCGCGGTCTGATGACGCACAAGTTGCTCGCCTGTGATTGGGTGTTGCCCCTCACTGAGTCGATGGAATTGTTCTTCGCGAACCTCTCCTTTGAGGCCCCATTCTTCCGCTAGTCTTCCATGCCAGTGCCCGGCGATTCGGTCGCGTTCGGTGTAGTAGTTCGCGCGCGCGTTAGTGAACTCTTCGGCGTGGTACGTCCGCGCCTGTCCAGCACTGAGGGGCTTGGAAATGGTCAGCACGTTGGCTACTCAAAAAATCGCCGTTGCTGCTGCTCTGTTCGCTTTATTTGCTTTTGGCGTATCTGCTTCACTTCTTGCGGTGAAACTTTCTGTCCCGCCGCCCCGTCGTCACTAGCATCGCCAGGATTCCTCAATACCCTCGCTACTTGTCGCGGCTCTGTGTTCCTTTTTCGCTCGATGAATTTCGGCTGCTTTTCCGGGAGCTGGATATACGGAAAGCTCATCGGCACTACCAAATTTCCTGTTTTGAGATACCCGTGCAACGGTTCCAATCCAGTGATCTCGCTCGGCATAACTAGCGGTTCCACTTGTCGCTCCAGATTGTAGCTATTCGCCTTTCGACGACGCGGATGAGTCGTGCGGCTCTCCCTGAGCCGTTCAATTTCGACTTCGCCGATTGTTTCGCTGATCCACTTTGCTGCTCGCGGTTCGCTTGTTCGTAAAAAGATTTTCGTGGCAGGTTGCGATAGCATAGCCTCCGATTCGTGCCCGTATCGCGTCTCAAGCTGGCTGCGTCCCTGAAAGCCAAGCACTATCGGGTTGTTCGATTTGCGATTCTCCGTCACCGCTGTGTGCAATTGGGGCAACTGTTGCAAGCTTGCAAGCTCGTCCAGGACGAACCAGACAGGCCGTGGGCTCGCTTGGCCCTGATTCATTAAGCGCAGGACCAACGTATCGAGCCACAAACTAATCAGAGGCAAGAGCCTCTTTCTCGTTTCTGGAGTCGAAGTAAGGAAGAGCCAGCCGCGTCGGTCCTTCGACCATTTCAATGCGCTCCAAATCTGAGTCGTGTCCTTCTCAGTCGGCAAAAGTTTAAGTGCGTCCGCTACCATGTTCAAGGAACCGAGTACGCCGCTGCGTTGAGGAGGCGACTGCGGATCAATGATCGCCGCAAGCTCAGTTCCTTCGACACGGCTGTCGATTTCTTCGGGGTGCGACATCCACCAGACCAGCTCTTGAGGCGCCGGATGGAACGTCAGCAAATGGGCGAAGATTTTGCGGGGGCCTTCAACGAAGAATGGATTCTCGTTAAGGCGATCAGGGAACAATGATGTCGCCAGGGTTAATGCTTCGGCTTCTTGCCGCAGTTCGTTTCCGGGAGTCCAGTAGGGCATTCTTTCGTCGAGCGGGTTCAGCACCAAATCACCTCGCTCTGGATTGAAGAATTGCGCCGTGTATTCAAGCGCGGGGTCGTAGACGATAGCGGTCTCACCGCGCCTTTCGACTTCTAACAAGATTCTTCGTGTGAGAACGCTCTTGCCTGTTCCGGTGTCGCCCATGATGAGAATGTGGCTCGATTCGATTGCTCGCGGAATGCGGACGGAACGTATCCTGCCTGTCAGCTTTTCCGCAAAGCTCTGCCGCTGAACGAAGCTGATTCCGTCGGAGTGATTTCTTCGATTGAATCGGGCCGCCGTCACTAATTCTGGTCCCTTGAGTCTTCGCCCGTTTTTCCGCATCCTTGCTCGCGCGATGTCTTTTGGAATCGCTGCTATAAGACATACGACAAATACCCCGAGTCCACCCAAGAGCCCTGGCTTCTCGAGATCCATCAGCGTTTGGTCCTTGTAGATCGAATGGCTCAGCCACTGGTGTAGCTTGGAATTCTCATACTGCCGCCGCTGCCATTCGACCTTCACAGCGCCAGCTTTCGTGGCCTCTTCGGTGAGAACGAAGGCATACTGATCGCGCTCGATCACGTCGCTGTCGAGTGCCAGTCGGTCTCCCGTTCGAGTTACAAGGACGAGCACCGAATATGTTCCGGTCCGTGCCGCCCCTCCGGCACTCTCTGTCGCTGCATAAGCATCTGAATAGCATCTCTGAAGCGGCGTCCAAGTCGAGATGTAAAAGAAGTGTCCGATTACAGCCCCGCCGACGACCGCGACGATTACGGACGCAATGGTCCAGATCGGCTTATCGCTCGGCCAACGGCCCGCGTAGCTTGCTCTTCCCCACTCCTGTTTCATAGCTGCACCCCCTGCCTACTTCGCGAACACTCAACCCGCAAACGCTCGATCAGCTCTGTTCCGTACACGCGGGCCCAAGCCGCAGTGCTGCCTTCTTTTCTTTGTCCCGGTCTGCCCGCTCAATGATGGCCTGCATCTCGTCAGCGTTGATCGCCTCCCCCCTTGCTATGGCAAAGTGGAGGTTCAAGAGGATCGTTCGCAACGCCAAAACCTCAGCAAGTAGAGTTTCGCCGGTGGCGCTAGCGTTGGGTCCTTCGGCCTTCTCCAGAAGGACCGCTCGACACCATTCGCTAATGGATAGGTGTGTATCCAAAGCGCGCGTTTCCAACTTTGTGTACTCTTCCTCAGTAACCTTGGTTCCGACGGAGCGCGTTCGAAAAGCTGTCTTCATATGGGGCCTTTCTAGGAATGAAGAGACTGGCGACGAACTGTGAGCCGCCTAAGATACGAGTTACCCTGCGGGAACCCCCGATCACCGGTGTTGAGCCGTTTTGCCCTCTAGGCTCCTTAGAATCAATTGGTTCGCGTATGCGAACCTCAGGTTCCTATGCAGCACCCTTTTAGGGGTGACGTGTCAAGAACCATCCCGGTGCCGAAGGCACCGCAACCCTCCCGCTACGCGGGCGACATCGTCATGCGAATCGAAATGTGGTCACGTCGCGCGAATTGCTCGATGGAATCGCGGTGAACTAGGACACGCCGTCCGATACGCCGTGCTGGGAGTTGCTGGCTGAAAATGAGGTAGTCCAGACTGCGCAGCGAGATCGACAATAGTTGGGCCGCCTCGCGCTTCGTGTAAAGGACCTTCTCAGTTGCTGGCATTGCCGTACCGCTCCTTTCTATATCCGTATACAGGATAACTATATCCTTCATTAGGAGTACATCGCGACGTGGTGCTTTGTCAACACCAAATGTAATATGCCTTCCTGTATCAGGATAAACGCGCGGCAAGCCGTTCACCAGGCGTTCGTCGGAATCGCGAATGTATTGGCGGGATTCGGAAAGGAACCTGTTCGGAAAGGCTCAGTTCTCTAACGAAGACCCTTCGCAGACCGCTTGCAACTCACGAAAGATGTCAGCATGGTGCTGGCCAAGGTAACGGGCAATGCGGGCATTCGCGAATAGCTTGGAAAGGTAGCCACGGGCGAGCACAAGGTTGAGGACCTGATTTCCATGGGATTCCTCGATTAGCTTCAAGTCTCGCTGGAGTGCCTCCATTTCTTTTTCCATCTTAGCTATCTGTTCGGGTGTTAGGCCTTGGACGATCTTATGCTTGTCGGGTTCTATCAGCATGTCGGGATGCGTGGCTGCAAAGAGCGCCTTCACATAGGGCACTGAGAAATTTGCCGTTGCCGACAAGAGCTCGCACACCTCTATCTGGCGCATCGGCTTCATTTTCCTGAGGTAAAAGAACACGCCCAACGAAACATGCTTGTTCTTGAGAATCTCAGCGGCTTCCTTGCAGATGCCATTTAACAGGTCCCGTTTCTGCCGGATGCTGGCTACATCTACCTTCAACACCTTGGCGATCCGTTCCTCGGAGACACCGTTCCGAGTGGCCTTGAGGATCATCGCGTGCTCTTGAATGGTGGCCATGCGATTTACACGCTTGTTGTAGGTATACGTTTCGTCGTCGGTCGCCACAAGGCAACGAGCCTGAGTTTCCCCGAGTTGTCTTAGAACTTCGAGCCGAATATGTCCATCGAGCAAAAGAAATGAATCAGTCTTTCCTTCTTGCGGAAACACGATAAGCGGTTCGATGATACCGACTTCGCGAACTGAAGCGAGGACCTGTTGGTATTTCTGGCTCGATCTTATGGATGTCTTGACGTGCTTAAGTGGAAGGATGCTTGTTATTGGGACGATCATTCCTTGAGGATCAAATGCGATGGGCACTTGTTTGGGCATAGTCAAACCTTCTCTGCGATTTGGATTTTATCGGCCAAGGGTGCCGGTAGTGTGTCTAACCCTTCCGCACGGAGCAGTGTGAGGAAGTTTTCGTCGCGGAAGAGATTCCTGAGCGCCGATACAATAAGCAGCAAACGGTGCTCGGTTACTTGCGACTTTTTTATTAGAAGTTTTTGCCGGTCGGCTTCCTGTCGATAAACTCGAACTAGTGAATCTGCTGATTGGGTGCGGTCATTTTTTCGTCGCGCACTCTGGTTACAACTCTTACCGTTGGCCTTTCGGGCTTCGATAATCCGGCGGACAGTGAGCAACTTGCGCCCGCGTAGGGTTTTGTCTTCGTAGGCCTGGCAGAGCGCGCGCTGAATGCCATCTTCATCGGCGTTTGCAATCTGCATCGCGACCGATAGCGGTATCCGGCCTTTCTCGACGGCGGTAATCAACCGCTCCTCTCCATTTTTGAGCAGATGAACAATTCCGGCCACGTAGCTCTTGTGAACGTCAATCTTCTTTGCGATATCTGTCGTGCTGTAACCCCGAGACTTCAGACTGCTGATTTCACGGAGTAGCTCTATGGGCCGAAGCTGACGTCTGGCAATGTTCTCGACCAGGCTCATCAAAAAGCATTCTTCCTTCGACGCCTCGTTAACAATGGCGGGAATTTCTGTTTGGCCTAATGCAACGAATGCTTCCAGACGGCCTTGGCCGCAAACAAGGTCGTAAGTCTTGCCGTCAGTAGAATCCGTACGGCGCGCGACGGTTATGGGCCTCTTTAGACCAAGATTCGAAATATTCGAAACGATGCTCTGGAAGATAAATTTATTGCGGCTGCGTGGATTCAGAACGTTGATTTGACCGATAGGAATCATCTGAACAAGCGGCGCTGTTCCATTCATGCTGCCTCCGGTATTCGGGCGCGTTTCGCCATCTCGAAGAAGAAATCGAGTGTGTCGAACCGATAGGTGTCCAAGCTGACCGCGTTGTCCTCGGAAAGCGATAGCCTTTCAAACGTCAGGTCGAGGCTTGGGAGGAGGTAGTAGTCGAGTGGGTTCTGATTCTCGCCATCCATTCGCACCGCCACAGTGAGGTCCGGCTTTAGGCCAGTGTCGAAACGAATCAGCCATCGGAATGCTCCAGACTCTCTCTGTCTACAGCGCGCGATGATTATTGATGCCGTAAATTCATCGTTCACTGTCAGCATGTCGGCTTCGGCATCGGCGTGAACAGCACCGCCAAGTTGACGGATATTCTCCGTTACGTCCGCGACGACTTTAGGGTGCATAAGGCGCAGTTGTCGGTTCGTCTCGATAAACTGATAATCTCGGTCGGGAGTGTAGCCAATAAGCGTATACGCCCGCACCAAACTACCAAACCGGCTACGGTAAACAGAGCTAGAGGCCATTCCTTCCGCTTCGTCTATCAAAAGACCAGAAAGACGCTGCTCCCGTTCGAACAGACCGCGCAGTTGGCCGAGCAGCTCGTCATTTGTAAATCTTCGGCTTCGTTCCCGAATGATCGCTTGGGCCCGCTCGAAAAGGTCCGGCGGGATGATGGATTGAAAAGCCGCATCCCGGCGAATCCACATTTCGGGAGGATTGATGACGCGCTTCTTTTTTAATTTGAAGGAGACTCGGTTGTAGACGTTGTTGCCGATGTACTTCTCGCTTGTCAGAACCTGATGGACGGTGCCTTGAGTCCAAGGTCGCCCGAGGTCCGTCGGAATGGCGCGTTCGTTCAACATGCCTGCAAGTTTAGATTCTGCAATTCTTTCTTCGACGAACATGCGGTATATCCAACGAACGATCTCGACTTCCTCCATTGGGCCAGGAACGAGAATGACACGGTCCGTCTGAATGCTTTTCTGCTCCCCGCGATTGAGCGTTCCTTTTCGTTCACCATTTACGTCCCGGAGCATTCGGCGGAGTCCGTATCCTGGGGAGCCACCTTGACGAAAGCCGAGTTCAATTAGCCGACATTGCCCGATGAAGACCTTCGCGGATAGCTCGCGGCTGTACTCGCCAGCCATTGCTCGCTTCACGCCCTTCACAATCGTCGAGATTGGGCTACCATCATTTTCAAATTGCTCTGCGCAGTAGTGGACTTCGATCTTCGCGCGCCGACAGATGTATTCGTAATACGCACTCTCGTCCGCATCCTGGAAGCGTCCCCAACGGCTCACGTCGTACACGAGAATTGCGTTGAAGTCAGCCAGGCCGTTTTCTACGTCGTGAATCAATTGCTTCAGCGCATCCCTGCCATCAAGACGAAGGCCGCTCTTGCCTGAGTCCGTGTAGGTCCGCACGATGACCATTCCTCGCCGTTCGGCGTACTGCTGGATTACGTCTCGTTGGTTTTCCGTTGAATATTGCTGGTGCTCGGTGGACATGCGTACATACTCTGCGGCGGGAGTCGCAACATTCTTGGGTTGAGGTGGCGTAGCCGGTAGTCGTGGCGTGGTTTCCATTTCTGCGACTTGTCTGGAAGCGCGGGTTCCACGCTATTAGGAATGTGCGCAGCGTTCGCGATTACGACGATACCTGCGTCCTCAGCCCGACCCCAGAGCGAGAGGGGCCCACCCTACCGCCCAACGCTGGATGTAACGGACATCGTGGTCCTTATATGATGGTTAGGCAGTGGATTCCAAAGAGATGTTCTTTACAACCTTGCTTTTTGGATTGCGTCTCGCGGAACCCCTTCCAAGATAATGACTTTAGCTGAGGCCAGGTTGTTCTTTTCGCTGATCGCACCCCTTCGACAAAAAAGCCACACCCTGGCATCAAAGGATTTCAAATCCAAAGCCACGTTGTTCTTTACCAATTTCAGTAGCAGCCGTAATTCACTCAATAGACCAGACTGTGTGGCAGTCGGATGATTTTTGGTGAGCAGTTCAGCTCGATAGTTCTGCATATAGCCAGGATTGTTCTCCCGCCATTTTTTCTGGCTATCGCGGCACTGCTCTCTATACACGGGATCTTCCTCCAGCTTCTTGCGATGGTAGGCCGTGCGCCGTTGGCGCTGGCACTCCGACGAGCTGCAAACCTTCTGGTCGGGACGGTAGCGGGACGGCCGAAATGACTGCTTGCAGTATGTACACCTTTTATTTTCGCGCATGCTCATGGCTAGCATGGCGGCACATGCTCGGTCATGAGCTTTCCGTGAAACACAGGACACTTAAGACGCACAAGTGGATGTAAGATTCGGTTTGAAGGAACTCGATTATGGCTGACATAACAAATGTCTCCACGGAATCCGCTGTTGTGATTCGGCTGACAGATCGGTTCACGCGTGCGGTGGATTACGCTCGCCACATTCACGTTGGGAGCCGCAAGGGCACGGACGTGCCGTACATGGCGCATCTGCTGGGGGTCGCCTCACTCGTCCTAGGAGAGAGTGGGCACGTGGGGTTTCCTGTGACGGAGAACGTGGTGATCGCGGCGCTGCTGCATGATGCGGTTGAGGACGAAGGCGGTCTTTTTCGGCTGCGGGATATCGAAGACAAATTTGGCCCCGAGGTGGCCAAGATCGTTGAGGGCTGTACAGACAGTTTTGAAGAGGACGCAGACAAGAAGAAAGCCTGGGAAGAGAGGAAGAAAAGCTACATTGAGCGCCTTCCGAACGAGCCGTCGAGTACGTTGCTCGTGTCTCTGGCCGACAAGCTATACAACGCGCGGGCTATTCTTGAGGACTATCGAGAGGTAGGTCCGAAAGTGTGGGAGCGGTTCAAGAGAGGCCGCGAGCAACAACTGTGGTATTTCCGAGAACTCATAAAAGTCTACGAGGAAAAATGCCCGAATTGGCGAATCGTGGCGGAACTCAAGAGCGTGGTCGCTCAACTCCGTCAAATCTCGGGGCAGGGGTCGTCCTCTAGCTAGCGAGGCGGTCCGACGAAGGCTTTCCGCAGACGCGACCAGTCAGATCGGACCCGTTTTAGTCGACGAAAAATCCGTGCGATTGTAAGTTGGCAATCTCTTGAGGGTGCTAGAATTGTGCCCGTAATTGTTCCCTAAACATAGAGCGCTTCTCTGCGCGTAACTTAAGAGCGGTGTGTCACGCGCTAGGGAGGCATTGTAGACCGGGTCAGGGGTCTCAAAGCGCGGAGGTTAGATTAGATGGCTATGTTGCGGTGTGGTACCCCTGCAGCGCCTTATTCCGTTCAGGGCTTCCTCGATCCAGCCCAGCACACGACGGAAAACTCTGTCCTGAGAATCGCGTGTGCATATCTTAGCCAAACAGGCCTAGATACAATAGCATCTCAACTTCTGCCTGGCGGAAACGCGTTCCAGGACTATCGGAGTGAGTGGGTAATCGGGATTGACCACGGGCTTTCTGAGCCCAGAGCTTTAACCACAATATTGAATTGGCAGCGGGCAACACTGCGCCTCTTCTGTCCAGGCAGGCGACTCAACGCGAATGCGCTGAAAGGCAAGCCCCGCCTCCATGCTAAGGTCGTTGCGTTGATTCGTCATGACGACGGGCGCATTTCCTGGATGGTTCCGGGATCGGCGAACATCACTGGGGCGGCCATGGGTCCGGGTGCTCAGAATTTCGAAATGGGGGTTGGCTACAGCGACCCGATTGAGGCGGATTCGCAATTATTCCATCGATGGTGGCGCGAAGTTGCGAGGGCTGGTATCAACGCAACCGGAGAAATCATCAGTCGGTACGCCAGTTTGCGCCAACACTACCTTACGGCTGTTCCAGATCGATTGGATGATTTGGACCCGCCAGCACACGTAGACATTCGGAACGCGCAGCATTTGTGGATTGAAGCCGGCGCAATGTCGGGACCTCCTGAGCACCGGCACCAAGTCGAGTTTGCTGAGGACCTGGCGGCTTTTTTTCGTGCGCCGCGCCGAAACATGCAGATTAATTTGCGATACGGACCCGGTGAAGAATTTCCCCGCCCTCTGACATTCCGTGGCACGGCCAGAGGCCAGTTTGTTGAAATCTGGCGGCTCGGACTTCTCACGCCAACAATGGGTGGGCCGGCCTATGTAGGTCGCGTGGTTAGATTTTCTCGCCTAAATGCAAATCACTACGCGATGGAGGTTATGGACAGAGGAAGTGCTGTCGCCCAGCGCTGGCTGCGAGACGCAAATAGAATGGGTTACGTAGGTCGCACCGGAGGCGCGTCTGGACGGCGGTTTGGCTTCTACTGATATTAGGAACCAGAAGGCAGGAGAGCTTACTTAGATGAATAGCAGAACTACAGCGCGGAAATCAAAGGCAAATGCCGTGGCACCGCAAAGCTACACGCATACCGGTGCCGAGAGCCTGATGCGGCCGGAGGTCGGCACGCAGGCACAATTCAAAAAGAAGCTCCCACCAAAGAAGTACCGATATGACGATTCGCTCTCACCGATGCTGGAATGGGACGGACAAAATCCAGCGCGGGAGCGGGGTGAGGCTCACATCGCTAAAGCCGAACGGGAATTGGCAGAAGCAAAGAAGAGACTAGCCGCCGCTAAGCCTGAGGAAATAGAGGTTGCCAGGAAGCATCTCGTTTCGGCTCAAGAAGCCGTTCGCGAATTGAAGGCCATGAGTAAGCCCTTTCTGAACTGGGCAGGAAAGGCCGAACGACTGTCCTTCGAGGTGCCCACGCTGCCGTTGTTCATCCACGAGCGGCTTTCGACCAAAGCAATCCTCGAAACGCTAAAAGGGCATAAGCGCGATAGACAGATTGATATGTTCGAATTGTGGGGCGATCCGCGGCACTCGATTGCCGATCAGGTGCTTCGCGCCTACGAACACAAGGACAAATGGGTCAATCGCATGATCTTGGGAGATTCCCTCGTTGTGATGAATTCTCTGCTGCGCTACGAGAACCTCGGCGGTCAAGTCCAAATGATTTATATGGACCCCCCGTACGGTATCAGTTTCGGTTCGAACTTCCAGCCTTTCGTACGGCGTAGGGATGTGGGGCATAACGATGATGAAGACATGACCCGTGAACCGGAGATGGTACAAGCGTACCGAGATACGTGGGAGCTGGGTCTGCACTCATATCTGACTTACCTACGCGACCGGTTGTTGTTGGCGCGAGAACTGTTGGCCACTAGCGGAAGTGTGTTTGTTCAAATTAGTGATGAGAATTTGCATCACGTTAGGGAGACATTGGATGAGGTTTTTGGGGCGGAGAACTTTGTTGCTGTTATCGCCTTTCGCGTAAAAAGCCCTCTTGGGGTAAAGCTCCTTGGACGATCAAACGACTTCATTATCTGGTATGCAAAACAACGCGACGTAATGAAGTACCACCAACCTTACGTTCCAAAGATTCAGTCAGAGCAACCGGAGTTCAATATCGTGGAGTTGAATGACGGACGAAGACTCTCGTTAAAGGATTGCTTGACTGAGTTCGGTTCGTTTCCCACCGACGCAAGGTTTCTGACGGCCCAGAATCTCGGATCGTCGGGGTACACCGAATCCTGTATGTATGAGTTCGTCGTCAACGGAAAGAAATACTCGCCACCGCGTGGCAAGAGCTGGAAAACAAATTTCGAAGGCATGAAAACCTTGCTTGCCAGAAACCGGCTGATCGCACTCCCGGGGAGTCTGAGATTTGCTTATTATTTGGATGATTTTCCTGTACAAGAGCTATCGAACATCTGGACAGATACTTTTTCCGAGCCCGAGAAGGCATATGTGGTCCAGACCTCAACAACAGTGATCCAACGTTGTATCCTGATGACAACAGATCCCGGAGACGTGGTGCTTGATCCGACCTGCGGCAGCGGGACGACTGCCTATGTTGCCGAACAGTGGGGCCGTCGCTGGATCACAATTGATACCAGTCGCGTGCCACTGGCTCTCGCTCGTCAGCGCCTCTTAACCGCAACTTATGATTGGTACGAATTGAGAGACGAAGGGCGGGGTCCTGCTGGTGGATTTGTTTACAAACGGAGACAGAACAGCAAGGGTGAAGAGGTTGGCGGCATTGTTCCGCACATCACCTTGAAATCGATCGCGAATAACGAACCACCAGAGGAAGAAGTACTCGTCGACCGCCCGGAGATTCAGAAGAGTATTACCCGTGTGACAGGGACATTTTGCTTAGAGGCGACAATCCCCACGCCGCAAGACTTCGAAGAAGCAAAGCCCGAGATTGCCCCTGGACCACAGGAGGAGACTCACGTTTCGTTTGTTGACCGCATGCTCGAAATTCTTCGTAAATCGCCGGTGCTCCGCCTCGAAGGCAACAAGACAGTCACGCTCAAGAGTGTGCGACCACCCGCAAAGACGCTTGCGCTTTCCGCTGAAGCAATCGTTCCCAATGGCGCAGAGAAGCCAGTGGCGTTTGTGTTTGGGCCAGAGAACGGAGCCGTCAGCGAGAAGCTTATCTATCACGCAGCCAAGGAAGCGAATGCCAAGAGCTACTCGCACCTATACGTCGTCGGTTTCGCGATTCAGCCAAATGCTCGAATGCTGGTGGAACAGTGTTCAGATGTTGTTGGTATCCCCGCGACCTACGTGCAAGCGACGCCGGACCTGATGATGGGCGACCTGCTGAAGAATATGCGCTCCAGCCAGATTTTCAGCGTGTGTGGGCTACCGGAAGCCGAAATTCGCAAGGCGAAAAAAGTGAACGGTTCGCAGCAATACGAAGTCGAATTGCTGGGCCTAGACGTGTTTGATCCCGTTGCGATGGAGGTTCACCATCGCAGCGCGGATGATGTCCCAGCGTGGTTTCTCGATACGGATTACAACGGACTCTGCTTCCACGTTTCACAAGCCTTTTTCCCACGCACAAGCGCATGGGGAAACTTAAAGAAAGCCCTCAAGGGCGAATATCAGGACACAGTTTGGGACCACCTGGCCGGAACGGTCAGCGCTCCATTTGAGGGCGGAGAACACGGTCAGGTCGCAATCAAGGTGATTGACGACCGTGGGAACGAGCTGCTGATCGTGAAGAGCTTGAGCGAAGCATAGCGATAAGGGAGGACAGAGCCAGTCACAATGGGCTTTTCAGACAAAGCGCTCCAAGCCAAGTATGCAAGCCTCGGTTTCACCCCTAGCGACCTCGGTATGGGGCTGCAGGTCGGTGCAGTCAAATTGGAGGCCGTGGAGCATCCCTTCAAAGGAGTAGTTGTGTTCTTCAGTGGTTCGACGAAACGGTCTATGACGCAGTATGAGGCTGGAGTCGCCAAAGCGTGCTCGGTGGAACAGGTCGCTGGGTTGATTTACGCCAATGTTGCTATGAATTTCCGAGACGATGCGGAGGCTTTCAAGGATCACCTCAGCACGTTAGGAATTCCGTTGTTTCAATGAATTATTTGCGTGCGAAGGTGAGAGAGTGACCGAATATCCCGAAGTCGCGCAGCCGATTCTAAACTCGCCCTTTGAGAAGCCGAAGCAGTATTGGTACATCCGCGAAGGCGAACAACCGGAATTGCGGCCTTCGGCGCCCGAACATCCGAAGCGCAGGCCGGCGCTCATTTTCCCGCCGAAAGATCAGCGGGACACGTGGACCACAGATGGGACGATCCTGCGACCCTCGAAGGATTTTTCGTATGGTTTCGAGCTTGGTCTTGTAAACCTGATTCGGGAACGCCTAGAAGGGTGGCAGCAAGTAGGCTGTCCCGGCGTCACCCGGACAACACTGGAATTGGTTCAGTGGTGGACGCGGGAAGGGCGCGAAAAGCGGCTCTTTTTCGCCCAGCTAGAAGCTGCGCTCACAGTCATTTTGCTGATTGAAGCAAGACAGGATTTTCTCCAGGGGATCACTATCCCTAGCGATGAGCCGAGCGCCGACCGGAAGGCCGAGGGTTTTACCGGATTTCAAAGGTACGCCTGCAAGATGGCGACCGGCTCCGGCAAGACAACGGTGATGGGGATGCTGACGGCATGGAGCATCCTCAACAAGCTGAACAATCGGAGTGATGGGCGGTTTTCGGAAGTCGTGCTGGTGGTCTGCCCGAACGTCACCATCCGCGACCGCTTGCGGGAACTCGATCCCGAACGGGGAGAAGCCAGCATCTATCGTACCCGCGACCTCGTTCCAAGTCACCTGATGCCGCTGCTGACGCAAGGCAAAGTGCTGGTAACGAATTGGCATGTCTTTGAGCCACACACGATGCAGGTCGGCGGAGTCGGCTCGAAAGTAACGAAGGCGGGCGTGCCGGTTCGGACGCGTGAAACCATCACGATCGGATCAAAAACCACAACTGCGCGCGGCACACGATACCTGACGCTGAAGGATTACGAGCGGCAGGTGACGGCAGGATTGCTCAATGTCTTAGAAGAGGAACGAGATAAAGACGGGAGCCTGAAGAAAGTCAAAGTCGAATCCGTCCGCTACGTGGAAAGCGATACGGCTCTGCTCAATCGAGTCCTGGGTCGAGAAATCGGCGGCAAGCAAAACATTTTGGTGATGAACGACGAGGCGCATCACGCCTACCGGATTCTGCAAGAACGTCCCGAAGATTGGGACCAAATGGAAGAGGATGAGCGCGACGATTGGCTGGCTGAACGCGACGAAGCCACGGTCTGGGTAGACGGGCTGGACAAGATCCAAAAGCACCGTGGAATTAACTTCGGCGTGGACCTCTCGGCCACGCCCTATTTTCTGGGCCGAATCGGGCAGGAACAAAACAGGCCCTTTCCCTGGATCGTGAGTGACTTCGGCTTGATTGATGCTATTGAATCCGGCTTAGTCAAGATTCCGCAGCTTGCGATCCGCGATACGACGGGGCAGGAATATCCCGCGTACTTCAACATCTGGCAGTGGATTCTCCCTCAGCTAACGCCAGCGGAACGCGGCGGCAAGAAGGGTAGTGCAAAGCCGGAAGCGATCCTGAAGTATGCGCATCATCCGATTGCGATGCTTGCCGGGCTTTGGGAGAAGGAGCGGGAAGAGTGGTTGAAGGCTGGCAATGAACCGCGCCCGCCCGTATTCATTCTGGTCTGCAAGAACACCAGAATCGCGAAGGTGGTCTACGACTGGCTGGCGAACAACGAGTCTCCTGCGGGGATTCCTCCAGCACGAATTGATGGTTTCAGGAACAAAAATGGGCAAATCAACACGATCCGCGTTGACTCGAAGGTTGTGCATGAAACGGATACGGGCGAAGCAAAGAGCGATGAGTCCCGCTGGATGCGAGTGACTCTCGATACGGTCGGCAAGACGGACTGGACGCGGGACAAACAGGGGCGGCCCGTGTACCCGGAGGGATTCGAGCAACTGGCGCACAAAGTGGGGCGCCCGTTGTATCCACCTGGGCGGGACGTTCGGTGCATTGTTAGCGTGGGAATGCTAACCGAGGGTTGGGACTGCAATACGGTCACGCACATCATCGGCATTCGCCCATTCATGTCGCAGTTGCTCTGTGAGCAAGTGGTTGGCCGGGGCCTGCGGCGCGCCAATTACGAGGTTGGTGAAGATGGCAAATTCACGGAAGAAGTCTCGAAGGTGCTAGGCGTTCCTTTCGAGGTGATCCCGTTCAAGGCAACGTCTCGCGGGCCGTCCGCGCCTCGGGTGAAGCGGTATCACGTTCATGCGATTCCAGAAAAGGCGCAGTTCGAGATTCGTTTTCCCCGAGTCGAGGGTTATACGCAAGCGATTCGGAATCGCGTGACGATGGACTGGACTAACGTACCGACCATGACGCTAGTGCCGGACTCTATTCCGCCGGAGTACGAAGCGAAGGGACTGAGCGTCAATACGGTGGGGCGGATGTCACTTAGCGGGCCGAATCGAATCGACAAAGTGACCCTAGAAGAATGGAGGCGAAAGCGCAGGTTTCAAGAATTGGTGTTCGACCTTGCTTCTGGACTGACAAAGCACTACGTCTCACAACCCCAATGCCAGGCACCAGCTCACGTATTGTTCCCACAACTCATGCGGATCGTGGAGCGATACTTGAAAGAATTTGTCAACGTTCGACCGCCCGCAGATATAAAAGACGCGGGACTGTCGCCTTACTATGGATGGCTTGTCGAAAGACTTACTGAAAATATTCACCCTGACACGCGCGAGGGTGAGACACCTGAGATCCCACTTTACGAATCGAGTCGAGGCCCCGGTTCGACCGGGGAAGTTGACTTCTGGACAAGTCGAGAACCGAGGGAAGTTCTCCACTCTCATCTGAATTACGTGGTGCCGGATACTGCCAAATGGGAACAGGCAGCAGCCTACTACATCGATACACACCCGCTGGTGGATGCCTTCGTTAAAAACGCCAGCTTGGGTTTTGCTATCCCCTATCTGTTCAATGGGCAGATGCACGACTACATGCCGGATTTCATTATTCGCCTAAAGACTGATCCGCCAGTTCATTTGATTCTCGAAACGAAAGGATATGACCCTCGCGAGGAAGTCAAAAGCGCTGCGGCTCAACGTTGGGTGGACGCGGTTAACGCGGAAGGCAGCTATGGCCAATGGCGCTACATCATGTTAAAGAAGACAACCGACGTTCCCGGCGCGATAACGGGAATTGCCAGTTCGCTTACAGCGGAAGTTGCATCGCACTGACATTCCTAAAGCTACTCCGCAACCCACTCATTCTATTTGGCGGGCGTCATGAGTTACATCGAACAAAATTTGGTGCCCGGCGAGACAGTTCTTTATAAGACTCGCCTGCACTGGATCGTCCTAGTTCGGCCTGTCGTTGTCGCTGCGCTCTTGGGCAGCTTAGGTTTAGTGTTTGTTATTGGCGGATACGAAGCGACCGGCAAAGACCGTTCTTATGGCGGCATGATTTTTGTTGGTGTGCTGCTTCTCGGTGCTGCCGCGATTTCCGTCCTCGTCGGGCTGATACGGAAAACTGCTACGGAAGTAGCGGTGTCAAACCGGCGCGTTCTGATAAAGACAGGCTTCATTTCTCGAAGAACCACCGAAGTCGTTCTGTCAAAGGTTGAGAGCGTTGGCGTTGATGAGTCTACGTTTGGCAGAATGCTTGGGTACGGAGATGTGATTGTGCGTGGCACAGGCGGAACAGCGGAATCGTTTGCTCGGGTCGCAAACCCCGAAGAACTGAGTCGCCAGGTTCAAGGCCAACTAGGAGAACGAGGGAGCATGCTACAGGCTGGCAAAGCCTAAATCAGCCGGTTGGATCTTCTGCGTCTTACCCCTTCGCATTATATTCGCCATATCGATTTCAAGCTTGACATGGAGTCAACACAACGATATAGTTGTGTTGTTGATTCCCGATTTCCAAGCCGACGGTACGCTCCCTTCCGGCATACATTGGGCTGAGTGGCCCGAAATCGAGAAAAGATTCGGGCACAATCCCCACCGGCGGCAGTTGTTGGCAGGTTTTAGGGAGGCGGCGAAGGAGCTTCAGAAGGCAGGTTGCAAGGCAATCTTTCTCGATGGGAGCTACGTGACAGCGAAGGATATGCCGGGTGATTACGACGCTTGTTGGGCTATTCGCGGCGTTGATGCGAATAAGGTGGACCCTGTGTTCTTCGATTTCAAGAACCGACGTGCCGCCCAGAAGGCCCGGTTCTTCGGCGAGTTTTTTCCAGGGGAGTGGCCGCAAGGTATGAGTGGGAAAACGTTTTTAGAGTTTTTCCAATTGGACAAAGATACGGGCAAGCCGAAGGGTATCGTCGGCTTCGACTTGGAAAGGTGGCAGTGTTGATCAAAAACGAACGCCAATATCGGATTACCCGAGCTCAAGCAGAAAAGTTTGAGACTGCAATCCGGGAGCTGGAATCTGCACCAGCAGGCAAGCGTGTGCATCCCAAACTACACCAGGCTCAGATTGATGCACTACAAAGCCAATTGGCGGAGCTCAGCGAAGAGCTAGAAGAATATGAAGCGTTGCGTTCTGGGCGTCGCCGAGTCTTGCAGCTAAATTCCTTCGGAGAGTTGCCGAGGGCGCTCATTCAGGCGCGAATAGCCTCGGGAATGAGCCAGGAGGACCTAGCCAAGAAACTCGGTGTTAAAGCACAACAAATCCAGAGATATGAAGCAACCGAGTATCTCGGTGCAAGTCTGTCTAGAGTGTCGGAAGTCGTGCGGGCACTCGGCCTACGAGTACGAGAGGATGTGTTCCTGCACGGTGGCCAATTCTCGCTAACGTTTGTACTCAAAAAACTGTCTGACGTTGGTCTTAGAGAAGATTTCGTTCGTAGGCGTCTCTTGCCAAAACTTACTGAGCCAATTGCTCCTGACACTGGAAATAAAGAGGCGGAGGTTGCCCTGGAGGCTGCCGAGGGCTTGCATCGCATCTACGGATGGTCTCCCGGCGTACTGTTTGGGACAAAGCCATTAGCCCTTCAGAGCTCTGCGTCGGCAACTGCTCGATTCAAGCTTCCGGCACGAGTCCGTAAGGAGGGTCTCGGGGCGTATGTGATCTACGCTCACTACCTAGCTCTTCTGGCGCTTCAGGCGACGCCAAATTTGAAAGCAAAACCGCTTCCGAAAGATTACAAGGAACTCCGAAACAGCATATTGCAAGAATACGGCGAGTTAGATTTCGAGACCGCCCTCAAATATATTTGGTCTCTAGGAATCCCGGTGCTTGCTTTGAATGACGCAGGGGGCTTTCACGGAGCCTGCTGGAGAATCGGAGGACGTAACGTAATCGTCCTGAGACAACGGACAAAATCAGCGTCGATATGGCTAAATGATTTACTGCATGAATTCTTCCATGCAGCACAGAACCAGGACCTCGAAGAACACCCAGTTATCGAAGAGAGCGAGATGTCTCCTTCTAGACGAAATTCCCCTGAGGAGCAGGCCGCCAGCCGATTTGCAGGCGACGTGGTGCTGGATGGCCGCGCTGAACAACTGGCTCAGCAGTGTGTGGAAAAAGCCGAAAACAAGGTTGAAAGACTCAAAAGTGCAGTGCCCGTCGTGGCTCGGGATGCACAGGTCGCGGTCGATGCCCTCGCCAACTATATGGCGTTTCGACTCTCACTTCAGGGCATTAACTGGTGGGGAGCTGCTAATAATCTGCAAACGGACAACAGTGCTCAAATCTCGACGCCACGCGATCTGCTGTTAGAAACCGTAAATCTCGGTCTGTTAAACCCTATCGACCGGGATCTTCTATTGAGAGCTCTTGAACCCTTGGTTGTTGGTTTCGCAGGGCGTATTGGCAGCGGGAAATCAACGCTATCTGTTGAAGTAGCCAGAGTGTTGGGCTGGCCCCGCGCAAGTTTCGGCGATTACTTGCGCACTCTCGCTAGAAGCTCCGGCCTCGATGAGTCTAGGGAGGTCTTACAAGAACTAGGTGAGTCTCTTATTGAACAGGGTGCTGAAGAGTTTTGTCGCGCCGTCCTGACTCATTACGGCTGGAGTGCGGGAGAGCCGCTCATCGTCGATGGCATCCGACATGTGGAAGTCGTACACGCCCTTCGCAAATTGGTCGCTCCACTTGAGGTACGAGTTATCTTTCTGGATGTAGATGAAAAGAAGAGGCTGGAGCGCCTACAAAAATTTGACGAGACGATTTCCAAGAAACTGGCTACCGTCGAATCGCACCCAACAGAACACCAGGTGCGAGAGACACTCCCAGAACAAGCCGACCTTCGCCTGTCTGGCGACCGCCCGATTCCTGAGTTGGTCGCAACCGTCGTCAACTGGATTCATCGTGGTGACGGCGTTCCAAAGAGTGCTGTTGCTTGAGGTGATCTATGTCGTCAGAGTCTGCACTACCGCTAAAACCCTTGGACATCAAGTGCACAAGTACCAATTGTTCCAGTAACCTGCATTGTTTTCTCGCAACAAAGAAACTCATCCGCCAAGGCTTGAAAGGGCGTTGCAGGTCATGTGGTAAGGAGCTGGTGGACTGGGCTCGCGTTCATCGCAAAGATCTGACTGATACGAAATACACGTTCGAGGCTCTTCGCTACGAACTAATCCGGCACCACTTCTGGCACATACCAGTGAGCCAGTACGCGGTGAATTATGCCCGTCGAAAAGGGAAGAAGGCTCTTAAAGCAGCCGCCGAGAAACAGATTGAAAAGGCCATCGGAAATATCAACCATCCCCGCGAAGGACGCCAAACTCCTCGCGAAACCAATCCTACTGCGAACGTGATCCATTACGCCCAACATGCGACCGCCTCCTGCTGCAGAAGGTGCCTCGAAGAGTGGCACGGTATTCCTCGCGACCGGGTGCTGACACGAGAAGAAATCGGGTATCTGACGGAACTAGCTATGTTGTATGTGGAGGCTCATGTACCTGACCTGGCAGAAGAGGCCGTTCATGTACCAAGCATTCGCCACGAACTTCACATTCAATCAGCTGAGTCTGACGACGGGCCGATGGAGCTCCCTCATGCCAGTTGATACGGAGGGTCTTGCTCAAAAGTATCGCGCCGCGACGCTAGATGTGCTGAGCAAGAAGCTGCTCATCACAAACCTCTGCGGCACTGAGCAGCAACAGGATTTAACAGAGCCTCCGAATTGCGGAGGCTTTGGTCGAATTAGGCATTTCCGTCGAGCTACGAGTAACGGATGGCCTGCTAACCCATTGCCTATCGATCCTGCATGCGCCCGTCTGGGCATTCCTCCACAGGATGAAATCCGCGCGCAAGTGTTTCAGAACGCCGCGTGTAACTGGAGGTGCTGGTACTGCTTTGTGCCGTTCAATTTGCTTTCAGCAAACCCCACACACTCGGCATGGCTCACCCCTGCCGAGCTCGTTCAACGCTTCATCAGCGAACCGGACTATCCGCATATGTTGGATTTGTCGGGCGGACAACCTGAATTGGTCCCGGAATGGGTCTGCTGGATGATGGAAGAAATTGATCGGATTAAGCTCAGAGGCAGGGTCTATTTGTGGTCGGACGACAATCTCAGTTGTGACTATTTCTGGCGGTATCTGTCTGAAGAGCAGCAACACTTTGTCGCCACGTACCCGTTCTACGGTCGAGTAGTTTGTATTAAGGGCTATGACGAAGAATCCTTTCAATTCAACACCAGCGCCGACAGGTCTTGGTTCAAGCGCCAGTTTGAGCTTCTGGGACGGTTGGTTCGCTCCGGGATGGACCTATATGCGTATGTGACTTTGACGGCTGCCACATCGCACAACGTACAGGACGCTATGAAGCGTTTTGTGGAGCAACTTCAAACAATAGATGAAAACCTACCGCTCCGTACAGTGCCGTTGGAAATTCGAGAATTTACTCCCGTGTTGAGTCGAATGAATGACGTGCGGCGAGAAGCGTTGCGCCTCCAGTGGCGCGCCGTGGAAGCTTGGAACAAAGAACTCGATGACAGATTTCCGAGTTCTTTGAAAAGTCTGCCGATAACTCAAATTCAGATGGGGAGACCTACGTTTGCCTAGGTGCGATGGTTGAGCAAACTGATTTCGACAAGGCTGTAGATCGCTGGGTTTCGGCGTCGCTGACTCAGGATACCGACTGGGCGACACTGCTTTACCGCCTGCCGAGCGTCTACCCACCGCTTGTTTTGGAATCCGTCAAGCGACTTGCAATCTTACACATGGTTTGCTTCCGGGATGAGCGTCCTATGGAAACCGAGGCTCCCTTTGCTATGCAGCTTTGGAGGCGGGGCAAGGTGGCTACCCCTCATCCCCAAGACGCTTCTTGGTGGTTTAGTGATTCAGCTCTCCAAACGCTAGTTGAACGACTGAAGGAACTCCCTTTCAGAAAAGCCCCATTGCTGATGTTGGGGACTCCGACTCTCTTTCATTTTTCAAAGCATAAATCGACCCAACAAAGCGTAGTCCTCCTGGACAAGGAATTCAGTGATCAAAGCGATGCCCTGCACAGAGCCTTTAAGGTCGATTTACTTCGAGAGCAGCCGTCCTACACAAAAGCAGAGATCATTATCGCTGATCCTCCTTGGTATCACTCCGACATGCGGGCGTTCTTGTGGACCGCACGGCGAAACGCCAAGGAAGGCACTTTCGTATTGATGAGCGTCCCTCCCGTTGGGACAAGACCGGGCGTAAAGAAAGAATGGGAGGAGCTATTAAATTGGGCGGAAACCCTAGGTCTGAGCCTTTTAGATTACGAGACGGCGGCATTGCCCTACGTGTCCCCGCCCTTTGAGCGAAACGCATTGCTTGCAGCGGGCCTGAAGTGCTGTCCGACGGATTGGCGACGCGGGGACCTTGCCGTGTTTTCGTGTAATGCTGGAGTGGAATCGTCCGCTGAGTTGGCTCTTCAAAGCATTGGTGAACCTTGGCAGGAGATAGCTTTCGGCAAAGTCCGCTTGCGCATCCGCACCCATCGCAACGGCTGGCAGAGCCCTTTGCTGACGGAGATTATTCCTGGAGATGTGCTTCCGTCCGTGAGTCGTCGTGACAATAGGCTTGGTTCAGTTGTGGCATGGACATCAGGCAACCGCGTCTTCGGCTGCGATGGAGGTTTTGCACTATACAAAATCGCCGAAGCGCTCGAACACAAGCGATGCCCAGTATCCTCGCTTGAGGTATATTGGGGATCGAAGTTGGGTGCGGAACAAGTAGCGCAGGTCGAAAAAACCGCACAAAGACTCAGAGAGATTATTGAGGTTGAGGAGCAGGAAATTGCCGAATGGCAGACGGAACTGAATGACAACGTGGTCGAACTCCCTTCTTGCTAGGGTTCAAGAGCAGCTCAACGGCCATGAACAATGGTGGCCAAGGGCTGACTTATTCTCACAAACGCCACACCGCGCTAACAGCCTCCATCTCGCCATATTCGTTGAACCATTCCTGACGTTCGTGCTCGACGGACGCAAAACCATTGAGTCGAGATTTTCAATTCATCGCAGACCACCCTTTGGATGTGTTCGTTCGGGTGACCTGGTTCTCGTCAAGAGATCAGGGGGGCCTATTGTGGCAGTGGCCGAGGTTTCGAAGGTGTGGTACTACGAACTGGATTCCCAAGCTTGGAATTTCATCCGTCGCAAATTCTCAAAGCAATTGTGTGTAGATGACCCAGAATTTTGGGAGAGCAAGTCTTCAGCGTACTTCGCTACGTTAATGCAGTTCGCCCGCATCGAGAAACTCGACGAAATCGAGTGCTCCAAGCGGGACAGGCGCGGATGGGTAGTTCTAAATCCTTTTGGGGAACAACGCCGCCTTTTCCCTGATATCCAGCAAGGTCTGTTGTTATAACCACATTCGCGCCTAGGTGTCAGTTTTGGTGCCAGTTGAGTTTCAGGAAGAGTGCGTGTCGGTGCGAGCACGTGCTGCTACAAGTCTCCAGCTAAGTCTCATCGAAAGAATCGCCTAGCGTGCTAGTGCGCGTCAGTGCTAAGCCGAGCAGAAGGGGCTGGTGCACATTATGAGTCCGCTGCTCTAACCGCTGAGCTACGGGCCCGCCTTAGTGAAATATCGTACATCGAAAGGGCTCAACCGCGCAGCACTCCCCTTGGGAAAATCGT
>Ga0335074_10000760_pt1 | contig 44294 bp, 37 predicted proteins | sample Lox_Sample_23_FD_206715 | JGI IMG/M metagenome (GOLD analysis project Ga0335074, IMG submission 206715) | Soil microbial communities from Loxahatchee National Wildlife Refuge, Florida, United States - Lox_Sample_2.3 | ecosystem: Environmental > Terrestrial > Soil > Wetlands | place: USA...
TACTACGACGGCATCGGGGCCGCGCGCGACGTGATCCAGAACCACCTGCTCCAGCTGCTGGCGCTGACCGCGATGGAAGAGCCCGTGGCGTTCGACGCGGACTCGCTGCGCATGGAGAAGGAGAAGGTGCTGTCGGCGATCACGCTGCCCGCGGACCTGGCGACGGGTACCGCGCGCGGGCAGTACGCGGCGGGCTGGCAGGGCGGACGCCAGGTGCACGGGTTCCTCCAAGAGGACGGCATCCCCCCGGACTCGATCACCGAGACGTACGCCGCGCTGCGGCTCGGCGTCGACACCAGGCGCTGGGCCGGAGTGCCGTTCTACCTGCGGGCGGGCAAGCGGCTGCCGCGCCGGATGACCGAGATCGCGCTGATCTTCCAGCGCGCGCCGCACCTGCCCTTCTCCGTCACCGACACCGAGGAGCTCGGGCAGAACGCGGTGGTCATCAGGATCCAGCCTGACGAGGGCATCACCGTCAGGTTCGGGTCGAAGGTGCCGGGCACGGCCATGGAGGTCCGGGACGTGAACATGGACTTCGCGTACGGCGAGTCCTTCACGGAATCGAGCCCGGAGGCCTACGAGCGGCTGCTCCTCGACGTCCTGATCGGCGACCCGCCGCTGTTCCCCAGGCAGCAGGAGGTCGAGGCCGGCTGGCGGATCCTCGACCCGGTAGAGGAATTCTGGGCCACTCACAGCAAGCCGGAGCAGTATCCGGCCGGCTCGGCGGGCCCGATGTCAGCCGACGAGATGATGGCACGGGACGGTCGCGCATGGCGCCGCCTGTAGGGAGGCCGCGATGACCATCGACCTGACCGACACGACCACCGGCGCGATCCACGAGGCGCTGACCCAGGCGCGCCGGCGTATGGGCGGCCCTACCTCCGGCATGGTGCTGACGCTGATCATCGTTACTGACGAGTCCGAGCAGTACGACGCGGTCCGCGCGGCCAGCCAGGCGGGCCGCGAGCATCCCAGCCGGGTGCTGGCGGTCATCACCCGCAAGGCCAGGGCGGAGTCCCGGCTGGACGCCGAGATCCGGGTGGGTGAGACCGGCCCCGGCGAGACCATCGTGCTCAGGATGTACGGCCCGCTCGGCCAGCACGCCGACTCGGTCGTCGCTCCGCTGCTCGCGCCGGACGTTCCCGTGGTCACGTGGTGGCCGGATGAGGCACCGCCCGCGCCGGGCACCGACCCGCTCGGCGCCGTTGCGCAGCGCCGCGTGACGGACGCCGCGTCCAGCGACGCGCCAAGGGACATGCTGCTGACCCTGGCCAAGGCCTACCACCCGGGCGACACCGATCTGAGCTGGACCAGGTCGACACCCTGGCGCTCCCTGCTCGCCGCCACCCTCGACCAGCCGTACCCCGAGCTGCTCAGCGGTGAGGTGCTGGCCGAAACCGACAACCCGACCGCGGACCTGATCGCGGCCTGGCTCGGGCGGCGTCTGGGCATTGAAGTGCAGCGCGGATCTTCCGGCGGGCCCGGCATCACCGACGTCAGCTTCGAGACGCCCGACGGCAGAGTCAGGATCTTCCGGCCGGACGGCCGGATGGCCACCCTGTCCTGGCCCGGGCGGCCGGAGCGCCGGGTGGCGCTGCACCGCCGGGAAACCGCCGACCTGATCGCGGAGGAACTGCGCAGGCTCGAACCCGACGAGGTCTACGCGGAGACGCTGCGCGCCCTGGCGGCAGGCGCGGGGGGCGACGGCCAATGAGCGTGCCCGAGGTGCTCGTGCACCGGGATGCCGAGCTGCTGGCCAAGGCCGTGGCCGCGCGCCTGGTGACCAGGCTCGTTGACTCGGTGGCCGCGCGCGGTACCGCCTCGGTGGTGCTCACCGGGGGCGGCATCGGCACCGCGGTGCTCGCCGAGCTCGCCGCCGCCCCGGCCAGGGACGCCATCGACTGGCGGCACCTGGACATCTGGTGGGGAGACGAGCGGTTCCTCCCCACCGGTGACCCGGAAAGGAACGAGACCGGCGCGCGGTCGGTCCTGCTCGATCACGTCGACACCGATCCGGCCCGGGTGCGCCCGATGCCGGGACCGGACGGGCCGGACGGCGACGACCCGGAGGCCGCCGCCGCCAGGTACGCCTCCTGGCTGGCCACGGCGACCAGGCCCGAGGATCACGGCCCGGTTCCCGAGTTCGACGTGCTGATGCTCGGCATCGGCCCCGAGGCCCACGTCGCGTCGCTCTTCCCCGGCATGCCCGCGCTCTACGACGAGCGGCCCGTCGTCGCGGTCCGCGGCTCACCTAAGCCGCCGCCGACCCGGCTGTCCCTCACCCTGCCGTCGATCCAGGCGGCGCGGGAGGTGTGGATCATCGCCTCGGGACCTGACAAGGCGAACGCCATCGCGATGGCGTTGTCCGACGCGGGCCCGGTGCAGGTGCCCGCGGCCGGGGCCCGCGGCAGGCAGCGGACGCTATTCCTGATCGACTCCGCCGCCGCGGCCAAAGTGCCGCCTCAGATCGGCCGCCAGGGCGCCCACTGACTTCTCGCCCGGCATGCGGGCGAAGGCCAGGCCGGCGGCCAGGCACACGGCGGGGACCGCGGCCAGCACGTAGCGGTAGCTGAACCCGGCGGTCATCGGCGGCAGCACGATCAGCAGCGCCCCGACGAGCCAGGGCAGCAGGCCGATGCCACCCCAGCGGCGCCAGCGGGCTACGACTCCGGCGGCGCCGATGAGCACGATAATGGCGAGCAGCGTGCCGCGCACGTAGACGTAGCGCTCGTAGATCTGGAGCAGCCGATCCCACGGCCGCACCGCCCGGCTGTTTCCGAGGCCCGTCCCGCCGAAGTCCTGCCGCGCCTTGTACATAAGGTTTGCCTGGGGGTCGTCTTTATCGGGGCTGGCCCACCAGGGGATCAGCGCGTTCAGCTGCCAGCCGGCCACGAACTGGAAGGCCGGGCCGTTCCCTTCGTAGTCATTCGGGTCGGGCTGCCGGTTCCAGCCGAACGAGTGCAGCGTGTCGTCTATCACCACGCGCAGGTAGTCAGCCGGCTGGGCGAGGATGGCGTCCCTGGCGAACGCCTCCGTCTCGGCGCTGATGAGCGGCTTGAACCGGAGTGAGTTGTCGCTCGAGTGCTTGAAGTTGTACAACGGGGTCTTCTTGCTCGCATCGCGCCCTAGCTCGTTGTCCGCCCATACGTACTCCCCGGCGACGGGGCGCAGGCTCGGCGGGGTCGTGTCACAGAGGAACTGCAAGCGCGCGGGCGGGTCGATCCGCGAGCACACGGCGAACGTGCTGACCCGGCTGTACAGGAAGGCGCCCGAGTCGGACAGCGCGTACTGCCCGTAAAAGGTATGGAACCAGATCATGTACCCCGCGATCGGCATGATCCCCGCAACCAGCAGGGACACCAGGCGGAGCCAGCCCACGCGCCTGGCCAGCATGGCCACGAAGACCACCGCGAGCAGCGGCTCGCCGACGGACCGGGTGATGCTCGCGTACCCGATCATGAGCCCGGCGACGGCCATCGCCAGGATGCCGGGCCGGTCACTCCAGCACAGGAAGACCACGGCCAGGGTCACCAGGAAGATGAACAGCGGGTCGGCGGTGACCATGTGCTCGAGGTGGAGTTCGTAGGCGTCGAACAGGACGGGCAGCGCGGGCAGCGTCGCGCCCCACCAGGGCAGGCCGCGGTGGCGGAGCACCGCGTAGATGGCCACCCCGATCCCCACCCCCATCGCCGCCTGCAGGATCGAGATCGGGGACACGCTGTGCAGCGGCAGCAGGAGGTCGAGGAACAGCGGGTAGCCGTTCGGCCGGACCTGGTCCGGTATGTGGTATACCGCGTCGTAGAGATAGTTATAGGAGTCGTTGAACCACAGGATCGGCGGATAGGCGATCATCACCAGGATCCGCACCACGATCGCGGCCAGCGTCACCACGGTGAACTGCCAGTGCGTCACCGCCGGACGGCTGAGCCGCGCGAGCAGCTGGCTTCGCGCCGCCGCAAGCGGCTCCTGACCGGGAACGATGCGCTCGCTACCGGTGGTCGCGTTGGTCAACGACCGCCTCCCGATTCCTCGAGCCCGCCGGAGAATCTCCGACCCTTTCGCTGATTCCGCAGGCCCCGGATGATCCACTGCGCCGGTGAGCCTTCGGCCGCACCGGGTGACTAATGGTAGCCGCGGCTGACAGGCGACGTGAGCGTAACGGGCTAATGACACGTTCCGACCAGACGGCCATCACTCGCGGTTACCAACGCCCCCCGTAGCCTACCCGGCACGCCAGCAGGCAGATGAACACCACGGAGAGCGCCGCGGCCGTGTCCGGCGACCCTGCCGCGGCCGCGATCAAGATCCAGATGAACACGACAGGGAGGAGCCTGCCGAGCGGCCTGCGCCCGCGCGGCGCGATCGCGGGCGTCACCGGCCGGGGCTGGCCGGCTGACGGCCGGTAGGTGAGATCCGCGCCGAGCAGGGGCTCAGCCGGGAGATCGCCCGTCAGTTGCCGCAGATCGGTCCAGGTCCTCGCGGCGTACGCCGCCGCCATCCGCTCTTCGAATTCGTCCAGGGTCAGCCGTCCGTCCGTGTAGGCGTCGCGCAGCACATCCACGACGCTGTCCCGCTCCTTGTCGGATGCGAGGATCGGCCGGTCGATCATCTCCTGGAACCCTTCCTGTGCTCTCCTCGATCTTACCCAGCGCACGCCCGGATCCCACTGAACGGTGTCGGCGGGATCTTTAGCGCTGGCCACAACTTTTGCGGCCAGCGGTTTGGTCCGGGACCGAAACCGCGCCAGGCACCGCTCGCCCGGTGCCCTTTTCGCCTCACTGTTTCCGACGTCATCTCCTTCCCGCGCTGCATCGCGATCCCGCCGTAGGCAAGCACCTTGGTGGATTGGTGCTCTTTCTCCTGGGACTCGCCGACCGCAGCCCCGCTGAGCTGCGCAGACATCTCCTGGCATCATGGGTTTGCGAGGCAGGAGGAGTAAATTACCGATCCTCATCCCGCGCCTGACACCGGCGCAGGCCCGGGGCGTAACAAGACTGCTTCCAGATGGTTACGAAAAGTGAGGGGTTTTAGGTCTCGCACCGCAACCCGGGCAGCGTTACGCTGTTGGCGAATCTTTCATCTGGTCAAGCTGAGTCGGATGTGACCTGAGAAAGGTTCTGGCGCGGGAGACTAGTGTTTTCCACGCCAGCCACATAGTTAACGCCGGGCACCCCGCCCTCTCGGCTGCAGCCATGTCAGGCCGGGAGCCGGACGAGACGTTCCTCACTAGGAGGGATCGATTTGAGCGTCAGCGAAGACCAAGCTGTCCAGCCCAGCCCTACCACCCCTGCCCTAAGTCCGGCCGTAGCCGATCCGGCTCCGCTCGGGCTCGCCGCCTTTGCCTTGACCACGTTCCTGCTGTCCGCCGCCAACGCCGGCTGGATGACTAAGGCCACGGGCAGCGCGTGGCTGGGCTATGCCTTCGCCTACGGCGGGCTGGCGCAGTTGCTCGCCGGCATGTGGGAGTTCCGCAACAAGAACGTGTTCGGCGCTACCGCGTTCTCGACCTACGGCGGCTTCTGGATTGGCCTCGGCCTGTGGGTCGAGCTCGTGGCGTCCCACGCCTCCTCGGCCGCGGCGGCCAATCACGACGTGGCCTGGATCCTTCTCGCGTTCGCCGTCTTCAACACCTACATGCTGATCCTGAGCACGCAGGTGAACATGGCGGTGTTCGTCGTCTTCCTCACCCTGGAGCTCACCGAGATCATCTTGTTCATCGGTAACTTCGCGGGCAGTTCGGGGACGGTCAAGTTCGGCGGCTACGTCGGCATCATCACCGCCATAGCCGCCTGGTACACGTCGGCGGCCGGCGTCTCGAACGGCATCGCAGGCAAGCTCAGGTTCCCTGTGGGCAAGCCGCTCATCAGCTGACACCGCGACAGCGAAACAAGCGGGGACCGGGCCGGAGCGGCCCGGTCCCCGCTGCATGCCTGGCCGAGCGGATCCCTGTGCCCTACCGGGGCAGGCCCCGATAGCGTTTACCAAGGGGTCCCGGTGGGAGGAGCCGCGGGTGCACGAGATCCACACCGATCTGTCGGCGCAGGTGAAGCTGGTCAGGCGCAAGACGCGACCGTGGAAGTCGATAATCGCCCTGCTGCTCGCGATCGCCGCCGCGGTCATCTCGTATCACGCCCGCCACGACTCGCACACGCTCTGGCAGGCGAGCCACCTGACGAACCAGATCGTGGCGTACGGCACGGCCGCGCTGTTCGGCATATTCGGGTCGATGGCAACCTACGGCCTGGCAGGCAAGTCGCGGCAGGTGCTCGAGCCCAAGGCGGGTACCGCGCACTCCGCCGTGGTCAGGTACGCCATGTTGATCGTCGGGGCCTTCGCCACGCTGGCGATCACCCTGGACCTGTTCGCGGTACCGGTGGGTCAGCTGGTCCTGAGCGGCGCGCTCGCGAGCGTGTTCGTCGGCATCGCGGCACAGCAGGCCCTCGGCAACGTCTTCGCGGGCATGGTGCTCCAGTTCGCCAGGCCGTTCAAGGTGGGCGACGCGATCCGGCTCCGGGCCGGAGCCCTCGGTGGCACGCTGGACGGTACGGTGGTCGACGCCGGGATCACCTATGTCCGCATCGACGTCGGCGGCAGCGTGATGGCGGTCCCCAACTCACAGGTGCTGAACGCGGTGATCGGACCCATCCCGCCGGAGGACAATGGCGCGGTCCAGCCCCAGCCCCAGCTCGCGGTCGTGGCCGACGGCAAGTCAGGCACTCCGGGCGGGCCGGAGCAGCCGCAGCCCGCGCCGCCCGGACCAGCCTGAGCGGCGGCCTGCGCCAGGATCCCGGCCCACGTAACGAAAGGCCGGACGCCTAGGCAGATTAACCACCGGGGCGTCCGGCCCTCGTCACGTCCACCGGTGCGGAGGTCGCCTCTCGGCGAAAGGCGCAACGCGGCTCCAGCCAAACGGTATTCCGCGAAGGCAATAGGTGCGGCCCGGGGACACAGCCGCACCGGCGAAGGCTAGTAACGAACCCGCCGGCGCCGGTATTCCCGGCCCGGGGGCGGTCCGCCGTCGTACGGGAAAGAGGTCGGCTGGCCGGGGGTGATGTCCGGGTCCTGGTAAGGTTCCCGGTCCCGTGGGCCGCGGCCCGCAGGCATCTGGCGGTACCCGCCCGACCTCTGCGAACCATCGTCGTATCCGGCACCTTCATAGCCGCGGCGCTCGTAGCCTGCACTGTCGAACTGGGCACCGTCGAACTGGGCACTGTCGTAACGGCCGCCCTCGTACCCGCCGGTGTCGTAGCGGGCATCCTCGTAGGCGCCCGTGTCGTAGCCGCCCGTGTCGTAGCCAGCGTTGGCGTACCCGCCGGTGTCGTAGCCGGACGCACGATCCCTGGCCCGGCCGTATCCGGGACCGCCGTAGCCGGGACCGTCGTACCCGGCACCGTCGTACCTGGCACCGTCGTACCCGGCACCGTCGTAGCCGGCGCTGTCGTAGCCTGCCGGGTGGCCGTTGGCGGCCGGGTAGCCGTTTGCGGCTTGGTAGCCGTTGACCGGCGGGTCCCCGTAAGCGCCCTGGCGCTCCGGGTAGGCGTGGCCTGCTTCATCCTGACCCGGGTAGCCCTGGCCGCGGTATTCCTGCTCGGCATGCCGGTATGCCTCGTAGCCCTGCTCGGCGTGGGCCTGGCCGACCGGATCGGAGTAACCACGCTCCGTATAACCGCGCTGCTGGTAACCCTGCTCGGCATAGCCCGGGTACCCCCCCGGACCCGCGGCAGCGTCGGGCCCTGGGTAGTTCGGGCGGGCCGCGGGGGCAGCGGGCTGGGGCGGCTGCTCGCCGTGCCCGTAGCGTCCGTATCCCTGCTCGGGATGGTCGGGGTAGGCAGGCTGCTCGTGACGGCCACGCTCGTGGAGCCCCTGGTCGGCGTAGCCGTGCTGCGGGTACCCGTGATCGTCGTAACCCTGGTCGTAGCCGCGGGCTGCGTGGTACCCGGCGTCGTGGCCCTGGCCGGGGTACGGCTGCTCGTCGTAGGCCTGGCCGGAGAACGCGGGCGCGGCGTAGGGCTCGGGCGGCGTGGCGTAGGACTGATCACCTCGGTCGGCGTATCCCGGCTCGCCGTACGCGTAGCCCTGCTCTCCCGGCGCCGCGAACCCCTGGTCGTCATAGCCGTTGCGGGTCCCGTAGCCGTGCTCTGCGTATCCCTGGTCGGCGTACTGCGCCCGGTCGGCGTACTGCGCCTGGTCGGCGTGCCGCGGCTGGTCGCGGTGGCTTCCCGGCGGCAGCGCGGCCGGCGGCAGTGCGGCTGGGGGAAGTACGGCCGGGGGCGGCGGCAGCGCCCTGGGCGACGCGCCGCCGAGCATCATCATGGCGGCGTGGTCATCGGGCCGGATCGCACGGAAATCGCCGGTTACCGGGCCGGTGAAGTCATTGTCGCGAGGGCCGGCGTAACCGGGCAGGGCCGTAATCCTCGGGTCGGTAGGGGCACCGGAGAGCTGCTGCCGCGAGTAGCCGCTCATGCCGCGGGCATCCCGCTGGTCACCGCCGTGCATACCGCGGCGCAGGGCGTCGATCAGCCTCGGCAGCTCCTCACGCGGAAGCCGGAACGTGCCGGTGCAGGTGCCGCCCTGCCAGATGCTGAACACGGAGATCCCGGTATCGGCGTACCAGCTCAGGCGCATGCTGCGGGAGCTGCCCCGCACGTCGAAGAAGACTTCTCCGAGCCGGGGCAGTGGGGCTGCGTCCGACGCTGACATGCTGCCCATCGTGGCGTGCTCCCATTCCGTTGTCCAGTTCGTCACGTACTTTGCCAGGAACGATCCAGCTGAGCCGCGATGAAGACGGAAATCATATGGAGAATTTCGCCACCCCGCGTGCGCGGCGGCTACTGCGGATGGCATCATTATCGGCGGGCATGCAGCGGCCCGCGCGACGGTTGGGTATAACGGGTGAACCGAAGCGCTGGCGCCAGCCGTTCGGTATATGTGACCGCTCGCTTACGCGATCGCCAAACCTGCGTACGGGAACACGTCGTCGGAAAGACGCGTTGTATCTTGCAACGGAGGTTCCCGGACAGGAGCTGGTATGCGCTTGCGTGTTCACGAGCCCGACGCTCCACTGTAACGCACTATTTGAAGCTTCTTGGTTGAGGTGATTGATCCATGTCTCAGGTACGTAGGCAGTCGGCTGTGCTACCCCGCCCTAACTGGGGTTGGCAGGATGCTGCTGCGTGCCGTGGCGAAGACCTGCTGCTCTTCTTCGGCCCTGACGGTGAGCGCCAGCCGGAGCGGGAGATCAGGGAGCGCAAGGCCAAGAGCATTTGCGCCCAGTGCCCGGTGCGGCTTGAATGCCTCAACTACGCGGTCTCGCGGCCTGAGAAGTATGGCACTTGGGGCGGCTTGAACGAGGAAGAGCGCTCGGCCGAGCGCCGGCGCCGCATGCGCCGGGCGAACGCCGCCTAGACCGCGCCGCCTAGACCGCGCCGCCTAGACCGCGCCGCCTAGACCGCGCCGCCTAGACCGCGCCGCCTAGACCGCGCCGCCAGACCGCGCCGCCTAAACAGTGATCAGGCCAGCAGCGCCAGCACGTCGGCGTCGGTCAGCTGCCCGAACGACGCGTAACACTGCCCGACCGAGGAAAACCGACCGGGCATAGCCAAGACGATCACCGCGTCGGCTTCGTCGCGCAACCCGGACGCGGCCGCGCGAGGGGCGACCGGCACCGCCAGGACCAGGTGCGCCGCATGCGCGGCCCGCAGCGACCGTAGCGCGGCGCGCGCGGTGACGCCGGTGGCCAGGCCGTCGTCCACCACGATCACGCACCAGCCGTCCACCGGAGGCAGCGGATTGCCGCCGCGGTAGACCCGCACTCGGCGGGCTAGCTCGGCTTCCGCGGCGGCCGCGACCGCCGCCATCCCCTGCGGTGACAGCGACAGCCGGTCGAGCAGCATCGGATCGTAGACCGGCTGCGTCAGCCCCTCCGCGATCGCCCCCACGCCGAGCTCGGGATGCGGGGGGTAGCCGATCTTGCACGTGACAATGACGTCCATCGGCAAGCCGAGGACCACCGAGACTTGCTTGGCCACGGCCACGCCACCCCTGGGCAAGCCGAGCACCACGGTTCGTTCGGGCCATTGATCGAGCGCCACCGTGCCGGTGATTCGTCCCGCGAGCAGCCGGCCGGCGGCGCGCCGGTCCCGGAAGGGAAGCAGGTGCCCGCCGGATGCGGCGTCCTTGGGCCCGGGCTCCTCAGTCATGCACCGGATGTACCCGCACAGGCCACAGAAAACAGGCAGCAGAATAAGAAGCATGATCTGCGTGCAGTGCCGGAAGCGCCACCATGAGGACTGCCCGGGCGGCACCTGGTGCGATTGCCAGCATCAGCCTGCCCCGGAAACGGCGCCCGGCACGTCCGAGTCGCCGCTCAGCTGGATTCGCCAGGGCTGACGGGAATAGCGGCCCGCGCGATCGTCTTGTCGTGGGTATGGGCACGCATGTGACGTCTTGGACTGTCCACATGCCGGACGTGTCCTGGACAGCCGGGTCCGCTCGATGTGATCCTGCTGCTATGGGCGTAACGGACCCGCTGCTCGTCGTGCGGAGGCACGTCGACTTCCAGCGCATCCGCAGCGCCATCTGTCATCCCACCCGATGATCGCCGGCCCGGATGCCACCGGGCGCGCGCGCGATGCCGGGTGCATTCCTGCTGAACCCGCCGGCCCCGAACGCAGGCCGGCGTCAAGTGGCCAGCCAGGCAAGCCCAGGTTCTCGTGACCCGCGCGTCCCCGAACCGAAGGAATCACGATGCCCGTCGCGACCGGGACCAACACCGCGACCACGACACGAACCAAGACCGGGACCACGCGCAAGCGAGGCGAAGGCCAGTGGGCACTGGGCTACCGCGAGCCTCTCAACAAGAATGAGGAGAGCAAGCGGAACGACGACGGGCTCAACGTCCGGCAGCGGATCATCGACATCTACAGCAGGCACGGGTTCGACTCGATCGACCCGGCCGATCTGCGCGGCCGTTTTCGCTGGTACGGGCTCTACACCCAGCGCCGGCCCGGCATCGACGGCGGCAAGACCGCAATCCTGGAGCCCGAGGAGCTCGACGACCGCTATTTCATGATGCGGATCAGGATCGACGGCGGCCAGCTCGACCACGACCAGCTGAGCGTCATCGCGGACGTCTCGCGGCGGTACGCGCGCGGCACCGCGGACGTGACCGACCGGCAGAACATCCAGCTGCACTGGGTCGAGATCGAGCAGGTTCCCGCCATCTGGGACGCCCTCGAAGCGGTGGGCCTGAGCACCACCGAGGCCTGCGGCGACACCCCCCGGGTGATACTCGGCTGCCCGCTGGCCGGCCTGGACGCGGGCGAGATCATCGACGCCACCGCCGAGATCGCCGAGATCAGCTCCAGGTACGTCGGCGATCCGGCGTTCTCGAACCTGCCCCGCAAGTTCAAGTCGTCGATCAGCGGCTGCGCCGCGCAGTGCGCGATCCACGAGATCAACGACGTCGCGTTCGCCGGCGTCCTGGCCTGCGGCGGCGAGCCCGGGTACGACCTGTGGGTCGGCGGCGGCCTGTCCACCAACCCGATGATCGGCCAGCGCCTCGGCGCGTTCGTCAGACCCGGCCAGGTCCCCGAGGTGTGGGCCGGGGTGACCGGGCTGTTCCGCGACTACGGCTACCGCCGGCTCCGGCACCGGGCCAGGCTCAAGTTCCTCGTCGCGGACTGGGGACCCGAGCGGTTCCGTGAGGTGCTGGAGAAGGAGTACCTGGGGTACGCGCTGCCCGACGGGCCGCCGCCCGCGCCGCCGCGTGCCGGGGTACGCGACCACGTCGGCGTGCACCCGCAGCGAGACGGGCGGTACTACGTCGGGTTCGCGCCGACCGTCGGCAGGCTGTCGGCCGACGCGCTCGACGTCATCGCCGGTCTCGCCGCGCGGTACGGCAGCGGCCGCGTGCGCACCACCACCGAACAGAAGATGGTCATCCTCGACGTGCCCGCGGACCGTACGGGCGACCTGGCGGGCGACCTGGCGGCGGCCGGCCTGCCGGCCACGCCCAGCGCCTTCCGCAGGCACACGATGGCCTGCACCGGCATCGAGTTCTGCAAGCTGGCCATCGTGGAGACCAAGCTCCGCGCCAGCGACCTGATCAGCGAGCTGGAGCGGCGGATGCCAGGCTTCGACGTGCCGGTCACGATCAACGTGAACGGCTGCCCGAACTCGTGTGCCCGGATCCAGACGGCCGACATCGGCCTGAAGGGGTCGCTGGTCACCGGCTCCGACGGCCGGCAGGTGGAGGGCTTCCAGGTGCACCTGGGCGGCAGCCTGAACGGAGGAGACGGCGCCGGGTCGGGGTTCGGCCGGAAGCTGCGGGGCCTGAAGACCACGGCCGACGAGCTGCCCGACTACGTGGAGCGGGTGCTGCGCCGGTTCCAGGCGGCCAGGGAACCCGGCGAGAGCTTCGCCGCCTGGACCGCACGGGCATGCGAGGAGGATCTGTCATGAGCACGCGTGCCGTTCCCTTCTACTGCCCTTATTGCGGCGAGGAAGACCTCGAACCGCGGGGCGCGACCGACGGCGAATGGCATTGCCGCAGCTGCACCAGGAGTTTCCAGCTACGCTTTGCCGGAATGGGAGTCACAGCGTGAGTCCCGTTACTGTGGTGCCTGATTACGGCCGTGGCCTGGCGCAGATCAGCCTGGAGGACCCCGAGCTCATGCGAACCCTCGCCGAACAGGCCGCTGCGGACCTCGCCGACGCGCCCGCCGAAGAGGTGATCCGCTGGGCGGTCGATACGTTCGGCGAACGGATCTGCATCACCTCGTCAATGACCGACGCGGTGATCATCCACCTTGCCTCGGCGGTCAAGCCCGGCATCGACGTGGTGTTCCTCGACACCGGCTACCACTTCGCGGAGACGATCGGCACCAGGGACGCGGTCTCTGTCGTCTACCCGATCCGGCTGATCAACGTGACCCCGTCGCGGACCGTGGCCGAACAGGACGCCGAGCTCGGGCCGAGGCTGTACGGGCGCAACCCCGACCTGTGCTGCTACCTGCGCAAGGTCGAGCCCCTCGAGCGCGCCCTAGGTGACTACGACGCGTGGATCACCGGCGTGCGCAGGGACGAGACCAGCGAACGCCGGCAGACGCCCGTGGTCCAGTGGGACGACCGGCGCGAGATGGTCAAGGTCAACCCGATCGTCAGCTGGACGCAGAAGCAGGTAGACGACTACATCACCACCAACGGCGTGCTGGTGAACCCGCTCATGTACGACGGCTACCCCTCGATCGGCTGCGCCACCTGCACGGTCCGGGTGGAGGCCGGCGCGGACCCGCGCAGCGGGCGCTGGGCGGGGACGGGCAAGACGGAGTGCGGCATCCATGCCTGAGCGGCCAGACGGGCCGCGAACAGGCATGGGGGTTCTTCGGGTTCCGGAGGTCCTGGTCGCCGTCGCGCACGGCAGCGCGGACCCCCGCGCCGCGGCCATCCTCACCGACCTGATGGCGATCGTCGCGGAGCGGACCACCGCGCGCGAACGCGACCGAGACGGCGACCGGAGCCTCCCGGCGGCGCGCCTGGCCTATCTCGGTCACGCCGCGCCGTCGCTGCCGCAGGTCATCGCCATGATCGGGTCCGGCCGGCAGCCCGGCCGGGTAACCGTGCTGCCGCTGCTGCTGACGGCGGCGTACCACAGCAAGACGGACATCCCGCGCGTGCTCGCCCGCCTGTCCGCCGAGTTCCCGCGCCTGGACGTGAGCTACGGCGCCACGCTCGGGCCGCACCCCCTGCTGCTCCGCGCGCTCGAGCGCCGCCTGGCCGAAGCCGATCCGCTGGGTCCCGCCGGGCACGCGGACCCGGCGTACCGCCGGCAGACCGCGGTGGTGCTGGCCGCCGCGGGGTCCACCGACCCGGAGGCGAACGCCGCCATCGCCCGCCTCGCGGCGCAATGGCAGGCCCGCACCGGGTGGTTCGCGGTGCGCCCGGCCCACGCCTCCGCCGCCCCGAACCAAGGGCCGCCGCCCGGGGCCCCTGGAACGCCCAGGGCGCCTGGAACGCTCGGGACCCCTGGAACGCCGCCCGGGGCGCCGGGAACGCGGCCGGAGGCGCCCGCGCCCGGCACGGCCGTGACCGGGCTGCTGCGCGCCGGGGCCCGCCGGGTCCTGGTCGCCACCTACCTGCTCGCTCCCGGCTTCTTCGCTGACCGGGTCCGCGAATCCGCCCTCGCCGCGGGGGCCGCCGCGGTATCGCCGCCCCTCGGCGCATCGCCCGACGTGGCCGAAGTCCTGCTTGACCGTTACCAAGAGGCGAGATCGCGCCGGCAGGCAGCGGCGTAAATCTGGGTAAAACCCCGATAGGCCTCGATCAACCCGAGGACGCCGCGACGCGCTGATCACGATCGGGTATCGTACGTCCCCCCGGACCTGCGCATACCAGGTAGAGTCGGCCGGTCTTGACCTGTCGCACCGAAGGGGGCGAATGCGTACCTGGCCGGGGACGCCTTATCCGCTTGGCGGGACCTGGGACGGGTGGGGCACGAATTTCGCCCTGTTCTCCGAGGTCGCGCAGCGCGTCGAGTTGTGCCTGTTCGACGAGGGCGGCGCGAGCGACGCGGGCGGCGCGAGCGACGAGGGCGGCGCGCTGGCCGAGACCAGGATCGACCTGACCGAAGTTGACGGGTTCGTGTGGCACTGCTACCTGCCGGGTATCACGCCGGGCCAGCGGTACGGCTACCGGGTGCACGGTCCCCACGATCCCTGGCGCGGGCTGCGCTGCAACCCCTCCAAGCTGCTCCTGGATCCCTACGGCAAGGCGGTCGAAGGTCAGGTGACCTGGGACGAAGCGCTGTTCGACTACCGGTTCGACGATCCGAGGAAGCGCAACACCGCCGACAGCGCCCCGCACATGCCGAAGAACGTGGTCATCAACCCCTTCTTCGACTGGGGCAACGACCGGCCGCCGAACATCCCGTACCACGAGACCGTCATCTACGAGGCGCACGTGCGCGGCCTGACGTTGTGCCACCCGGAGGTCCCGGAGCACCAGCGCGGCACCTACGCGGGCCTCGCGCACCCGGCCGTCATCGCGCACCTGCAGCGCATCGGGGTCACGGCGATCGAGCTCATGCCGGTGCACCAGTTCGTGCCGGAGCACTCGCTGGTCGTGCGCGGCCTGACCAACTACTGGGGCTACAACACGATCGGGTTCCTGTCCCCGCACAACGCCTACTCCGCCGCCGGCCAGCGCGGCGAGCAGGTCGGTGAGTTCAAGTCGATGGTCAAGGCGCTGCACGAGGCCGGCATGGAGGTCATCCTGGATGTGGTCTACAACCACACCGCCGAGGGTGACCACATGGGGCCCACGCTTTCGTTCCGCGGCATCGACAACGCCGCTTACTACCAGCTCTCCGGCTCTGAGCGGTGGCGCTACCTGGACTACACCGGGTGCGGGAATAGCCTCAACGCCCGTCACCCGCACGCGCTCCAGCTGGTCATGGACTCGCTGCGGTACTGGGTCCTCGAGATGCACGTCGACGGGTTCCGGTTCGACCTGGCCTCGGCGCTGGCCAGGGAACTGCACGACGTGGACCGGCTCTCCACGTTCTTCGACCTGGTCCAGCAGGACCCCGTGGTCTCCCAGGTGAAGCTGATCGCCGAGCCGTGGGATGTCGGCGAGGGCGGCTACCAGGTCGGCAACTTCCCGCCGCTGTGGACCGAGTGGAACGGCAAGTACCGGGACGCCGTCCGCGACTTCTGGCGGGGTCAGCCCGCGACGCTCCCCGAGTTCGCCTCCAGGCTCACCGGCTCGAGCGACCTGTACGCCACGAGCGGGCGCCGCCCCGTGGCGTCGATCAACTTCGTCACCTGCCACGACGGGTTCACCCTGAACGACCTGGTCAGCTACGACCACAAGCACAACGAGGCCAACGGGGAGGACAACAGGGACGGCGCGGACGACAACAGGTCGTGGAACTGCGGGGCCGAGGGGCCGTCCGACGACCCGGCCATTCTCGAGCTCCGCGCCAGGCAGAAGCGGAACTTCCTGGTGACCCTGTTCCTGTCCCAGGGCGTCCCGATGCTGCTCGCCGGCGACGAGATGGGCCGCACCCAGGGCGGGAACAACAACGCCTACTGCCAGGACAACGAGGTCTCCTGGCTCGACTGGGGCCTGGCCGCCGGCGAGCAGGACCTGTTGCAGTTCACCGAGACGCTCGCGACCCTGCGCCGGGAGCACCCGGTGTTCCGCCGGCGCAGGTTCTTCCGCGGCCATCGGGACGAGCCGCGGGACGAGACCAGCGACATCATCTGGCTGACGCCCGCCGGGCAGGAGATGACCCAGTCCGACTGGGGCGCCGACTACGCCAAGTCCCTGGCGGTGTTCGTCAACGGGGAAGCCATCAGCGAACCCGATCCGCGCGGCGAGCAGATCACCGACGCCAAGTTCCTGCTGTTGTTCAACGCGCACAGCAACCCGCTGACGTTCACCCTGCCCGAGGCCAGCCTCGCGGCCGGATGGGAGGTCATGATCGTCACGGCGCCCCAGCCCGCCAAGCGCGCCAAGAGCCCGAGGGCTCGCAGCCACGCCAGGAGCACGGTCGGCGCCGACCAGGTTCCGGCTGCCCTCGAGGCCGGCGCGGTCGTGAAGCCCAAGAGCGAGGTCGAGGTCCCCGCCCGCGCCTCCGCCGTGCTGCGGTCCACGGACTGACCGTGCGCCAGCTCATTCCCTCCCCCGGTCCCGGGGACCCCGACCTGGCCGCGCTGTACGCCTACCCGTCCGGTCCCTGGCTCCGCGGCAACATGGTGGCCAGCGCCGACGGTGCCGGGTCGCTGGGCGGCGTCAGCGCCGGCCTGTCATCGGACGCCGACCGCCAGGTGTTCGCGCTGCTCCGCGCGCTCGCCGACGTCATCGTGGTCGGTTCGGGCACGGTCAAGGACGAACACTACGGGCCCGCGCGGCGCAGCAAGCTCTGGTCGCACCTGCGGGCCGGCCGGCCGGCTACTCCCCCTATCGCGGTGGTCAGCGGGCGCTTGGACCTCGACCCCGCAAGCCGGCTGTTCACCGAGGCCCCGCCGGACGCCCGCACCATCGTCATCACGACCGTGAAGGCATCAGCGGACCTGCGGGCCGGGCTGGCGCAGCACGCCGACGTCATCACCGCAGGCGAGGCGGCCGTGGACGCGACCGCCGCCGTCCGCGCGCTGGCCGATCGCGGCTACCAGCGGCTCCTCACCGAGGGCGGACCGCACCTGCTGGCCCAGTTCGCCGCGGCCGGCCTGCTGGACGAGCTATGCCTGACGATCGGCCCCCTGCTGGCGGGCCCCGGCGCGGGCCGGATCCTATCGGGCGACCCGTTCCCGGCCGGCCCGCTGCCCCTAGCCCTGGCGCACGTCCTCGAGGACGACGGATTCCTCATGTGCCGTTACACGGCCCATTTATGCCGAACGAGAAGTGGTACTCCTCCCGGGGAACCTGTCACGGCCTAGGGAGCAGCCCGCGTTCAAAGTCCAGAACCTGGATGCCATGGCCCAGCAGCGGCCTGGCCGACCCGATGCCGGAGCGCAGCAGCAGGGCGGCCGAACCGACTGCGCGGCGGCAGCCCTTGAGGGCACCGTCACCTGGCCGGCAGCCAGGGCGGGCCGGAGGAACGCGCGCGCGTAGCTGGTGTGGCATCAGATGCAGACATTCCAAGCATATCCTTGACATCTTGATGCAGCGAACTTAGATTCCAAGCATGTCCTTGGAATCTAAGCCGGCGCGGTCAGGGCAGCGCTGGCGGCTTCTCGATGACCCGGTGACCATCCGCGCGCTCGCGCACCCGCTGCGCCACGACCTGATGTCGATCATTGCCCGCCTAGGCCAGGCGACGACGGCGGAAGCGGCACGCGAACTCGGCATCAGTCACGGCCTGGCCTCGCACCACCTGCGCCAGCTGGCCAAGTACGGCTTCGTCGAGCAGGTCGCCGGGAAGGACCACCGGGAGCGGCCCTGGCGGCTGGTCGCCACGTCCTACAACTGGACCGGCGCGCGGGCCAGCGCCGAGGGCTCAGCGGCGGTCGACGTGCTCGAGCAGCTCGCCGCCGAGCGGACCCTCGAGGAGTTCCTGAGCTGGCAGCAGCGCCGCAAGGACTGGCCGGAAGAGTGGCGCGCGTACACCGGCCTCGGGGAGTCGTCCATCTACCTCACCCGCGACGAACTCGCCGGGATCGCCGAGGAGTTCGACGCCTTGCTCATGCGCTACATCAACGAGCGGCCGATCGACGACGTAACCACCCGTCCCGAAGGGTCCGTGCCGGTGACCTTCACCTTGTTCATTCTCCCTGGCTCCCCGGCCGCCGGACCTTAAGGAGGGAAGCTGACGTGCGCGCGACGTGGCGGGTGCTGGCCGGCCGGCGTGACCTGCGCCTGGTGCTCTCGGCCGGGCTCATCTCCGTATCCGGTGACTGGATCCTGACCATCGGCCTGATCTACCGGGTGTACGCGGTCACCGGTTCGGCGGTGGCGTCGGCGCTCACGATGGCGTCGTCGTTCGCGCCGCAGGTCCTGCTCGGCGCGGTCGCCGGCGTGTTCGCCGACCGCTGGGACCGCAAGCGGACGATGATCGCCGCCGACCTGCTGCTCGCGGCCGGGCTGCTGCCGCTGCTCCTGGTACGGGGCGCCGGGCAGGTCTGGATCGTCTTCGCGGTGATGTTCGGCGAGGGAGCCGTTCAGCAGTTCTTCTCCCCCGCCCAGCAGGCCATGGTCCCCCGGCTGGTTCCCGACGACGAACTCCTGGCCGCCAACGCGGTCAGCGGCCAGGTCTCGAACGTATCCCGGCTGGCCGGCTCCGCCCTCGGCGGCATCCTGGCCGCGGTCGGCGGCATTGCCGCCGTTACGCTCGTCGACGCCGTGAGTTTCGCGGTCTCTGCCGTCCTGATCGGCCTGGTCAGGACGAGCGGGCGCACGGCCGTACGCGAGGCGTCCGGCGGCTCGCTCCGCGCCCGGCTTCGCGCGGTCCGAACGGAACTGCGCGGCGGGCTCGACCTGGCCACGCGGCACCGCGTGCTGCGGGTGCTGATGATCTTCGCCCTCGTGACCAGCATCGGCGAGGGCACCATGAGCACGCTCTTCACGCCGTTCGTCGAGCATGTGCTGCACGGGAGCAGCCAGGAGTTCGGCCTGGTCGTCGCCGCGCAGGCCGTCGGGGGGATCGCCGGTGGCGCGGTCGCCGCCTCATACGGTCACCGGGTGCGGGCGTCCCGCCTGGTCGGTTACAGCGCGGTCGCATTCGGCGTGGTGGACCTGATCATCTTCCTCTACCCGCTCGGCTACGTCGCGGTCTGGCCCGCCGCCGTCGGGATGGTCGTCGTCGGCCTGCCCGGCGCGCTGGGTCTGGCCGGCCTGATCACGCTGTTCCAGCGCCACAGCGAAGACTCCTACCGCGGCCGACTGTTCGGCGCTATCAGCGCCGTCGAGGGCGTCACCATCCTGGCCGGGACGCTGGGCGCGGGGTACCTGAGCCGGCTGGCCGGCATCATCCCGGTACTGGCCATCCAGGGCGGCGGGTACGTCCTGGCCGGGCTCGCCATGCTCGCCTGGCTGAAGGAAGACCCCGGTTCAGGAGGCGCGCAGCCACCTGCCGCTGCTGGCCAAGACCTCGCGGTCGCCGCCGCCGGCCGCCGTGCTGATCTGTCGCGGGGTCTTTAGCCGCCGCGGTCACCGGAACCGCCACACAGATCTCGTTCGCCGCGACGGCGGTGATGGTCATGGCGGCGGCGTAGGAGCCCGCATCAGCGGAGGGAGGGGCGGAGACGCTAGCCTGGCCACTGGGAAAAGGGCCCTGATGACCTGCCCGGACTACCAGGGAGACTGGCATGCCGCTGCACACCAAGGTGGACGAGTCCGCCCGGGACGCTGAACTTGAGATCAACCCGGTTTACTTCCGCGAGAAGAGCTGTGACATCCCGCGGTACAAGCTGCCGGAGCACGGGGTACTCCCCCGGACTGCGCTCCAGGTGGTCCGCGACGAGCTCATCCTCGACGGCAACGCCAGGCTCAACCTGGCGACGTTCGTCACCACCTGGATGGAGCCAGAGGCCGAACTGCTGATGGCCGAGTGTGCCGCCAAGAACATGATCGACAAGGACGAATACCCGCAGACCGCCGAGCTCGAGCGGCGTTGCGTGAACATCCTGAGCAACCTGTGGAACGCGCCGTCCGGTAGCGAGGCGACGGGCTGCTCGACCACCGGGTCGAGCGAGGCGTGCATGCTCGGCGGCATGGCCCTGCTGTGGCGCTGGCGGGCGCGGCAGCAGGCGGCCGGGCGCGATGCCTCCAAGCCGAACCTGGTCATGGGCTCCAACGTCCAGGTGTGCTGGGAGAAGTTCTGCCGCTACTGGCAGGTAGAGCCGCGCTACGTCCCGATGGTGCCGCGGCGGCTGCACCTGCGCGGCACCGAAGCCGCGGCGAAGTGCGACGAGAACACCATCGGCGTGGTCGCGATCATGGGCTCCACCATGGACGGCAGCTACGAGCCGGTCCTGGAGATCAGCCAGGCGCTCGACCGGCTGCAGATGGAGCGAGGGTGCGATATCCCCATACACGTAGACGGGGCGTCGGGCGGGTTCGTCGCCCCGTTCCTCCACCCCCACCTCGAGTGGGATTTCCGCGTGCCTCGGGTGGCCTCGATCAACACCTCGGGGCACAAGTACGGCCTGGTGTATCCCGGGGTGGGCTGGGTCATGTGGCGGACTCCGGAAGCCCTGCCCGATGACCTCATCTTCCGGGTCAACTACCTGGGCGGTGAGATGCCCACGTTCGCGCTCAACTTCTCCCGGCCCGGCGCGCAGGTCGCCGCCCAGTACTACAACTTCATCAGGCTCGGCTGGCAAGGCTACAAGCACGTGCAGCAGACCTCCCAGGAGATCGCGCTGTACCTGTCCGGCGAGATCGGGAAGATAGGCCCGTTCGAGCTGCTCACCGAGGGCCGCGACCTCCCGGTGTTCGCGTTCAAGCTGCGCGACGACGTCACCAGCTACTCGGTGTTCGACCTATCCGAGCGGTTGCGTCAGCGCGGCTGGCAGGTGCCTGCGTACACCTTCCCCGAAGACATGACGGACACCGCGGTGATGCGGATCGTGATCAGGAACGGCTTCAGCATGGACCTGGCCAACCTGCTCCTGGATGACATGCGGCTGCACATACGCATCCTGGAGCATCACCCGCAGACGCAGCCGCCGCCGGAGATCCAGCACCTGCGCCAGGCCTTCACGCACTGAGCCCGGTCGGGTCAGCGCTCCTCAGGAAGCCACCGGGGTCGGCGCGGCGGCGCCGGTCGGGGCCGGCGCGGGCGCCGTCGTCGCGGTCGGTGGCGCGGTAGCCGGGGTCGCGGCCGGGGTGGCGGATGCGGTCGCCGTCGGAGTGGCGGGTGTTGCGGTTGCCGGCGGCGTCGCGGCCGGGGACATTTGCACGGGCATGCTCGGAGCCGGGGCCGGGGTCATGCTGGTCGGCATGGCCGCCGGGGCGGGCGGCACCTCGGTGCTCGGGTCCATGGCGGTCGGCGCCGACGCGTGCGGCGCCGAAGCCGATGGCGAGGTCATCTGCATCGGCACGCCCATAGCGGAGTGCGCGCCAGGTGACTGGTGCGGGGAGGCAGCCAGCGCGATGCCGCCTGCGCCAAGACCCCCCGAGACTCCCGCAACCACCAGCGCGATCGCCAGCCGCCGGCCGAGCCGGCCTGGCCGACCCCGGTTCGTGCGGGCCTGGGGCTGGCCTGGCCGCGGGTCCATGTTCGCCGACACCATGGTCTGGGCCGAGAACGCCTGGGTCGGTACCTGGCTGGGCATCGTCGGCGTGTAGCCCATCGTCTTCGGCGTGCGGCTCACTACGGTCGGGACGTACGCCGGCGCGGTGCTGGTCGCAGCCTGCGCCTGGTACGGAACGAACGCGCGGGTCATCCGGTCAGGCAGCCAGCCGGCCGCGGGCTCGGCCACGCGCGTTTCTGCCAGCAGGTCGCTGGCGTTAGGCCGCTGACGGGGATCGGCGGCCAGGCAGCGCTCGGCGAGCCGGCGCACCGCGGGCGGCACCCGATCCAGGTGAGCCTGGCCGCTGACCAGGCGGTGGACCAGCGTCATGTTCGAGCCGGCGCCGAACGGCCCCTCGCCGGTCGCCGCGAAGGTGAGGATCGCGCCCAGGCTGAAGATGTCACTGGCCGGGCCTACCTCCCGGCCCTCCGCCTGCTCCGGAGACATAAAGCCGGGCGAGCCCATGACCAGGCCGGTACGCGTCAGCGCGCTGCCCTCTGCGCCCAGGGAGATACCGAAATCAATCACGCGCGGTCCATCGCTGGCCAGCAATACGTTCGACGGCTTCAGGTCCCTGTGAACCACGCCGGCGGCGTGGATCGCGGCGAGGCCCTCGGCGAGGCCTGCGGCCAGGTTGAGCACGGTCCTGGCGGGCATCGGCCCGTGCTCGGCCACCGCGTCAGCCAGCGAGGGCCCGGCCACGTAGGCCGTGGCCAGCCACGGCACCGGGCCGTCCAGATCCGCGTCAATCACCGGCGCGGTGAACTGGTGGCTCACCTTGCGCGCGACCGCGACCTCCCGCTCGAACCGCGCGCGGAATTCAGGGTCCATGGCCAGCTCGGCGCGGATCACCTTCACCGCCGCCAGCCGGCCTCCCGCAGAAAGGCCGAGGAACACCCGGCCCATGCCGCCGGCGCCGAGTTGCCCGCGCAGCCGGTACGGCCCGATCACAACCGGGTCACCAGGCTCTAGTGCTCGTACCATTTCATCGCGTCCTTAAGTCAACTTCAGATCCCAACGCGGCCTGCAGCTAGGGTGCCGGCCGCAGTGGGGGGTTCTGTCGGGGGTTGTGGGGGAAACTCAGGGGGTCATGACGCCCTGAACCCGGGCCCTAATAACCTCCGTAGCTTCAGATCACCAGGCGGGTACGCAGCATCCGGCCGTCCGGTTCATGCGCCCCGGGCGGCGAGGTACTTTGGCCAGGACCGGCGTGAAGCTCGACAGGCGAGGAGCTGACGATGACGGCGCTGCGCAGCTATGTCTTCGGGACCTGGGTTGATCCGGCTGACGAGGGGCGCCCGGTGCTGGACGCGGTGACCGGCGAGGAAGTCGCGCGGGTCTCATCGGCCGGGATCGACTTCGGCGCGGCGCTCGACTACGGCCGGACAATCGGCGGCCCGGCCCTGCGCGAGCTGACCTTCCACCAGCGGGCCGCGCTGCTCAAGTCGCTTGGTCAGCTGCTTCGCGAGCACCGGCCGGAGCTGTACGCCCTGTCCGCGCGCACCGGGGCGACCCTCGCCGACGCCAGGTTCGACGTCGACGGCGGCATCGGCGTCCTGCTCAGCTACGCCAGCAAGGCCAGGCGCGAGCTGCCGAACGACACCGTCCTCCTCGAAGGCGCGGTCGAGCCGCTCGGCCGGGGCGGCACCTTCGTCGGCCAGCACGTCCTGACCCCGCTGCGCGGGGTCGCGGTGCAGATCAACGCGTTCAACTTTCCGGTCTGGGGTCCGCTGGAGAAGCTCGCCCCGGCGTTCATCGCCGGGGTACCGACCCTGGTCAAGCCGGCGACGCAGACCGCGTACCTGACGGCCAGGCTGGTGGAGCTGATCATCGGATCCGGGCTGCTGCCGACCGGCTCGCTCCAGCTCGTCTGCGGCAGCGCTGGCGACCTGCTCGATCATCTCGGCGAGCAGGACCTGGTGTCCTTCACCGGGTCGGCTTCGACCGCACGGCAGCTGCGGGCGCACCCGGCCGTCGTGAGCCGGTCCGTCCGGTTCAACGCCGAGGCGGACTCGCTGAACTGCTCGATCCTCGGCCCGGACGCCCAGGCGGGCACGCCCGAATTCGACCTGTACGTCCGGCAGCTGGTCAGCGAGATGACGGTCAAGGCCGGGCAGAAGTGCACCGCGATCCGGCGCGCGTTCGTCCCGGCCGGCCTGTCCGGCCAGGTGGCCGAGGCCGTACGCGACCAGCTGGCCGCCGTGGTGGTGGGCAGCCCGGCCGAAGAGGGCGTCGGGATGGGCGCGCTGGCCAGCCTGGAGCAGCGCGAGGAGGTGCGCCGATCGGTGAAGGCGCTGCTGGCGGCGGGCCGGCTGGTCTTCGGTGACCCGGACCACGTCGACGTCGTGGGCGCGAGCGCCGACCGGGGCGCGTTCATGGCGCCGCTGCTGCTGCGCAGCGAGGACGCGGGGCGGCCCGAGCCGCATCAGATCGAGGCGTTCGGCCCGGTGAGCACGATCATCGGCTACCAGGGCACCGATGAGGTGATCGACCTGGCGGCCCGCGGGCGGGGCAGCCTGGCCGGCTCGGTCGTCACGGCCGACCCGGCCTTCGCCCGAGACGTGGTGCTCGGGCTGGCTCCCTGGCACGGGCGGCTGCTCGTGCTGGATCGCGAGGACGCGGCCGAGTCGACCGGGCACGGATCCCCGCTGCCGACCCTGGTGCACGGCGGCCCGGGGCGGGCCGGCGGCGGCGAGGAGATGGGCGGGATCCGCGGTGTGGAGCACCACATGCAGCGCACGGCGGTGCAGGCCAGCCCGCGGGTGCTGTCGGCGGTCACCGGCCGCTGGGTGGCCGGCAGTGAGCGGAACGCATCAGGTGGCCACCCATTCCGCAAGTCGCTCGCCGACCTGCGGATCGGCGACACGGTGGTGGCGGGCCCGCGCCGGGTGACGCTGGCGGACATCGAGCACTTCGCGGAGTTCACCGGCGATACCTTCTACGCGCACATGGACGAGGAGGCTGCCCGGGCCAACCCGTTCTTCGACGGCCGGGTGGCGCACGGGTACCTCGTCGTCTCCTTCGCGGCCGGCCTGTTCGTCCAGCCGGACCCTGGCCCGGTGCTGGCCAACTACGGCCTGGAGAACCTGCGCTTCGTCACGCCGGCGTACCCGGGCGACGAGCTGACGGTGACGCTCACCTGCAAGCAGATCACCCCGCGCGACGACGCCGAGTACGGCGAGGTCCGCTGGGACGCGGAAGTGACCAACCAGGACGCCAAGCCGGTGGCGACCTACGACGTCCTGACCCTGGTGGCCAAGCAGTGGCCGCCCGCCGGGACCTGACCTGCCCTGGCGGACCAGGGTGTCCTTATTGTTACCGGAAGGCGGGATACGCCGGACTACGCTTCGTACCATGGGAGCGCCGCTGCCCGGCGGCGAGTGGGGGGAGCGAGTCTGCCGGTGGAGGGACTTCGGCCGCACGACCCCGAGTGGGTCGGCAACTATCGCCTGCTGGGCAGGCTGGGCGCCGGCGGCATGGGGCAGGTGTTCCTGGGCACGTCGCCCGGCGGCCGGCAGGTCGCCGTCAAGGTCGTCCACCCCGAGCACGCCAGGTCCGCCGAGTTTCGTGCGCGGTTCGCGCGCGAGGTCGAGGCCGCGAAGCGGGTCGGCGGGTTTTATACCGCTCCGGTCGTGGACGCCGATCCCGGCGCCGATCCGCCGTGGATGGTCACCGCCTACATTCCGGGCCCGACGCTGCAGGACGAGGTCGACACGCACGGACCGCTGCCCATGGACCAGGTACGCACGCTCGGTGCGCAGCTCGCCGAGGGCCTGGAGGCGATCCACGCCTGCGGGCTTGTGCACCGTGACCTGAAACCGGGCAACGTGATCCTGGCCGGTGACGGCCCGCGGATCATCGATTTCGGCATCGCCATCCTGGGCCAGTCAACCAAGCTGACGGCGACGGGAATGGTCATCGGCACGTTCGCCTACATGTCGCCCGAGCAGGCACGCGGTGAGCCGGCCGGGCCGGCCACGGACGTCTTCGCCCTCGGTGGCGTGCTGGCCTTCGCCGCCACCGGTCTGCCGCCGTTTGTTGGCGCTCCGCCCGACCTCGACAACGTGGCCGATGACCAATTCCGGCAGCTGATCCTGGCCTGCCTGGCCAGAAAGGCCGCGGACCGGCCCACCATCCCTGACATCATCGAAATCTTCTCCGGCGTGCGAGTCATGCCAGCGCCTCGGCGCGGGGAGGCGACCGGGCCGTCGGCCGCCTGGCCGGCCACCCGGCCGACCGACGCCGGACCAGAACTGCCCGGCGAGACCGGACCTACCTCGCCGGTCCAGCGCGCCGGCCCGAGCCGTCGTACGCTCCTGGTCGCGGGGCTCGGCACGGCCGTGGCCGGCGGCGCTATCGCCGGCGTCGTATCCCTCACAGGCGGTAGCTCGACCAAGAAGCCCGCCGCGCACGCTCCCCGGTCCCTGGCAGTCAGCGCAGGACCGCCGATCCTCCTGGATGACACCGGCGGCGGCGTGAACGCCGTCGCCTTCAGCCCGCAGGGATCCACGCTGGCCAGCGGCAACGTGGACGGCACGGTCCAGCTCTGGGACGTCACCACTCGAGCGCGAACGGCCACGCTCACCCATTCAGATACTGATCGCTACAACCCGTCCGCCACCGTCGCCGGGACCAGGAGCTGGTCGGTGTATGCCGTGACGTTCAGCCCGGACGGGTCGACGTTGGCCACCGGAAACGGTGACGGCACCACTGTGCTGTGGGATGCCGCCAGCGGGCAGGTCAGCGCCACCCTTCCCGACCTCGACACCGAGAACTGGAACAGCTTCACGAACGCTGTCGCCTTCAGCCCGGACGGATCGATGCTGGGCACCAGCTACGACGCCCAGACGGTAACGCTATGGGACATCGTCACGCGCAAGCCCGTCACCGCCCTGGCGTCAGGCAGCGACTGGTGGGTATACGCCGTGGCGTTCAGCCCGGACGGCTCCATACTGGCCAGCGGCAGCGGTGACAACGACCCCGACGCCGGCAGCAGCGACGGGCTCGTCCAGCTGTGGGAAATCACCGGGACCAGGATCGCGACCCTGACCGTGACCAACTGCGGGGCGGGTTCTCTCGCGTTCAGCCCGGACGGGTCAACGCTCGCGAACGTCACCGGTGCCGGGGCGATCAGGCTCTGGAAGGTTGACACGCGCGCCAGCGCCGCCGTTCTGACCGCCGCCAGCCACCAGGCGAAGTGCATCGCCTTCAGCCCGGACGGCGCCACGCTGGCCAGCGGAAACCGCGACGGGACGGTCACGCTGTGGGATGTCGCCAGCCGCCACCCTTACGCGACACTGCAGACCGTCAGCAATTCCGCGGTGCGCTCGATATCGTTCAGCCCGGATGGCGCGACCCTGGCCAGCGGTGGCATCGGCCTCACGATGTGGACGATCCACAAATCCTTACCTGGGGGCAGCGTGACCGACGTTCCAGACCGGTGGCACCGATGGCTGCTCAGCGTGCGGTTCGCCGGCAACGCCGCCTACCGGGAGAAGGATCTCGCCGAGTACCTGTACCCGGTCCGCGACACCGTGCTGGACAAGGCCCGGCTCGCGCCCGGGGACACGCTGCTCGACGTGGGCACGGGTGACGGCCTCATCGCGTTCGGCGCGCTGGAACGGCTGGGCCCGTCAGGGCGGGTGATCTTCTCCGATATCTCCCGAGACCTGCTTGACCACTGCCGTACCGCAGCCAGCGCCGAAGGGCTGCTTGACCGGTGCCGCTTCGTCCTGGCCGCCGCTGATCACCTGACCGACGTGGCGGACGCCTCGGTCGATGTGGTCACGACCAGGTCGGTGCTGATCTACGTCAAAGACAAGGCGCAGGCGATGCGCGAGTTCTACCGGGTCCTGCGGCCCGGCGGGCGGGTCAGCCTGTTCGAGCCGATCAACGTGCTCATGTCCCAGGCTGATCCTGACTTGTTCAGCGGCTACGACGTTACCCCGGTCAAGGACCTGGCCGCCAAGGTCGAGGCGCTGTACACCTCCATCCAGCCGCGAGGGGTAGACCCGATGATTGACTTCGATGAGCGCGACCTGGTTCGCCACGCGCAAAACGCCGGGTTCCCCGAGGTCAACCTAGAACTGCGGGTGAGCGTGAAGACTCGCAGAGTACCGCTTCCGTGGGAACGGTTTAGCCACACATCGGGCAACCCGCTGATACCGACGTTCCAGGAAGCCGTCGACCAGGTGCTCAGCCCGCAGGAAGCCGACGAGCTCACCAGGCACCTGAGACCGCTCGTGGAAGCAGGGACCGGAACCGAACGCAGGGCGCTCGCCTACCTGACGGCGGCTAAGAACTGAGGTACCGACGCGGCGTGTCGACGGGCTCAGCCATGGCCAGGCCCAGGGCGACCGCATAGCGGTGGCCGAGCGGTTCCCCTTCGCAGCTGCCGCCGATGTCACCGCGGCCGACGGCGGTACCGTCCGGCAGCGAGCGGGTGAGCACGCCGAGCAGTTCCTCGTCACCGGCTGGACCGCCGACGACGAGGATCTGGCCGGAGTCGGTCCCGAGGCTGCGCACCGCGCGCTGGAAGTTCCTGGCCAGGACGGCCTGCTTGAGTCGCAGCCGGATAGCCCTCCACTCGCCGGGGCCGTGGCGGCGGTCGAACGGCAGCATTCCGCCCGGTCCCTCGACCACCAGCATGCCGATCGCCGAGGCGGGGGCGCTGGCGGGCAGGAAGCCTCGGCTGCCGTCCTCGGCCTCGAACCGCTGCCCGCCGTCCACCCGCAGGCACGGGCCGCGCTTGACCCAGTCGGCGGCGGCCCGCGTGATGCCGAGCGTCTCGGCCACCGCGGCGGTCAGGAGTTCCCCCGCCCCGGCGGCGACTACGTGGGATGCGGGCCCGATGACGTCGATCGTGCCAGCGCCCAGGTCCACCACGACCGCGCCGGGGCGGGCCCCCGGTGTGGTGAGCGCTCCGGCCCGCGCCGCGGCCGGCTCGGTGAGCGGGCTACTCACCGCGACGCCGGCGAACTCGGTGAGCAAGCCGGCATGTGAGCTGGCACCCGGGGAGGGGGCGCGTCCGAGGGCGGCGACCAGCACCGCACGTCCCGTGCTGCCCTGCCGCGCGGTCGCTGCCTCGGCGGCGGCAGCCAGGTCCACCGCGAACAGGTCGTCGACCTCGGCCTCACCGGAAGCGGCGCCGAGAATCCGCACCGTCCCGACCGGCCAGTCCGCCAGGCTCGCGCACGCCGTGCGCAGCAAAACCGGCCGGCCATCCGCCTTCGCGACCCAGGGCTCATCCGTGCCTGCTCCCGTCTCGGCCGGGGCCGCGGCGAGCAAGCCCACGACCGCGTTGGAGTGGTCGGCCAGCGCCCTGGATAGCGCGGCGACGTGGCGATCCTCGTCCTCCCCTAGCCGGAGCTTGGCGCCCAGCGCGACCGGGTCGGTGAGCAAGTTCAGCGTGTGCCCGGGCGGGCGCACCTCGACGGCGAGCAGTTCGCAGGCCGCCGCGGCGGCCGCGTCGACCTGGTCGATCACCGGCAGGCTGTCCGGCAGCCGGTTGGCCACCAGGACTCCCTCGTCGCCGGCCACCAGGACGGCCCCGACCGGCACCCCGGTTCCCAGCAGGTCCCTGAGCCGGGCGGCGGCCTCGTCGTAGCGCAGACCGGCAGGCACCACGGCCACCAGCGACGAACCTCGAGGCGGGAGGGAAGGCTCGGCGGACTCGGACAGCAGCAGGGGCGGGCCGACGCAGGCACCAGCGCCGCCGGGCGTGGACACGCCCGCGGCCAGCACCCGTAGGCGGCCACGGGGCGGGATCGAGTCGGGGACGGTGACCACCGAGGTGTCGACCGCGCGCAGGGGGGCGATCCGTGCCTCGTCGATCGAGGTCCGGGCCTGTCGCTCCACCCGGCGAAGCAGCGCGGCAGCTCCGCGCAGCGAGTCAGGCGACCCCTTGCGGCCGCGGGTCGGCACGCGCGCGGCAGCGAGGATCGTGCCGCCGGACACCAGCACGACCTCGGTCGTGGCGTTCCCGACGTCCACCCCGGCGATCACCGACACCGGGCTGGCCCCTTGGTGAGCGTTCTCCTGCATGCGTGGGTCGCGAGGGAGCAGTGTGGCCGGCGCGAATGGTGGAGCGCCCGGTCCGCCCAAGATCGGCGAGGCAGAAAGTTCACGCCGTGAGACCCCGGCGGGCGTAGACCTCGGCCGCCTCGGCGACTAGCGCCGCGCAGCGCGGCAGGCCCCGGCCGGCCAGTGACCCGGCCAGCGCGGTCAACTGCCCGGCGGTGGACCGGCCCGGGCGCAGCGCCTCGTAGATGCCGAGGACCTCGTCGTCGGGCAACTGGGTCAGCTCCGCGGCGCGGCGCAGGTTGTCCGCCAGTTGCGGGTTCGCGTGCTGCTCGGCCAGCACCGCCTGCCGCTCCAGCGTCTCCGGGTGGATCCGCAGGTCGGACAGGCTGACCTCGCCGGCCCGCACGGCCTCCAGGGTCAGATCGGCCACCGGCTTGCCCGACAGCCCCCGGATCTCGGTCACTTCAGTCCCTCCAGTGACAGCTCCTCGGGCGGCACCGCAGGATCCATCCGGCGGCGCTCCAGTTCCATCAGGGCGATGACCGTGGTGTGGTAGCGGGCCTCGATCGCCTCGTCCGAGTACGGGTTCCTGGCCGGGTCGGGTGTGCCGCCCTTGGCGTGCCGTGCGGCGTTGGCGCCGAGCAGCCGGTACAGCTCGGGCGTGACCGAGGGGGCGACCGAGTACAGCTCCAGGTTGGCCAGCGGGGCCAGGTCGCGGCGATGGATGAGCGCCGTGCCCTTCCCCTGCAGTCCGATGCCGATGCCCGAGCCGGCCAGCCGGGCCGCGGCCAGGCCGATCCGCCCCAGGTCGACGCTGTCGTTGAACCGGACGACACGCCCGGTGCACCCCTCCTCCTCGAGCCCGGCCAGCATCTCGCTGAGCACGTCGGTCACCGCCAGCCCGGACAGGCACCGCCACACGTCACGGCCGACGGCGGGCGAGACGCCGATCACCACGTCGCGCGGGTCCTGCCCGGGGCGCGCCGCGCCGGTCGCGGCGAGCATCGCGACGGCGGACCGCGCCTGCACCGCCCGCAAGTCGTCCACCCCCCGGGCCTGGCGGATCGCGTCGATCTCGCGCTGCCGCTCGGCCGAGGGTACGTAGCCAGTACCGGGTCCCGCGTAATCGTTCGGGTCGGTGATAAGCGAGAGCACCTTGAGTTGCTCGTCGAAGATGGCGGACGTCTGGAGATAGTCGCCGGTGAGCCTGGCTCGGACGAAGGCCATCGTTCGTTCGGCCATCTCGAAATAGCCGCATTCGTCCAGGGCAGCCACGATGTCCACCACCGTCAGCCCGCGCTGGCGGATGGCGTGGGCCGCCGACAGGACGGCGAGCGTGTCGGCCTCGCCGAGGTCCTTCGAACCCGCCGCGTCGACGGCGAGACCCACGTGCTCGTCGGTGAAGTCGGCCAGGCCGAGGTGGGCGTACACGGCGCGGCAGGCCTGGGCGGCCTCGCGCCGTAGCTCGCCGATCCGGGCCGGCGCGACGGTCCGCAGGCCGCCGTCGATGCCCCAGTCCCGCTGCATGGCGAGGAAGTCGTCGATGTCCTCGGCGTTGAAGTTGCTCGGGCCGAACATGTTGTCATACCGCTGGACCGACCCAAACCCACTGAACGCGAAGTCTGAGCCCGCCAGGACGATCGGCAGCGTGCGGGACGTCCGGCGCATGTCCGACTCGCTCATCAGCGCGTCGTTGCCCGAGCAGGACTCCAGGTTGCGCATCATGACCATGACGTTCTCGGACATCAGCTCGCGCAGCCCGGACGGGACCGCGGCGGCGACGCTGGCGCCGTCGATACCGCCGTTCTGCACGCCCTGGGCGCCGATCGCCCGGGCCAGCGCGACGCAGCGGGCCTCCAGGTAGAGCATGGACTGGCCCTGCGCGCCCGCCATCAGGACCTCGGCGCCCGCGCCCGAGGAGACCCGCATCTTCATGCCGCGGGAGGCGTACGCGGAGGTCAGGAATGCCTTGGACCACGGCGTGTCGTCGCCGTCTGTGAAGACCTGCTCGGTGCCGTACAGAGAGACCGTCTCCGCGTACGAGGTGAGGCCGCGCATGCCGAGCTCCAGTTCCAGGGCCTCCTCGACCGAGCACTGGATGAGGACGCCGTCCGCGCCGAACGCCGCCCCGATCAGGCACGCCACCGCGTTGCTCGGCGCGTCCGCGAGCACGGGCACGGTGGTCTCGACCTCGCGGAACCCGAATGCCGCCGCGGTCGCCGAGTCGGCGGCGAGCAGCAGCGGGTCGTCCAGGCGGTTCGTGACGTGGGCCTGGTTGCTCGGGGTGCGTCGCGCGCGGAGCTTGGTCATGGCCAGGCCGAGCTCGGGCGGGCGGAGCACGGCCAGCACGCGGGCGAGCTTGGCCGGGGTAGCGCCGGCGCTGAGCCTGATGATCTCGGCCCGGGGGACGGCGGGGTCGACGAGCAGCCTGGCGAACGCGACGTCGGTCAGGGCCATGACCTCGTCCGCGACGGTCAGGTCCAGGCCGTGCCTGGCGATGTAGGTGTCGATCGAGTCGAACTCGGCCTCGGGAACGCCGTCGAGCTCGGTCACCCGGCCGTCCTTGACGACCAGGCCGGGCTCGGGGTCGTTCGGGGAGCGCATCGCCGCCAGCCCGAGTTCGGGGTTCTCGACCGCGAACCCGTCCAGGTTGACGCGCTGCTTGTCCATGAACCGAATCCGCCCAACGGGCCGGGGGCCCTCGGGGGGGATCACGCGGACCCCTGGGCGCGGAGCTCGATGACTTGGGCGCGGCCGGGGACGGCGCGGGCGCCGCCTTCGGTGCGGACCACGATGCGGGTGCGGTCGGCGCGGAACAGGTCGCGGGAGAACTCGATCGGCTCGCCGTCGGCGTCGCTGGTGGTCCTGGTGATGGCCATCAGCGGGGCGCCCGGCTCGATGTCCAGGATGGCGGCCTCCTCGGGCGAGGCGAGCGCGACCTCGATACGCTCCACCGCCTCGCTCGGCTCGGTGCCGAAGTGCTCCTCGATCAGCTCGTAGACCGAACCGCCGAGCGGCAGCTCAAGCAGCCCAGGGAAGCGCTTGGCGGGGAACTTCGCGCGCTCGAGCGAGAACGGGCTGCCGTCCGCGAGCCTGATCCGGATCAGGTCGACAACCAGGTCGCCGGGGCGGGCGCGCAGCGCCTGCGCGGTGACGTCGTCGGCGGCGGCCAGCTGCGCGCTGAGGACCCGGGTCCCGGCGACCACGCCCTGACTGCGCAGCAGGGCGGGCACCCCGACGATGCGGGACAGGTCCCGCTCGATCTTGCCCTTCGCCACGAACGTCCCGCCGCCGCGGCCGGGCACCCGGCGGACCACGCCGCCTTCCTCGAGGACCGCGAGCGCCTGCCTGAGCGTGGCGCGGCTGACGCCAAGCTCGGCCGCGAGCGCGCGCTCTGCTCCCAACCGCTGGCCCGGGTGAAGCTGCCCGCTGCCGATCCGCCCGGCCAGGACGCGACGGACCTCCTCCGGGGTCCTGCCGCCGGACACGGGCCCGGCGGCCACGGGATCCGCGCTCATTCAGCCCGCCGCCGCCATCGCCTCGGGCGACTCGGGCAGCACCTGGCCGCCGTCCACCACGATCGTCTGCCCGGAGATGTAGGCGGCCTCGTCGGTGGCGAAGAACAGCGCGGCGTAGCCGATATCGTCCACGCTGCCCAGCCTGCCCAGCGGGATCGCCGCGGTCATCCCCGCCGCGTAGTCCTCGCCGAGGCTGGCCAGGCCCTCCGTGGCGATGTTGCCGGGCAGCACCGCGTTGACGGTGATGCCGCTGGACGCCAGCTCGATCGCGGCGGTCCGCATGAACCCGAGCTGGCCGGCCTTGCTCGCGCCGTAGTGCGTCCACCCCGGGAACCCGGTGATCGGCCCGGTGATGGAGGAGGTCAGGATGACCCGGCCGCGGCCCGAGCGCCGCAGGGCGGGCAGGCACGCCTGAACCGCCAGGATCGTGCCCTTCAGGTTGGTGTCGAGAACCAGGTCCAGGTCGTCCTCGGACATGTCCTCCAGCCGGCTGTCGGGGAAGATCCCCGCGTTGGCGCACAGCACGTCGACGCCGCCCAGGCGCTCCTCCGCGATCCCGGCCATCCTCCGGCATTCTTCCCGGTTGGCCGTATCAGCCTTCAGGAAGGTGACCTCCCCCGGCAGCTCGTCGGCGGCCGCCAGACCCGTCTGTGAGTCGCGCCCGGTGATCAGGACCCGGGCCCCGTTGCGGGCGAACACGCTGGCGATCCCCTTGCCGATGCCCCGGGTGCCGCCGGTGACCACTACGGCGCGGCCTGCGATCGATGTGAACATTTCCAGGTCCTCTCGGTCCTCAATACATGCATAGGCCTCAATGCGTGCTTAGGTACGACTCGGCGAGGTCACAGGTGCCCTGGGTGTATCCGGCGCCGAGTTCGGCGGCGATGTCGACGCCCTGGTGCGAGCCGATCCAGGCGAGCAGGAGCAGCCGCCGGAACATGATGAACGTCCAGATTTCCGCCTGGTCTTCGCCGGACAGCTCACCAGCCCGGCGGTACCCCTCCAGCCAGCTGTCCACCAGCCCCGGTACCTCGGGCGAATGCTCGAAGAAGCTCATCGAGGTGCCCAGGTCGTACAGGTACCAGCTGAACCCCGAATCGTCGAAGTCGATCACGCTGACCGCGCCCTCGTGCACGAGCAGGTTGGCCAGCCGGGTGTCCGCGTGCACGAGCCCGTAGCGCGCTGGCCCGGTGCCGAACGCCTGCAGGCGCGTCCTGAGCATGTCGTCCAGCCGGGCGAGTACCTCGCGTTCGGACGTCCCGACGCCGATACCGTCCTGCCAGCGACCCCACCGCGGGGCATGGCCGAACGCCGCCGGGTAGTCCCAGTGGAACCTGGTGAACCAGGCCGGCCGGCGCCAGTGCCTGGAGTGCTCGTGCATCCGCGCGGTGATCTCGCCGAGCTCGGCGAAATGGCTTTTGGTCAGGTCGGGCTCGCCGCCCGGCTCGGTGCCGGGCAGGAACTCGAAGCGTACGCAGTGCCTGGCCGCAGCGCCGCCGCGTTCGGCCACCGTCACCACGCGCCGCCCGTCGGCGGCCGGCAGCACCCGGGGCGTGCGCACCCCCGCCTCGGCGCGCAGGGCGTCCATCCAGGCCAGCTCGGAAGCGATTTCGTCCTCGGTGTGATAGCCGAGCCTGTGCACGCGCAGCACCGAGGGCCCGGCCTCGGGGTCCTTCACGAGGAAGGTGGCGTTCTCCGAGACGTTGAGCAGCTCGATGGTGGTGGCAGGGTGGCAGCTGTGGGCGGCGCGCAGCGCTTCGCGGGCGCACCAGGTCACCCGGTCCATGACGTCCCCGCCCGCCGACAGGTCGTGCCCGCCCGCGGGGCCCGAGCCGGACCCGTGCTCGGTCACGCCTCGTGCTCCCGCCCGGCCACCGCGGAGAGCACCTCCGTGATCTCCTCCTGTGCTCGCTGTACGTCGGCCGAGGGCCCGCTCAGGTAGATCCGCCCCGCCACGCCGATCATCGACACGTCCACCAGCGTCACGCCGGGCGCGGCGCGCTCCGCCTCGTTGGCGGCGACCGCGGCGAACAGGGCGGGCGTGACCTCGCTGATGCCGAGGGTCTCACCGGGGATGATCATGGAACCCGCCCGGTTCCTGTTGATGATGATCGCGTGCGCGTCGGTCACGTCCTCGATAACGTCGGAGAACAGGATCCGCGGCTTCAGCTGGTCCTTCTCGTCCGCGCCGAGCCCGTCGAGGATAGCCTGGCCGGCCCGGCGCACATCGTCGAGGTCGGGTCCGTGCACCTCGAGCACCCCGAACTGGCGCTCCACGAACAAGATGCCGGGCTCGACCGCGGGCACCGCGCGCAGGGCCAGGTCGGTGACCCGCTCGATCGCGAGCGCGGGCGCTACCTCCACGATGAGGGCGTGCTGCCCGGCGAACGGCGGGTAGCCGCGGGCGCGGGTCGGCGTGCCCAGGTAGGCGGCGAACTGCGGCTGCAGGTCGCGCACCAGGAGGTAGACGCGCAGCTCGGGCGTCCCCTGAGCTGATCCGTTAGTCACCGCTGATCTTGAAGTGCCTGGCAAGCTCGGGGTGCGGGCGCGGTATCACGTGCACCGAGATGAGCTCGCCGACGCTCGTGGCGGTCTCGGCGCCGGCTTCGGTCGCGGCCTTGACCGCGCCCACGTCCCCGACGATCGTCACCGAGACGAGCCCGTCGCCGACCTCCTCACGGCCCACGATGGTTACGTTCGCCGCCTTGACCATGGCGTCGGCCGCCGCGAGCGCGGCGACGTACCCCTTGGTCTCGAGCAATCCGATCGCGTTGTCCGCCATCACTTAACTCCGTTTCGTTCAGGTGGTCAGGAGCTTTTGGGGTCTGGGTCGATGGAACCGATGATGAGCGCGTCGACGGGCGGCGGCTTGCCCGGGAACCAGGCAGCCGCCACAGACCCCTGGGCGACCAGCACGCGTTCCCCGATGCCGCTGCCGAGCACGTCGAAGGCGATGAGCCGCTGGCCGGTGCCTTCGGCTTCGACTTCGAGGAAGGCGCCGTTCGGCAGTTCCTTCAGCCGGCGCGTCGCCCAGACGTTTCCGATCACGGTCGCGGTCAGCATCAGCGCTCCTTCACGATCTCTACGCCGCTGGCCCGGGCCCGGTCCCTGGCTAGCGGGGTGAGCACGGCGCGGCGCCCGAGCACGAGCCGCTCGCCGTCCTGCGCCGCCTGTCTGACCAGTGCCTCGGTGACCGCCCCGCTCTCCACCCGCCGGACCGGGGCGCCAACCGGAGCCTGGACCCGGCCCGGGACCGGACCTCCGGCCGGGGTCGGAGCGGGAAACGGGCCCTTGCCGTTCATGGTCAGGGCGAGCCGGAACCGTTTCCGGCCCGCCAGCAGGTCCTCCCGCTCCCCCGGATCCAAGTCCAGCAGCCGGGCCACGAACGCCGCCACATCCGCATCGGTCGAAAGGTCAACCGTTTCGGTCACCGGGCCATCAGGCAGACCGTTGGGCAGGCCATCAGGCAGCACGTCGCGGATGACTTCCCGCACCAGGGCCCGAAGCTCGTCGAACTCGCTCACGCCAGGCTCCGCAGCGCGTCTTCCGCGGCGTCCGCCGCCTGCCGCACGTCCGCCTCTGATCCGGACAGGTACAGCCGCCCCGTGGCGCCGATCATCCGGTAGTCGACCAGCTTGATCCTGGCCGCCTTCTCGGCCTCGTTGGCCGCCAGGATCGCGTACGACGCCGGCTGCATCTCAAGCACGAACAGCGACTCCCCGGCCAGCGCCATCGAGCCGATCTTGTTCCGGTTGACGAGGAACGCCTGCTGCGGGTCGAGCATGGTGATGATCTTCGACGCGAGCACCTGCGGCCTGGTGGCATCCCTCGCGGTTGCGCCGAGCGCGCCCAGGACCGCCGACGCCGCCGCCTGCACCTCGTCGGTCCCGCCGTGGATCTCCAGGTAGCCGAACTGCCGCTCCACCACGAGGATGCCCGCCCGCACGTCGGCGTGCTTGACCGCCACGTCGGTGAGCGGCTCGATGTCCAGCCCCGGCGCGACCTCGATGACCTGCGCGGCGACGTGGCTGCGCGGCAGCGACCCGCGGATCCAGGTGCCCAGGTAGCACATGGTCTGCGGCTGCAGCCTGGACAAGAAGATGAACGAGCGCAGTTCGGCCACGGGTCACCGGCCCACGAGCTGGGAGAGCTCTTCGATGATCAGCCGGCGGATCTCTTCCCGCAGTGCCGACTCCCGCAGTGCCGACTCCCGCAGTGCCGACTCCCGCAGTGCCGACGCGTCCGGCTGGAAGTCAAATTTTGCCGAACGGGCGGTGGTGGCCCTCCCCAGGCCGTCGTCGCCGGTCGGATGCTGGCGCTCCCGCTGATTGGACGGCACCGGATAAGGCGGAACCGCCCCGGCCGGCGCCTGCCACGGAACCAGCCCGGTGAAGTCGCCGAACGGCTCGGCCCGGTCGTTGTTGTAGGCGAGCCGCGTCCACTGCACGAGGTGGCTGGGGTGCAGGTTCTCGGCCACCGACGAGCGCCCGAAGAAGCCGGTGCCGATCGTCATCGACGGCGCCAGGCCGGTCTCCAGGCCCGCGCTGCCCAGGCTGTTGCCCACGTTGACCGCGACGCGGAGCACCTCCACCGCGGCGCCGTACTCCATGATCACGTGCGGGTCGCGGCTGTGGATGGCGGCCGAGTGGCCGCGGCCGGTCAGGCGCAGCACGGCGCGGGCCGCGTCGATGCCCCGCCGGGCGGACGGTACCCGGACCAGGCCGAGGACCGGGCAGAGCTTCTCGTGGGCGAGCGGCTCCTCGGGTACGACCAGGTCGAACGGCGCCAGCAGCACCCGCGTGTTCGCGGGCACCCGCAGACCCGCCTCGGCGGCGATCCAGGTCGCGTCCTTGCCGACGAACCGGATGTCGAACCGGCCGCCGGGGAACAGCAGCGCGGAGACCTTATCCCGCTCGGCGGGCTCGAGCAGGTAAGCGCCGACGCGCCGCAGCTGCCGTAGCAGCGCGGTCGCGACCTGCTCCTCAACGATCAGGACGGACTCGTTCGTGCACAGGATGGAGTTGTCGAAGCTCTTGCTGTCCACGATCCGCGCCGCCGCCTTCGGCAGGTCCGCCGTGGCGTCGACCAGCACGGGCACGTTGCCCGGGCCCACCCCGATGGCCGGGTTGCCCGAGCTGTAGGCGGCGCGCACGACCGGGACGCCCCCGGTGGCGACGATCACGCTGGTCCGCTCGTCGGTCATCAGCGCGTCGATCAGCGGCACAGACGGCTCATCGACCACCTGGATGACGCCGTCCGGCGCGCCCGCCGCGGCCGCCGCGGCGGCCATCGTCCTGGCGGCGTCCGCGCAGCACTCCTTGGCCAGGGGGTGCGGGCTCAGCACGACCACGTTCCTGGTCATCAGGGCGAGCAGCGCCTTGAAGAACACGGTGGCGACCGGGTTGGTCGAGGGGGTCAGCGCCAGTACGACCCCGGCCGGGCGGGGGATCTCGACGATCTTGGCCTCGGGGTCCAGCCTCGGCGTCACGTAGTCGTGGGCCGCGTAGTGGTCCGCGATCCCGGTGCTGCACGCGACGTTCTTGAGCACCTTGTGCTCGACGACCCCGAACCCGGTCTCCCGCACCGCCCACTCCGCGTACTCGCGGGCCTTGGCCGCGCCCGCGGCCGCGGCGGCGCGCACGATCGCGTCGACCGTGCCCTTGTCGTACCTCGCGAACGAGCGCGCGGCCCACTCGGCGCGCTGGAGCATGGCCCGGGCACGCGGCACGCCCGCCGGGTCGGTAAGCAGTTCGGCCGTGCTGATCTGCGGTGCGCTTACCTCAGTCACGTGCGCCTCCCGCTCACGTCGTCGCGGGCTTTGCCGATGGCCACCTCGGTCCGCTCGAGGAGTTCCTCGCAGAGCGCCGGGGTGAGCAGGATGCCCGGCTTGTACTGCAGGACGCTGGGGTCGAGGGTGGAGAAGATCGCCCACACCCCGTTCTCGTACAGCCGCTTCATGACGAACTTGGCACCCTGCGGGTGGCCGAATTCCAGCCCCATGACCAGCCCGTCCTGGCGGATGCCAGTAAACCAGTCCGGGTACTGCGCCTGGATGCGCGCCAGCCCCTCGGTGAAGACCGCGGAGATGTAGTGCACCATCGACCTGACCTCAGGCCGGCAGGTGATCTCCAGGGTCTTGAGCGCGGCGACGCAGCCGAGCTCGGCGCCACCGAAGGTGGACATGTGGGCGAAGCCATCCTCGTTCAGCCAGCCCGAGGCCTGCTCGGTGGCCAGGACCGCGCTGACCGGGTACATGCCGCCGGATATGCCCTTGCCCGAGACCAGGATGTCCGGCTTGACGCCGTGCTTGCTGATCGCCCACAGCTCGCCGGTGCGCATCAGCCCGGTCTGGACCTCGTCGGCGATGTAGAGCGCGCCGTAGCGTTCGCAGAGGCGCTTGACCTCGGGCAGGTAGCCGGGCGCCGGAAGCGGGAAGCCGTAGGTGGCCGGGATCGTCTCCATGATCACCGCCGCCACGTCGCGTCCCTTCAGCGCCGCCTCCATGGCGTCCGGGTCGTTGAACGGCACGTGCGCGAACTCGTCGGGCCGGTCGGCGAGGAACAGCGTGGCGAACCGCTCGTCGCCGGTCGCGACGGCGAGCCCGGTGTGCCCGTGGTAGGCCTTGGCCACTGACACGATGCCGCGCTTGTTGGTCGCGTGCCGGGCGCTCTTCAGCGCGATGTCGATCGCCTCGCCGCCGCCGCTGCCGTACATCACCTTGGTGATGCCCTCCGGGGCCGTCCCGACCAGCGCCTCAGCCAGCGCCGTACGGGCCAGCGAGGGGAAGTGGTGGTTGCCGATGTCGAACCGCTGCATGGCCGCGGTCACCGCGGCGGCCACCTCGGGGTTGCGGTGGCCCAGGTTGTACGTGCCGCCGTTGAGGTGGACGTCGATGAGGCGCTTGCCCTCGACGTCGTAGATGAAGTAGCCCTCCCGCCGGTCGATGACGAGCGGGACGCCGGAGTCGATCCAGAACTGCGTCTTGTCCGGGTTCCAGAACTGCTTGGACTTCGCCAGCATCTCCTGCTTGGAGGCGAAGGCGATCAGCTCTTCAGCCACGGTCACCTCCAGCAGAAGCGGGGAACCACAAGGCGCGTTCGGCTAAACCAAATAAGTACCGAACGTACCGATTACTGTCAAGCGGTTGTGTTTCGCTCAGATTAACTCAACCGGAACTCTTGATCATGAATCGGCCTGGCTGTTACGCTCCCGGCAAATGCGCCGGAGGTGTACCCATGGCCCAGCCCCAGGTCCCCGAAGTCCCCCGCGTAGCGACTGCGACTGGCGCGGCTGAGGACTATGACGTCTCGCAGCGCGAGGACGTGTCCAAGCTCCGCAAGCATGCCGTCGGCCTCGGCGGCGTCCTGTTCCTGACCTTGACCGGATCGGCCCCGATCTCGGCGATGTTGTTCAACGTCCCGATCATGGTCGGCTACGGGCAGGGCAACGGCGCGCCGGCCGCGTTCCTGTTCGCCGCTATCGTGCTCGTCGTGTTCGCGGTCGGGTACGTCGCAATGGCGCGGAAGAAGACCACAGCCGGGGGTTTCTACTCCTACATCAGCCACGGGCTCGGGCGCGAGCTCGGTATCGGCACCGGCTACGGCGCGGTCGTCGCCTACTCGGTGTTCGAAGCGTCGCTGGCGGGCGGCTTCGCCTACTTCCTCAGCCTGAAGCTGAACGCGTACGGGGTCAGCGTCAGCTGGCCGTGGCTGGCGCTCGGCATGGTGGCGATCATCGCCATCCTCGCCTACTTCGACATCAGGATCTCGTCCATGGTCCTGGCGGTCGGCCTGGTCAGCGAGATCGTGATCCTGCTCATCTTCGACGTTTACTTGTTCAGCCGCGGGCACTTCACCGCCAGCTCGATCAACATCGCGAACGCGTTCAAGGGCTTCCCGGCCCAGGGCAAGCTCGCCGCGGGCGCGGTCGGCATCGGCCTGTTCTTCGCCTTCTGGTCCTGGGTCGGCTTCGAGATGGCGCCGAACTACGGCGAAGAGTCAAAGGACCCGAAGAAGATCGTCCCCCGCGCCCTGTACATCTCGGTGATCGGGCTCGGCATCTTCTACACGCTGACGGCGTGGGCCTCGCTCGGCGGCTACACGAGCACGCACGCCGCCATCGCCGCCTCGCAGAACAACGCGGCCAACTACTTCCTCACCCCGGCGACCCAGTACGCCGGGAAGTGGGTGGCCTCGGTGATGAGCTACCTGATCATCACCGGCTCGTTCGCCTGCGGCATGGCCTTCCACAACACCACCGCGCGGTACCTGTACTCGCTCGGCCGCGAGGGCCTGGCCCCGAAGGCGCTCGGCAAGACCCACCACCGGTGGAAGAGCCCGCACATCGCGTCGGTCACCCAGACGGTCATCGCCGCGGTCATCATCGCCCTGTTCGCCCTGTTCACTGGCACGAACGACCCGACCTCCCAGGCCTACCTGCAGCTGTACGGCCTGATGGCCGTCATGGGCGTGATCATCATCTTGTCGGTGCAGGCGCTGGTCTCGCTCAGCATCCTGGTCTACTACGAGCGCTACCACCACGACGAGGTGCACTGGTGGAAGACCAGGCTGGCCCCGCTGATCTCGTTCTTCACCCAGGCCTACGTGGTGTACCTGCTGTTCACGAACATCACGTTCCTGGGCGGAGGGTACGGCTACGCGAACTGGCTAGGACCGATCGATGCCGTGGTGGTAGTTGCCGGGATCGCGGCGGCCTTCTATTACAAGAAGTACCTGCCGTCCAAGTTCGAGCAGGCCGGCCGGCTGATCAACGACGGCCTCTGACGTTTTTACGTGGCCGGGCGCTATGGGCCCGGCCACCCAGCCGGGCGCGGGTCTCCGGGTTCAGGGTCTTAGTCGGCTCCGGTAAGCCGGATGACCGGGATGGCCCGGTCGGTTTTCCGGCCCGCATCATGACGCGCATCAACGGGTTCGACGGGGGCGTTCGCCCTCCTCGGGTCCCGCCCGGCGTCTTCTGGAAGCTCATCACGTCCGTCCTTAGTCCCCCCGGGTTTGGCCGATCCATCCTAGCGCCGACGATCACGCCGCCCTGGCGCCGGGCCGCGGCCGTCGTGGCGGGCCGCGGCCGTCGTGGCGAGGCTCGCAGCTTGATCGTGGCCCTCCGTCTGCCCTGGCGGGTTCAACGAGAGCTATTGTCTGAGAGAATACTCTCAGAGTATTCTCTCGGATATGAGTGTTCCGCTAACGCTGCTTGGCCTGCTTGAGCGCGGGCCGAGTCATGGATACGACCTGAAACGGGACTACGACGCGTACTTCGGACGCGGCAGGCCGCTGCGGTACAGCCAGGTGTACGCGACCCTGTCCCGGCTGGCCAGGGACGGGAAGGCACTCCCCGGGCCCGTCGAGCAGGGGGCCGGGCCGGAACGGCGCCGGTACGTCATCACTGAGGCGGGGATCGCCGAGGTGGAGCAGTGGCTGGCCGAGCCGGCCCCGCCGGAGCCGGACCTGCAGAGCGAGCTGTTCGCCAAGGTGGTGCTCGCCCTGGTGCTCGGCCGGTCGGCCGACAGGTACCTCGACGCCCAGCGGGCGGCGCACCTGCAGCGGATGCGCGAGCTCACCGAGCTCAAGCGCGACAGCGATCAGCTCGGTGTGCTACTCGCCGACCACTCGCTCTACCGACTGGAGGCTGACCTACGATGGATCGACCACGCCGCGGCCCGGTTGGACCTGCTCGAGCGGGCAGTGGGCCGGTGACCGGGAACATCATCGAGGCGCGGAACCTGGTGAAGTCGTTCGGCGAAACGCCGGCGCTCCGCGGCGCCTCGCTGAGCGTCCGGCAAGGCGAGATCGTCGCGGTCATGGGGCCGAGCGGCTCGGGCAAGTCCACGTTGCTGCACTGCCTGGCGGGCATCCTGATCCCCGAACAGGGCGAGGTCTGGTTCGACGGGCAGCGTCTGGACACCCTCAGCGACGTGCGGCGCAGCGCGCTGCGCCGGGACCGGTTCGGGTTCGTGTTCCAGTCCGGCCAGCTGGTCCCCGAGCTGACCGCGGAAGAGAACGTCGCGCTGCCCTTGCTGCTTTCCGGCACCCGCCGCGGCCCGGCGACGACGGCGGCCAGGACGTGGTTCGGCACGCTCGGCCTGGACGGACTTGAGCACCGCAGGTCCGGGGAGCTGTCCGGCGGTCAGGCCCAGCGCGTCGCGCTGGCCCGCGGCATGGTCGCGCGGCCGGAGGTGCTGTTCGCCGACGAGCCGACCGGGTCGCTTGACTCGGTGTCCGGGGAGCTGGTGATGGACCTGCTCACCGCCGCGGCCCGCGAGCACGGCACCACCGTCATCCTGGTCACCCATGACGCCCGGGTCGCCGCCTACGCCGACCGCGAGGTCATCGTCCGCGACGGCACGGTCGGCACGCTCACCGGGGCGGCCCCGTCCTCCGGGGCGGCCCAGTGATCCGCCTCGGCCTGCGGCTGGCGGTCAGCGGCGGCCGCGAGGCCGTCGTCCGCCTGGCCGTCGTGGCCGCCGCGGTCGGCATTGGCGTCGGCCTGCTGCTGACCGTTATCGCGGCCGTCAACGCCGTCGGTGTGCAGAACGACCGCTACGCCTGGCTGGACACGAGGACACCAGCGGCTTCGGGCTCTGCGAGCTTGAGTCGGGCGTCGACCGCGGCCGGCCGTGACCCGTTGTGGGCGTTGATCACCACCGACCTATTCGACGGGCAGGGCATCTACCGGGCCGACGTCGCGGCCACCGGCCCCACCTCACCCGTACCTCCGGGGATCCCCCGGGACCCGGGGCCGGGCCAGTACTATATCTCTTCGGCGCTGGCCGCGTCGCTTCGCAGTGCCCCGGCGGACGAGCTGACGGATCGTTATCCCGGGCACCAGGCGGGTCTGATCGGCGAGGCGGGCCTGCCGTCCCCCGACTCGCTAGTCATCGTGGTCGGCCGGTCGGTCGCGCAGATGTCGCACCTGCCCGGTGCCGCGGAGGTGACCAGCCTCAACTCCACTCCGCCCAGCGGATGCGGCCTTCATGTCACCTGCGTGATCCGGGGCGGCC
>Ga0335074_10000761_pt1 | contig 44274 bp, 35 predicted proteins | sample Lox_Sample_23_FD_206715 | JGI IMG/M metagenome (GOLD analysis project Ga0335074, IMG submission 206715) | Soil microbial communities from Loxahatchee National Wildlife Refuge, Florida, United States - Lox_Sample_2.3 | ecosystem: Environmental > Terrestrial > Soil > Wetlands | place: USA...
CGGCGGCAGCCGCCGGACCGCAGCGTGCTCAGCAGGTCAAGCGTGGCAGCGTCCATGCCGACGGCTGCGAGTGTCCGCCGCCGCTCGTCCGAGAGCAGCTTCGCAACCTGCCAGATCCCCAGGTCGGCGTGACAGGTGGCGGAACAGGCATCGGGAAGGCAGTCGCCAGCGCCTTCTTCCGGGACGGGAACGAGGTCGTCATCACCGGCCGCCGTCCGGCACCGCTAGCCGCCACGGCGACTGAGCTCGGGCCCTCCGTTCGTGCCGTTCGCTTCGACGCGGCCGACCCGGCGCAGGTCCAGCCGGCACTCCTCGACCTGCCGGAAACCGTCGACGTGCTGGTCAACAACGCTGGTGGTAACACCGACATTGGCGCACCCGAGCCGGACAGCCTCGTCGACGTGGCCGCGGCCTGGCGAATCGACGGAACCGAGTTCTTCCGCGACCGCATGACCGAGCAGCGCCGGTCAGCTCTCATCGCGCAGACAGCGAGTGGCCGGCAGCACGCCAGCGGACATCGCCGCAACCGTGCTGTTCCTTGCCTCACCGGGAGCAAGTCACATCAGCGGCCAGACCATCCATGTGAACGGCGGCGCATTCAGCGGCTAACACACCAGCGCTAACACCAGGAAAATCAGGACATTGCGAACGGCGGGCGCTGGCGACTCGGGCCGAGGACTCTCGCCAGGGCCTGCTCGACCTCGGCCGCGAGGTCGGCCGGCACGGTGTCGGCCGGCACGGTGTCGGCCGGCACGGTGTCGGCCGGCACGGTGCCGGCGACCCCGCCCAGGGCGTCGCCGGCCACCGCCGGCTGGCTGATCGAGGGCTGGCCGACAACGCCGCAGTCCCGGCACTCGGTCTCGCCGAGCCGCCGGACCAGATGCACGCTGCCGCAGCGACGGCAGCGATCGAGATCGGCCGCCCAGTCGAAGGCGACCTGACAGCCCGGGCAGATCAGGACCTGGCGCTCGGCGCGGACGCCGCGACGCCAGGGACTCTCGCCCCGGTCAGGATCGACCTGCCGGGTTCCGCACCGATAACAAGGCATCCAGCGTGTTCCGATTTCTGCCTGGCTGCCGAAGACCTCTGCGCAGCTAGACCTGACGTCAGTCCAGCTCGGCGAGCGCCTTCTGGTAGTCGGCGATCTCTCGTGCCTGCGGGATGGGGTTGACCACCATCCACCGCACTGTGCCGTTCTTGTCGATGATGAACGTGCCGCGGGTAGCGACGCCCATCTTGTCATCGAACACACCGTAGGACCTGGCAACCGCTCCATGTGGCCAGAAGTCGGCCAGCATGGAGAAATTGAAGTGCTGCTGCTCTGCCCAGGTCCGCAGCACGAACGTCGAGTCCACTGAGACCGCCAGCAACTCAACGTCATCCCTCGTGATCTCCGGGAACTGATCGCGGATGGCGCACATCTCGCCGCTGCACACGCCGCTGAACGCCAGCGGATAGAACACCAGCACCACGTTCTTCTTGCCCCGGAAGGCGGACAGCTTGACCGGGGTGCCGTGCTGATCCTTCAGCTCAAAGCCGGGAGCCTCTTCGCCGACCTCAACCGCCATGAACTCATCCTCTCCGGGTGGGATGGACTCGCGCAGACTGTGCCCGTACAACACTGCCGATGCAATGGCGAGACTCAGTTTGTCACTACGCTGCTAGCCGCGCGCCTTCGGCGCTGTGCTAGCGGCGCGCCTTCGGCGCTGTGCTAGCGGCGCGCCTTCGGCGCGACCAGCCGGGTAGCCGACCAGTTACGCCCTGCGCTGAATGTCGAAGTCTGCGATAGTCCCGCGGTCGGGGCTGCTTCCCCGATCTCGCTCGGCTCGACGTGGCCCTCGCGCCCGGTCTTCGGGGTGAGCAGCACGATGTAGCCGCCGTCGGCCAGCGGGGTGAGCGCGTCTACCAGAGCATCGACGAGATCCCCGTCGTCCTCCCGCCACCACAGCAGTACGCCGTCTACGACATCGTCGTAGTCCTCGTCGACGAGTTCGGTGCCCTCAAGAGCCTCGACCGAGTCGCGGAGCGACTCGTCGACGTCGTCGTCGTACCCGATCTCCTGCACCACGTGGCCTGGCTTTATGCCAAGCCGGTCAGCCAGGTCACGCTGATCTTGCGCCTGGCCCGCGGTCGCGCTCACTGAAGTCCTCCTGATCCTTTCTGCCCGGCTGCGCCGCCTGCTCCTCTACCGGGCCAATCCGAACCCCTAGCCTTCGGCATTGCCCGCTTCGGTCACGGCTACACAGCCGCAGCCCTGTCGCTGCTCTTGATCGGACAGTTCACACTGGGTAGGCCCAGTACGCAAGTCACAATTAAGCAGCACTCCGCGAACCGCCCCGCCGCAGGCCAGCCAGCCAGGGCTCGGCAAGCTTGGGTAGTCTCGTATCAGGCCATAAGAGCCCTATGCGCGCCAGACCGCACAGCCTCTGACGACCAGTCGTCAAGCCCCGTTACCGGCCGGTAGAGATGCGTTTCCCAGCGACCGGTACGAGAATCAAGACGATGACATCCAGGCTCACCAGCCTGCCCGCCTTCAGATTGCGAGGAACACACCCGTGGCCTCCGGACGCCAGCGCTTCTCCATCATCAGCGACGGCCTGCCCAGCCAGCTCCCGGACATAGACCCGGACGAGACCAGGGAATGGGTGGAATCCTTCGATGACATCGTCCGGGTCCAGGGCCGGACCCGGGCCAGGTACCTCATGCTGCGCCTGCTGGAGCGGGCCCGTGAGCAGCAGGTCGGAGTCCCCGGCCTGCGCAGCACCGACTACATCAACACGATCCCGCCGGAGCGCGAGCCATGGTTCCCCGGCGACGAGTACGTCGAGCGCCGCATCCGCGCCTACATCCGGTGGAACGCGGCAATCATGGTCAGCCGCGCCAACCGGCCGGGCCTCGGGGTCGGCGGCCACATCGCCACCTACGCCTCCGCGGCCAGCTTGTACGAGGTCGGCTTCAACCACTTCTTCCGCGGCAAGGACCACGGTGAGTCGGGCGACCAGGTGTTCTTCCAGGGCCATGCCGCGCCCGGCATCTACGCCCGCGCGTTTCTCGAGGGCCGGCTGACCGAGCAGCAGCTCAACGGCTTCCGGCAGGAGCTGTCGCACCCAGGTGGCGGCCTCCCGTCCTATCCGCACCCGCGCCTTATGCCCGACTTCTGGGAGTTCCCGACTGTCTCAATGGGGCTGTCCGGGATCAACGCGGTGCACCAGGCCAGGTTCAACCGCTACCTGCTCGCCCGCCAGATCAAGGACACCAGCCGCTCGCACGTCTGGTGCTTCCTCGGCGACGGCGAGATGGACGAGCCGGAATCCCGCGCCGCGATCAGCCTGGCCGCCAGGGAGGAACTGGACAACCTCACCTTCGTGATCAACTGCAACCTCCAGCGGCTGGACGGCCCGGTCCGCGGTAACGGCAAGATCATCCAGGAGCTGGAGGCGACCTTCCGCGGCGCCGGCTGGAACGTGATCAAGGTCATCTGGGGCCGTGACTGGGACCCGCTGCTGGCCAAGGACACCGACGGCGTGCTGGTCAACAAGATGAACACCACGCCGGACGGCCAGTTCCAGACCTACGCGGTCGAGTCCGGGGCCTACACCAGGGAGAACTTCTTCGGCGGCGACCCGCGGCTGCGGGCCATGGTCGAGCACCTGTCGGACGACGAGATCCGCAACCTGTCCCGCGGCGGGCACGACTACCGCAAGGTCTACGCGGCGTTCAAGGCCGCTGTCGAGCATGTCGGGCAGCCGACCGTGATCCTGGCCCACACCATCAAAGGCTGGACGCTCGGGCCGGACTTCGAGGCGCGCAACGCCACGCACCAGATGAAGAAGCTCACGGTGGCCGAGCTGAAGGAGTTCCGGGACCGGCTGTACCTCGAGATCCCGGACGCGGCTCTCGAGGCCGAACTGCCGCCGTATTACCACCCCGGCGAGAAGTCGGACGAGATCCAGTACATGAAGGAGCGGCGGGCCGCGCTCGGCGGCTACCTGCCTAAGCGGGTAGTACGCTCCCGGTCGCTGCCGCAGCCCGACGACTCGGTCTACGACGAGCTCCGGGCCGGCTCCGGCAAGCAGCCGGTCGCCACCACGATGGCCTTCGTCCGGCTGCTGAAGGACCTGATGAAGGACCAGGAGATCGGCGCCAGGTTCGCGCCGGTCATCCCGGACGAGGCGCGGACGTTCGGCATGGACTCGCTGTTCCCGACGGCGAAGATCTACGACCCGCACGGCCAGACCTACGAGGCCGTCGACCGCAACCTGCTGCTCTCCTACAAGGAGTCCAGCCGCGGGCAGATACTGCACGAGGGCATCAGCGAGGCCGGCGCGATGGCGTCCGTGGTCGCGGCAGGCTCCTCCTATGCCACGCACGCCACGCACATGATCCCCGTCTACATCTTCTACTCGATGTTCGGCTTCCAGCGGACCGGCGACCAGATGTGGCTGATGGGCGACCAGCTTGCCCGCGGCTTCCTGCTCGGCGCGACAGCTGGCCGCACCACGCTCACCGGCGAGGGGCTGCAGCACAACGACGGTCACTCACCGCTGCTCGCATCCGTCAGCCCGGCCTGCCTCAGCTACGACGCGGCCTGGGCCTACGAGCTGGCCTACATCGTCAAGGACGCGCTGCGGCGGATGTACGGCTCCTCCCCCGAGCACCCGGACGGCGAGGACATCTTCTACTACCTCACCGTCTACAACGAGCCCTACATCCAGCCGGCCGAGCCGGCCGACTACCCGGGCGGGCGGGCCGCGCTGGAGCACGACATCCTGGCCGGCCTCTACCGCTACGCAGCGCCGCCTGAGCTCACCGGCAACGGCCCTGCGGCCTCCACCACGGGAGAGCATCCGCAGGCGCAGCTCCTCGCCTCGGGGGTTGGCCTCCGGTGGGCCCTTGAGGCCCAGCGTCTGCTGGCCGAGGACTGGGGCATCAGGGCGGGAACGTGGTCGGCGACAAGCTGGTCTGAGTTGCGGCGCGAGGCCCTTCGGTGCGAGGAATGGAACATGCTCCAGCCGGAGGCCGAGCAGAAGGTGCCGTACATCACCAGAGCCCTGGACGGTCACGCCGGCCCGGTGGTGGCCGTCAGCGACTGGATCCGGGCTGTCCCCGACCAGATCGCCCGCTGGGTGCGCGCGCCGTTCAGCTCGCTTGGCACCGACGGCTGGGGCTTCTCCGACACCCGCCCGGCTGCCCGCCGGTTCTTCCACGTCGACGCCCCGTCGATCACGGTCGCGGTGCTGGCCGAACTGGCGCGCATGGGCGAGGTCAAGCCTGAGGTAGTGGCGCAGGCCATCGCCAGGTACGGGCTCGACCTCGATGTCAGCGAGGCGCTCTAGCCCGTGGGTCGCCGGCTGCGGATGACCGCCGAGCTCAGCGACTGGCTAGCTGACCTCGGCGGATCCCAGCCGGCCACCGCCGCCGAGGTCGGCGCGGCGCTCGTGGCGCTGATGACGTGCGAGGAGCCAGCCGATCTTGCTGCAGCCGGTGAGCCAGCAAAACCGGATCTGCGGGCGACTGTCGATGACATCCATCGGCGGCTGCTTGCGGACCTTCAGCTGATCCGGCGGCTCGCGGCTGGAGCGGCAAGTGCCCGGCATCGGGCCGAGCTGCACCTTAGTGCCCGGCGGGCAGAGGGCGCCGAGTCCGGTGAGCTCGGCGCGCGTGAGGCCGAGCTGGCAGCTGCCCGCCAGCGCGAGGAGCAGCTGACACAGCAGAGCCGGCGGCTCCAGCAGCATGTGGATTACTTCAGGACGGCCAGAGAGACTGCGAAAGCGACCTATACGGCTGCGGAAGCACGGCTGCGCGTCGCGAGCGCCCTGGCCGACATGTCTGAGCTCGACAAGGTCTTGTCCCGGTCAGACCAGGAATTCATCGCCGCGGCTGCGGCATCCGCAGAGACCGTCAGGCTCCGCGAGGCTGTCCGGGAAGCTGAAGCCAGGCTGCAGAAGCTGGCAGGTCAGCCGGAAGGCGCCGGCGCGCAGGCGCAGGGTCTGCTCGAGCTGCGAGCGGACCCGTTCGGCACTGACATCGGCATCTTGTTCGCGGTTGAGCCCGCCGACACCGTCACGCTCCTGGCGATCCTCGAAGGACCGCAAGCCAGAAGCGAGCACGGAGCTGAAGCGCTCAATCTCGCCGGCGGTGTGCTGACCGAGATCCGGGAAAATGGCTGGCCGGCCGACGTGGACCAGGTCGTGCTCGCCGACCCGGCAGCGTTCCTCGACAGGTACTTCGCTGCCGATGACGACAGCGTCGCCCGCCGGGCCGGAGTCCTTGTCAGCACGGTGAGGCTCAGCAGACTGCGCGAGGGTCAGGGCCTGACTATTGCCGACGTTGCCGCGCGGTCCGGCCTCTCCGCGGACCGCGTGGCCGCGATCGAGCAACACGGACTGCGAGAGGCGCGCGTGCACGAGGCCGTCGCCGTGGCCCGGGCGCTCGGCGCGCGGCTGGAGCTGCCGGGCGGCAGCGGCGCCGTCGCGGGCTAGCGCGACCGTCGGACCCAGTCGCTAGGGTAAAGCCGTGGTGCGAGGCCGACCCGATGTACGCCGACCCGATCTACCGGGACAGCTGACACGGCACCTCGTGACACAGCACCTCGTGAAACAGCACATGGGCGCGGCGCTCCGGCCGCTGCGGTACCGCAACTTCGCGGTGCTCTGGACGGCCAGCCTCGTCTCGAATGTCGGCACCTGGATGCAGACCGTCGCCGTCGGCGCTCTGGTGATATCCCGGACCGGGCAGGCGAGCTGGGCGGTGCTTGTCGCGGCCGGCGCGTTCCTGCCGATCGGCCTGCTCTCCCCCGTCGGCGGCGCGCTCGCCGACCGGCTGCCGCGCCGGCCCGTGATCGCGGCAGGCAACCTCGCTCAGGCCGTGGTGGCGGCGATCATCGCCATACTCGTGGCCCGCGGCCAGGCCGCGCCGTACCTGCTGCTCGCTCTCGTCACACTGCAGGGCGCGGCGGCTGCGCTGATCGGCCCGTTCTCCCAGGCGATCCTTCCCGACCTGGTGCCGCGCCCGGAGTTCCTCGCGGCCAGTTCGCTGAACTCGGCCCAGTGGAACGCTGGCCGCATCGCCGGGCCGGCCCTAGCCGGAGCAACCGTGGCGGTGTTCGGCTACCCGGCGAGCTTCGTCGCGAACGCGGTCTCGTTCCTCGCGGTCCTCATCGCGCTCGTGTTCGTCCGCCTCGCTCCGCCGCCCGGCACGCAGGCCGGCCTGCTCACCTCCATCCGCGACGGCGTTCGCGCGGCGTGGGCGCAGCCGTCCTGCCGGGCTGCGACGATCTCGATCACGGTCGTCGCTCTGCTCGCGTCACCGTTCATCGCGCTGGTGCCCGCCGTGGCGTACAGCCTCACTCACAGTGCCTCCGGAACCCCGGGCACCGGCGGCGTGGCCGCTGCGACCGCAGCCCTCACAACGTCGCAGGGTCTCGGCGCAGTCGCCGGGGCCCTCTGTCTGCCGCCGCTCGCGCTCCGGTTCGGCCGCGGCCGAGCGCTGGCCTGGAGCCTCGCACTGCTGCCGCCAGTGCTCATCGGATACGGCGTGACGCGCTCACTCTGGCCGGCCGTCATCCTGCTGTTCGTCGTCGGCCTCATCTACATGGGCGTGCTCTCCGGCCTGCAGACCGTCGCCCAGCTCTATGCGCCCGCGGCCTATCGGGGCCGGGTGCTCAGCGTGTTCTTCGTCGCGCTCGGCGTCGCCTACCCGATCGGCTCGCTCGTGCAGGGCCCGGTCGCCAACCACCTGGGCGTCGGCCCCACCACGGTGGGCGCCGCACTCCTGCTGGCCGCCATCTCGGTGCTCGTGGCCTGGCGCCGCCCTGCCTTCGTCCGGGCTGTCACGGCCGCCGACGGAGCCGACAGTGCCGCGCTGGTGCCCGCCGAATTGGCTGCTGGTTCTACCCTGTCAGTGGCCGGACCGGCAGCTAACCTTCACCGAGACAGTGCAGACCACAGACGAGCAGCCAGATAGCAACCGGGCAGCGAAGCGCGCCAGGGTGAGCGACGACACAGTCGCCCGGCTCGAGGCGTCCATGGGCGCACTCGGCACCGCTTCGATGCTGTCGATGGACGAACGGCTGCCCTGGTTCCGTGCCATGTCCGCGGAGAACCGGTCCTGGCTCGGCCTCGTGGCCCAGGCGGCCATCGCCGCGTTCGTGGACTGGATCAAGCATCCCGAGCGCAACAAGCCAGCGGTGGGCGGCGAGGTATTCGGCACCGCGCCCAGAGAGCTGGCCAGGGCGGTCACGCTCCAGCAGGCGGTCGAGATGACCAGGGTCATCGTCGACGTGGTCGAGGCCAGAGTCGACGAGCTGGCCGCGCCCGGCGGCGTGCCCGAGCTGCGCGAGGCTGTGCTCCGCTACACCAGGGAGATCGCCTTCGGCACCGCCCAGGTCTACGCGCGCACGGCCGAGGCGCGCGGCGCCTGGGACGCCAGGCTCGAGGCGCTGGTGGTCGAGTCGCTGGTACGAGGCGAGGTGGACGAGGGCCTGCAGTCCTGGGCATCGGCGCTGAACTGGTCGTTCAGCCCGGTCACCGTCATCGTCGGGACGACCGGCAGCAGCGCGGTCGAGGGCCTCATCGACGAATTCCGGTCGCTCGCCCGGCGCGCCAAGCTTGACCTGCTGGCCGGCATCCACGGCGACCGCGTCGTCCTGGTCATCGGCGGCAGCGCCGACCCGATGGAAGCGGCCAGGCACTTCGCCGGCCGGTTCGGCCCTGGCCCGGTCGTCGTCGGGCCGGCCGCGCCCGACCTGCAGGCGGCCGTGGCGTCGGGCGGAGCGGCACTCGCCGGCCTGCGCGCCGCAGACGGCTGGCCGGACGCGCCGCGGCCCGTCCTCGCCAGCGACTTGCTGCCGGAGCGCGCGCTGGACGGCGATGAGTCAGCCCGCGCTGCCCTCATCGACAACGTCTACGAGCCGCTGCTGAGCGGCGGAAGCGCGCTGCTGGACACGGTCATGACCTACCTGGAGCAGGGCAGTTCGCTGGAGGCCACCGCCCGGCTGCTGTTCGTGCACCCCAACACGGTCAGGTACCGGCTGCGCCGGGTCACCGAGCTGACCGGGATTACGCCGGGTGACGGCAGGGGCGGGTTTTCGCTGTGGACCGCGGTGGTCTTGGGTCGCCTGGCGCACAAGAGAACATGATCTGTAGGATCCATACAGAGCTTTCTGCTGAAACTTCGTCTGCTTCGCTATAGGTATGGCGGACTCCTACAGTGCAGGCTAAGACAGTGCTTGTTATCGCTGCCCCAGGTCAGGGCGCCCAGACATCTGGTTTCCTCGCCCCCTGGCTGGAGCTCCCCGGCTTCGCCGCACGGCTGGAGGCCTGGTCAGAGCTAGCGGGCTGCGATCTGATCCGGGCCGGGACGACCGCAGACGCGGACGAGATCAGGGACACGGCCGTCGCCCAGCCGCTCCTGGTGGCGGCCGCCCTCGCTGCCGCGCTCGACGAGGTGATCACGGGAGCGCATCCCGTCAGCCGTGTGTCGGTCGCGGTGGCCGGGCACAGCGTCGGTGAGCTCGCCGCCGGGGTGCTGGCCGAGGTCATCTCGCCTGAGGACGCGATGCGGCTGGTGCGGGTCCGCGCGCAGGGCATGGCGGCAGCGGCCGCGGCCGAGCAGACCGGGATGACGGCGGTGCTCGGCGGCGACGAGGCGGGGGTACTCGCCGCGATCGAGGCGCACGGCCTCACGCCGGCCAACGTGAACGGCGCCGGCCAGATCGTGGCGGCCGGCACGATGGTGCAGCTCGCCGCCTTCGCGGCCAGCCCGCCGGCCGGAGCGAGGCTGCGGCCGCTGTCGGTCGCCGGGGCGTTCCACACCCACCACATGGCTCCGGCAGTCGACGCCCTCGCCGCCGCTGCCCAGACGGTCGGCGTGGCCGATCCGGTCCGGCCGCTGTTCTCCAACCGCGACGGAGCGGTCGTCAAGTCCGGGCCTGACTGGCTCGACCGGATCATCAACCAGGTCAGCGCACCGGTCCGCTGGGATATGTGCATGCAGACGATGGAGTCGCTCGGCGTCACGGCGCTGATCGAGCTGCCGCCAGGCGGGACGCTGACTGGCCTGGCCAAGCGCGCGCTGCGCGGCATCCAGGTTGTCGCGCTGAAGACACCGGCCGACCTGGACGCGGCCAGGGAACTGCTGGCCGAGCACGCCGACAGCCACGACGACCACGATGCGCCGGACTGGCGGCTGCTGGTCGCCTCGCATGGCGGGACTTTCCGCGCGCCGGACGGCCACCCGGAGACACCGGGGCCTGGCACTGTCGTCGGCCTGGACACCGACCTCGGCTACATCGAGGTCAGGGGCGGGAATCACGCCGTAGCTGCCACGTTCCCCGCCACGGTCATCGAGTGGCTGGTGGAGGACGGTGACCCGGTCAGCCCAGGACAACCGCTCCTGCGGCTGTTCCCGGATGCTCAGTAGTGCACGCCGAATTGACCATGCCGAATTGACCACACCGACTTGACCACGCCGAGTAGACCAACAGAGAGGACGATCATGCACCTCACCGATGGCGCACCCGGCGCGCGAGTGCTGGCCTTCGGCGCCTATCAGCCGGCCAGGGTCGTGACCAACGACGAGCTGTCACAGACTGTCGACACCAACGACGACTGGATCCGCTCCCGAGTCGGAATCGCCAGCCGGCGGATCGCCGGGCCGGATGAGACCGTGGCCGACATGGCTGTCCAGGCAGGCGGCAAGGCCCTGGCTGCCAGCGGCCTGTCCCCCGATGACGTCGACCTGGTGATCGTCGCCACTTGCACGCCCGAGGTGATGATCCCGAACGTGTCCGCCTCGGTCGCCCGGCGGCTCGGCATCGTGGCGCCCGGCGCGTACGACCTCAACGCCGCCTGCGCCGGGTTCTGCTACGCGCTCGCCAACGCGGCCGACGCTGTCCGCACCGGGACGGCCAGGAACGTCCTCGTGGTCGGCGCCGAGAAGCTGTCCCAGTGGGTTGACTGGACCGACCGCTCGACCTGCATCATCTTTGCCGACGGAGCGGGCGCCGCGGTTGTCGGCCCGGTCGCGGATCCGGGCGACGCGCCAGGCATCGGCCCGGTGCACTGGGGCAGTGACGGCGGGCTCGCGGACAAGATCTTCATCAAGGACCGGGACGCGTTCATCTTCCAGGAGGGGCAGGCAGTGTTCCGCTGGGCCACCAGCGCGCTCGCCCCGATCGCACTCCAGGCGTGCGAGAAGGCCGGCGTGGACCCGGCGGAGCTGAGCGCGTTCGTGCCGCATCAGGCGAACCTGCGGATCATCGAGGCGATCGCGCGCAAGCTCGGCGCGCCGCAGGCACTTGTCGCGGATGACATCGTGACGGCCGGCAACACGTCGTCGGCGTCGATCCCGCTGGCGCTGTTCCGCATGATCGAGCGCGGTGAGCTCGCGTCCGGGGCTAAAGCGCTGCTGCTCGGGTTCGGCGCCGGCATGTGCTATGCCGCGCAGGTGATCACGGTACCCTGACCCCTCTCTATCCGACAGGCAACCCTCAGAAGGAGAGCAGAAGTCCCATGGCTATGACGGAACAGGAAATCCTGGCGGGTCTCGGCGAGATCATCGACGAGGTCGCCGGCGTGCCGGCTGACGAAGTGACGCCGGAGAAGACGTTCGTGGACGACCTCGACATCGACTCGCTGTCGATGGTGGAGATCGCCGTCGCCGCCCAGGACAAGTTCGGCGTCGAGATCCCGGACGAGCAGCTCAAGGACCTCAAGACCGTCCAGGACGTCATCGACTACGTCCGGCGGGCCGAGGTGTCGGCCTGAGGCTGGGCTGGGCGGCGCCTGTGCAGGGCGGCGACGTACCGGCACCGGTTGAGCTAGCACCGGTTGAGCTAGCACCGGTTGAGCTAGCACCGGGCCGCGCCGCCCAGCCGGGCCATTCACCACTCGACGAGGAGCAGAACCAGTGGGCAGAGACCGCACACGCGTCGTGGTAACGGGCCTGGGCGCCATCACCCCGCTCGGCGCCGACGTGCCGAGCACCTGGGAGGGCATGAAGGCGGGGCGAAGCGGCGTCCAGGCGCTGACGGACGACTGGGCGGCCGAGCTGCCGGCCAGGATCGCCGCCTGGGCGGCAGCCGACCCGGCCACCCTGATCGACCGGGTTCAGGCACGCCGGCTTGACCGGTGCGAGCAGTTCGCCCTCGTCGCCGCGCGTGAGGCGTGGGCGAACGCGGGCTCACCCGACGTCGACCCAGAGCGGCTTGGCGTGGTGGTCTCCAGCGGCATTGGCGGCGTCGCCTCCACGCTGTCGGCCTACGACCTGCTGAAGGAGAAGGGCTGGCAGCGGCTGTCGCCGTACACCGTGCCGATGCTGATGCCGAATGGCGCGGCTGGCTGGCTCGCGATCGAGCTGGGTGCCCGGGCTGGCGTGCACACGACGGTCAGCGCGTGCGCGTCCGGGGCCGAGGCCATCGGTTACGCGATGGACATGATCAGGTCGGGCCGGGCGGACGTGGTCCTGGCCGGCGGCACTGAGGCGGCCATCATCCAGCTGAACATCGCCGCGTTCGCCGCGATGCGGGCGCTGTCGACCAGGAATGACGAGCCGGCTAAGGCGTCCCGGCCGTTCGACAAGAGCCGCGACGGCTTCGTCCTCGGCGAGGGCGCGGGCATGGTCGTGCTGGAGTCGGAGGAGCACGCGCAGAGCCGGGGCGCGACCGTGTACGCGGTGGCCGCCGGTGTCGGGTACTCATCCGACGCGCACCACATCGCCCAGCCAGACCCGGAAGGGACCGGCCTGAAGCTGGTGCTGAACCGGGCGCTCACCGACGGCAGGGTGAAGCCCGGCCAGGTCGTGCACGTGAACGCGCACGCCACCTCGACCCCCGCAGGTGACGTGGTGGAGGCGCAGGCGATCGCGGCTGCTCTCGGCGACGCGGCGCCAGGCGTGGTGGTTTCGGCTACCAAGTCGATGACCGGCCACCTGCTGGGCGGCGCCGGCGCGGTCGAGTCGGTGGCGGCGATCATGGCCCTGCGCGACCGGCTGGCCCCGCCGACGATCAACCTCGAGGACCCGGACGACGACGCCGGGCTCACGATCTCGCCGCAGCCGCAGCCGCTGACCGAGCGGGAGGGTCCGATGGCCGTCGTCAACAACTCGTTCGGATTCGGCGGCGCCAACGTCGCCCTGGCCTTCACCGAAGCCTGACGCCTCTTGCCGCCTCCCCCTCCGCCCCCGCCGCCTGGCCTGCACAACGTGCCGCCGGAGCAGGACGCCCCCGTTCCCCCTGAGGAGATCGACGTGACCATGGTGGACTCATCGACAGCTCTGCGGCAGCGACATGGCCAGGGCAGCTCGCACCTGGCCGTCTCGAGTCAGCCGGCTCCCGCCGCGGTACCGCCCGCAGCTGGCCAGACGGCACCGGCCAAGGCGCCACCGGCCAAGGCGGCACCGGCGCAGCGACCGGCAGCAGCGGAGCCGCCTCAGGGCGCTCTGGGCCGCGACCCGCGGTCGCGGCTCGCCGCGCTGTTCGACGCCGGCACGCTCGAGCTGCTGCGTGCCGAGGATGACAGCGGGATGCTCGCCGGGACCGGCAGCATCGGCGGCGTCGCCACGGTGGCATTCGCCAGCGACCCGAGGCTGCAGGGCGGCGCGATGAGCACGGCCGGCTGCCAGACCGTGGTCACCGCCTATGAGCACGCGCTCGAGCTTGGCGCGCCGATCATCGGGCTCTGGCACTCGGGCGGCGCGCGGATCCTCGAGGGCGTCGAGAGCCTGCACGGAGTCGGCACCGTGTTCGCGGCGATGACCAGGGCATCCGGCAAGGTGCCGCAGATCTCGGTAGTCCTCGGCGCGGCAGCGGGCGGCGCCGCCTACGGCCCGGCGCTGACCGACCTTGTCATCCTCTCCGAGCAGGGCCGCATCTTCGTCACCGGACCCGACGTGGTCCGCAGCGTCACCGGCGAGGACGTGGACATGGCGCGCCTCGGCGGACCGGAGCCGCACAGCCGCCGGTCTGGCGTCGTGCACCTGGTGACGGCCACGGACCCGGAAGCTATCGAGAAGGCACGTCACCTCGTGCTGCTGCTCGGCCGGCCGGTGACCGACGTCGATGGCGGGCTGCCGGGCTCGAGCCCCGGCGAGCCGGAGCTGCCAGAGATCGACCTGAGCTCGCTGCTGCCCGACAACCCGAAGCGCGCCTACGACGTGCACCCGCTGATCGGCGGGCTGCTGGACGGTCCCGGCATCGAGCTGCACCCGCGCTGGGCGCCGAACATCGTCACCACACTGGGCCGCCTCGGCGGTCACACGGTCGGCGTCATCGCCAACAACCCGCTCCGCCTCGGCGGCTGCCTGGACGCCACGTCGGCGGAGAAGGCGGCCAGGTTCGTGCGGATGTGCGACGCGTTCGGGATCCCGCTCGTGGTGCTCGTGGACGTGCCTGGCTACCTGCCCGGAGTCGGCCAGGAGTGGGACGGCGTGGTCCGGCGCGGCGCCAAGCTGCTGCACGCCTTCACCGAGGCGGTGGTGCCGCGTGTGACTCTGGTCACCCGCAAGGCCTACGGCGGCGCCTACATCGCCATGAACTCGCGAGCGCTCGGGGCGACGAAGGTCTTCGCCTGGCCAGGCGCCGAGATCGCCGTCATGGGCTCGGTCGCGGCCGTGCGCATCCTGCACCGGCGGACGCTGGCGGCGGCTCCCGAGGACGAGCGCCAGCAGGTCGAGGCGCGCCTCGCGGCCGAGCACGAGGAGATAGTCGGCGGGCTGCCGCGAGCCGTCTCGCTGGGTGTCATCGACGAGGTCATCGAGCCGGAGAAGACGCGCCAGGCCATCCTGGACGCCATCGTCCAGGCGCCGCGGCGGCGCGGCCAGCACGGCAACATCCCGCTTTAACGACTGCGGGGCGGAATCGGCACCGGCCGCTGGCACCACGTTTCGTCAGGAGTTATGGCGGAGCGTAATGGTCCGATTGCTGTGCGTATTCGGATCGCCGTGCGGAAGCTGATAGGTCATTGCGACTGACGGCGAAGGTGCATGCGCTGCCGCGGCACGGCCCGCCGGAACGGCCGGTTCGCCGGACCGATGAGATACCGGATCTTGATGGCTTCATGCCAAATCCAGCAGCGGAAAGCAGATAGTCTGACACCGACCCGCGGGCCAGACCGGGCAGAACGTGCTGTCACCCCCCGCTGCAGCTGGTTCTGTCTTGCAGCCGAGGACTGCGTAGCAGGATTGTTACCGTCTTCGAAGTACCGGAGCCTGGCGCCGGCCGAACGTTTCATAAGGAGCCCAGCCCTTGCCGCCTCGGCTACGCAACGACCGACGACCCCGGCCGACTCGGCCCGGCGCTAGCGCTAATGGCAGCCACGCTGGCCGTTTCGGGCGGGCCCTGCTCCTCGCGTCAGCCGCGCGCACCCGCGCGGTGGCGGCCGACGGCCTGACCACGCCCGAGCTTCCGGTGCCTGCCGGGGCAGCTGACGCTGCCGAGCCGCCATCGGCCGTCAGGGCGGCAGGCGCTGAGCAGCGCCGCACCTGGACTGAGCGGATCGACGGCCTCCGGGCGGGCCGGTCCTGGCCGGCCTGGATCGGATCGGTGCTGACCCGCCACTGGCTCGCCGCGCTCCTCCTGCTGGCCGGCCTCGTGATGCGGATCCTGGCGCAGCTGGCCTACTCGCCCGCCATCCTCTACATCGACTCGGTCAAGTACCTGTACAACGGCTGGGAAGGTACGGACCCGGTCGGCTACCGGATTCTGCTGAAGCCGCTGGCCGACCTCACCGGCCTCGCCTCGGTCACCGCCGTCCAGCATCTGTTCGGCCTCGCCATGGCCGTTCTCATCTACCTGCTGCTGCTGCGCCGGGGCGCCAACCGGTACCTGGCCGCCCTCGCAATGGCGCCGATCCTGCTCGATGGCTACCAGCTCCAGGCCGAGCAGACGATCATGCCCGACGTCTTCTTCGAGTTTCTGCTCGTCGTGGCGTTCGTCGTGTTCCTGTGGCAGGAGACGGCGACCTGGCGGACGGTGATCATCACCGGTTTCATGCTGGGGTGCGCGGTCACGGTCCGCGAGGTAGGCCTGATCGCCATCGTGCCGCCGCTGCTCTATCTGGTCGTGGCGAAGCGCGAGGCCTGGGTCGACATCTTCGGCAAGTGCGTCGCCGTCATCGTCGCCTTTATCATCCCGATCTTCCTGTACGGCGGTTACTCCCTCGCGACCACGCACCACCTGCTCTCCGAGAAGGGCAGCTTCGCGGGCCGGCTGGCCGAGTCTGTCGACTGCGTGACCATCAAGCTGCCTGCCGCCGTCCGGCCGATGTGCCCGACACCAGCCGAGCAGAAGGAGAGCCCGGACTGGCTTGAGCACTCCAAGTACTCACCGCTCATCAAGGGGATCCCGCCGGGCCAGCGGGCGCTCCTCGTCTCGGAGTTCGACCACGCGGTTGAGAGGCAGCAGCCGCTGCGGGTGATTGGCTCTGTCCTGCGAGACTCGATCCGGCTGTTCGAGGTGAACCGGACCGACATCGCGGTCACCACCCCGATCTGGCGCTGGCAGTTCCAGACCCACTTCCCGACGTTCAAGGGCGAGATCGCGGTCCGCAAGAACGGCACGATCATCCTCGGTTACCAAGTTCACTTCAGCTCACCATGGCACTACTACACGATGCCGAAGGAGTGGGGCGGCAAGGCAAAGGTCAACAAGCCGATTGCCTCGTTCCTGCGCAGCTATCAGCTGAACGGCGGCTTCACGCCCGGACCGCTGCTGCTGGCCTTCACGATCTTCGGCCTGCTCGGGTCGGTGCTGGCCCTGGTCAGGAAGTGGAACAGTCCGCGCGGGCGGCAGATCGCGCTCGCGGCCGGGTTCTTCTTCGCCACCGCCGTTGGCTTGCTGCTGGTCGCCGATGTCTACGTGTTCTCCTGGCGGTATCAGCTCATGGCCCTGATCACCCTGCCGCCAGCCGGCGTGCTCGGGTTCGCGGCGCTGACTGACCTGTTCCGGCGGCGCGGCTCGTCCGGCAACGCCCCGGCCGCTGTCGAGTCCAGCGCTGCCGACGCGGGCGCGTCGGTGGCGTAGCCGACGCCGTGGTGACCTACAACGACCCAGATCAGGGCACATCCCTAGCGGCGGCCACCCCGGACGGCGCGTCTCTGGACAGCGAGTCTCTGGACAGCGAATCGCTGGACAGCGCTGGGAAGCGGCGCAGCTGGGCGGAGCGGATCAACGGCCTCCGTGCCGGTCAAACGTGGCCAGCCTGGATCAGTTCGGTGCTGCGCCGGCACTGGCTGGCGGTGGCGCTGCTGACCGCCGGCCTGGTGATGCGGATCATCACCCAGCTGGCCTACTCGCCCGCCATTCTCTACATCGACTCGGTCAAGTACCTGTACAACGCCTGGGTCGGAGCCGACCCGGTTGGTTACAAGGTGCCGCTGAAGCTGATCCTGAGCTTTGGTGACCTCGGCACGGTCGCTGCCTTCCAGCACCTCTGCGGCCTGGGCATGGGCGTGCTTATCTACGTCCTGCTGCAGCGGCGCGGGGTGAACCGGTGGCTCGCGGCGCTGGCCATGGCGCCGATCCTGCTGGACGGCTACCAGTTGCAGGCCGAGCAGACGATCATGCCCGACGTGATCTTCGAGGCGATGATCCTGCTGGCGTTCGCGGTCCTGCTCTGGAAGCCGAGGGCGACCTGGCGGACAGTGATCGTGACCGGCCTGATCCTCGGCCTCGCGGTCACGATGCGCGAGGTCGGGCTCTTCCTTATCGTGCCAGGGCTGATCTACCTGATCTTCACGCGCGGCGACTGGCCGCGGGAGGAGCTGGTCGGCAAGGGCATGGCCATGGTCGCCGCCTTCCTGGTGCCGATCTTCGTGTACGCCGGCTATGCCGAGGCCACCACCGGCAGTTTCTCGCTCTCGACCAAGGGAACCGCGGCCGGCCGGATGGCCGAGGCTGTCGACTGCAAGACCATCAAGCTGCCTGCTGCCGTCCGGCCGCTGTGCCCGACGCCGGCCGAGCAGAAGCAGAGCCCGGACTGGTTCGATCACGCGGCTGCGTCGCCGCTGCTCCATACCAGCGGCGTAACCGCAGCGCAGCAGGCGATCCTGCTCTCGGAGTTCGACCACGCGGTCGAGACGCAGCAGCCGCTCCGGGTTGTCAGCTCCATTCTCCGTGACTCCATCCGGGTGTTCGAGGTGGACCGGACACCGACCCTGGCCATCACCCCGATCTACCGCTGGCAGTTCCAGACCCACTTCCCCACCTTCAAGGGCGTGATTGAGGTCCGTCGCGGCGGCACGATCGTCCTCGGCGTGCAGGTCCACCACTCCCAGCCATTCCACTACCACAAGCTGCCCGCGTCCTGGGGCGGCAAGGCGAAGGTCATCAAGCCACTGGCCTCGTTCCTGCGCAGCTACCAGCTGAACGGCGGCTACACCCCCGGCCCGCTGCTGCTGCTGTTCACGATCTTCGGCCTGATCGGCTCGCTGATCGCGCTGGTGACCCGGTGGAGCAGCCCGCGGGGCCGCAGCACTGCCTACGCGGCGCTGTTCTGCTTCGTGGCCGGCGCCGGCCTGCTGCTGGTTGCGGACCTCTATGTGTTCTCGTGGCGGTACCAGCTCATGGCCCTGGTCACGCTGCCGCTGGCCGGCGTGCTCGGGTTCAGTGCGCTGCTTGACGTGCTCAGGCACCGGCGATCCGGGGGCAGCGCGGTGGCTGCCGATCCGGCGAGCACTGGCCTTCCGGCAAGCACCGCGAGCGCCGACGCCACGGTCGCGTAGTCTGCCGAACGTGAACCACCGCGATCACGGGCACGACGGGCCGGGCGCCGAGCACCATTACACCCAGGAGTACTGGGACGAGCGCTACGGCTCGTCCCAGCGAGTCTGGAGCGGCAACCCGAACCCGCAGCTAGTCGCCCAGGTCGCCGACCTGACTCCGGGCGAGGCGCTGGACGCCGGGAGCGGCGAGGGCGCCGATGCCATCTGGCTGGCATCTGTCGGCTGGCGGGTCACTGCTGTCGACGTGTCTGCCGTCGCGCTTCAGCGGGCGGCCGCTCACGCCGCTGAGCGCGGTACCGAGATCGCCGACCGGATCAGCTGGCAGCACGCGGACCTGCTGACCTGGGATCCCGGCCGGGCACGGTTCGACCTCGTGTCAGCTCAGTTCATGCACCTGCCGGAGCCGGAGCTGCAGGGTCTGCACCGCCGGCTCGCTGCGGCGGTCAGGCCGGGCGGCACGCTGCTGCTCGTCCTGCACCACGCCGACGACCAGCACGTCAACGTGGGCCGGCCGAGCGGGCACCCGCACCTCTTCCCGCCGCCGGAGCAGATCGTGGCAGCCCTCGACCCGGCCGCATTCGAGGTCGTGCTGGCGGGAGCGGTCGAGCGGCCAGCCACCGGCCTGGACGGCGAGCCTGTCACGGTGAAAGACACCGTGATCCGGGCGGTCCGGCTGGTCTAGCTGCGACCCGGCTAGCGGTTGACCGGCCCCATGTCCGCGTACCGGTCGCCGGCCGGCTGCGGGACGTTCTGGTCCAGCCAGGCGATGTCCTCCGCAGTCAGCTCGACGTCGGCAGCGCCCAGGTTCTCTTCCAGGTAGGTCCGGCGCTTCGTTCCGGGGATCGGCACGACATCGTGGCCGCGCGACAGCACCCAGGCAAGCGCGAGCTGGCCTGGCGTGCAGCCTTTCGTGATCGCGAGCTGCTCGACGATGCTGACCAGCGTCGCGTTGCGGTCGAAATTCTCTGCCGCGAACCGGGGGAACCTGCCAGTTGCGCGTGAATCTCCCTCCGGCAGGTCCGCAGCGCTCTTGACGGAACCGGTCAGGAAGCCACGGCCGAGCGGGCTGTAGGCGACGAAGCCGATCCCCAGCTCGCGTACGGTCGGCAGGATCTCCGCTTCGACATCGCGACTGAACAGGCTGTATTCGGTCTGCAGCGCGTCGATCGGATGCACCGCGGTCGCCCGCCTGATGGTCGCCGGAGCGGCCTCTGACAGCCCGAGATGGCGGACCTTGCCAGCCTGGACCAGCGACGCCATCGCCCCGACCGTGTCCTCGATCGGCACGCCGGGGTCAACGCGGTGCTGGTAGTAAAGGTCAATGTGGTCGACGCCGAGCCGCGCCAGCGACGCATCGCACGCCGCTAGGACGTATTCTGGCCGGCCGTTGAGACCGACGTACGACCCGTCCTCGCGCCGCTCGTTACCGAACTTGGTCGCCAGGACAACATCGTCCCGCCGGCCGGTGATCGCCGTCCCGATCAGGCGCTCGTTGGTGAACGGCCCGTACATGTCAGCCGTGTCGAGGAAGTTGCAGCCGAGTTCGAGGGCCCGGTGGATGGTCGCGATCGACTCGGCCTCGTCGCCGGTGCCGTAGAACTCCGACATTCCCATGCAGCCGAGGCCGATCTCAGAAACCTGCAGCGAGCCAAGGTGTCGTGTCTGCATAGGACCGATTTTACCGGTGGCGGCTCTGGCGGCCCCGCGGCCCGCCCGGCCCGCCCTGACCGCCGGGCCGGGAATGCCGGCCGGCCCGGCAGCGCTGAAATTGACCATGGAGATCGAGGAATCGCTGCCGCTGGCAGTGCTGGATTTTGTCGGGATCGAGTACCGCGAGAGTGCGTCATCCGCGCTGGCCGGGGCGGTGAGCGTCGCTCAGGCCGTCGAGGCCGCCGGGTACCGCCGGTACTGGGTCTCCGAGCACCACAACATGACCACGCTGGCTTGCAGCGCACCCGAACTGCTGATTGCCCATATCGGTGCGTTCACCTCGCAGATCAGGGTCGGCGCGGCCGGGATCATGCTGCCGAACCACTCGTCTCTCAAGGTCGCGGAGACCTTCAGGACGCTGCTGGCGATGTACCCTGGCCGGATCGACCTGGCCCTCGGCCGCGCGCCCGGCACCGATCAGCTGACCGCGCATGTCCTGCGGCGCGGCATGGTGGCCGATGCGGCCGCCGAGTTCCCCGCCCAGGTCCGCGAGCTCCTGGCGTTCCTTGGCGACGGCTTCCCCGAGGGCCACCCGTACAAGCGGCTCGTCGCCGCGCCGGTCATCGATGAGCAACCCGAGCTGTTCGTGCTTGGCTCGAGCCCGTACGGACCCCAGTTCGCTGCGGTGAACGGCTTTGCCGCGGTCTTCGCCCACCACATGAGCCCGGATCTGGCGTTCTCTGCACTTCGGGGCTACCGGCAGCAGTTCTCGCCGCGCACGGCAGGCGCGCAGCCCTATTCAGCCATGTCGGTGCTTGCCTTCGCCAGCGAGGACCCAGACGCGGTGACCGAGTTCGAAGCTGGCTGGACGCTGACCCGTCAGAACATCCAGCGCGGCATCCGCGAGCCGCTCCCCCCGGAGAAGGTCCGCGAGTTCGCCGCCTCCCCCGAGTTCCGCTCCCGCCGCCACGACGACGCCAGGATGGTCACCGGCGAGCCGAAGGCCGTCGCAGCCCGGCTGCTCGAGATGAGGGAGCAGGCCGAGGCGGACGAGATCGTTGTCGTGACGCCAAGCCTCGACCGCGACCGGCGCAAGGCGAGCTTCGCAGCGATCGCAGCGGCGTGGCGTGAGGCGAGCTGATCTTCCTCAGTGCTGCGAGTGCTCGGCTGCGCCTCCCCGGCTCTGGCTCCCCGGCACGAGTTATGACTCTAATTCAGGTCCGTGTGAATCTCCCACACGTTGCCGTCCGGGTCCTTGAAGTGCGCGCAGCGCTTCCCCCACCAGCGATCTTCCGGGGCACGGAGGAACTCGACGCCCTTGGCGCGCAGTTCCTCATAGAGCGCGTCGACGTCATCCACCGCCGTGACGACCACCGAGGTTGCGCGCGCGGGGTCGTGCTCGACGGCCGCCGGGCTGAGCAGGTCGTCAGCGCCGCTGTGGTTGAGAAGCAACAGGGCGTCAGGGCCGAGAATGAAGGCGGCGGAGTTGTCGTCGGCGTGCTCGAACTCCAGGCCCAGGACGTTCTCGTAGAAGTCCCGTGCGCGGTCGATGTCCTTGACGAACAGAAGCGTCATGTAGCCGTTGCACTTCAGTGGCATGGCGGGGGCTCCTCTGGCTAGGTAAGTCGGATGCTATGTAGTGACGGCGCCTGGTAGCGGAATTAATCGGGTCCCAGGCGGAAAACTGCCGTCGGCCGTTCGGCGCGCTAGCCGGATGAGGCGGCTGGCACGACCTAGCCGTCGCGCATCGGATCGAACGGTGCGATGTCCGTCGCTGGCTGCTCACCCAGCGCGAGCGCCGCGGCGGCGCGTCCTGTCCAGGGTCCCGCGGTCAGTCCCTCCGCGCCGTTGCCCGCCGCGACGATCACGCCGTCGGTGACGGTGCCGAGGAGAGCCCGGCCGTCGGCGGTCGCTGGCCGGAAGCCGATCCGCGTCTCAACGAGCGTCGCATCCGCCAGACCGGGGGCGATCTCGGTAGCAGCTGACAGCATTGCGCCGACACCTGCGACCGTGGCCCGGTAGTCAAAGCCAGCGTTCTCGCGAGTGGCTCCGAAGACGACTCGCTCGCCGGGGAAGCCGAGCAGGTACGGGTCTGCCGGCGGCAGGATGACCGGCCACGATCCCGTGTCCGCGCCTGGCAGGGTGACGTGAATGATCTGGCCCCGCTGCGGGCCTATCGGCAGCCTGACGCCGAGTGGCGCGCAAACCTGCGCCGTCCAGGCGCCGGCCGCGACGACAACAACGTCCGCCGGCAGACGTTCGCCGTTGAACGTGACACCGGCGAGGTCGAGCACCGCAGTGCCGCTCATGCGCTGCGTGCCATGCCGCTCGGCGGCCCGCAGCAGACAATCGCGGATCGAGCGGCCGTCGACCCTGGCCCCTCCGCTGATCCACAACCCGCGCAGACTTGCCGCGAGCGGCGGGAATGCGCGCTTCGGCTCGCCCGGCCCGACGAACTCCACGTCGCCTATCTCCGGCCTGGCCGGCAGCCGTGACCGAAGCAGTGTCTCGATGGCGGCGAGCGGCGCAGCGTCGTCGGCGACGCACAGCGTGCCGACCTTCGCATAGCCCGTATCTGTCTCGCCGTCGCCCGCGAGCATGGCGAGCAGTTCCGGGTAGTAGCGAGCCCCGTCAGCGGACAGCTGGTAGCTGGCCTCGTCCCCCTCGTCGCCCCACGGGCAGATGATGCCAGCTCCTGCTCCCGTTGCCGGGCCTGGAAGCTCGCCCTCGACAGTCGTCACCGAGGCGCCCACGCGCGCCAGGTGATAGGCCACGCTCGCGGCCACGATCCCGCCGCCGACGACCACGACCCTGGTGCTGCCCGGCATGATCTAGAACTTACCGGGGGTGCGGTGCAGGGCGCCTGCCGACCTTCCCGCTGAGGCCGTCAGAGCGTCGCCGAGCTTCGGCCCTGACTGCCGACCAGCAGCGACGAAGTCCGCGGCGTGATCGCCTGCGCTGCGGGACGTACGGCCTCGCCTCCGGGGGTCGTCGTCTGGGTGACCAGCACGCCGACGATGGTCCGGAAGCCGTAAGCACTGATGCCAGCGATGATCAGCAGGCATCCGAGGCCCAGGACGACCTCGGCGGCCACCGCATTGATGGCACTGGCGCCGAGGCCCCAGATCGTCGCAACCATGCCGATCCCGCCGAACAGCGTCGCCAGCGCGGCCAGCAGGTAGCCGCCGACGCTCCCGGTCACGGCGGCACTGTGCGGGCTAGACGGGCTGAGGCACGCGTAGACAAGCGGCGCAACGGCAGCGCTTAGTGCGTACACGGCCAGAAGTGAGCCGGCAGCGCTGCCGCCGACGCCGAGCGCAACCGCCGCGAGCACGCCCGCGCCGACCGCCGTCGTGCTTGTCAGCCAGCTATCGCCTGGTGTCCAGGCCGGCCCGGCGGTCACCTGATCAGTGAGCGTGATCTCGCGGCCACCGGCGACCGGACCCGTGTCGGCTGGCCCCGGGCCGGCTGGCCCCAGGCCGGCTGGCCCCGTGTCGGCCAGCTCCGCGGTGGCTGGCACGGGTCCGCCTGGCACGGTATCGGCGTCTGTTACATGCCCGCCGATCGCGGTCTCGAAGTCCCCGTTCGCGTGGCCCGGCGCTTCGCCGGCGATATCTGAGATCGTCGAGGCCCCGGTGCCAGGCTGCGACGCCGCGCTGCGTGGCTCGATGATCCGAAGGCCGACATTGTCCGGCTCAGTGAGCACGAGCGTCCTGTCGGTAACTGCCATCCCGCGTCTTCTGACCGGCAGCCGCGGAACGCTCATGGCGCGAGGAGCGGACCGGAACTCCGAGCGCGCTCGTGCCCACGCTGCGCCGACGAGCGCGATTGCGACGACGGCGCCGCCGACTGTCGTCCAGTTCAGGATCTGCTGCAGTGTCATGGCTCGCTCTCCCGCGACTTGCGCACTGGCTCATACCTGATGAGGCGCACTGCTACCTGAACAGGCGCACTGCCCACTCCAGGCATGCTAATGCGCAGCGGCGTCCCAGCTGCGGTGTCAGCGCAACCGCAGCCGCCGGCGGAATACCGGTCTCAGCGGAACCCGCTGTCCCGCGCGATAGCCGCTGCCTCGGTGCGGCTGGCAGCGCCGAGCTTGGCCAGGATGTTCGATACGTGCACGCTGACGGTCTTATCGGAGATGAACAGCTCGGCGGCGATCTCGCGGTTGCTCCGCCCTGCCGCGAGCACCCGCAGCACCTCTTGCTCGCGACTGGTCAGGCCGGACAGGACGCCGCCCGCCCGTGACCCGGTGCCGAGCCGGGCGCGCCCACCCAGGCTGTCCAGCGCTGCCCGGAGCCTGGTCGCGCCCATCTCGTCGGCCGCTGTCACGGACAGCTGCCACTGCCGCTGAGCCTCGTCCCGCTCGCCCGCCTCGGCCAGCGCCTCTGCCAGGCGCCATCGCGCTCGTGCCGTCTCGTAGCCGAAGCCCGCGCTGAACGTGTCGACTACCGGCTGCCAGTTCCCTGGTTTGTTGTCGCCCGCCGCGCGGCTCAGCTCGGCTTCCGCGCGCGCCAGCCACCCCCTGCCGTCCACACCAAGGGCGGCGGCAGCTCGGCGCTGGCTGCTTTGGCCGCGCCGGGCGATCTCGGCTAGTTCCTCTGCCTCGCTGACAATCGCGGCCGGCGTCTGCCCCGCCGCGCGTGCAAGCCTGGCTCGATCGCCAAGTGCGGCAACGGCCACAGCTGCGGGCCGGATGACCTGGGGGCTGTACCCGCCGCCCCAGTCAGCGGCGGCCCGGATCGTCGCCCTCGCTGCTGACACGGCGGCAGCGAGGTCACCTGTCCAGTACGCCTCCTCCGCGAACGAGCCCAGGGCGATGTAGGCGGCCATGTTGTCCTTGGTCAGGTAGGGCTCGAGCCATTTCCGGCGGGCAGCCACCCGCTCGGTCCCCCTGGCTACATCGATAAAGAGCGCCATCGCCGACAGGCGCGCCTCGGCCACGCTGGTCACCCGGACCGGGAACGTGTCAGCAATCTCCTGCGCGTGGTCCCAGTTGCCGTCGGAGAAGTGAGCCAGGTAGTGCAGATACTGCAGATCAAGACCGTACGGCGCCATCGAGAGCCCGGCCTTCGACGCGCGCGCGACGCCCACGTGGGCGACCGTGCTCGCCCCGCCGAGATCGCCAGACTCCAGCATCAGCCGGGCCAGCAGGGCACCCGCCCGCAGTTCGGCTCCGGCCATGTCCGAGGCCGTGGCCAGCTCGAGCGCGCGCCCGAGCGTCGTCTTGGCGCCCTCGATCATGCCGGCCCGCTCCTGCACCAGGCCCAGCGTTGCCAGCGCGTCCGCCTGCACCGACGGCACACCAGCCGCCGCAGCAGCAGCTTCGGCCTCCAGCGCCCGCGCTCTGACCTTGTCGGCGTCGGCGTAGCTCAGCAGGGCCTTCGCGTGCGTCGCGAGTGCACGCGCACGCTCCCGCGTCGGCGGATCAGCAGGCAGCGCCGCCACGGCGGCCGCTGCCGTGGCAACGGCTTCGTCGTCTAGGTCGATGTCGAGCAGGAAGTAAGCCAGCCGTTCCAGCACCCGGCAGCGGAGCATCGGATCGGCGCTGTCGTCCTCGGCCAGGTGCCGCAGCTTCCGCACGGCCAGCGGAACCTCGCCGCTCTCGGCGGCGGTAAGCGCAGCCCGGAGCGCCAGCCTTCCGCGGCTCATTCCGCTGTGCTTCTCCGGCTCCGGCACCCGGTCCCACAGCGATAGTGCCCGATCGAAATGCCGCAGCGCCTCAGCTGGCGCCGCCAGCCGCCAGGCCTCCGCGCCTGCTCGGACCGAGGCTGTAAACGCGCCGGGGATGTCGTGGCTCGCAAGGCAGTGGAGGGCTAGCTCAGCCGCGGATCCAGGGACCTCGGCGAGCCGGCGCTCGTCCGAGAGCAATTCGGCAAGGCGGGCGTGCAGCCGAGTGCGCTCGCCTGGCAGCAGGTCGTTGTAGATCGCCTCGCGCAGCAGCGCATGGCGGAACGCCAGGCCAGAGGAGCCATCCGGCACAAGCAGCTGCCGGGCCACAGCCTCCCGCACCGCGGCTTCATAGTCCTCAGTCGCTAGTCCGGAGGCAAGCATCACCAGATCGTCGTCGATCCGCCGCCCGGTCACTGCAGCCGCGCGCAGCACTTGCTGCGCGGGCGCCGGCAAGTCGAGCATCCGGGCCACCAGCAGATCGGCAAGCCCGGTCGGCAGCTTGGTGCCGTCGGACGAAGCGCCGCCGACGGCCGCGGACGTTGCCAGCAGTTCCTCGGCGAAGTACGGGTTCCCCTCAGCCCGTTCGATTACCCGGTCGATCACCGCCGTCTTGGCGCTGCCCGCAAGCTGCATGAGGTGCTCAGCCATGGCGGTCGGGTCAAGCGGCTCGACCTCGATGGAGGTAACGCTCGGCAGCCGCAGCAGCTCCCCGACGACGGGCCGCAGCGGGTGCCGGCGGTGCATGTCGTCGGTGCGGTAACTGAGGGCCAGCGCGATCCGCTCGTCTCGGAGGACGCGGCTCAGGAACGTCACAAGATCCCGCGTCGAGCCGTCCGCCCAGTGCAGGTCTTCGAGAATCAGCAGCACCGGACTAGCCGCCGCTAGCTCTGCCAGCATGCCGAGCACCGCGCCGAACAGCTGCTGCTGAGCGGTCCCCGGCAGGTCGCCAAGCTTGATGTCCCGGTCCGGCAGCAGTCTGGTCAGGACCGGACGAGCCGCCAGGGCATCAGCCAGCGGCCCGCGGGATGCGGCTCGGAGCGCGTCGGCTAGCGGCAGGTAGGGAACTGTGTCAGCTAGCTCGGCACACCGCCCGGACAGCACGGTGAAACCGCGCCCCGCCGCTCGCCGTGCCAGCTCCTCAAGCAGCCTCGTCTTGCCCACCCCTGCGTCGCCGCTGACGAGCAGGACCACGGGCTGGCCTGCTTCGGCGTCGCCGAGAAGCCTGCCCATCCGGTCCAGCTCATCAGCCCGGCCCACGAGGGCGCCATGCGACATATCAATCACAAGGCAATTATCCCGGGCAGCACTGACAGCCCGGCCGGGTCAGCGCGCGCGGCCGACCTTACCCACGGCGCGACCAGTCAGATCCGCAAGCGATCAGGTGGTGAACGCGATCAGCACGGAGCAGGGCGCCTGGTGCGCAACAGAGTTCGGCACGCTCCCGAGAACGCGGCGCACGCCGTGCATGCCCTTGTTGCCGACGACGATGAGATCCGCCTTGATCTCCTCAGCCACCGCGCAGATCACCTCGGCCGGAGCGCCGGCCCGCATGTGCGTTTGCGCCGTGACCCCGACCGCCCGGGCCCGGGATGCGTGGTCAGCCAGCACCGACTCGGCGATGTCGCCGGTGGCCATGCCCTGCTCCTCGGCGCTACCGGTGCTGAGGTGCTGCGGCCGGTACGCGGACACGATGTGCAGAGTGCCATTGGTCAGCTTGACCAGCTCGATTGCCTGCCGGACCGCCTCGGCCGCAGTGTCAGACGCGTCCGCTCCCACCACTACCGTCTCGAACACTTGGGCTCCATCCACCTGCTCCGAGATTCGTCCTGACGGCCCCATGACGAGCCTGCGCCGCACTATAGCTGCTTTGTCCGCGATGGACCCTGCCCTGCGATCACGTTGATCGCTAATTCGCCCCGATTCGTTACGGGCGGCCGGGCCCTACTTCCCCGGCAGGAGCGGAAGCCGGCTGATCTGCTCGGCCATGGAGAAGTCCATCGCGGTCAGCCCGCCGGCCGAGTGCGTCGACAGCGTCAGCGTGACCTTGTTCCAGCTGATCGCGATGTCGGGGTGATGGTTGGCCGCCTCGGCAAGGTAGGCGACTGCGTTGACGAACAGCATCGCTGCCCTGAAGTCCGGCAGTGTGACCGTGCGCACGATGCTGTCGCCGTCGCGTTCCCAGTCCGGCAGCGCTGCTAGCTGTTCAGCGATCTTCTGGTCTGCCAGCAAGCCCATTGAGCACCTCCGCGTCTCGAGGCAGGCCCGCCGGGCGGGCTCCCGCCAGTACTATCCTCCGCCCGCCGGCCACCGGCTGCCCGCCGGGCACCGGCCCGCCATCCGGCCACCGGCCCGCCATCCGGCCAGACAACTGGGAGAGCCACGCGGGGAATCCGGCCTTCCGGACCTGGCCGCTACGGATCCGGTTGCTCAGGGGCAGAAATTCAACCGGATCCGTAGCGACGATGAGGCGCCGACGGCTAGCCGGGCCGCGACTGGAGCAAGCTACGCGTATGCGGCCAGACTGGCCCGCAGCAGGCGCCGGGCCCGGTGCAGGCGCGACATCACGGTCCCGATCGGGACTCCGAGCATGTCCGCGACCTCGCGGCACGGGTAGCCCTCGATGTCGGCAAGGTAGACGGTGGTCCGGAAGCACTCAGGCAGCTCGCCGATGGCGCGTCTGACGTCGGAGTACACGAAGCTGCCCAGGACCGCCTCCTCGGCTGACGGGACGGCTCGCGCCGGTCCGGTGACGCTCGAGCCCGGGCCGGCCGAAATCAGCGTCTCGAACTCCGGGCTCAGCACCTGAACCGGCTCGCGCTGGCGCTTGCGGTACCCGCTGACGAAGGTGTTGGAAAGGATCCGGAACAGCCATGCCCTGGAGTTCGTGCCGGGCGTGTAGTGCCGCAGGCCCGCGTAGGCGCGGGCCATGCTCTCCTGGACTAGCTCCTCGGCGTCGCTGGGGTTGCGGGTCATCCGGAGCGCCGCCGGATACAACTCCCGCTGGTGACGAGCCAGTTCCTGCTCGTAGAGCAAATGATCTTCAGCTGGACGATCGTCAACAGGCTGACGATCGTCAGCTGACTGAGCGCTCACGGTCATGAGTGCTGCCGCCTCCTCACGAGGCGACGACTGCCGCCGACCCGGCACAACCAGGCCAGCGCCATCCTCAGCGCAGGCACGGGGGTGCCCCACTTCTGTTCCGTCGAGATGGGCGTCGCGGTTACGGGGGGTCAGCGCGTCGCCACCACCTAAGTTCGAACTGGATGTATCTAAACCGCTACGGAATGTCATGTCAAACCCGTCACTTCAGAAACATCGTTACCAGCGACGGAATCCGAAGGCACCGCCCAGGCACCGCGGCGGATGAAGGTCGGGGCGGCGCCTGGGGCGGCGCCGCGCGAGGGACATCTTTTCATTCGGTCGGTGGGCACGAAACGGGATGAACCGGTCACGGCATGCCACCGATCGAATGACAAGTCGGCGGCCCGGCCACTCCGGCAGTCCGGCGCCACACCAAGCGCCGCCAGCAGCGTCAGCGCCGGGCCAGCTCCACGGCCTGCTGCCGCGACAGCCGCGTCCCCTGGTGGTAGGCCTCGGTGTACTCGTGGTCGCCCATCAGCTTGCGCAGCTTGCGCTGCTCGGCCGTCCGCAGCTGCTCCTCGATCGCCGACCAGGTGATGCTGCCGTCGGCGAGGGCATAGCCGATCCGCACGTCCGCGGCACCGAACAGCCGGGCTGCCTTCTGCTCATCCCCCTGCCAGGCAGCGCAGCAGGCGGCGCCGAACAGCACCTCGCACACGTCCAGCCGGATGCCAGCGCGGCGAGACACCTGCAGGCAGCGGCGCACGAGCGGCAGCGCATCGGCGGGCCGGCCCTCGACGAGCAGCAGGATGGCCATGTCCTCGCGGAAGAAGTACAGGTACATCTCATCGCCGAGCGCCTCGGCTGCCGCGATCGCCTGCTCCAGGTGCAGCCTGGCCTGCCCGAGGCTGCCGTCGCGCAGGTCGAGGGCATACAGCGTGTGCAGTTCCTTCGCGCCCAGCAGCTCGTCGCCGGACTGCCGGAAGCAGTCAAGCGCCTCAGCCCGGAGTTCCCGGTTCGCCGCCGCCAGCGGGTCGCCCTCGATCCCGCATCTGAGCATTTCCCCCAGCAGCTGCACATCGCCGGTGGTCCGTGCGATGGCGATGGCTTCCCGGGCCAGCTCGTGAACCCGGTCCAGGTCGCCGTCCGCGTAGACCACGTCACTCAGCAGGCCGAGCGCTCGTGCCTGGATGGCGCGCTCACCCAGGATTTCCGCCATCGCCAGCGCCCGCTCGGCATACTCGCGAGCCGCGGTCCTCGCCGTCGGGTCGGCCTGGCGCAGGATGTCGAGCAGCTTGGCGGTGGCCACCAGGGCATTAGCCGCCTCCACGGTCACGCCGGACTCGTCCGCATCGACTGCCGCGCGCAGATAGCTCAGCACCTCCGGCTGAGCCCGGCTCTCCGCGAACCGCTGCAGCGCGGTGCCGAGCCGGATGATGTCCCCGGTCCGGCCTTCTGCCGCGAGGAAGTCGAATGCCGCTCGCAGGTTGTCCCACTCGGCGTCGAGCCGCCGCAGCCAGTAGCCCTGCCGGCGTCCGGTCAGCGCTGGCCCGGCCTCCGCTCCGATGCGGAGGTAGAACTCGGCGTGCCGGTTCCTGATCTCGGTCAGCTCCGCTGCCCCCGCCGACTTGAAAAGCTCCTGCGCGGCATACTGGCGCACCGTCTCGAGCAGCCGGTAGCGGACCGAGTCCGCGGTCCGCTCGGTGAGCACCAGGCTCTTGTCGACCAGCGAGCCAAGGAGGTCCATCACGTCGATGGCGTCGACCCCGTCGACAGTGCAGATGGCCTCGGCAGCCTCAAGCTCGAATCCGCCGGCGAACACCGACAGCCGCCGTATCGTCGCCCGCTCGGCGGTGGTGAGCAGGTCAAACGACCAGTCGACGGTGGCCTGCAGCGTCTGCTGGCGCGGCAGCGCGCTCCGGCTGCCCCCGGTCAGCAGCCGGAAGCGCTGGTCCAGGCGCTCGCTGAGGTGCCGGAGCGACATCGACGACAGCCGCGCGGCAGCCAGCTCGAGCGCCAGCGGGATGCCGTCCAGCCGACGGCAGATCGTGGCCACCAGGGGCGCCGCCGCGTCGTCCAGCACGAAGCCCGGCTCATGCGACCTCGCCCGGTCGACGAACAGCCGCACCGAGTCAGAGCCGGCCAGCTCGGCCGCGCTGATCGCGTCCCGCGGTGGCAAGGACATGGACGGCACCCGGTAGACGCGCTCCCCCTCGATGCCGAGCGGCTCGCGCGAGGTGGCGATGAACCGGACTCGCGGGCAGTACCTGATCACCTGCTCGCAGAACTTCGCCGCGTCCTCGATCACATGCTCGCAGTTGTCCAGCAGGATCACGGTGTCCTGGTCAGTGAGCACCTCGAGCACCGACGCGAGCGCGGCGGGGCCGGAGTGATCCGGCAGCCCGAGCGCTGCCGCGACAGCGCCGGGCACCTGCCCGCCGTCGGTCAGCGCTGCCAGCTCGGCGAACCAGACCCCGTCCAGCGCCCAGTCCAGCAGCTCGGCTGCCGCCTGCAGCGCGAGCCGCGTTTTCCCGCTGCCACCGGATCCGGTCAGCGTCAGCAGCCGGGCGGATGCGGTCAGGGTCCGCACCTCGGCCAGCTCGTGCGCGCGCCCGATGAAGGCACTGAGCTGGCCGGGCAGGTTGTTCGGGAGGTCCGGGTTGTCCAGCGACGCCAGCGGCGGGAAGCTGCTCGGCAGGAAGTCGGCCTCCAGCTGGAACACCTGCTCCGGGCGGCCCAGGTCCCGCAGCCGGTGCGCACCGAGGTCACGCAGCGTCGCGCCGTCCGGCAGCGCTCCTGAGACGAGGGCCTCGGACAGCAGCTCGGCGGTAGCGCCGGAGACCAGCACCTGGCCGCCGTGAGCTACCGACTCCAGCCGCGCGACCCGGTTGACCGCCGGGCCGAAGTAGTCGTGGTCTCGCTCCTCGCACGCGCCGGTGTGGACACCCATCCGCACCCGGACGGGCCGGCTGGTCGGCCAGTCAGCCGCGAGCAGCCCGCGCTGCGCCGCGAGCACGGCCTCGAGCGCCGCTTCGGCGGTGGAGAACGCCGCGTGGAAAGCGTCCCCGACGGTCTTGAACACGAAGCCGCTGGCCCGCTCGATAGCGCTGCGGAGGATGTCGTCGTGCAGCCGCAGCGCGACGGCCATGGCGTCAGGGTCGGCCTCCCACAGCCGCGTCGACCCCTCGATGTCGGTGAACAGCAACGTCACCGTGCCCGTCGGGATCTGCACTTGCACGTCCATACATTACGTGTACGCGGCGGCAGGCTTCGTCAGGGTTTTCGGCAGACCAGACCCGGCCGAATTACAACCGGCAAGAACGGGAACGGGGCATGATCAGGCCGCAGCCTGCGCAGGGCCGCAGCCATCCGGGTGACTAGCCGGTCGCGTTCAGCCAGCGAACGGGCGCCCCGTCGCCCGCCCGCCGGAATGGCTCGAGCTCGGCATCCCACGGCTCGCCGAGCAGCAGCTCAAGTTCAGCTTCCAGCGAGCCGCCGAGCGCGGGATGGCGCGGTGCGTGCAGGTCACGCAGGCTGGCGAACTCGGCGGACCGGGCCGACGCGGCCAGCGCCATGGCTGCGCGCAGCCGGTTCTCCGGGATCACGATGTCGCCGTTGGCGGCGACAACCGCGCTGAACGTGCCCAGCGAAGGCGTGTGGCTGTACCGGACGGCGTCGCAGCCCGGGCTCGCTTCCTCGGTGACCTCGAACCGCACCAGGTTCCAGTTGCCGAGTGCCGAGGTAATCTCCCCCGCCGCGCCCGGCTTCCCGGTCCACTGCAGTTCGGCGCGCAGGCTGCCAGGCGAGGCCGACTGCTCGGCCCACGCCAGGCTTACCGGCACGCCAAGAACCCCGGCCACCGCCCACTCGATGTGCGGGCTCAGCGCCGGGGGCGCACAGTGCACGTGCAGCACGCCACGTACGGACACCAGGACCTCCTGACAGCAGACGAGGATGCGCCTTCCCCAGCGACCCCTCGCCACCGCCAGAGCGGCCGAGCCTGACTGAGCTAGCTCTCAGTGCTCCGTGGCGATCTTCAGTTCTCCCGACACATTGTGCCCTATGGCCGGCCGGCGCACCAGCAAGCCGCGCCCAATGACCAGAGCGCGGCTAACCCGAGACAGCTAGCTTTCCGGCGAGCCGGCTAGCGCATCAAGTTCGGCCGACACGTCCGCGGCCTCTGCCGCGCCGATCCGCTCGAAGATCGCCAGCGCCTGCCGCAGCCATGATTCTGCCTGGCCGGCCCGGCCCGCGGCCCGTGCGCACCGGCCCAGCCCGGCCAGCGCCTGCGCCTCGTCCAGTGGGCTACCCACCTCGCGGGCCAGGTCCAGTGCCTGCTGATGGCATTCGCTGGCCCGGCCGAAGTCACCGTTGGTCCTGCTGAGCGAGCCGACCTGGTTGAGGGCGATGGCTTCACCGCCCCGGTCGCCGAGGGCGCGGACCATGCCCAGCGACTCCGCAAGATCCCGGGCGGCGCCGGGATAGTCGCCCGTCAGCCGCCGCGCCGCGCCGAGGTCGGCGAGCGCATTCGCCTGATTCAGCTGGCTGCCGAGGTCGCTGAAGACGCGAAGCGCCGCTTCCAGGTCCCGGACTGCGGCTTGATAGTCCCCTGCATCTCGTCGCACGGCCCCCAGGAAGGCGATGGCGGTGGCCTCGCTGACCTGGTCGCCGAGGTCGCGGAAGATGCCCAGACCCTCTTCCAGGTACCGGGCCGCGCCGGGATAGTCACCCGTCACCCGCAGCACGGCTCCGAGGTACATGAGGGCGTTCGCCTCGCCAAGCCGGTCGCCCAGGTTGCGGCAGATGCCGAGCGCCTCCGCCAGGTCCCTGGCCGCGCCGCGATAGTCCCCGGTCTGCCACCGTACGGCCCCCAGGAAGTTGAGAGCGTTGGCCTGGCCGCGCCGGTTACCCAGGTCGCGGCAGATGCTGAGCGACTGCTCGAGGGCCTGCGCCGCGCCGGGATAGTCCGAAGTCGCCTGCCGCACGTGGGCCAGGAAGTTGAGGGCGTTGGCCTGGCCAAGCCGGTCGCCGAGGTCGCGGAAAATGCCCAGCGCCTCCGCCAGGTCCCGCGACGCGCCATGGTCGTCCCCCGTCCGCAACCGCGCGAGCGCGAGGACGTTGAGGGTGCTGGCCTGGCCGAGCCGGTCGCGGACGTCGCGGAAAATGCCCAGCGCCTCCTCCTGGTCCCGGGCCGCAGCCGGATAGTCACCCGTCAGCCGCCGCACCTCCCCCAGGCCGCCAAGCGCAATGGCCTGGCCGAGCCGGTCGCCGACGTCGCGGAAAATACCCAGCGCCTCCGCCAGGTCCCGGCCCGCAGCCGGATAGTCACCCGTCAGCCGCGCCACCTCCCCCAGGCCGCCAAGCGCACTGCCCTGGCCGAGCCGGTCGCCGACGTCACGGCAGATGTCTCGCGCCTGCTCCAGGTCCCGGCCCGCGCCCGCATAGTCGCCCGTCAGCCGCCGCACCTCCCCCAGGCTGGTAAGGGCGCCGGCCTCGCCGGGCCGGTCACGCACCCGCCGGGCGGCTTGCACCGCAGCTTCCTGCCGGGCGACAGCCTGGTCCCACGGCCCGTCGATGCGCAGCAAACCCGCCAGGCCCCGCGTGAGGGCGATGACGCGGGCGTGCTGGCCCGCCGCAGTGACCTGGTCGAGGCAAGCCAGCAGAGTGGCCTGCTCGGCCCGCGCCCATGTCAGCGCTTGCTCCCGGCCGGCCAGGACCGGAAGCGCTGTATCGTCGGCGCGGCCCTCGGCCGGGGCCGGGCGGGGGTAGCGGGCCAGGAATGCGTTCGCGCTGGCGGCCGCGCGCTGGTAGTAGTCCAGCAACCGGCGCGCAGCGTGCCCGCGGTCGTCGTCCGAGTCAGCGCGCCGGGCAAGGGCGCGGGCGTGTTCCCGGATCAGGTCGTGCATCAGGTACCGGCCAGGGGTCGGCTCGGTCAGCAGGCACTGCTCGTACAGCGCCTCCAGGCCACGCCGGGCAGCGGCGAGGTCAGCGCCGTCAAGAGCGGCGGCGGCGTAGCCATCGATATCGCCGCCGGGATGCTGGCCGAGCCGACGGAAGAGGCGCTGCTGATCGGGCGTGAGGATTTCGTACGACAGGTCGAACGCCGCCGCCACCGACACGTTCTCGGTGGCCAGCAGATCCAGCCGGTCCACCGCGGCGGCCAGCTCGGCGGCGCGCCCGGCCACCGTCCAGGCCGGATGGTGATGCAGCTGGCGGGCCAGCATCCCGATCGCCAGCGGCAAGAACCCGCACAGCCGGCTGGCCTCCCGCACCGCCGCGTCGGCTGCGGCCAGACCAGGCCGCGCCGCTAGCCGGACCAGCAAAGCTGCCGCCTCATCCGCCGGAAGCGCGTCCAGGCTGATGGCCTGGGCGTCTTCCAGAGCCAGCAGCCGCCGCCGGCTGGTGACGAGCACCAGGCTGCCCCCCGATCCGGGCAGCAGCGGTCGTACCTGCTCACTGCCGGCCGCGTCATCCAGCACCAGCAGCAGCCGCCGCCCGGCAACCCGGTCCCGCCACAGCGCCGCCCGCGCCTCGAGCCCGGCCGGGACCTGCCCGGCCGGAACCCCGACGAGCAGCAGCAGGGTCGCCAGCGCGTCGCCCGGATCCACCGGCCGGTGGCCCGGAGTGTGACCATGCAGCGGCACGAAGAACTGCCCGCCAGGGAAGCCGTCAGCCAGCCGGTGCGCGGCATGGACGGCGAACGCCGTCTTGCCGACGCCCGCCATTCCGCCGATCGCGTGGACGCTCACCACACCGCCCGCCCCCGGTGCAGCAGCGACTAGGTCGGCCAGCTCCCGGCTCCGCCCGGTGAACGCGGCCACGTCGCGCGGTAATGCCCGCGTCGCCGCCACGCCGCCCGGCCCGATCCGGCCGCGCGCGAGCGCCTCGAACTCGGCCCGGCCCGGCCCGTCCAGGCCCAGTGCATCAGCAAGCAGCCGGACCGTATCCCTGTGCGGCATGCGCACCGCACCCCGCTCCAGGTCACTGACCGCTCGCGGGGTCAACCCGGCCGCCGTCGCCAGCTCCTCCTGCGTCAGCCCCGCCCCGCCGCGCAGGCTGCGCAGCACGCCGGCAAAACCGACTGGCGGCTCGCCCACAGCCACTCCTCCCAGCTGCCGATCACCAGCGCAATTCTGCCGGCTCGGTTCAAAAACCGCTATCAAACGAGGCAGCCGGCCAGCCGGGCCATTGCGCCCGGCGCAGCGGGAGCGTCTTCGCAGCGCAATCAGCATTCCTGATAAGTTAGTTCCTTAGAATTTGCTCACCTGGCTCGCGACTGCAGAGGAGCGGCCGTCCGTGAAGACGGTACAAGCTGGAGATGCCGGGCAAGCGCACGTCACGGTCGCCGAAGTGGCAGACCCGCGGCCTGGCCAGGGGGAGGTGCTCGTCGCCACCGAGGCGGCGACGATCAATCCCGCCGACTTCGCCGTGGCCGCCGGCGCCGCTGCGGCGCGCTTGCCCTGGGGGTCAGCGCCGCCCTACACACCCGGCTGGGATCTCGTCGGGCGGGTGATAGCGGCCGGTGCCGGGGTCGATCCCTCGGTCATCGGGTCGCGCGTGCTCGGGTTCAGCCTGTGGTTCGAGAGCCTTCGCGGGACGCACGCTGCGCTTGTCGCTCTCCCCGTGGGCAACGTCGTGCCGGTTTCGGAACGCGTTTCGTCTGCTCAGCTCACTACCGTCGGGCTCAACGGGCTCACGGCCTGGCGCGGTCTTGCCGACCTCAAGCTGGGCGAGGGCGAGACCCTCGTGGTCACCGGCGCCGCCGGCAGCGTAGGCGGGTTCGCCGTCGAGCTGGCCGCCTCGCGCGGTTTCACCGTCATCGCGGTGGTAAGGGAGAACCAGCAGCAGTACGCGCGCGAGCTTGGCGCGGCAGCGGCGGTGACCGCTAGCGACGCCGACCTCGGGTCGGCCGTGCGCGAGATCCTCCCGGATGGCGCGGCCGCGCTCCTCGATACGGCGTCCATCGCTGGCCCGGCGCTGGCGGCCGTCAGGGATGGCGGTAAGTACGTCACTGTCACCTCGCTGCCGTCCGCCGAACGCGGTATCGATGTGTTCCGCTCTGGCGGCCGCATGGACGCCGCTGCGCTGCGTACCCTCGCTGACCTGGCGAGCTCGGGCCGACTCCATACTCCGGTCGCTCACACCTACGGCATTGACGACGCGGCCACTGCCTACGAGGCATTCGCCCGGCGGCCGGGGCTTGGCCGCCTGGTGCTCAGCTTTGCCGGGGCGAGCGCCTGACCTTTGCCGGGAGGCAGCGGGGCTATGCGGTTTCCTCGAGCGCGACAGCCTTCGGGCCGACGGCGCGAAGCCGGCTCAGAGTCGCGCCGAACTGCCGCAGCGTGCGCTCTGGCACTGCTCCGCCCAGCCAGCGTTCGAGTTCCTCATCGACTGCGACTTCAGCGACAGCAAGAGCCTGCTTCCCGACACGGTCTGCCTGCACCTCCTGGTGCCGACGCTACGGTACCGTCCGGTGAGGATACTTCCACGTAGCTCGCTTCTGGCGATGCGATGCTGGCGTGCAGGCTCGGGCCTCGGCGCCCGGATGGAGCCGGATGTGCTTGTACTCGACGAAGTCATCGATCACGGCGAATCCGCGCATGCGGCCCAGGCCGCTGGATTTGAAGCCACCTTCCTCGAACTGGTCGTGCAGGCGGGCCCAGTCGTTGACCCAGACCGAGCCTGACTCGAGCGCCAGAGCAACGCGGAGCGGGCCATCGACGTCGCGGGAGAACACGCTCGCGCTGAGTCCGTACTCGCTGACGTTCGCGAGCGCGATCGCCTCCGCCTCGGTGGCGAACGTCTGCATGGTCAGCACAGGGCCGAACACCTCGTGCTGAACGATCGGCAGCGAGTTGTCGGTGACCTCCAGCAGCGCCGGGCGATAGAAGGCACCGGCCGCCAGCGCGGACCTTCAGCGGCCGGGCCGCCGCGGACAATCACCTGCGCACCCTGGCCGATCGCGTCCTCGACCAGCTTGTCGATCCGCTCGACGTTGGGCTTATCGATGATCGGGCCCATCTCGCTCGCCGGGTCCGCCGCCGGGCCGACCCGCACTGCCTGCAGCCGTGCCGCCAGCTCGGCCCGAACTCTGGGAGCGATGCGCTCGTGCACCAGCAGCCGACTGCCCGTCATGCAGAACTGACCTGAGAACACGATCAGGGCGCTGACCACGATCGGCAGCGCCAGATCCAGGTCGGCATTCTCGAACAAGATCAGCGGCGTCTTACCGCCCAGCTCCAGCCCGACTCGCTTGAGGTTGGGCGCAGCAGCAGCCATGATGTCCTTCCCGGTGGCCGTGCTGCCGGTAAAGCTGATCGTCGGCACGTCCGGGGACCGCACGAGCACGTCGCCCGTCACGTGACCGCCGGTAATGGTGCTGGCAACCCCTGGCGGCAGCTCGCTGGCGCCCCCGACCAGCTCGGCGATCAGCGAATTTGTCTGGGCGGTCTGGCTCGCCATCGGAGACCTGACTGTTGGTTCCGGTGTCGGTCAGCGCCAGCGCCGCGTTGAAGCGCAAAGTCTCGGGCGCGAACGCGACCTCCAGCCGGCCCTGATCGTGTGTCTTGCCGTTTTCCAGGCCGAGGATCTCGACCAGGTCGTCAGTGCGCTCCTCGAACCGGTCCGCCATCCGGTTCAGTACCCGCGCCCGCAGCGTCCGGTCCGTCCGCCAGGCCGTCTGCGCGAACGCGCGCCCCGCGGCCTCGATCGCAGCCTGCGCCTCCTTGGGCCCGCACGGGCCGCCGGTTGACCCGAACATAGCATATGCATTCTCAGGAAGTAACTTACGTGTACTGTAGATGACGTCGTCCGCCTGCCGGCGGGCCGCACCGGGTCGGGACGCACGTGTCAGGGAAATTACTGAGCCAGTCGGCAGTCAGCGAGAGGAGATAGCCAGCATGACCACCATCGGCATCATCGGCAGCGGGCACGTGGGCAGCAATCTGGCGCGTGCGGCGGTAGCGCACGGCTTCGAGGTGGTGGTCAGCAACTCTCAGGGCCCGGAGTCGCTCGGTGACCTCGTGCGCGACCTTGGGGCTGCCGCCAGGGCGGCTACCCCCGCCGAAGCGGCCGCCGCCGGCGACTTTGCGATCGTCGCCATACCGTTGCCGACTATCGGGCAGGTGCCGACCGCACCGCTGGCCGGAAAGGCGGTGCTTGCCACCATCAATTACTTCCCGCAGCGGGACGGGCATTTCGCCGAGATCGATAACGGCAGCACAACGGCGCCAGGCCTGCTGCAGGCTCACCTTCCCACGAGCCGGGTAGTACGCGCATTCAGCATGATCGATGCCGCGGATATGTCCGGCGACGGCCATCCCAAGGGTGACCCTAAGCGCCGCGCCCTGGCCCTGGCCGGAGACGATGCGCAGGCGAAGCAACTCGTTACCGATCTCTACGACAAGTTCGGCTTCGACGCGGTCGACCTCGGCGGCCTCGCTGAAAGCTGGCGCGTCGACCCGGGCCAGCCGGGCTTTGTCACCCGCCAGAACGTCGCAGAGCTCACGGCCAACGCCGCCAGGGCAAAACGCGGCAGCTGACATCACGTCCTGGCGACGCCGGTGCCGGCCCGGTCCGTTCGGCACTGGCATGCGCACGGCTCGACGCCGGAAGGAGCGCGTTACCACATGGCAAGGGTGTCGACCGTACCGGAACTCCTGGATGCGCTTGACGTCGCGGACGATATAGAGGTCGACGGGCAGCTGGCCGGCCTGCCCATGATCACCCTCCGTCCAGGCGTTCGGCTGCGCGGCGGGACGCTGCGGTTCGGCGCGACGGGCGTCCGGCTCACCTGGGGCAATCGGCTGGATGACGTGACGATCCTGGTGCCCGAGCACGAGGTAGCGATCAGCAATGACACCACCGTCGGCGACCTCGGACGGATATCACTCCGGAACGTGCGCACGGCCGGGCAGGTTCTGCTGCTCGCGGACGGTGCGGTCCGCTCCGGCCACATTGACGTGGCCGGCCTCGCAGTGAAAGCTGCGGACTTGCGCGGCCGCGCTGACCGGCCGCATGCGTACGGCGTGGATGCGCTGCAGGGTGCCGTCACCATCTGGAACCGCCAGCCGGGCACCTCCGCCAGGCTCACTGCTCACCTGACCGGCATCTCAGCCGGGACGCAGCAGAAGCCGATCCGCGGCACCGGCATTTTCCTCGCGGGCTCGGCGGGGCCCGGTAGCGACAGGACCGGAGGCACGGTAGAGGTCAGCCGTCTGACGACCGGGCCGATCTACACCGATGGCGGCATCGAGGCCGGCACGGCCGACCTGATCAGCGGTGGCGTGTTCGTGGTCTACGGCGCGCGGGTTGACGCAGTCATCAACGAGGGACCGGTCACCACGTTCGGCCAGAACGACATGGTTCTTGACAACTGGGGCACCGTCGGTACCTGGACGGCTCAGGCTGAGGTGACCTCCCACGGCCCGAGCGGCATCGGATTCGTCAATTTCGGAACCCTGCGACAGCTGGAGGTACAGGCGCCGCTGACGACCTTCGGCGCCGGAGCCCGCGGGTTCAACGTGTATGACGGCCAGCTCGAGAACGCGCGATTCGAGAGCATTACTACCCATGGCGACGGCGCTGTGGGCGTTCAGGTCAGCAGGTTCCTTCCGGTGCTCGAGGTTGCCGGCGGCATCGCGACCCTCGGCGGCCGCGGGACCAGCCTCGTCAAGGGCCAGCAGACCGAGCTCGCCGCAATGGCCGTCAGCGTCCTGGCCGGCGGCCGCATCGGCCGCCTGGTCGTTGGCGGAGCTATCAGCACGCAGGGCGACGGCGTCACGGCCCTCGATGTCGAAGGCAGCGTGGATGTGATCGAGGTGCACGGCGGGATCACGGCGCGCGGACGCGAGTCCGACGCCGTCCGGGTCGCCGGTAAGGTAGCTGGGCTGGACGAGGTATCGGTCACGGCGGAGCATGGGCGCCCTGTCGTCCGAGTGGAGTAACTCAGGTGACAGGGCCGAAGTGAAGCCTGAGCAGCCGATCCGCCGCGCTCACCACTCCGTCGGCGAGCAAGCCGACCAGTTCGCCATGTTCGCGAGCCTCGCGGACCATCAGGTCGGCCGATACCCCGGCGCGGCGCGCCACCTGGCCGCCACTGACCAGCGGCCGCGCGATCTCGGACAGGACCGGGTCGCCGGTCAGCTCGAGCAGGCACAGGTGGAAGACCATGTCTGCCTGCAGGTAGGCGAGAACTTCCCCGGCTCTCGCTGCCCGCGCCGTGGCGTCGGCCAGCTGCCCGACGAGCGCCAGCTCTCGGTCCGACAGCCCTCGAGCTGCCAGCCTGCGCAGAGCAGGCAGCTCGAGTAGGAGCCGCAGCTCTGCCAGGCCCTCGGGCTGAGCAGCAGCAGTGCGGACGCTGGCGGTCATCGCGAACCTCCTCAGCCGCAGCCGGCAGATGGCAACTCAGCCCGAGCCAAGCATCGTCACAACGTGATGACCACGAAGAACCACACGAAGAACTGCCCGGTTGACCGCGCCTGCAGCGGGAACGACGGGTACCGCAATCACTATCGACGGCAGCAGGAGTTTGCGTGATCGCGGCATGGTACGACCGGCAGGGGCCGCCGGCTGAGGTGCTGCAGGTCGGCGAGCTGCCCGCCGCTGAGCCCGGTCCGGGGGATGTCCGGGTCCGGCTCACGCACTCGGGGATTAGCCCTGGCGACATCAAGAAGCGCCAGGGCTGGCTGGGGTCCCCGATGGCATTCCCACGGATTGTGCCGCACAGCGACGGCGCAGGAAGGATCGACGCCGTCGGTCAGGGTGTGGACGCGACTCGTCTCGGTCAGCGCGTCTGGGTTTACGGCGCGCAGTCCTATCGTCAGTTCGGCACGGCGGGGCAGAGTACCGTCGTGCCGGCTGCGCTGGCCGTAGCCCTGCCGGAGAGCGTGCCGGACCAGGTCGGGGCGTGCCTCGGCATCCCCGGTATCACCGCTCACCGTGCGGTGTTCGCTGACGGGCCAGTCGCCGGTCAGACCATCGTTGTGCAGGGCGTACGGGGCTCGGTCGGCTCGCTCGCCGGCCAGCTCGCCCGCTGGGCAGGCGCCACCGTCATCGGCACTGTCCGCACTGACGCCGAGGCGGGACAAGTCAGCACCGCCGTCGCCGACCACGTCGTCTCGCTTCAGTCAAACCCGGCGGATGCCGTCCGCGAACTCGCCCCTGACGGCGTGAGCAGGATCATTGAAGTCGCGCTCTCGGCCAATGCCGACCTCGATGCCGCGATCGCCGGCAACGGCGCGGTGATAGCCACCTACGCCAGCCCGGACGCCCGGCCAGCGCTGCCGCTCTGGCCGATGCTCTTCGCCAATGTCATCATCCGGCTGCTCGGCAGCGACGACTTCCCGCTCGCTGCCAAGGACGCGGCCACCCGGGACCTGACCGCGGCTGCCGCAGAATCCGCGCTGTCGATCCCGGTCGCTGAAGTCCTGCCGCTTGACCGGATTGCCCAGGCCCACAGCCTGGTCGAAGCGGGGCGCGCCCACGGCCGGGTGCTCCTCGCGGTGCCTTAGCCGGGCTGCCGCGCTTGCAGGCAATATTCTAAGTATTCTGCTTCTATGGAATATTCTTGTGGAACGCCAGCGGTTGGCGAATGGTGATGCGGTACCGGAACCTTGGCCGAACCGGAATTAAGGTCAGCCCTTACGGCCTCGGCGCGCTCATGTTCGCCACCCAGGTCGGTAACTCCGACCCCGCGGACTCGATCCGGATTATTCACAAGGCCCTCGACGCAGGCATCAACCTTGTCGACACCGCCGACGCGTACGGCGACTCCGAGGAAGTCGTCGGGCGGGCCCTGAAGGGGCGCCGGGACAACGTTGTCCTCACCACCAAAGTCAGCCGCCCCATGGGAGCCGACCCGAACCAGCAGGGTGCTTCCCGGCGCTGGATCATGACGGCAGTCGAGGCCTCGCTGCGGCGCCTCCAGACCGACCACATCGACGTCTATCAGATCCAGCGCCCCGATCCTGACACCGCTATCGAAGAGACACTGTCAGCGCTGACGGACCTCGTCCGCCGCGGCAAGATCCGCGCGTTCGGGTCGTCGACGATGCCGGCCTCGAACCTCGTGGAGGCGCACTGGATGGCAGAACGGCACGGCCTCGAGCGGTTCCGTACCGAGCAGCCGCCGTACTCGATACTGAACCGCGGCGTCGAACGGGAGGTCCTTCCAGTAGCCCGGCAGTACGGCATGGGCATCCTGGCCTGGGGACCGCTCGGGCAGGGCATGCTCACCGGCCGGGTCCGCCGCGGCCAGGCGAACGACGTTACTCGCGCGAGGTTCTTTAAGGCGTTCAGTGATGAGCAGCGCCTGGACGCAGTGGAGCAGCTGATTCCTCTCGCTGAGGAGGCAGGGCTGTCGATGCCCCACCTCGCGATGGCATTCGCTATCTCGCACCCGGCCGTCACCTGCGCGTTGCTTGGTGCCCGCACCATGGACCAGCTCGACGACCTGCTCGCGGGCGTAGACGTCGCCCTCTCCGACGATGTCCTCGACCGGATCGATGAGATCGTCCCGCCCGGAACCGACATCGGCACGCTCGATCAGGCATACGTGCCGCCGGCGATCCTCAGCACGGAACTGCGCCGGCGGCCGCTCAGCGAGCGCTCCGCCGCCTGAGGCGCGAGCATTCGCCCCGTGTCCCGCGTGCGCCGTCGTGATGTGATGGAGGGGTGACGTCCGCGACCAGTACTGGCCGGCCCAGCACCAGCCGACCCAGCACCAGCCGACACAGCACCAGCCGACACAGCACAGCGATCGACACTGCCGGTCTGCTGTTCGTCGCGGAGATGTACTGGGTGCAGCTGGACCAGCTTGCCGGGTTATTGAGCCTGACCGCCCGCGAGGCCCGGACCCTGGTTACCCGCTGGGGCCATCGCGGCCTCGCCGAGTCGGCCGCGCTCAGCAGCGGGCCGCCCTGGGTCTGGCTGACCCGGCACGGGCTGCGGGCCTGCGGCCTCCCGTACGCGGCAGTACCGCCGGCCCTGTCCCGGCTTGCGCACACCCGAGCGGTCACTGCCGCCAGGCTCGCGCTCGAGGCGACGGCTGAGTACCGCGATGGCGAGGCTCACTGGCGCAGCGAACGGCATTTGCGCGCCCGCGGCAGGCCCGGTCGCCGCGAGCATCTTCCGGACGCCGAGGTGCACTGG
>Ga0335074_10000762_pt1 | contig 44259 bp, 35 predicted proteins | sample Lox_Sample_23_FD_206715 | JGI IMG/M metagenome (GOLD analysis project Ga0335074, IMG submission 206715) | Soil microbial communities from Loxahatchee National Wildlife Refuge, Florida, United States - Lox_Sample_2.3 | ecosystem: Environmental > Terrestrial > Soil > Wetlands | place: USA...
AGCCTCAGTTCAGATCGGCCTCAAAATGAAAAACCTGCGAGCACATGCTTACTTTGTATTGAACATCGGCAAGTGGCGACTCATCTGTTACGGGGGTCACGTTTTTGTGTGACAGAGGGACGGCCCTGAATCGATTCTGCTTCCGGAAATGAGAATCTCCTCCTGGGCAGCGAATCTCGCGCCACAGGAGGAGACTGGTTTTCCACTTTCTTTGATCGGTTGTTAGTTCACCGTGATGCTAGTCGGCAGCGATGGAATGCCATTGGTAACCACCACCAGCTGGCTGGCACCGGTTTCCATGCCGGCCGGCACATCGAAATAGGTGTAGGTTGGCACGTTCCTCGTCTGCACCGCCATGGTGCTATGGTTGTGCGTCTTGGCGTAGAAGACGTGTCCGGTGGAGTTGTTGGTAATGCGAACCAGGGGATAATTGGTCGCCGTCTCAAACTCGTCGCCAAAGTTATCCGCCTGCGACCATCCATTGAACAGCTTTCCAAACACCACGTACGTCTGCCCGCGGGTGACGCTGGCAGGGCAATCCAGGATAACCGGCGCCCAGGGCTGCAAATAACCACCTACCGTCCTATAAACCTGCGATCCGTTGTACAGCACTTCTCCGGTCGGCAGAACGATCATGCTGCCGCCAAAGGTGTTTAGTGTGGGATTCAGGTTGGTGCCATCGAATTCGTACAGTCGACCGGAATTCCCTTCCACCAGCACCTTGCCATTGACCAGCAATACGGCAAAGTTGTCACCGGCCTGATCGCCATTGGGGAACGAGGGTCCAGGAGTCCAGGTGCCGGGATCGGTCGGGCTGGCGCCGGGGGTGTAGATCGAAGTGTTGCCGGAACTGGCGCCGTCATGGGTCGCGCCGGTCGCGAATACCTTGCCGTTAGGCATCAGGATGCCGGGTCCAGTCTCTCCCGGCGGGCAATAGTCTCCGCCGCCGTACGGAATGCAGCCCACCTCTGGCGGCCCTTGCAGATTGGCAATGGTACTGCCATCAGAAACCCACATCTGTTCTGACGGGATGTAGCGCTCGGAGTTGGGATTGTCCAGAACATCCCAGGTCAGGATGGTGCCATCCGGCATCAACGTCCATCCTTCTTCGGCGAACCAGTCCGCCTTGCCGGTCGAACCCATCGCCGTCCAGGTCATGGTGCTGGGGTCAAGCTCCGCCATCTCCGTGTCAAACTTGCGTCCGATCAGGAAGTCGCCATTCGGCAAAATGGCCGAAGGCGAATCGCCGATGTATTCCCAGCCGCTGGGAGGAGTCAGAGGCGTCCACGTATTGGCCGCAGGATCGTAAACCTCGCCCAGGTTGGTGAACGAGAACTCGCCGAAGTTGTACTCGCCCCCTTCGATCAGCACCCGGCCGTCGGCGAGCGTTGCCGAAGCGAAAGCGTAAGGGTCGTAACCCGACTCCAGGCTGGCCATCTGTGACCAGGTGCCGTTGACATAACTGCCAGTGATGTCGGGGGTCAGCTTCCACCAGTCCTGACCCTGATTACCCTGGGCCAGAACGGTGCCATCAGTCAGCAGAAAAACGATGCCCGCCCCATCCGGCGGTTGATTGGTGAGATTGACTAGTGTCTGCGCTGGCAACAGGCTGCAGGCAGCCACAAGCAGTACTGCGGAAAACAGCGATTTCTTCGTCAAGACACACTCCTCATCTGTTCTCAAAATTCGCGAAAATCACACACTACCGGGGAAAACCGAACTCCGAGCGGCAACTCTACTGACAGGCGCCGGATGTCAATGCTGAAAACTCTTGGGGAGTGGCAGCAAGGCGATGCCGAGCTCGGCAAACAAAGTGACAAGATTTTCCTTCAAGGATCAGGCGCTGTCAATTGATTTGAGATGGAAGAGGAGATGTCGCAAGCCCGTAACACCACCCGGGCGGTAGTAGTCGATCGCACGCGGCGAAGCTGGCTTCGTCCCGCAACCCGGAACTCGACGGTCGTTGAGATCCCGGGCACGTCGGCCAAGTAGCGCTGGAAAGCCGGGGTTTGGGCACCCTAAACTAGCTCTTCCCACGCCCCGAAAAGGTGTGTATCCTTTTCTCCGTCCAAAGCAGACTCACCATTCACTAGCCGTGGCGGAGCGCGCCCGGAGCCATGCTGGAGCGCGCGCGTGTAGTTTTGCGTACCAAAGGTACGAAGGATTGGTTTATGACAAACTGCCGGCAGGCGTTATCGGTCTTTCTCAGCATCAGCGTAACCTTCAGCATTTTTGGCCTGGATGGCTGCAAGAAATCCGAACAGCAGTCGAACCAGGCACAACAGCAGGGCCAGCCGCCGGCAACGACGAACGCGGCTCCCACGGCCGACCAGCTTTATCAGCTGGTCGCGCCCATCGCGCTCTTTCCCGACAATCTGCTGGCGCAGGTGCTGGCGGCATCGACCTATCCCAACGAGGTCAGCGACGCCTACACCTGGCTGCAACAGAACTCCAGCCTCAAGGGCCAGGAGTTGATGCAGGCAGCGAACAATCAGCCGTGGGATCCCAGCGTCAAGGGCCTCACCCAGTTTCCTGACGTGCTGAATCAGATGGCCACCAACCTGTCGTGGACGTCGGCGCTGGGCGATGCCTACTACAACTATCCGACCAGCGTGATGAACGCGGTGCAGGTCATGCGCCAGCGCGCGCAGAAGTCGGGTAATCTCAAGAGCAATCAGCAGCAAACGGTGACGGTGCAGAATCAGGCGCCGGGTGCCGCGCCGACTCCAGCGCCAGCATCCTCGGCGCAGGCGACTTCAACGGCGGCTGCGGCTCCGGCTTCAACCAGCGCTCCTGCGGCGGCGCCGGCCCCGCAGACCGTCATCGTTCAGCCGCCGCCGCAGACCATCATCATCCAGCCCGCCCAGCCCACTGTGGTGTACGTGCCAACTTACAATCCGGCAGTGGTGTATGGCGCGCCGGTACCGGTCTATCCCGGCTATTCCACCGGCGCGCTGGTTGCGACCAGCCTGATCTCATTCGGCGTGGGCGTGGCCGTGGGCGCGGCGATCGGCGGAGGCGGCTGCTGCGGCTGGGGATGGAATTCGTGGAACTGCGGCTGGCACAACAACACCGTGGTCTACAACCACAACACCTACATCTCCAACTCGAATACCTTCGTCAACCGCAACTACAACAGCGCTAACTACAACAACGTCAACCGCAACAACGTCAACGTCAACAACTACAATCGGAATAACGTCAACGCCAACAACTTTAACGCCAACAATGTCAATCGCAACAACCTCAACAATAACAATTACCGCGCCAACAACCTCAACAACAGTAACTACAGCACGCCGAAATTCAGCCAGAAGTACGATGCGCCGCAGTATCAGAACAAGAACCTCGGAGGGCAGCAAGGCAATCTCGGGCAGAACCGGGGCGGCGAGTCGAACTTGAATCAGAATCGCAATCAGCAAGGCAATCTTGGCCAGAATCGCGGCCAGCCCAACGCCAATCAGCAGAACCTGGGACAGAATCGCAACCAGCAGAATCTCGGTCAAAACCGCAATCAGCAGAACCTCGGTCAGCAGAACCGGCAGAACCTTGGCCAGAATCAAGGCAACCAGAGCTGGCGCAACGATGCTTCACGCGGCTATGGCCAGCAACCGGATCGCGGTACCGGCAACAGCGCCTTCGGTAATTACGGCTCCGGCGGCAACGCCCGGACGAATAGCGCCCGCGGCCAGCAAAGTCTGGACGCTTCGCGCGGCAACGGAAACTTCGGAGCCAACCGCACCCCCGGAGGCAATGGCGGCAACATGGGCGCCAATCGCGGCGGCGGCGATCGTGCCGGCGGATTCCGTCGCTAAGCGGGAGTGGTGAGATGGAACATGAAACCCAACCCAGGAGAAAACTGATGCCACCGATGTCGCCTGTCCCATCCGCTCCTCGACTCAACTTGACCCGGTTGCTGACGAGCACCGCTCTGGCCATGGTCATGATGCTGTTCTTGCTCTCCAGCACGACGGCATCTTTGGCTCAACAAAGCAACGAGGAGACCTTTGCCTCGCCCGGAGCGGCGGTGCTGGCGCTGTACAACGCCGCCAGGAACCATGACAATCAGGCGGCCGCCGCGATCTTCGGTTCGAATGCCAACGACATCCTGCACACGGGAGATGAGGTTGCCGACAAGAACATGGCGACTACCTTTGTCGCGCATTACGACAAGATGCATCGCGTGGTGCTGGAGCCGGATGGCGACGCCACCCTGTATATCGGCGCCGAGAACTGGCCGTTCCCCATTCCCATCGTCAAGAACAGTAGCGGAGCATGGTATTTCGATACCGAAGCCGGCAAGAAGGAGATCCTCTACCGCCGCATCGGCAGGAACGAAAACGATGCTATCGACATTCTGCACTCGCTGGTGGAGGCGCAGCTTGACTACGCCGCGCAGCCGCATGATGGCGCAGCGGCCGGGCATTACGCGATGAAGTTCATCAGCGACAATGGCAAGCAGAATGGATTGTATTGGAAGACGACGGAGAGCGAGCAACCCAGTCCCATCGGACCGCTGCTCGTCTCCGCAGCCGGCGAGGGCTATGCCATGACGCAGGGGCAGCCGACTCCCTATCACGGCTATTACTACCGAATGCTGACCAGGCAAGGAGCGGCAGCCAGGGGCGGCGCGAAAGATTACGTCGTCAGCGGACAGATGACGCGTGGTTTTGCTTTTGTGGCCTATCCAGCCGAATACCGCAACTCCGGCGTCATGACCTTCATCGTGGATGAACACGGCGTGGTGTATGAGAAGGATCTGGGCCCGGATACGGCGAAGCTGGCGTCTGCCATGACGGAATACAATCCGGACAAAACCTGGAGCCCGGTGGACTAGTCGAAACCGGAACCGATCCTTCTTGATTGGTGTAGAGCTTTGCCTCAGGGCACGACCCTGGTGTCTGCGTGAGAACCGTATCGCCGCTCCGCGGCTCGCTGTTCGCACGCTACCCGGCGCTCACGCGCCGGGCTAACTTCTTGCCGCCGCTGGGCGGCTGAATCGGCGGCAATGTCGGCGGCCGCAGTGTTGCACATCCACTTCTCACGCAGACACTGAAGTCGTGGCCTGACACAAGGCGCTCGATTCCAGCTTTCTCCAGGGTCACGCAAGCGTAGCTGACAGAAAGCTGATGAACGTACGGGATCGTCCGGCGCTACACGTTGGCCTGACAACTGGGGTGATTGCACGGGCAGCCAATCTCCACCTCCCGCGATCCAGCATCGCGGCAAGCGTCGCTACAATACTTCTGCCCTTGCGGAACGGTGCAGTTGCACGGTTCATGAGCGCAGGTGCGGGCTTCTTTTTCTGCCATGGTAATTGTCCTTGCTGAAGATTTCAGGTGCCGACGTGCACCCTGGGAAGTTGGATTGCCAGGCGAAGAGCGTCGTTGCCCGCAGCCTGGGCGGAAGTCAAATTAAGCCGGACTGGCGGGTAGGAGTTGCGGGGCGCTGCGAGCCGCTTCCGCTGGCAATCCCAAAGGCACGGTGAAGTAGAAAGTGCTTCCATGTCCGGGCTCGCTTTTTAGCCAGATTTTGCCTCCCATCAGTTCAACCAGACTCTTCGAGACCGCCAGGCCAAGGCCGGTGCCACCGTATTTTCGCGTCGAGCTGCCGTCGCTTTGGGTGAACGGCTCGAAGATAGTCGCGTGTTTCTCGGCGGGGATTCCGATGCCGGTGTCCGCAATCGAAAATACGAATTCCGCGGTATGGTCGGTGTAGGAAGCGCAATTCACGTCTACGGTAACCCTGCCCAGATGAGTGAATTTGATGGCATTGCCCACCAGGTTGACCAGCACCTGGCGCAAGCGCTCCGGATCGCCAACGACCAGGGCGGGCAAATCCGCCCCGCTCCGGCAGAAAACTTCCAGTCCTACCTGCTGGGCCTGAAAGAGGAACGGCCGCATGGTTTGTCTCAGAGTCTCCTGCAAACTGAAGCTCACCCGGTTCAGCCTCAGCGCGCCGCATTCTGTATTGGTGAAATCGAGCAGCTTATTGATCATCTCCAGCAATGCGACGCCGGAAGATTGTATGGTCAGCAGGTACTCGCGCTGTTCGGCGTCCAGCGTGGTATCCAGCGCCAGATCTGTCATTCCCAGAATTCCGTTCATGGGAGTGCGCAGTTCGTGGCTGATGTTGGCCAGGAATTGGCTCTTGGCGCGGGTTGCCGCCTCAGCGGCTTCTTTGGCTCGAAGTAACTCGCGCTCGGCGCGTTTCTCTACGCTAATGTCGTTGGCGATGGTAGAAATGCCAAGCGCCCGGCCCGTCTTGTCGGTGATGGCAGAAATGGCCAGAGAGACGGGAATCCGCTTGCCGTCGTTGCGCACGCATATCGATTCGAATCGTGGCACCTGTTCGCCCCGGATGACCTTGGCGATGACTTCCGGAACCTCGTGCAGCTTCTCCGGAGCCACGATCATGGAGATGTGCTGGCCGATCGCCTCCTCTGCGGAATAGCCGAATATTTTTTCCGCGCCCGGATTCCACGAGAGGATGGTGCCGTCGATCGACTTGCCGATGATCGCCGCCACCGACGAGGTGACGATCGATGCCAGCTGCGAGTTGATTCGCTCGGCTCGCTTCTGCTCGGTGACGTCGGTGAGGATGCCGTCGGCGCAAAGCAAGCCATCCTGCTGGAAGGTTCGCAGGGAGCGAGTGCGAACCCAGATCCAGCGGTCGTCCTTGCGCCGCATCCGATACTCGATATCGAAAGATCTTCCTTCGTGGAACAATGCCTGGACGCTCCGCGTCACCAGCGAATGATCGTCGGGATGGATGCGGGAGATACGCAGCTCGCGGCCGCCTCCCGATACCTCTTCGGGACTGTATCCCAGAATTTCTTCCACATTGCGGCTGACGTAAGTAACCCGCCGCTCCGAATCCATGGTCCAGGTGACGTCGGGCAAGTTGGCCAGCAGCCTGCGGTACTGCACTTCACCCTTGCGAAGTTCTTCCTGGGCTCGCTTCTGCTCGCTGAGATCGATACCCACGCTGAGCACGTACGGCTTGTTGTCCTCTAAGATGCGCACACCGCTTAAGTAACACGGAATCTTCTCTCCCGATTGCGTGAGCCACACCGCCTCCATCTCGGCATGACCTTCGGTCCATGCCCGTCCCATGACCTTGGGCACCAACTCGCGGTAGTCCTCCGCCAGCGTCTCCGTGGCATGCATTGCCAGTAATTTTTCCGTGGAGTAGCCCAGCGCCTTCTGAAAACGCGAGTTCCATCGCACTACCTTATGTTCGCTGCTCACCATGCATGCCAGGCCCGGCAGGTTCTCCAGCAGATTGTCGAAGTTCGTTTTTTCGTGCTCCAGCAATTCGACATCGAGTTCCCGTCGCCGCAAAATGATCAGGGCCAGAAAGAAGCTGACGATGCTGCAGAACAGGACGGTGGTGAACTGGGATTCCGGCCGTGACAGGTGAGGAACGATAGCGTCCTTGATGACCTCATAAGCGGTGGTGGCGACCGCTGCGGCCATCGTTGCCCATGCCGCTTTGACGAAGTGAGAACTCTTGCGCATGGTTGGACGGAGAACGTTACGCCCGGGCGCGAGGCCCTACGTTCTTGCTTCTAGAGTAAGGAAGAAATGCCCTGCCATCATGTGACGCGGCTCACACATGCGCGGGTTACTAGCTCCGAGGTGGCACTTATTCCGCTTCGGCAACGGCGGTAACCGCAGGTGCGGGAGCGGGTTTGACACGCCTTCGGAAGCGTATCGCCGACGACATTTCCTGCGACGGCTTCTCGATGAACTGATACATGATCCCGGCGGCCCCCATCGAGGCGGCGACACCGATGACGTCCAGCACGCCAATGTAGTAGCTGGAATACGGCAGCCAGTGTGACAGCAAGCCAATGATGCTGACTCCAATCGGCAGGTGCAGGAGGTAGAGCGAGTAGCTCACATCGCCGACACGGTCCATGGCGCGACTCTGCAGCCTGGAAAAGGCAATCAGCAATCCCGTAGGCACGGCCACCAGCGGCACCAGCCAGCCGGAGATTCTCCACATCGAGAGCACCATGACTGCGATCAGTCCCAGCATCTCGCGCTTGCCAATGAGCTGGCTGCGGTACTGGAAAACCAAGACGCCGATGAGGAAAACCGGAAGGAAGTGGAAGACCAGCCGGTCCCAATAGATGGTGAAGTAAGCCGCCATCATGGCGGAGATGACAACCAACCGCATCGCTTTGCGCGCGCTGACCAGCAGGGGCAGCAGCAGACCGATCAGCAGATACCACTGAAACTCGATCGCCAGCGTCCAATAGACGACATTGATCCACTTCACGTGCGCAATGTCGTTCAGGTAAGCGAAGTGGAGCAGAATGTCGCGTCCGGTTACCGTCATCTGCGGAATGTGGAAGAGCGGCGCAAGCAGGAAGTTGGTCGCCAGGATGGTGATGGCAATGGATGCCAGGTAGGGCGGATAGAGGCGCACGTTGCGCTTCAACAGAAAGCGGGGATAGTCGCGCAGCCCGTAGTGCGAGCGATAAAGGCTCCAGGGAATTACGAACCCGGAGATGACAAAGAAGATATCGACGCCGAGATAACCGTACTTGCCCGACAGTCCAAGGTACTTTCCCTGGCCGGCGACAAAGTGACCCCAAGCTACCGCCAGCGCGGCAAGGGCGCGCAGGGCATTGATGATGCCGATTCGTTGCTGGGAATGAGTTGTCTGCAATTTACGGTTATGTTAAACGGAGAGCACCGTAAAGCGTCAAACAACTATCACAGGGGTGTGTGATTCGTAACCCAAGCCGAGGTTCGGCCAGCTGCGCCGGCGCGGTGGCCAATCGCCTTCCGCCGCCTTGGCAAAATCGTTGCTCTGGAATTTCCCGCCTCCCTGCAGCACGCCGGAAGAGCGGAGCAATCGACTACAATATTGCCAAGAGGATGCCATGAAGTATCGCCCATTCGCTTCCTATGTGGGACCGATGTTCCTGTCTTTGCTGGTCGTCTGCCTCGTTCTGCCGGCGGTTGCTGACGAGCGCGGTGAGGGCAAGCTCGATCCCTCACAGCCGCAGGGCATAACCGTTGACGAGATCATCCAGAAGTTCGCCGCCAAGGAAAAGCAGTTCAAGATCGCGCGCGAGCAATACACCTACACGCAGGATGTCACCATCCAGACGCTGGACGGCAATACCGTGGATGGCCAGTATCACCAGGTCAGCGACATTCTCTTCGACGACAGCGGCAAGCGCATCGAAGACGTGACCTTTGCTCCGCAGTCTACCCTGGAACGGGTCACCATGACGGAGGCCGACTACGATGACATCCGCCACCGCCTTCCCTTCGTCCTGACCAGCGATGATATTGGCAAATATCAGATCCTCTACGTCGGCAAGCAGAGAGAAGACGAGTTGGGAACCTACGTCTTCGATGTTGCGCCCAAGGAGATGCAGAAAGGCGAGCGTTACTTCCAGGGCCGCATCTGGGTGGACGATCACGACCTGCAAATCGTCAAGGTCTACGGAGAAACGGTTCCCCAAGTCCACAACCCGAAACATCCCGAGAAGGAAAATCTCTCGCCCAAGTACACCACCTGGCGCCAGCAGATCGACGGCAAGTATTGGTTCCCCACCTACACCTATGCTGAGGACACGCTGCACTTCTCCGGCGGCCAAGACGTGGAGATGCGCTATATCGTGAAGTACAAGAACTATAAGCGCTACGGCGCCAAGTCGCGGATCACCTATGAGGGACAGGAGATCTCGAAGGGAGACGGACAGCAGCCGAGCGCGACAACGCCGCCCAAACAGTAAAGCGATAGCCGGCGCTAGCTCATAAATCGCATTGGTCTGTGTCAGGGGACAACCTGGTCACGCCCTGATACACAACGGAAACCGCCTTGGCGAGTTGCGAATTGCCTCTTCTTTAGTTCTGTCCCGAAATCTTCAGCCTTAGATCTTCCGGGATGCGGTCGCGGATTTCTTCCGGCAGCTTTTCCAGGCCGATCCGTGCGCCGGTAAGCGCGGCGTCTTTCACCACCAGCGGCGCGGGCGTGACCAGCGCCACGATCAGCCACAACAGCATGGAAAGCAGGAATCCGCCAAGGGCGCCAATCTCCAGCCAGAAGGCGTGGCTGGGATGGAAGTGTCGAATGACGCCGTAGGCCAGAAGGAAGACGACCATCGAGGCCGACGCCAGCGCCATCAGCCCAATATCGATGCCGCGATGCAGGCGCTGGCGCGAGCGGCAGAAAGCACACTCCACCAGATGGGCTTCGTAGTCGCCGCGCATTTCAGGGGCTATTCCGGAGATGTCGTAGCGCCAACCAGCCAGGATCTTGCCGACGACAGGGTCAGTGCATTTTGCCATCGATGAAGGTCAACGCCACCGTGCGCTGGCTAAGCTCTTACAGTCGAACCGCCGCCAGCGGTTCATGCTGGGCCGCCAGCAGCAGGCGATTGTGCAACAGATCGCGCTGCGCGCCCAAAGCACGTTCCGCCGTCATGCGCGCAATCTCGGGGTGATTGTTCTGCTCCGAAAGATGCGCCAGAATGAGGAACTCAGCTCCTCCATCATAGTCGGTCGTCAGGAAATCCGCGAGTGCGTCATTGGACAAGTGACCGACGTTGCTCATCACCCGCTGCTTCACACTCCAGGGATAGGGGCCGCCGCGCAGCATCTCCAGGTCGTGATTGGATTCCAGCATCAGGACGTGGCAGCCGCGCAGGTGATGGCGCACGCTGGCCGGCATGTAACCGAGGTCGGTGCAGATGCCGATCTTGATGCCATCGCTACGCAAGGTGAAGCCGACCGGATCGACCGCATCGTGCGGAATGGTGAACGGGGTGACGGTGATGTCGCCGATCTGGAAGGCGCTGCCGGAGCGGAACGTCTCGCGGCGATCGAGGTTGACCCGCTGGCCGCTGGCATCGCGCGCGCAGCGCTGATATTCCTGATAGGTTGCGCCGGAGAGGTAAACCGGAATCCTGAGCTTGCGCGCCAGCACCCGCAGTCCGCCGATGTGATCCGTGTGCTCGTGGGTGATGAGGATGGCGTCGATAGCCTGCGCATCATGGCCGCTGAGCAGCAAGCGGCGCAGGATCTCGCGGCAGCACAGGCCGGCATCGACCAACAAACGAGTGCCGGCGCTGGAGACAAGTGTGCAATTTCCTTTGCTCCCGCTGGCCAGGACCGTTACCGACACCGCCATAGCAGCGAGCATAAATGGAAAGCGGGAATGGGCGGTAGTGACTAGCCGGTTAACCGCGGTGTTGCAGCCGCGGCAGCGCGCCGGAAAGCCTTTACACTTCGTTACACAGCTGCTGCCACAAACATCCGCACTGTTTCGTATGTTCCAATAAGGAAAGCTTGCTCTTCGGGCTTCTATGTCAGCATCGAATCGAATACCAATGAACTCCACGCACGCCGTGCGGACCGAAAGCGTGTGCCGCCACTACACCATGGGCAACAGCATGATTCGCGCGGTCGACGGCATCTCGCTCCGGATCGCCCGCGGCGAATTCGTCGCCCTGCTCGGACAATCCGGATCCGGCAAATCGACGCTGCTGAATCTGCTCGCCGGCCTCGATCGTCCGACCTCCGGCTCGGTCATCGTGCAGGGCCGCGATCTCGCCCAGATGTCTTCCGAAGATCTGGCGCGCTATCGCCGCAATGACGTCGGCATGGTCTTCCAGTCGTTTCATCTCATCCCGGCGATGACCATCACGGAAAACGTCGAGCTGCCCATGCGCTTCGCCGAAGTCGATCGCGCCGAACGTGCGCAGCGGGTGCGCGAATCGCTGGAGCGCGTCGGCCTGGGCAAGCGGATGGAGCACCGTCCATCGGAGCTTTCCGGAGGCGAGCAGCAGCGGGTTTCGCTGGCGCGTGCCCTGGCCAATCGCCCCTCCATCCTGCTGGCCGACGAGCCCACCGGCAACCTCGACAGCCGCACCGGCGAAGACATCCTTAACCTCATCCGCGACGTGAGCCTCTCACTCGGCATGACCGTGGTGATGGTGACGCACGAGCGAGCGCTGGCCGAGCGCTTCGCGCAACGCCTCATCTTTCTCGCCGACGGTAAGTTGGTCAGCGAAGCGGCACCTCCGGCAACGCCCGGGCTGGGACGTGCGGGGACGGGTGAGGAGGCGCGAGCATGAAGGGCTACGATCTGCTCGATCTTGCCGTGCGCAATCTGCGCCAGTCGAAGCTGCGCAATGGACTCACCACCGTCGGCATCTCGGTCGGCGTCGCTTCCCTGGTTGCAATGTTGTCCCTCGGCGTCGGCCTGCAGCAACTGGCCACGAAGCGTCTCGCCGGCTCCGGAATGTTCGACACCGTCTTCGTGACTTCCAAGCAGGACTTCCGCGACTTCAATCGCGACGAGGATCGCAAGGACCAGAATCCCGAGAACGCTCCCGTGCTCGACGAACCCGCGCGTCTCAAGATGACGCACCTGCCGTACGTCACCGAAGTGGAGCCGGAAATCCGCGTGATGGGCGAGATCGTCTACAACGGCCAGACCCACTTTGGCTTTGTCACCGGCCTGCCGATGTCGGCACGCGAGAACGAAGCTTTCGACAGCCTGCAGGGCAAGTTCTTCTCCCGCTCCGACGCCGAAGAAGTCATCCTGCTCAAAGATTTCGCGAAGGAACTGGAACCTGCGAATCCTTCGTCGTTGATCGGCAAAGAAGTCACGCTACGCTATGGCGAGCGGCAGCCACTGGCTGCTGACTCTGACACTGTGGGACGTCCCACAATGTCGGAAGGACAGAATTCGGGCAGCGATACCCAGGCGCCGGACTCCTACGGTTTCTCGGTGGTTCGCAAGATGCAGCCGCTGAAGGTCATCGGCATTGTCGACGAGGAACCCTACGGCGGCATGCGCACCGTCTCGCGCGGCCGCATCTTTCTGCCCGTCGATCTCAGCGAAAAGCTGAACATGGCGCAGTTTACCGACATGCGCAGCTCACTGCGCGGCGGCGGCAAGAACTATCAGACGCTGACCGTGCGCGTAAAAGATCCGGCCAAAGTCGAGCAAGTGCAGGACGCCATCAAGCAGATGGGCTTCCGTACCTTTTCTATCCTCGACGCCACCAAGAGCCTGCGCCGCTTCTTCACTGTGCTCGATCTTTTCCTCGGCATCTTCGGATCGCTGGCGCTCGCCGTCGCTACGCTGGCCATCATTAATACACTGGTCATGGCTGTGCTGGAGCGCCGGCGCGAGATTGGCGTGATGAAAGCTATCGGCGCCAGCGATGGCGACGTCAAGAAGCTGTTCTTCGCCGAGGCTGGCGCCATGGGCTTCTTCGGAGGCTTGCTCGGCATCGGGCTGGGCTTTGCCATAGGCAAGGCTATCAACCTTGGCACCGGTATTTACCTGCGCAACCATAAACTCCCGGCCGAGGCGGTCTGGATTCTGCCGCCCTGGCTCATCGGCGGCGCCATTGTGTTTTCGATCCTGGTCAGCTTGATCGCGGGTCTGTATCCGGCCAGTCGCGCCGCCAAGCTCGATCCTGTGCAAACGCTGAAATACGAATGAGTGAGGCTCGTCAGATTGGTTTTGTACAATAAGTGATATGAAGCGCGCCGCAGCGACATCCAAAAAACTTGTCACCGCGAAGTCCAAGCTTCCGAAGACCCGGACGTCGTCGGTCGATTTTGCGCGAGACTCGCGATCGGACAGCAAGCGCGGCAAGGCTCGAACGCACGCCAAGTCGGGAGGAGCTTCCGCGACAGGAAAGCTGAAGGCAACGCTTCCTGACCCGCATGTGATGGAATACGCCGAGGTCCTGGCTCATGCGGTGGAAATATTTGGTTCTCGCATCCGCGCTAACGCATGGCTCAATCGCCCCAGCCGCATCTTCAACAATCAGAGTCCGCTTCAGGTCTTGACCGAAGACCCCGCCGCAGTTGAAGAAGAGTTGGTTCGCATCGACGAAGGCATGTTCTTTTGATTGTCTACCGAATCACCCGCAGAACCTTTGCTAATGATCTCACTGGCGAAGGCGGTCTGCGAGCTTCGGGACGGTGCCATCGCAAGGGTACACCGGTTATCTACGCTGCCCAGCACGTGTCGCTGGCCTTGGCAGAAGTCCTGGTGCATCTGGAAATCGCCGAGCTGCCCCTCGACTACATGCTCGTCACAATTGAAGTGCCAGATCGGGTTCCTATGAGACGTGCCACGTCCGAGCAGGTTCTGGCTGTTTGTGTCAGTCCCGATGTTCCGGTTTTTCTTGTTCCCTCAGTTATTGTTCCCCAGGAACTCAATGTCGTGATGTTCCCGCAGGCGCCGGGTTTCGAGGCGCAGATTGTGAAAATCGAACCGTTCCGGATCGACAACCGTCTGCTGGGCTTAAGCGCGAACAGGTGACGATGGGCAAGATTCAGACGGCGACAAGAACCAGAATGTCTGACTATCAGTCCAACTGCGAGTTGCGGAACCCTCGTCACCTCATCGTTTCGGTCGCGCTCCTGTCTTTGAGTCTCTTCCTCGCGCCGCGGCTTCGCGCGCAAGGCCGTGCAGAGTGCTCGGTCATCGATTCGCAAATCCTCTCGCGCCGGATGCCGTATTGCGCGTTTCTGCCGCCCAGCTTCGATAAGGACAAGCACCGGCACTATCCCGTGCTTTACTTCTTTCACGGTCTCGGCGACAACGAGCAGTCGCTGCTCAACGGCGGGTGGGACATCATCTCCGACCTGCGCAGCAAAGGCAAAATCGGCGACTTTGTCATCCTCGCGCCCCGCGGTGGTCACACCTTCTTCCTCAACTCCGAGGACGGCAAGATTCGCTACGAAGACTTTTTCATGAAGGAGTTCATGCCGCAGATGGAGAAGAAGTATCGCGTGGAAAGCGGGCGCGCGCATCGCGGCATCACCGGCGTGTCGATGGGCGGCTACGGAGCGCTGCGCCTGGCATTCAAGTATCCCGACGACTTTGCCGCCGTCAGCGCGCAGATGCCGGCGCTCATGATCGATATTCCGAAGGACTTGGCCACGAGTTCGCCCGGTTCACCGGACGCTCTGATGGGCGACGTCTTCGGCCGACCCTTCAATCGCGCCTACTTCGATCGCAACAACGTCTTTTATTTTGCGCGCACCGATAGCGTCGCCAGTCTCAAGCGCCTGAAGATCTACTTCGACGTCGGCAACAACGACGACTACGGCTTCGAGCAGGGCGCGGAGGAACTCGACAAGATACTCACCGCACGCGGCATTCCGCACGAGTTCCACATCTATCCCGGGCGGCACAGCGCCGAGTTCGTCGCCAGCCACTTCGCCGACGTGATCGAATTCCAGTGGAGCGCCATCGGGACCGGGAAGTGAGCCGCTACTCCGCCTTCGTCGTGTCAAACACCAGCATCGAGCGATCGACCATCCCTACCGGCGTGTACTTCCGCAACCACCAGTAGCTATCGGGTTCCAGCAGCACCTGACCCGACAGACAACTGGCTCCCACCACAAGCGTCCCAATTACCGGCTGCTCGGGCGGCAGCGGCTTCGCCTTGATCCCATATAACGCAGGTTCGACCGACCCGAAGTACGCCAAGTGCAACGTCTGGTTGGGATGCTGCTGCTCGTAGTTGCGCAGCGCGATCAGTCCTTGTCCCCAATCCAGGTTGCTGTCGGTCAGCAACTGCCACGCGTCCTGCGGCTTCACCGCGATGTTGAAGTACGCCAGGTAATCGGGCGCGCAACGTAGCGCGTCAGCGGCATTCATACCAAGCCACAGGATGACAACGACGATCGCGGCCCGGCTTTGCCGCGCCTTCTGCCAGATCCCGCCGGCAATCAGCAGCGCAAACGGATACAGCGGCAGAATGTGACGTTCGCCGATCGCAAACCGCGACTGCAGAGCGAACAGCAGAAATACCAGCCCGAACGAACACAGGATCAGCAGATCGCCGGGCGCGCGGCAGCTTTTGCGCACGCCCGCCACCAGGCTGGCGAAGAACAGCATCAGCAAAACGATTGGCCACTTCAGCAGAATAGCGACGGGGTAATAGAGGCTGGGGCCGCCGTTGCGATAGATTTTGCCCAGAAACCACGTCGGCCGCCCGTGCCGGTTAGCGAACGCCACCTCGCGTAAGCCTTCCACATACTCACCCGCCGGCACCAGTAAATCCAGCTTGACCTTGGACTTGGTCGCCCAGGTCTTGGTCTGGCGATTGGGGAAGGTCGCCACCACCTGCCCGTCCGCGACTTTCAAATGCGACACATGAAACAGGTATCCCGCCCACCAGGTCAGCAGCGCGATCATCAGCGCCGCCAGCGCGGGCAGAAACGCCGACACCTTCTTGTACTTGTAGCCATGGATCACCAGCATGAGCAGCAACGCCAGCAGCATCTCGGGAGGGGTGTACAGCTTCGCCAGCAACAGGCCGCCCAGCACCAGTCCTAGCAGCGCCGTCTGCCGGCGGGTGGGATTTCGCTTCCACAACACGACCTGGTTTGCAGCGAGGAAGACAAACAGCGCGCCAATGCCGTCGGTTGTGGTGACCGAGAAGTTGGCAATCAGCGACGGCGTAAACGCGAAGAGCGCCAGCGCGACGTTGGCTGCGCCCACCGAAAACAGCCGCCGTGCCGCAAACCATAACGTGACCCCGAGCGCCAGGCCCAGCAAGGTATTCATCGGCCGGGTGTGCCAAGCCAGCCACTCCGGCCCGGGCTGCATCGCCGTCACCTCATACCCGCGTGCATACGACTGCTGCGTGATGTGCACGTCCCTCCGCGCCAGCGGCAGCGTCAGCCAGAACCGTCCCAGCGGGGGATGATCGGTCCACATTTCGAAGCGCCCGTGTTGCCACGCTTCCAGCCCGGCGATGATGTGGCCGGGCTCGTCGTAAGTGAGCGATTGCGTTGCGATGAACCACAGCGATTGCGCCGCGAAACAGGCCAGCAGAAAGACCGGGATCCAGAAGCGCGTGAGCCGCGTTGGCGTGGCCGCGTCATTCGCAGTGATCGCGAAAGTTGCAGGACTTTCGTTCATGCCGCACACCTAAGGCACATCCATCGCCTCCCGCTCCGCCGCCGGCGAATCGCTCATCTGGACTGGTTGGGGGGGAAGGATGCGATCCAGCGCGATCGCCAGGCCAAAGTAGAAGAACAGAATCATTGCCACCGGTTCAATTCCCAGGTCGTAATGCACCAGCGCGGTCGTTTGATATGCGACCAAGCTTGCCAGAAGGCCAGCCACGGCGCCAGTGGCAAAGCGGCTGCGCCCCCGCGCGCGCCCAACCATCCGGAATAGCAGGATGACATACGCAACCACGAACCACAGCCAAGCCGCCCACGCCAGCAGACCGCGCTCCACGGCAATCTGGATCATGTCGTTGTGAAAATGACTTTCATCGTGAAAGTAGCTGAACGCGCGAATGTGCCACTCCATCCAATGATTGCGGATGGTCTCCATGCCCACGCCGAAGAGCGGATGCTGCGCGATGAGGCGCAAGCCGTCCTCCCACATCATGGTGCGGAAGGTTGCGCCGGGATCGTGCTCGCCCATGCCAATCGCGCCGCGGGTGTGATGAATCCACAGCACCGCCGCCACCAGCAATACCGCCAGCGCGGCCGTCGCCCAGATGCGCGAGCGTTTGCCGGCAATCATCAGCAGGGCGACAAAGCCGCCCACGGCCAGCCCGCCCAGCGCGGCGCGCACTTCGGTCAGGAACAAGCTAGCCGTTAGCGCCACGAAGGCCACCGCCAGCAGCAGCTGCAGCCATCGCTTGCGCGAATCGGTGCTCAACAGCATCGCCCAAGTCACGCAGGCGATTTCCATCAGCATCTCGGCGAAGTTCACGTAGTGCCCCAGCCGCCCCTGCGCTTTCAACGGATGCCCGCGCATCAACGGCAGTTCCGGCGTTCCCAGGCCGCTCTTCAGCATCTGCTCGCGCAGAATGTAGGTCTGCCGCTGGTGAAATGGATAACCGCGAACCAGGTCGATCTGCAGCAGCGTGCCCGGCGGACTCTGCTCGACCACTCGCTCAAGCTGCTGCGGGGTGTGCACCGCGACGCCGTTGATGCGCTGAATGATGTCGTCCTGATAAACGTGCGCGCGATACAGCGGCGAGGTGCCGCGAACATAGGCCACACGCACTCCTACCCCGTAGGTGTACTGCCAGGCGGTAAAACCTGCGGCCGCCACTCCCGAGAGGATCAACAGAAACAGCAGCGTGCGCAGCTGCGACAGGCGATGAACGTTCTGCGCCACTACAATACCCACCAGCAGCAGACACGCAATCTTCATGCGGTCCCAACTGAGGTTCGGATCCGGACTGAGAAACGACGAGATCGCGCTGAACACGATATAGGCCAGCAGCGGCGCCACGAGCGGCTGCCGCACCGGCCGGCTCTTGTCCACAAACAACTTCACCAGCCATAGCAGAAACGCCAGTTGCCAGGAATGCTGCGCGCCCTTGATGGAATGCGGCAGCAGGATGGCAAACAGGCACAGGAAGGCGAAGATGGCGCCATCCAGAATGCTGATTGCCCGCACCGAACCACGCCTCATGGGTCGACGGAAAGTTACATTTGAGTTGGCTGGCGCTTGCGCTCCCGGCATTTGTGCTTGCGGTTTGGTACGCATCGATGACGTCTGGGTTACCCAGTAGCCTACACCACCGGAATAGAGGCGAGAAATCCTGAACGCTTCGTATCAGGGCTGGCCGCAGAACCTCTGACGGACAGCGACTCGTGCGAATAACGCTTCGTATCAGGCCACGACTTCAGTTGTGCCGATAAGATCGTTTCGTAAATTCCGGAACCGGCTTTAGCCGGCGACACAACCGCGCCACGAAACGATCTGGACGCTGTTGTCGCCCCGGGCGCATCCCTTTCAAACCGTCCTCCTACCTGCTAAAGTTAAATTTCGAAGTGCGCATCGCGATATCTCGCTCCTCCTGCGCCTGCTTCGCCGAACTCTTTCACGGGCACGGCCGTCCCACGGCCCCCTGATACGACGTAACTGTGTTTGATCGACGATCCAAGCTGCTCAGCACCGTAACTCTGCTCCATGACCTTGGGGTGACGTGTGTCGCCTTCGTCGTGGCCTACCTGCTGCGCACCTTGCTGGTGCATTTCGAGTTCTTCAGCAATCACCTGCCGGGAATCTACCCCTTCAGCCACTATCTCCCGCTGATGATCGCGTTCCTGCTGGTGTGGGCGTTCGTCGGCTACTTCTCCAGCTTCTATCGCGATCTCGAGCTCAGCAACCCCATCCAGCTCGTCCTGAACATCGTCAGCCAGCTGGCGATTGTGCTGGTCGTCATCTACGCCGGCTTGTATGTCTCGCGCCGCGGCGACGTCAGTCGCAGTTACGTTTTGCTGATCGGCGCAGTCGATTTCGTTCTGCTGGTGCTGGGTCGCGCCTTGTCCTATTGGGGCGTCTCGCTGATGCGCGATCGCCTGCGCCGCTATCACTATCTGCTCATCGTCGGCTGCGGGCCGCGCGCCCGTGAAATGGCCACGCTCATCGAAGACGCCCGCGGCATGGGCCTGCGCCTGCTGGGCTTCGTCGATCCCGATCTCGAAGGCGCCTCCAATTCCAAGCTCAGCGCTTACGATGTCTTTCCGTTGTCGGCTGTCGGCGGCATTCTGCAGAACCATGTGATCGACGAGGTCGTTTTTGCCGTCGATCTCCAGACCCTCGCGCGGCTGGAACCGGTCATGCGGCACTGCGCCGATCTCGGCATTCGCACCCGCGTGCAGCTCGAGTTCCTGCCGCCGGCCTATTCGCGCATTTATCTGGAAAACTTCCGCGACGTCCAACTGCTCTCGCTCTCCAGCGCGCCCGACAGCGAGTTGCGTCTCTTCTTCAAGCGCGTCTTCGACGTTGTGCTGTCTTTCGCGTCGCTCGTCATGTTGTCGCCGCTGATGGCGGCAATCGCGGCGATGATCCGCATCACCTCGCCCGGCCCGATACTGTTTCGCCAGACGCGCTGCGGTCTGGGCGGCCGCCGCTTCACCGTCTACAAATTCCGTTCCATGATCAACAACGCCGAGCAGATGCGCGCCGAGCTGCACCAGCTCAACGAACTCGACGGCCCGGTCTTCAAGATCTCGGACGACCCGCGCATCACGCCCGTCGGCCGCTGGCTGCGCCGCTTCTCGCTCGACGAACTGCCGCAACTGTGGAACGTCTTCCGCGGCGACATGTCGTTCGTCGGCCCGCGTCCGGCCGTGCCCGAAGAAGTGGAGCAGTACGAGGATTGGCAGCGCCGCCGCCTGCGCATGCGTCCCGGCCTCACCTGCATCTGGGTCCTCGAAGGCCGCAGCCACGTCGACTTCAACCGCTGGATGCAGCTCGACCTGAAGTACATCGACAACTGGTCATTGTGGCTCGACGCCAAAATCTTCCTCAGGACAATTCCGATCGTGCTCTCGGGAAGAGGGGCATACTGAGACGCGCAGTCGCAAGCATGGACAAAAAAGAAATTCGCCAAATCACACAGCATACATTTGCTAGCCAGCAGCTAAATGAAGATTCTTGGTATGCCTCTGCTATTTCTTTCCATGAAGGAGCAGAGATTCTTTGGCAACATATGGATTCCATTCCCAGGGTCGTTCTCATGAATGCGGCTCTGTCTATCGAGCTATTCCTTAAGGCCATCATCGTTGCAAAAGGCGGAGTAGCTCCCCACCATCATCGGCTGCTCGATCTCGCGCGTGACGCCGATATTGCATTGTCGAGCAGCCAAATCGCGACTCTAGGGCTTTTGCGCGAATTTCTCGAATGGAGTGGACGCTATCCCGTCCCCAATACAGAAGAGGCTTGGGATCAGTACCACGATCACGTCCTTGAAAGACATGTGATCAGAGAAACAGAGGGGAATATCAGACGAGTGAGGGCAAACCCGGAGACATTTCCGTCAGCGAAAAATTATGAGGCGCTTTGGCGCTTAGCGATTCGCAAGTGGGACGAGATTCATCCGCAACGAGCTCGAGACTAAGATAGAATAACCGCCGGGTGCCCCAGATTCGCGTGTTGAAGTCCGCTCCGAGCTGTACACAGAACCTAACCCGTAATCACGGTGGTCCGCCTTATCGTGACTCACTTGATCCACGGCAAACCACAGCCCGAAGGGCGGGATGGGGTGAGCCCGGCGCGTTAGCGCCGGGTAAGCATCCAAACCGGGTACGAGCCGCGTCAGCGGCGACACCTTCCCGCGTGACGCAACTCACGGAAACATCATTTTAGAAATTGCACAGTTGCTACGTGTCCCACACCTATACTCTGAACCTGCTCCACGTCGTCTTCAGCAGCAAAAACCGTGCGCCCCTCATTTACAACGTCGAACCGCTGATTAAGAACTTGCGCGGCATCGCGCGCAACAAGAACATCGACGTTCTCGCCGCCGGCGGAACGCAGAACCACATTCACCTGCTCCTGCGCGTCCCGCCGGTACGGCCTGTGAGCGAGGCAATTCGTGACCTGAAGGCAAACTCGTCCCGGTACATGAGCGACATCGCGGGGCGTTTTGCGTGGCAGGATGGATACGCAGCCATTAGCGTGAGCCCTTCGCAGCCGAACGCCGTGCGCGCCTATATCCAGGATCAGGAACGGCATCACGCGAAGCGAAGCTACGAGCAGGAGCTCATGGCATTGCTCGACCGGTCCGGCGTGCCGTACGACCGGGAATACCTGCTCTGAATGCCGCCGCTGACGCGGCTTTTGCCCAGCTTCTGACGCTTACCCGGCGCTAACGCACCGGGCTCACCCCATCCCGCCCTTCGGGCTGGAGTGATCCGCGGATACGTGTCCGACCGACGACCGGCTGTACATCGCGTGCAAGCCCTCAGGCAACAGCTGGTGCAATATCGCTATTTCATAACTAACGCTCTAAACTGGATTCTGCCGGGTGCTCCAGGTCTGGCGGTTTTCGAGACCTGGGAGATTCCGCTGCATTTACGGGCTACCTCGCCTAAACTAACTCCTGCGGGTGCCCCACTCATCCGCGGTTTTCGGATGAGTGGGGACCCGGTTCTCCATGGTCTCCGTCACCATCGTCACCTGGAATTCGGAGAAGTATCTGCGTGAATGCTTCGCGGCGCTCGCGGCGCAGGACTATCGCGACCTCGAAGTCATCATCGTCGATAACGCCTCGGAAGACGGCACGCGCGCGCTTCTGCTCCCCATTGCGGGCACCGACGGCTCGCGCCGGGGACCGCGGCCAGACTCGGCCGCAGGCGATTCTCTCTGGCGCGTCATCTACAACGACAAGAACGTCGGCTTCGCTGCGGGCCAGAATCAGGCGATCCGCGCCTCACGCGGCAACTTTGTCTTGTGCCTCAATCCGGACGTCATGCTGAGCCCGAACTTCATCACCCAGCTGATGGCCGCGGCAGGCGAGCGTTGCTTTGACGCCGGCGTGTTCTGCGGCAAGTTGCTGCGCTGGGATCCCGAGATTCGTGGTTCGTATCAGGGCACGACTTCAGTCGTGCCGGTCGAGGCGCAAGGAGATCAGGGCTTTAGCCCCTGTACAAACTCGGCACAGGGGCTAAAGCCCACTTCTTCCGGCGGCGATACGGCACGACTGAAGTCGTGCCCTGATACGAAGCCTACTAGGGAAATGAGTCATGACATTGCAGCGCACGAAACCCTCAGACGCGAGCCTGAAGGCTCGCTCTACCCGAGCATCAACGGCACGCCTGAAGGCGTACCCCTTCAAGGCACACCCCAAGGGTTGCCGCTTCAAACGCGGGCGCCTCAAAAGGTGTCCCCGGTCGACGCCGACCCCCGCCAGACCAACATCATCGATTCCACCGGCATCTACTTCACACCCAACATGCGCCATCTCGATCGCGGCGCCGAGGAGATCGATCGCGGCCAATACGATCGCCTGCAATATGTCTTCGGAGCGACTGGCGCTGCGGCCTTCTACCGCCGCAGCTTCATCGACGACGTTTCCGTCGAAGGCGAATTCTTCGACGAAGACTTCTTCGCCTTCCGCGAAGACGGCGATCTGTCCTGGCGCGCGCAGCTCATGGGCTGGAAATGTCTCTACGTCCCGACGGCGGTTGCCTGGCACGTGCGCCGCGTCACGCCCGAGCGCCGCAAGGATCTGCCGCTCATCATCAACTGGCACTCGGCGAAGAATCGTTTTCTCATGCGCGGCAAGAACGCGTCGGGATGGCTCTGCTGGCGGCTGTTCTTTCCCGTCTTCTGGCGCGACCTGATGACCTTCGGCTACGCCGCCCTTCGCGATCGCCGCCTCTGGTCTGCGGTGACGTACTGGTGGAAGGCGCGCGAGAGCGTTCGCCGCAAGCGGCACATCATCCAGTCGCGACGCCGCGTCTCCGATCGCGAGTTAGTATGGTGGTTCAGCAACACGCCGCGCGCGCAGGATGCGCCGGAGCCGCCGCCGCAATCGGCACTCAGCAGTCAGCAGTCAGCCAAGCGGCTGTAGGATTGCAGATCGGACGAACCGCAATCCTTCGACTCCACGTGCGCAAAGAGCGCGCACGCTCCGCTCAGGATGACACGTGGTGTTTTTTACTAATTGCTAATCGCTAATTGCTGCTTTTCATGAACATCGCCATCGTCGGAACCCGCGGCATTCCCAATCGCTACGGCGGCTTCGAGCGCTTTGCCGAGCAGGTCAGCTCGCGCTTCGCCGATGACGGCCACCGCGTCACCGTCTACTGCCGCCGCGCCTTCACCCGCCCCGACGACGTCTACGATCGCCGCGTGCGCCGCGTCATCGTGCCCAGCCTGCACCAGAAGCATCTCGACACCTGGGTCAGCACCTTCTTCGCCGCCGTGCACGTCGCCTTCACCGACAACGACATCGTCCTGCTCTGCAACGTCGGCAACAGCGCGCTGGCCTACATCCCGCGCTTCTTCGGCAAGCCGGTGGTGCTCAACGTCGACGGCCTCGACCGCAAGCGCGAGAAGTGGCGCGGCCTGGGCGCGCAGGTGCTGCACTTCTGCGAGTGGATGTCATCATTCAGCTCCAGCCAGCTGGTCACCGACGCCAAGGCGATTCACGATTATTACCTTGCCAAGTACGGCAGCGAGTCGGCGGTCATCGGCTACGGCTCAGAGATGCCTCCACCCCAACAGGTCCAAAGGCGGGACCTGTCGGGGGCCCCGGCCATCGGCGATTACAGCCTCAACGGCCTTGATCTCGACTCCGGCCGCTACGTGCTTTACGTCAGCCGTCTCGAGCCGGAGAACAATCCCGATCTCGTCCTGCGCAGCTGGCGCAACGTGCGCAGCGATTGGCCGCTGGTGATGGTCGGCGACAATCGTTACGATCCCGGCTACCTTGAGCGGCTGAAGGCGCTGGGCGACGAGCGCGTGCGCTTCACCGGAGCGATCTACGGCGATGGCTATTGGGCGCTGCAGAAGCATGCCGGAGTTTTCGTCTTTGCCTGCGAGGTCGGCGGCGTCCATCCCGCGCTGATCGAAGCCATGGCGGCGAGCAATCCCGTCCTCTATCTCGACACGCCCGAAAACTCTGAGACCGCCGGCGATGCCGCGATGCGCTACGAGAAATCCGAAGCTGACCTGACCGCAAAATTGCAATCGCTACTCGACGACGCGCCAGCGCGCGAGCAGCTAGCCATCAGCGCCAAGCAGCGTGCCGACGCGCTCTATCGCTGGGAGGCCATCGCGGAAAAGTACGAGAAGCTGTTTGGGCAACTGGTGGGGAAATGAATCGCTATCAGCCATCGGCTATCAGTTGTCGGCTCTGACCAGATGTGTGCTATCGCCTTCCGTCAGATTGTCATCCTGAGCGGAGCGTCCGCCTCGGTTTTCCGCGCCGCTTCGGCTGGGTGGACAGGATCGGCGGTTGGCTCGCCGCGGAACGCTCCAGCTACTGATAATCGCTCTCCGCCGCCAGATTTTCGAAACGCGTATAGCGCTTCACGAAGGCCAACTTGATGGTGTCGGTGGGGCCGTTACGCTGTTTGGCAACGATGATCTCGGCCATGCCCTCGAGGTCGGGGTCGTCTTTCTTGTACACCTCTTCGCGGAAGATAAACGCGACGACATCGGCGTCCTGCTCGATCGATCCCGACTCGCGCAAATCCGCCAGCTGCGGTCGGTGATCGCCGCCACGGCTCTCGGGTGCGCGGCTCAACTGCGACAACGCAACTACCGGTACCTTCAGCTCCTTCGCCAGTCCTTTCAATCCGCGAGAAATTGCCGAAACTTCCTGGGTGCGATTCTCAAAGCGCTTGCCGCCGATCGGCACCGCCGACATCAACTGGAGATAGTCGACGATCACCAGGTCGAGGTTTTCCTGCCGCCGCAGCCGTCGCGCCTTGGCGCGCATCTCGCTCACCGAGATGCCCGGCGTGTCGTCGATCCAGATCTTGGAGTTCATCAGCCGTTCCATCGCGCCGGTCAGCTTGCGCATGTCGTCTTTGGTGAGAAAGCCCTGTCGCAGGTTTTTTGAATCCACCTGCGCGTGCGATGCCAACATGCGCATCAATAGCGCCTCACGCGACATTTCCAGCGAGAAGACGCCGACCGTCTTGTTGTCAAGGACCGCAGCGTTCTCGGCGATGTTCATGGCAAAGGCGGTCTTGCCCATCGACGGCCGCGCCGCAATGATCACCAGGTCCGACGGCTGCAATCCGCTGGTCAGCTTGTCCAGCAGCGTGTAGTGCGTCGCCAGCCCGGTGATCTCCTGGCCACGCGCGTACAACTCCTCCAGCGATCCGAACGAGCCCTTGACGATGCCAGGGATGCTCATGAATCCCTGTTCCATGCGGTTTTCCGACAGCTGGAAGATCGCCTGCTCGGCTCGTCCCAGGACTTCTTCGGCTTCGTCGGTATGCTCGATGGCTTCGGCGATGGCGTTTTGCGCGACGTTGATCAGCCCGCGCAGCAGCGCCTTGTTCTTGACAATGCGGACGTAATGCTCGATCGAAGGCCGCTCGGGAACGCCGTCAATAAGCGACGACAGATACGCGACGCCACCGATGGCTTCCACTTCTTTGCGCCGGTCGAGTTCTTCGACCAGCGTGATCATGTCGACTGGCCGGCCGGTCTCCTGCAGATCGCGCATGCGCGAATAAATGCGGCGATGCGCGTCGAGCGAGAAGTGATCGGCATCGATGTGCTCGGCAGCTTGATCGTAGAGCGAGTTGTCGAGCAGGATCGCGCCGAGGATTGAGCGTTCCGCTTCAACGCTGACGGGAAGTCCGCGCTCCAGACTGTAATCGGTGGTGGCCATCGCGACTCATCCACTTTAGTCAGCGAACGAGCCGGGCGGCAATACCGAGTCAGGTTCGGGAAAAATTATTCGGTGAATTTCTACTGGAAAAAAACTGATGGCTGTGCAAGACAGGACGATTGCAACCGTGGCGCTTACGTCTGAGAACGCGACCGATGCGCGCCGCGGCGAACAGCAGGTCCCTCCACTCGGACTGAAGTCCTCGGTCGGGATGACATGCTCTTAGGAAATGGTCAGCTGAGAACTGACAACTGCCGGTAAAACGATGCGGCGCGAGGCCAGCCACCTCGCGCCGCGTTTTGAGACCAAGCTCTAACGTCCCTGTGACGTTCGCGTCGCTTCCTTCGCTCAGCCCAGAGCAATGGCGATGAACACCAGCGTGTTGCGCAGTTGCGCCGCTTTCGGAGATACGGACTCGGAGGAACGCGCTCGCAGCCTGTGAGGCCCGAGTGTAGTCCGTACAAAGCCACGCCAGGGCCCAAACTGCCTTAGTGGTCGAGACGTCCAGCACGTGGCAATTCCCAGCGCAAGCAAAGTTGTCACCAGGAAAAAGGACCGGGATCGGTGCTCGCTTGTGCACTCCGCCCAGCGCCCTCAGCGCCTGACGAACTGCTGCCCCGAGCCCGGATCGCCTCTCATCGCCTTTGGCTGTCTCAACCTGGAAGCGGCGCCTATTTCGCTTGTGCCTCGATGCGTGAAAGGATGCCTGAAAGTCGGAAAACACACAAGCAGAAAAATTACGATCCTGTGCATTTTATGTGAAAGTGTCACATTTCTTGTGCAAAACCCTCCCTGAACCGGCATCCTGCGCACACTTGCTTGCTCCCGCGCAAGCTTACGCTGAACTGCCTCTCGGCAGAAGAAGTTGCGCGACCTGATTCGGCGCGTGAGGACGCGATTGGTCGGTGCGATCCGGCTGCGGGAGGACAAGTCGATGCACCAACCCAGCGGTATAATCAATGTTTGCGCCCTATCATCTTGATCTCATCAGGACAACCCACGTGAGCTCTCATTCGCATCCCCACATGCCGGGCCAGCCGCAGGAACCGCAGCCGCTGCCGGGGGTCAACAGCATCATCGCCGTCGGATCGGGCAAAGGCGGCGTGGGCAAAACCACGCTGGCGGTCAATCTCGCCATCGCGCTGGCGCGCATGGGCAACAAGGTCGGGCTGCTCGACGCCGACGTCTACGGCCCCAACGTTCCGCTGATGCTGGGCTCCAGCGAGCCGCCCGCGGTGGCCGGCGAGAACCGCATCCTGCCGCCGGAACGTTATGGCATGAAGGTCATCTCGGTCGGCTTCCTCTCGCCCGGCGACAAGCCGCTGGTGTGGCGCGGGCCGATGCTGCACTCCATCATCAAGCAGTTCCTCAGCCAGGTGGAGTGGGGCGTGCTCGACTACCTGGTCGTCGATCTGCCGCCCGGCACCGGCGACGTCGTCATCTCGCTGGTGCAGACGGTGCCGCTTACCGGCGCGGTCGTCGTCACCACGCCCAGCGATGTCTCGCTGCAGGACGCGCGCAAAGCTATCGAGATGTTCAAGCAGGTGAAGGTCGACATCCTCGGCATCGTCGAGAACATGAGCTACTTCGTCTGCCCGCATTGCCACCAGGAGATCGACATCTTCTCCAAAGGCGGCGGCCAGCGCACCGCCGAGCAGTTCAGCGTGCCGTTTCTCGGCTCCATCGAGCTCGACCCCGAGATCCGCAAGGGCGGCGACGGCGGCCATCCCATCGTGCTCGAAGGCGACCAGTCGCCGCACGCGAAATCGATCTTCGCCTTCACCCATCGCGTCATCGAGCGCACCAAAGAAGTGCAGGAAGCCGCCGGAGGCAGCGTGATCGAAATTCACTAGCCGGTGCGCAATCGAGATTCACTACGTCGAGATGTGAGTCAGATCGCGAGGCTTCGTCTGCTCTTCGCTTTTCTGACAACTGACAACCGGCAACGGACAACTATTTTCAATTGTTCCTCGTGGAACATTTTTCGCGCCCGCAACCATCTTTCGAATCTTCTATTTAGACCATAAAACTTTCGTGTCGTAACTAAGGCTCGCCTCCAAGGTAACCAAAATCGCCGACATGCATGTTAGAACACGAATCTGCGTGTGACAACACAAAACTTGCTATGGATCTGGGCGCCCCATTCAAGGCCGTCTTTTGGCCTTGGGTGGGGATTTTGGTCGGCCTAACGAAAAGACCCGCTCAAGCTTCGCCTGAACGAGGCACCGGAATCATTCACCTGGACCACCCGCCCGTCCACGGTTCCCGCTGTCGGTTGCTGATCGACAACTCCCGCGCTTAGCATGTGGGATATGTCAGAGTTTCCGTCCAAAGAAAGTTATCATCGGTTTCAAGAGAGCGTGCGACATCAAGCTCGCTACGTTCACGATGACCAAGTGCGCGGGTTCTTGAAAACTCTGATGGAAACCAGCGAGTCGCGCAGGAGAACCCTTGAGAAAGGCGAGTCGCTGTGGCGCGCGCAACGAGGTTGCCGGTGGCTCGTGGAGGACGCTGGGACGGAGGCGGAGCATGAAGTCCCCTGCGGATTTTCGCCGGACAGAATGAAGCCGAAGCCGAATATGTCGGTGACGGGCGTATCAACCCGAAAGGCATCCCTGTTTTGTATCTGGCATCGAACGCGGCCACCGCCGTAGCTGAAGTGCGTCCATGGGTGGGGTCTTATGTTTCGCTTGCAGAGTTCAAAATGATGCGAGATTGCAAGGTGGTCGATTGCTCGAAGGAAAACACATGGATGTCACTGGACCTCTTGTTCGTCAAAGGAGAGCCGGACGCGCACAAGCGCGAAGAGGCTGTCTGGGGGGACCTCTCTGACGCGCTGTCGAGGCCGGTGACGCCGGAGGAACCGACAACAGAATACATACCGACACAAATAACCGCTGAGGCATTTCGGGCTCACGGCTATGACGGCATTGTCTATGCGAGCCGCCTCGGGGACGGAGAGAATGTTGCCTTGTTCGACTGCGACTCCGCGGAGCTTGTCAACTGTGGCATTTACTCGGTGACGCGCGTCGCGTACACGTTCGACGAAGCGTACTACCCATATTTCGTCCCTAGGCATTACCCGGAAATCGGGAAAGGAACTGCGGCCGCCGAGCAACCCCCGTCGAAAAATTGATTGAAGCCGGGTGCCGGAATGGTGGCTCACCCAAGCTTCCTTTGCGTGGGTGGGAGTGTCAGCTGTGATCGCCGAAGCTGACCAGCGCGCAAGTCACTCTCACGGGAGTACGCCGCACCCTTTCACGTTCCCTCCTGTCCCCCTCCGACCTCAATTTCCACCGCGCCACCTTCGAAGTCCAATGCATAGCAGCGAGGCTAACGGGTCCCGCGAAACTTTGCGTGTGACTCAGACAGAATCCCCACCCAAGCAAACGAAGCTTGCATGGGCCACCCGCCCGCGAAGGACGGTGCCGCCGGCTGAAGCCGGCTCGAAACCTCAATCGGTCATCCTACCCAGGGCTTCCGCCCTGGGATAATTACTGTTCCGCCCTTCGGGCTCTGATGAATCGCTCTCTTTAGCCCTCATCCCCGCCTCGCCAGCACCACATCGATTCCGGAAAAGATCAGCTCCATCTTGGCGGCGGGGAGCCGGCTGACGCGCTTCGTCAGTTGACTTTTGTCGACGGTCACAATCTGCGAGACATTGGCGACGGAGTTTTTCGCGAGTCCGGTCGCGCGCGCTGGGAGATAAACGTTGCCCGGCATCAGCGCCCACTTCACGTTGCTGGTCAGCGGCACGCAGATGACGGTGGCGAGCTTTCCGCGATTCAAGGCATCCGATTGCACCACCACGACAGGTCTGCGGAAAGCCGGAGCCGAACCGCGCCGCTGACCCAGTTCCGCCCACCAGATTTCACCCTGTGCGATCACCATTCCGTCCGCGCGAGCACGCGCTGCGCCGCCAAGGCGGTAAACGGGTCCCGGGTGTCGCCGATCTCGTCGCAGGCCCGGTTTACGGCTTCCGTCACCTCATCGGGCGAGTGGTGCGCCAGATACTCCTGCAGCGCATCCCCATAGAGCCGGCTGCGCGAGCGCCGAGTACGGCGCGCCAGCCGCTCGGCCCGCTCAAAAACCTCGTCGGGAATGGAAACAGCGATTTTCATACCAAAAGTATAACCATCGGGAATTCGTCAGACAATCGAGAAGGCGGGGGTGCCCCAAACATTCGCGGGTTTCGAATGTGTGGGACCCGGATTGTGCCGCCGGCTAAAGCCGGCTCGGACTAGAAATAAATGGCTTTTCGGCACGACTAAAGTCGTGCCCTGATACAAAAGTCGTGCCCTGATACAAAGCGCTCGCAGAACGACTTTTTCCGCAGCCTGTGAAGTCGTGCCCTGACACGAAGCGCCCGCAGAACGAGTTTTTCAGCAAACTGTAAAGCCGGCTCGCGTTTATTGGGCAAGCTACCCAGCACTCCGCGCCAAAACCGGGCGCTGCGTGCTGGGCTATCTTTTTGCCATCCCGCCGGGCGGGACCCGGTTCTGCTTGGCGCAGATGGCCATGGCGAAGTCCCATTTCGACTCGCACAAAACAAGCCAGAACCCCGTCGTGCGCGACGGCTGGAGCTAACCCGTTACCGTCCCCTTCATCACCTTCTGGAACGCGGCCTGGAACTGCGCCATCTCGGCGCTGGTGCCGACGGTGATGCGGGCATAGGTTGGCATCGACGGCCAGACGCGGCCGATGACGACGTTCTGTTGGGCCATCGCGGCGATCACTTCTTTGGCCGGATGTTTGGTCTGGAGCAGAAAGCAGTTGGAGACGGAGGGAATATAGGTGTAGCCGTTGCGGTCCAGCCATTCGAAGGTTGCCGTGCGCACCTGTTCGTTGATGCGCTTGCGCTCGGCCACCAGTTGCGGCTCCCGCAGACTGGCCGCAGCTGCGGCCACGGCGGTCACCGGCATCATGTTGAATCCTCCAGAGGTGTAAAGCCTGCGCAGCAGGTCGGAGCGGCCGATGGCAAAACCGCAGCGCAATCCCGCCATGCCGTAAAGCTTGGAGAAGGTGCGCAGCACGATTACGTCTTTGCCGGCCTTCACCAGCTCAATCGCAGAGGGTGCATCGCAGAAATGGATGTAGGCTTCATCCACCAGCACGATGGCGCTCTTGGGCTTGTGCTCGGCGAGATACTCGATGTCGGAAGCGCTGGTCAGCGTCCCGGTGGGATTGTTGGGCTGGCAGATGTAAAACACGCCGGCATCGGGCGCAGCGGCCAACATGGCTCGCACGTCATGCGCGTAGGTCTTGGTGAGCGGCACCTTCACCACGCGCGCACCGGCCACCTGGGCGGCAAACATCGGTCCCTCGAAGCCAGGATCGGCGGTCACATAGCTGGCCCCCGGGGAACAGAACGCCCGCACGGTGAAACCCAGCGGCGGAGTCGAGCCGCAATATATCGTCACCTGCTCGGCGGTGACGCCCACACTCTGCGCAAACAGCCCGGCCAGTGCTTCGGTGGATTCGTCCAGATAACGACCGCTCTGCGGAATGATGGCGGTGATTGCCTCGCGGGCAGCCGCGCACGGGCCCAGAGGGTTCTCATTAGAATTGATCATCACCGCATCCTTGGGATGATGCGGGGCAGCAGCATAGGCCAGCATCGGCTCGGTCACGACGCGCAGCGCCAGCGCGGCGGACGCCATCGTGGAAGCTTGCAGAAACGATCTGCGCGACAGGGGCGAAAAGCTATCTTGGCTCATGGAGTGCCTGCTGCGAACAGCCATAGTACCGCGTTGCGCGGGAAAATCCACGGGGCGGGTGGGCTAATTCCTCTGTTGGCAGCAGAGTAGCACTCCAGTGTCCAGAGTGCCAACCTTGACACAGGTCTTCTTTGCTCCCTAGAATAAATGTGTCGGACTGTATCCCAACTGCAAGTTAACTTATTGCTAAGGCAGAGTTTACAGTCCTCAGGTGAAGCATCCATGGGCTCCCCGGCAGGCATCGGCAAACGCGAGCGCGAGATTCTGACCGCCATCGTCGAGACCTATATCTCGACGGGCGAGCCGGTAGGTTCGCGCACCTTGTCGCGCAGCAATCGCGAGAGCCTGAGTGCGGCTTCGATTCGCAATGTCATGGCCGACTTGGCCGATGCGGGTTTCCTCGAGCAGCCGCACACTTCCGCCGGACGGGTGCCCACCGCACAGGCTTATCGTTTTTATGTGAAGCAGCTCACCGGCGAGGCGCGCCTCTCGCCTGCCGACGAGAGCCTGATCCAGGCCAGCTTGCAGACTTCGCAGGACCTGCAGGAGTTCATGGAGCGCAGTTCGCACGTGCTGTCGCTCATCTCGCATGGTGTGGGGGTGACGGTCAGCTCAGCCGCCGGCCAGCGCAACTCCTTGGAGCATGTCTACTTCCAGCGCATGGCCGACAAGAAGGTGCTGGCGGTGGTGGTCACGCGCAACGGGTTGGTGCGCGATCGCGTGCTGCGTATGAATCACGATCTGTCGATCGGTGATTTGGAAGCTGCCGCCGCCTACATCAATCAGAACTTCCGTGGCTGGGAGATGGAAGCGCTGCGCAATGAGATTGCCAAGCGTGTGCAGCAGGAGCGCAGCGAATACGATCGTCTGATGGCGTCGGTCGAGCAGCTTTATGCCCAGGGCGCGCTGGCTACGGAAGGCGCCGCACAAACGGTTTATGTGGAGGGCGCGGCCAACCTGGTCATCACCGAGCAGGACAAAGAGCGCCTGCGCCAGTTGCTGGCCACGCTGGAGGAGAAGCAGCGCGTGGTCGAGCTGCTCTCGGCCTACCTCGACACGCGTCAGGAAGCGGTGCGCGTGGTGGTGGGTCTGGAAGATGCCATGCCGCATCTAAACAATTTTGTGCTGATTGGAACCCCGGCGCGCGTGGGCGACGAGGTGATGGGTTCGCTGGCGGTCATCGGCCCGACCCGCATGGACTACGAGCACACCATTACCGCCGTGTCATATATCGCGCGGCTTTTCGATCAGCTGTGGAATGAGGCGACGTAGGTAATCGGGACTTCAAGCGTCTTGTTTAAAGAACGGACTTACGATTTCGGCATTGGCGTGCGAGTGCGGAAAATCGAGCGCCGTAGGCGCGAAACAGCTTAGCCCCGCACGGAGCCGGCAGGCGGAGTGCTGGGTCAGCTGGAAATGGATTCGAGTCCCGTAGCTACGGCGCAGGTGTCACTTCAGGCCCGCCCGCGCGCCCTGATATTTGAGATCACGCGCAGGTTTTAGCCTGCGAAGGGTCTGCTTTTCGATTGATAGAACGAATATGGCTTATAAGAAGACCAACGGAAGCTCCGAAGCAGAACTGGAACTGGATCACGAACTACCGCCGGCCGAAGCCGGCGAGGAAACCACCGCGGCAACTGCGCCTGAGGCCAAGTCCGCGGATCTGCAATCCGATCTGGAGAAAGCCAGGGCCGAATGCGCCGCCTATCTCGACCGCCTGGCGCGCTTGCAGGCCGAGTTCGACAACTATCGCAAGCGCAACGCCAAGCAGCAGCAGGAATATCGCGATTACGCGTTGGCCGATGCACTCACGACTCTGCTGCCGATCCTCGATAGCCTGGATCGCGCGCTGAAGACCAACGCGGCGTCGCTGGAAGATTTTCACGAGGGCATTGAACTCATCGACAAACAGTTTCACGACGCGCTGGCAAAGCTGGGCGTCGAGCCGGTGCCGACGGAAGGCGCAGCCTTCGATCCGAACTTGCATCAAGCCGTGCAAATGGTCGACACCGACGAGGCCGAGGACAATCACGTGATCGATGAGCTGCAGCGTGGCTATAAGCTGAAGGACCGCCTGCTGCGTCCGGCCATGGTGCGCGTGGCGCGCAATCCGAAGTAGGATCCGTTCGCTCGTGCCGATCGCAATGGCTTAGCTTCGGGTCAGGGCGCGACTTTAAGTCGTGCCGAAAGCGTGAACAGAAAGTCGGGCTTTAGCCCCCTGCCGCGACTCAATCGCGGATTACTGAATCTAATTTCCCGGCGCGCTTGGGCGCGCTAATTTGTAACGAGAAAAAGAGGGCGATCACTTCTGGCCACTACTGTGAAACGTGATTACTACGAGGTCCTGGGCGTCTCGCGCACTGCGGGCGAGCAGGAGATCAAGAGCGCGTACCGCAAGCTCGCGCTGCAATATCATCCCGACCGCAATCCCAACAATCCCGAAGCCGAAGAGCGTTTTAAGGAATGCAGCGAAGCTTATGCCGTCCTCGCCGACGCCGAGAAGCGCGCCCGCTACGATCGCTTTGGACACGCCGGCGTAGGAGCAGGAGCGGGTCAGGGCTTCGGCGGCTTCGATGCCACCGTCTTCAGCGATTTCCAGGACATCTTCGGCGACCTCTTCGGCTTTGGCGACATCTTCGGCCAGGGTGGACGCCGCCGCTCGCGCGCACAACGCGGCGCCGATCTGCGCGAAGACCTCACGCTGGAATTCGCAGAAGCCGTTTTCGGCGTGACCAAGCAGGTGCAACTGCGCCGCCCGGAAGAATGCGACCAGTGCAAAGGCAGCGGCGTCGCTCCCGGCAAATCTCCCGTCACCTGCACCACCTGTGGTGGCCGCGGCCAGATGCGCTATCAACAGGGCTTCTTCTCCATCACCCGCGCCTGCTCGACCTGCGGCGGCACCGGCAAACTCATCGTCGATCCCTGCCCGCAATGCCGTGGTCAGGGACGCATTACCCGCGACCGCGTGGTGACCGCGAAGGTTCCGGCGGGTGTCGATGAGGGCGCGCGCATTTTGTACTCCAACGAAGGCGAGGCCGGCGTTTACGGCGGCCCTCCCGGCGATCTCTACATCGTGCTGCACGTCAAAGAGCATGCCTTCTTCGAGCGCGAAGGCAAAGACCTGCACTGTACCGTGCCCATCTCGATTTCGCAGGCCGCGCTGGGCGCCGAAATTCAGGTCCCGACCCTGGAAGGCGAAGACAAACTGAAAATTCCCGAAGGCACCCAGACCGGCGCGACCTTCAAACTGAAGAACAAAGGCGTTCCTGTGCTCAACGGCCGTGGCCGTGGCGATCTGTTTGTCGAAGTGAAGGTGCAGACGCCCTCAAAGCTGACCAAGCGCCAGCGCGAGCTGCTGGAGGAGTTGCATGCCACCCTCGCCATCGAAAACAAGCCCGTCAGCCGCTCGCTGCTGAACAAGGTGCGGGAGATTTTCGGGTAGGGACAGAAGCAATTAGCAATTAGCCTTTGGCGAATATCAGTTTGATGGCAGCTGTACGCCGCTAACCATTAGAGTTGGTTCTGATTCACGTGGCATGGAGCTAAGCGCTCGAGAGCAGAGCCGCGGAACGGCGACGGTCTGAACGGTTTTGCTAATTGCTGATCGCTAGTCGCTAATTGCTACCTTTGGACAAAACCCTCCGCATCTACGCCTGGTTTCTGCTGATCGTGACCGCGCTGCCGGCGGCTGCGCGTCTGGCCAAGCCTCGCGAGCTCGCCCGCATCACCATGCTGCGCTACCAGGACCCGCGTCGTCGCAAGCGCTCACGCATCACCGGATACATCTACCTTGGCCTGTCGTTTGCCGGCATTCCGTTTCTGTGGCGGGCTGAGGCGCACCAGGCGCGCTGGCTGGTGATCCTTCTGCTGCTCATCATGCTGTCGGCGGTCGAGTCGCTGTTCAACAGCCGCGCATTCAACGAAGAGACGCTCGCCCGCCAGAATCGCCTCTTCGGCGGCGTCTATGCCTCCATCGCGATCGCTACGGCTCTGTTACTCTTCACTCGATGACCCGCCGCCGCTGGATCGCCGACGAGTTCTCTGCCGATTGTGCAGCCCTTACTGGAGCGCATGCCGCGCATCTGGCGCGAACCCTGCGTGCACAGGTCGGCCAGGAGTTCGAAGTGGCGTGCGGCGATCAGGTGCGCCGCGCGATCGTATCGAGCGTCAGCGACGATCGCGTGGAATTCATCCTGGGCGAAGAATTCAGCTCGAAGGATTTTGTTCCGATCACTTTGCTGCTGGCCATCTTCAAATTCGATCGCATGGAGTGGGCAATCGAAAAATGCACCGAGCTGAATGTCACCAAGATCGTGCCGGTGATCGCGCGCCGCACCGAGAAGCATCTCGCCCTTGCTGCCGAGAAGCGCGTGGAACGCTGGCGCCGCATCGCTCGCGAAGCATCCGAACAATCGCGCCGCACCGCGCCACCAGAGATCGCCAGCCCAATCAAGCTGAAGGACACGCTCGCACAGATCGACAGCGCAAACAAATGCACTGTCATCCCGACCGAGGGCTTTAGCGCGAGCGGAGGGATCTGCGGTTCGCCCGAAGGGGCACTCAACGTCCTGCCGGACGATGATTCGGGTAACAAGAGGGACGTGTCATCCCGACCGAGGAGCAAAGCGACGAGCGGAGGGACCTGCGGTGCGTCCGAAGTGGAATTGCGCATCGTCCTCGCCGAAACCGAACGCACTGTAACGCTCTCCGACATCCTGCGCGCCAACCCAACCACGCCATCCCTCACCCTCGCCGTTGGCCCCGAAGGCGGTTGGACCACCGATGAGTTGCAGCTCTTCGCTAGTTCGCGATGGATTGCCGCTTCTCTCGGCGATACAATACTCCGCGCCGAAACCGCTGCCATTGCGGCGCTGGCAATCGCGCGCTCCGAAATTTAGAATCGCTGCTGCGCCAAAATGCACAAAGGATCCTGTCTCATTGTCGCGACTCTCGTCTTCCTTTCGTTTGGAACCGCAGCGGCTCAAGAAACAATAGGAAGCGCCGAAGCGAGGTCCTTAGTGACTCTCGTTCTCAGACACCAAGGATTTCCGTCGTCACAGTACTGCGAGATTACGTCAATGGATAAAGGAGATCCGTTTGTAGCCGGCTACTTCTCTTTCGCAGCTAGCTGTGATTTCCCGAACGGAGCGGCAACCAGTCCCTGGGGCCAGTTCGCGGTCAGCCCTCGCACCGGCGACGTTGTGCAATTGGAAACGTGCAAGTGGTTCCGCTATCCCGACCTGCGCGTCTTGCAGAAGCAAATCGTCGCCCAGGCGCATGCAAGCGAACAGGCTGAGGTTCGCTACCGAAAGAGCACCGGATGTCACAACCAGGATTAGGTCTTCGAGGCAATCGCAACGCTCTTTCGCCGAAGACTGACCGCCGACAGCTAAAATTCCCTTGCGCAGTCAGTCGTCTCGCAGCATAATTCATTATTCGCCTTTTCTTCGCAGCGGAGCCGCAGTGTCCAGCAACGGTTATCACGACTTCCTTCCCACCGACGATCAGCGCCGTGCCATCGAGCACGTTCACGGGCCCATGCTCGTCGTCGCGGGAGCCGGCACCGGCAAGACGACGGTTCTCGCGCGCCGCATCGCGCACCTCATCCAGACCGAAGCCGCGCGCCCCGACGAAATCCTTGCCGTCACTTATACTCGCAACTCCGCCGCTGAGCTGATCCGGCGTGTCGCAGCGATTCTCTATCCCAATCTCGATCAGCAGCCATCGCTCTATCCCGAGCTGAATCGCTCGCAATCCAAGGCCGCGAAGAAGCTGCTCAGTGACGGCCTGCAGGCGCACACCTTCCACGGCTACTGCTACAAGCTGCTACACGACGCGGGCGCCAGGTTTCAGCTGCTCGACGACAAAGACCTGTTCATCCTGCTGCGCCGCCGCATCGGCGAGATGAAGCTGGAGCACTACATCAAGGCGGCAACGCCGGGAAAATTTCTCGAAGACCTGCTGAAGTTCTTCAGCAGCTGTCAGGACGAACTGCGCACGCCGGATGACTACGACGACTACGTCACGCGGCTGGAGCGGCATGAGATTCCGCTGCCACGCATGGCGAAATCGCGCGATGCGCAGGCGATGTCGGAAGCAGAAGTTCTCGGCCGTTGTCGCGAAGTTGCCCGCGCCTTCCGCTTCGCCGAGGAACTGCTGCACCAGGAAGGTCTGGGCACCTTCGGCCACATCATGACGCGCGCCGTTGATGTGTTGGTGCGCCGCAAACTGATATTGGAGCGGGCGCAGCGCTGCGCGCGCTTCATCCTCATCGACGAGTTCCAAGACTCCAACGTGGCGCAGATCAAGCTAGCCAGTCTGCTCGCCGGCGATGAAGCCAATGTCTTCGCCGTCGGCGATCCCGATCAAGCCATCTATCAGTTCCGCGGCGCCACCAGCGATGCCTTCGATCATTTCCTCGAGACCTTCGGCACCGATCGCGTGAAGCGCGTTACCATGTCGGCGAATCGCCGCTCTACCTTGCCAATCCTGCGCTGCGCGCATCAGCTGATTCAATGTAATCCGACGATCGCCGTTGTCGACGGAGGCTGGGCGCGGCAGCCGCTGACCTGCGCGCGCGCCGATCGCGATCCAAGTCTGGCGAGTCCAACCGCAGTGCAGGCGATAGTCCACAACGGACCTGAACAGGAAGCGGAGTTCGTCGCCAATACCATCCAGACGATGCAAGAGAATCACCCGGAATTGCGGCTCAGCGACATCGCAGTGCTTTATCGCAGCCACTTTCATCGTGAGCAGATTGTCGCCGAGCTGACGCACCGCGGCATACCGGTTCGAGTGAGGGGTGCGGACCTGTTCGACACGCCCGAGCTGCGCGACGCGATGGCCGTGCTGCGCCTTCTGGATTCTTCGCATCCGGTCGCACTGTTTCGCGTCGCCGCGCTGCCCCAGTTCCAGGTCGATCCCGAACGCTTTCGCGATGAGCTCGCGCTGGCAGGCGAAAACTTCTCCGCCGAAGCGGTGCTGGAAAACGTTCCCGGCGGCGCGGACGTAGTCGAGAGAATTCGCGCCGCGCGCGGGCAACTGCTTGATGCCAACAACGCACTTGCGCCTGCACTCGAGATCGCGGAACGTTCTTTTGGACTTCCGGACTCCATGCCGCTGCGCCGGCTATGCGACTTCGCCAAGCGCTGGCTGGAAAAGCCGAAGCAGATTGCCGGCGAAGGCAGACTGAGTGACTTTCTGCAGTATGCCGCATCGTTCCGCGAAGCCAAAGGCATGCTGGTGGAAGAGACGGACGAGGACGATCCTGTGGCTGCGCTTGAGCCGGGCGAGCTGGCCACTGCGGCGGTTGAGGACGCGGTACAACTGATGACGGTGCACGCCGCGAAAGGCCTGGAGTTCCCCTGTGTGTTCGTCACACGTGTGGTCTCAGCGTCCTTTCCCAGCGGTTACAAGGAGTCGCTGGTGGAGTTTCCACCGCAGCTGCGCAGCCGGCAGCAATCAGAGAGCGATCCCAGAACCCGGCACGACCAGGAAGAGCGGCGGTTGTTCTATGTCGCTATGACGCGCGCCATGGATGAGCTCTACATCTGCGGCAAGGCCGGCAGCGAACGCAAGCAACCCGCGCCACCGAAGGGCTACATGCGCGAACTGGTCTCGTATGCGCACAGCTCTTTGCGCGGTGCCATCGCATGGCGTCTGTTGCTGCCGAAGACGTGCATCGCAGAGATTGCGGCGGCGGCCGATCCCCGGCTGCCGGTCTCGCAATGGACGCAGCTGCCGCCGCGGCAGGATGGCCGCCTGTTCGAGCTGAGCGCAAGCGCTTTGCAGGATTACGAAACTTGTCCTCTGCGATACAAGTTGCGTCACGATTGGCGCCTGCCCCAAGACGCCAGCGCGGCGCTGCAATTCGGCAGCGCCATGCATCTGGCGCTCAAAGCCTATTTCGATGGCGTGCGCGCAGGCCGTCCTCTTGCCCAGGACAATGTGATCGATTGCTTTCTCGATGAGTTCGGCAAGGCGAAGATCGACGATAACGTGCAGCGCGACCTTTACACCAGGCAAGGGCGCGAACAACTGACTGCCTTTCTGCATTCTGCGCTCGCGCATCCCGCCAACAAGGTCCTCGAAACCGAACGCCGCTTCAAGGTCGAAATCGGCGGAGCCAAGGTCAAAGGTCGCTTTGACCGAGTCGATCAACTGGCCAACGGCGAGATCGCCATCCTCGACTTCAAAACCGGCAAAGCCAAGACGCAAGACGATGCCGATGACAGCTTGCAGCTCTCCGTCTACGCGCTGGCAGCCGCCAGGGACCTGGGCCGCACAGCGTCATCGCTGGTCTTCATCAATCTGGAGAATGGGACAGCAATCGAATCGCGCCGCACGGAAAAGCAATTGTCGCAAGCCGAGGAGCAAGTAAGGACGATTGCCGCGAAGATCGCTGCCGGGGAATTTGATCCCAAGCCCAATTCCGGTTGCGCGCGCTGTTCCTATCAGATCATCTGCCCGGTGCAGGAAGAACCACTTCCCCGCCCCGCGGCCGGCTGGAAAGCCAAAGTGAATTAGCACGTGCTCCTGAGGTGTCTGAGGCTCGTAGCAGGACACGACTTCAGGTGCCGAACCCAGCCTCTCTAACCACGCGCCCCACACAATGGGATCCGCACCAAAAAGCGACGGGGGACGCTTTCGCGTCCCCCAAGTCGTACGGTCAAAGGCCAGGTTAGTGCTTCTTTTTCTTCGCAGCTTTCTTAGCCTTTTTTGCAGCCTTCTTAGTTGCCATGTTTTCTATTCTCCCTTTTTCCATTGGTCATGGAAGTCTGCGATAACTTTCATCGCATTTTGTTAGTTGTATAGAGTCATTGAAAAGAATAGTCAAGCAAAAAACGCATGCAAAATCTTCACGACGACGATGCGCCAAACGAACCAAGGGTGACTTCGGCATTGTGATTTTCTGATGGCATTCGCCGCGGGCTCACGTCGCCCAACTCGAACATGCGCGGAAGCCGCATAAACATTGGCTATTTCAAGGTTCGCAAAAGTGCGCCGCTCAGCGCATCGTGCCACGCGTGCGCCATCATTCCGGCGCGCAGGCTGTTTCGCCACCAGGCGAGTAACCCAAACATTAATCCGAAAATTGCAATCAAAATCATGCGCGCCACGCCTTCGTAGCCGTGCGAGGCCCCAAACACGAGGGCCGAGAGCAGCACTCCGCCGAGCATCGAGTTCGTCATCGCGGCGAACTGCCGTTGCAGATATCCGCGAAAGATGATCTCTTCGCAGAAGCCAGCGGTGGCGCTCACGCAAAACCAAATTGCAAGCTCCAGGTTGGTCTTGGGACTGAGAAATCCGATCTGCCGCCGCATGCTCTCGAATTTGCCGGGATGTTCGAGATGCATCAGCTTGGCGCAGATTCCCAGCACGAACATCGCACAGCCCCAGAAGGCGCCGGCGAAGACCACGTCGAGGAAGAAATCCTCCGCTGTCGCCCAGCGTCCGCCGATCAGATCGCGCAGGCGAATGCGTTTGCGAATGCCGAGCCACACCGTGCCGGTCAGGATCCACTCCCACGTCATCGTCCACAGATACAGGGCCAGCTTGTGGCTGCCGGCTAGCGCATGCTTGCCGCGCATGCCGTTCAGCGAAACGATCAGCAACATCGCGATGAGCAGCGCGGTATGCCACCACGGCGCCAGCAGGCGCGAGCGCGATGCGGGCGAATTCTCCGCTTGGGGTGGGATTTGTGCGTCCGTCGCCAAGATAGTTCCATCTTATAATGTTCGCTGTCGATCTTTTCTCAGGAGCTTCTATCGTGGCCTTCATCGAAGATGTTGTCATTGTCTCGGCAGTGCGCACACCGATCGGAAAATTTCAGGGTTCGCTGTCTGACTTCACTGCGCCGCAACTCGGCGCGATCGTCGTGCGCGAAGCGGTGAAACGCGCGGGCATCGATGCCAATAGCGTCGACGAGTGCATCATGGGCAACGTGGTTTCCGCTGGGCTGGGCCAGAATCCGGCGCGCCAGGCAGCGCTGGGCGGCGGACTTTCTTCCAGCGTGGCCGCGATGACCATCAACAAAGTTTGTGGCTCAGGATTAAAGGCGGTCGCGCTGGCGCAGCAGGCCGTCCAGACCGGCAATTCGCAGATCGTGGTCGCCGGCGGCATGGAGAGCATGACCAACGCTCCCTATCTTCTGCAGAACGCCCGCAAGGGATTTCGTCTGGGCGATCAGAAGGTGGTTGATGCGATGGTGCATGACGGCCTGTGGGACGCCTACAACGACTACCACATGGGCAACACCGGCGAGAATGTCGCCGACAAATACAAGATCACCCGCGAAGAGCAGGACGAGTATGCGCTCAACTCGCATCGCAAGGCGGTCAGCGCGATTAAGGAGTGCCGCTTCAAGGATCAGATCATACCGGTCGAGTTGCCGGCGAAGAAGAAAGGCGCGCCACCGGTGCTGTTCAGCAAGGACGAAGGGCCGCGCGAGGACACCACGCTGGAGGCGCTGCACGCGCTGAAGCCGGCGTTCAAGAAAGATGGCACGGTGACGGCAGGCAATGCTCCGGGCGTGAATGACGGAGCGTCGGCAGTGGTGGTGATGTCGGCGGCGAAGGCAAAGGAATTGGGAGTGAAGCCGATGGTGCGCATCGTTGCGCAGTCGGCCAGCGGCATCGATCCGGCGTGGGTGATGATGGCGCCGGTAGAGGCGGTGCGCAAGCTGTGGCAGAAGACGGGATGGAAGAACGAGGACGTCGATCTGTATGAGCTGAACGAAGCGTTCTCGGTGCAGGCGATTGCTGTGACCCGCGAGCTTGGTCTCGATCTCAACCAAGTCAACGTGAACGGCGGCGCAGTGGCGCTGGGACATCCCATCGGCGCCAGCGGCGCGCGCGTTCTCACGACGCTGATTTACGAGATGGTTCGCCGCGACGTGCATAAAGGAATCGCCGCATTGTGCCTCGGCGGTGGAAATGCCGTGGCGATGGCGGTGGAACGGTAGATCGTCCCACTCCTCGCAAAGATCGGGCGAGAAGCGTGCACATCCGGCGGCAGAGCGGTCCGGCGTGGAATTGTAACAGGGCACGGCTTCAGCCGTGCCGCAACATGAGACTTAGGACAGTGGGCTTCAGCCCCTGCTATCGCAGGGGGCTGAACCCGGTTTTATTATTGCGACAGGTCGGCACGACTGAAGTCGTGCCCTGTTACGAACCGTAAGAACTTGTCGGCATCATGATCATCACCGTAGCGTAACCGTGGTAAGCTGATCTCATCCGCAGAATCGGACGACCTATGACGCGCATCGATACAGTTAATGTCCTCAGCCAAGCAAGCGCGTGCCGGTTCCCGCAGGGTTGTCCCTGCTGTTGTTGTCGCTAGCCGTACCTTCGCTTCCCCGACCAACCAAATCTCTTCACCGGCCAACGTGCCAGCATCCCTTGGAGATAGACCATGAAGATCGCCAATGACGTTACCGAATTGATCGGCAACACGCCCCTCGTCCGCCTGAACAAAGTGAACAACGGGGCGCGCGCCACCGTCGCCGCCAAGCTGGAGAGCTTCAATCCGTGCAGCAGCGTGAAGGACCGCATCGGCGTCAGCATGATCAACGAAGCCGAGCGCGCGGGAAAAATTCATCCCGGCAAGACAGTGCTGATCGAGCCCACCAGCGGCAACACTGGGATCGGGCTGGCGTTTGTCGCCGCGGTGAAAGGCTACAAGCTGATCCTCACCATGCCGGAGACGATGAGCATGGAGCGGCGCGTTCTGCTGCGCGCATACGGCGCGGAGATTGTGCTGACGCCTGGCCCCAAGGGCATGAAAGGTGCGATCGCGAAGGCCAATGAGATTCTTGCGGAAACGCCGAATGGTTTCATGCCGCAACAGTTCGATAATCCGGCCAATCCCAAGATCCATCGCGAGACGACCGGCCCGGAGATCTGGAACGACACGGACGGCAAAGTCGATATTCTCGTTTCCGGCATCGGCACCGGCGGCACGCTGACTGGGGTCTCGGAGTTCATCAAGCCAAAGAAGCCGTCATTCACGGCGATTGCGGTCGAGCCGGTGGAAAGTCCCGTGCTTTCGGGCGGGCAGCCGGGGCCACACAAAATTCAGGGCATCGGTGCGGGATTCATTCCCAGCATTCTGCGCACCGACTACATCGATGAAGTTGTTCAGGTAAACAGCGACGAGGCGATCACGATGGCGCGGCGTCTGGCTCTCGAAGAAGGTCTGCTGGTGGGCATCTCGTCGGGTGCGGCAGTAGTTGCGGCATTGCGCGTGGCCAGTCGTCCGGAAAACGACCGCAAGCTGATTGTCGTGGTGCTGCCGGATTATGGCGAGCGCTATTTGAGCAGTATTCTGTTCGAGAAACTGCGCGATGAGGCGCTGGCTCTGACGGCGGCTGAGGTTGCGGTGTGAACTTGTTCTCCTCCATGCGCGAAGACATTG
>Ga0335074_10000763_pt1 | contig 44255 bp, 45 predicted proteins | sample Lox_Sample_23_FD_206715 | JGI IMG/M metagenome (GOLD analysis project Ga0335074, IMG submission 206715) | Soil microbial communities from Loxahatchee National Wildlife Refuge, Florida, United States - Lox_Sample_2.3 | ecosystem: Environmental > Terrestrial > Soil > Wetlands | place: USA...
GGGGCCAGACCGCGCGGTTCGTCGACGAGACGCTGCCGCACGAGTTCGGCTGCATCGGGCAGGAGACGACCGGACCGGGTGGGTTCGCCAAGGCGCTGCGGACGGTCCCTGTCGTCCTCGATCTCGCCGCCGAGCTGGACCGGGTCGGCGCGCCCGGCGCGTGGTTCGTCAACTTCACGAACCCGGTCGGGATCGTCACCCAGGCACTGCTCGACGCGGGGCACCGCGCGATCGGGTTGTGCAACGTCGCGATCGGCCTGCAGCGGCGGATCGCGGCTGCGCTCGACGTAGCCCCCGATCGGGTCGAGCTCGAGCACGTCGGGCTGAACCACCTCACGTGGGAGCGCGCGGTCCGTATCGATGGCGTCGACCGGCTCGACGAGCTGCTCGGCGCGGGCGGCGAGCACTGGGCCGCGCACCTGGAGCTGTCGCTCGAGCTGATGCGCACGTTGCACACGCTGCCGTCGTACTACCTGCGCTACTACTACCAGCCGGACGAGGTGCTCGCCGAGCAGCTGGCCGGCCCGTCGCGCGCCGAGGAGGTCATCGCGATCGAGCGTGAGCTGCTCGCGATGTACGCCGACCCGGCGCTCCGGCGCAAGCCGGACCTGCTGGCCGAGCGCGGCGGCGCCTTCTACAGCGAGGCGGCGGCGGCGCTGATCGCCTCCCTGCACGCGGGCACCGGCGACGTACAGGTGGTCGACATCCGCAACGACGGCACGTTGGCGGGGCTCGCTGACGACGACGTGGTCGAGGTGCCGGCTCGCATCACTCGGGACGGCGCGGTCGCGCTGAAGCAGTCCGTGCTCGCACCGGAGATCGGCGGCTTGGTCGGTCAGGTCAAGGCCTACGAGCGACTGGCCGCCGCTGCCGCCGTGCGCCGTGACCGTCGCCTGGCCCTCGAGGCGTTGCTCGCGAACCCGCTGGTCCCGAGCTGGGGAGTCGCCGAGCGGCTGTTGCCGCGGCTGCTCGCCGCCAACCGGGCGCACCTGCCGGGCTGGGACCTGTCGGGCGTCGCCACATGAGCCGTGAGTCGGCCAGGTGCGGCGCCGTCCTTGCGGTGGACGGCGGGAACTCGAAGACAGAGGTGGTTCTCCTCGACCGCGCGGGCGGCGTACTCGGCATGGCGCGCGGTCCCGGCAGCAACCATGCGCACAGCGACTTCGAGCAGGCGACGCAGCTGGTCGATGAGCTTGCCCGGCGAGCGGCGCGCGCGCCTTCCGGGCCGGTGGCAGAGCTCGCCGTGCTCTGCCTCGCCGGAGCGGACTATCCGTCGGACGAGCGCCGGATCGCGACCGCGGCGAGGCGATTCGGATGGGCGGAGCGGCTCGTCGTGCGCAACGACGCGCTGGCGATGCTCCGGGCGGGCACTGACAGTGACGCGGCGGTCGCGTTGATCTGCGGCGCGGGGATCAACTGCGCGGGGGTCGCGCCGACCGGGCGGACCTATCGCTTCCCGGCGCTCGGCGACATCTCGGGGGACTGGGGCGGTGGCTACGAGATCGGGATGGCGGCGTTCACTGCCGCGGTCCGCGCCGAGGACGGCCGCGGGCCGCGTACCTCGCTGACCCGGACCGTCCCACGACACTTCGGGGTCGCGCGGCCCGCCGCTGTGGTGTCCGCGATCTACCAGGGCCGGATCCATCAGCAGCGGCTGGCCGAGCTCGCGCCGCTCGTGTTCGAGGCCGCCGACGACGGCGATGCGCCGGCGCTCGCCATCGTGGATCGGTTGGTGGACGAGCTGGTCACGATGGTGCGCGCGGTGCTGAAACGTCTGCGGCTGACCCGGGAGGCGGTTGACGTCGTCCTCGGTGGTGGCGTCCTCACCGCCGGACACGTCCGCCTCAACCGCCCGGTGACGGCCGGGATCCTCGCGGTTGCTCCGAGGGCCGAGATCAGCGTGTTGCGGACTCCGCCGGTTGCCGGGGCTGCGTTGATCGGTTTCGACCAGCTCGACCTGCGGCCCACCGTTGACGTCCGGAAGGCGATTTCGCGGCGACGAAAGGCATGGGCATGACGGGCGAGCAGATGCTCGCAGAGATGGACGAGCAGCCGACGGTCATCGCCGAGCTGGTCGCACGATGGCCCGAGGTCACTGCGGCGACCAGGGCGCTGGTCCCGAAGGATCTGGCCGGTACGACGCTTGTCGCGCGGGGCTCCTCGGACAACGCGGCTGTCTTCGGGCGCTATCTCATCGAGCTCGCGAGCGGCCGGCCGGCCGCGCTTGCGGCCCCGAGCCTCGCGACGCGATACGGCGCTCGGACCGACTACCGCGGCTGGCTCGGTGTCGCGCTCAGCCAGTCCGGTGCCACCCCGGAGGTCGTGACGGTTGCGGCCGCGATGCGCGCGCAGGGCGCGGTGACGATCGGCATCAGCAACGAGCGCGACTGCCCGCTCGCCGAGGCGGTCGACCTGTTGGTGCCCCTGGACGCCGGCCCGGAGCGGGCGGTCCCGGCGACCAAGACCGTGACGTCACAGCTCGTGGCGGTCGCGATGATCGCCGCCGGGCTCGGCCGGACGCCGTACACGTTGCCGGACTTCGAGGCTGCGCACTTCGCAGTGGCCGAGGTGCTCGACGACTGGGGTCCGGTGCAGCGGCTGGCCGCGCGCTGGGCGGGGTCGGAACGGCTGTTCGTGGTCGGGCGCGGGCTGCTGTATGCCGCCGCGCTGGAGATTGCGCTGAAGATCAAGGAGACGACGGGGGTGCTCGCCGAGGCACTGTCGGCGGCCGATCTGCGGCACGGCCCGGTGGCCGCGGTCGGGCCGGGGACGCCGGTGCTGCTGGTCGACGGCGGCGGGCAGGTCGCGGCCGACATCGCCGAGCTTGCGGACGTGCTCGCCGCACGTGGGGCCGATCTGATGACGCTCGGGGCCGGTCCGGCGGCGGACATCTCGGTTCCCGGCTCGCTGCCTGAGGCCGTGCAGGCGGTGCCGGCGACCGTGCGCGGGCAGCAGCTCGCCTATGCCCTGGCGACGGCCCGGGGGATGGATCCCGACCGACCAGCCGGGTTGTCGAAGATCACCGCGACGACCTGACAGTTCGGCGGGGACCGTCGTACCCGGGTCCTACCGTGGCCGGGTGGAGGCAAACGTGTCGTGGCAGCCGTCGTTGCTCGACGGCGGGCCGCCGAGGATCGACGTCTCGTACGCCGACCTGCACCGCATCGAGCTCGACGAGACGTCATGGGTGGACTACTGCCCGGGGTGGCTGTCCGGCTCGGACCGGGTGTTCGAGGAGCTTGCGGCGACCGCCCGCTGGCAGCAGCGGATCGTCACGATGTGGGACAACGTGGTGCCGGAGCCACGGCTCACCGCGGGCTGGTCGACGGACGCGGAGGCGGCTCCCGCGGTGCTGCTCGAGATGTGCCGGCTGCTTTCCGAGCGGTATCCGGTGACCTTCGACCGGGTCTGGGTCAACCTCTATCGCGACGGTCGCGACAGCGTGGCGTGGCACGGAGACCGGAATCGGCACGCGATGACCAGGCCGATGGTCGCGACGGTGTCTCTCGGGGCGCGGCGCAAGTTCCAGCTCCGTCGCCGTGGCACCAGCCGGATCGTGCACACGCTGATGCCCGGTGTCGGAGACCTCGTGGTGATGGGCGGGGAGTGTCAGAACGACTGGGAGCACACGGTTCCGAAGACCGCGCAGGCGGTGGGCGCGCGGATGTCGGTGACCATCCGCCACGCCGAGCCGGCGTACGGCGAACGCTGGCTGCAGGCACCCTCAGGCCCGGCCGACCACGCCCGCCCATGATGGTGGCCGCCTCGCCTGCCTAGAACGTGGTCAAACGGCCAAACTCCGTCCCAACCTGTGGACATCGCTCCCACCATGGCGAGTTAAGGGTCATAGAGGCCCCCCAACTCGCCATCGTGATGCGGCAATCCACAGACGCACCGGGGAACCTGAAGACCGTCGAGCTGCTCGGGGTCCACACTGTTGTCATGGCGGACAGCCCGTATCGCCTTAAGCTCTCCGAGTTGGAGGCCACCGCACAGGTGCCCGCAGATCAGCAGTGCGAGACGCAGCCGGCAACCGAACCTCGAGATCTACTCAGTCCCGAGGAGCTGGACAGCCGTCGCCTCCTGAATCACCCGGGCCCGGCGGGACGGCTACGTCCACGAGGCTGACTCTGTACGAGTTGCGTCGATGCACAGGACAGCCCTCATAGGAGCGGCGTTGACGCCGTAGCCCAACTTCCCGTGGCGTGCGAAGAGGCTGACAGAAGCCGCAGTCACCGGACCCGTACAAGCACTCGGGGTGAACCGTCGGCACGGCCAAGCGCAACCAACGCGTGCCTCGAATGAGTGGTCACGATCACGCTGTGTAGTGCATGCACCGGAGTCACTCGTGCGTACGTTGCTCGCGAACCTTCGATCGCGCCTCCGGGGCCAAGTTGCCAGAGTCGAGGGTCGTGAGCACAACCGATCCAGTAGGCGGTAGAGCCTTGCGTGGTTGGCGCCGGCAGGAAGGCCGCTTGACAGTGTCTCGACGTCGCCGCGATCGAGCCCCCGTCGAGCCGGTAGAGACGTAGCGGCCGGCGAGAACCGGCAGTCCGGCAGGCGACGGTCTGCGCCGTCGGTTGCCCACAGAGGGAGCCACCTGGCCGGCCTGACGCCGAGAGCAAGGTATGGAACTGGTGCGGCGCACCGTAATGTCCCGTGCGGATTCCGCCTGCCTGCTCGACACGTTGGACGTAGGCGACGTAACCGTGAGCCCCTGATGTGACCTGGAAGGTGGCCTGATGCGGGAAGGGACTGCCGAGCTGAGTGACTTGCCCCGCGATGTTTACCTGCGCCAGTCGCTCCGGCCCGGCGGGGAAACTTTGGGCGACTGTGAGATAACCGTGCGGTGCCGCGGCGATCGGATCACTCCCGTACGGCGCCTGCAGGTGTACGGCGCGTGCGCCTGGCAGCGTCCAGATCGCCACTTTGCCGGTGCCCGACTGCTGCACGACCAAGGTGTGACGAACGATGGGGTCCACAGCCATACGACGAGTGATCTGACCCAGGTAGATCTGGCTACCTCGCGAGGTCAGAGCGTAAAGGCGGCCAGGGTTCAGACGTCGCCCGTCTCTCACTCGGTACTTCTCGAAGATCAAGAACTCGCTCGATCCGGTAAGCGCCGTGACGCGATACCCCGGGGCTCCAACCTCGAGGCGCTGCGCTAACCGTGGTTCGTTGGTGACGCTCCTTGCCATGCCGGTGGATGAGGCGAGGCATACGCAGAGCGCTGACAGCAACAGCGCACCGGCGAACGACGCTCGTAGATGCCGACTCATTGGCGCCTCCGATTCACGTCGGCTCCCGGCCCGTCGGTTCTCGCGGTGCCACGACCGGCACCGGTCGTGCGCCGATCGACGTGAGGGTTGCGAGGCTGCGTTCCGACCGAGATGTGACCACGAGGCGACCGAACGCGGAGACGAGCCCGTACCACTCGTAGGTTCTCCGTGACGTCTTGGTCACGCCGGTGCGGGTGAGGATATGGAAGTGCCCGGCTGCACATGCCGGCAGCGGCTTCGGCGTGGTGGGCCTAGCGATCCACGCCACCGAGACGCCGAGCAGTGCTGGTCGGTCGGTCGGGCAGGCCTTTCTGGTGCGGGTGGGTTTGTGGCCGTCGAGCGGGACCAGAGCAACCGCTGTGCTCGTGGCGCGCTGGAGGTAGCACGCGGCGTACCTCGCGGAGATGCTTGGGCAGCTCGCGAGGTCCACGCCTTTGATCAAGGTACGGAACCGGTCCGGCCTGGCCCATGACATTGCGACGATGCGGCCGGTCGAGCTGGCGTCGTGGTTGGTCCACGCGACCAGTCCGCGTGGCCCGGTTGAAAGGTCGAACCCGGCACCGTCGGGAAACGGTACGCCGAGCACGGTGGTCGTGCCCGTTGTCGAGTGTCGTATGAGCTGGGAAGCACCATCGGTTGAGCCTGGTGCGGGCCGGATGCTGACCCAGCCGTTGGGCGCAGCAGCGAGCGGGAACTCGTTGCCGGGAAGGGTAAGCGACCCGTGCTGTCCGTTCGCCAGGTCCCACCAGCGCAACCGAACCGGGTAGCGGGTTGTCCCGGTCGTGATCACCAGCATCGAGCCGTCGATCCAGGTCGGGTTACCTCGAGCTCGGTGTGCGATGCGGCGCGGCTTACCGGCGTTGGTCTTGACGTAGACCGTGCCGGCCGAGGACGGAATCAGCCGCCCTGTACCGCGCAGGTACACCAAGTAGTTGGGCGTGCCGGTGATCGCGAGCACCCGGTCGTGACCATGCACGGTCAGGTGCGGATCGGGTGTCGCGGACGCTTCAGCCACCTGGGACAGAGAGAGCGCAAGCACAGCCGCAGCTGCCATCGCCAGCGGCCTGATCGCCCTCATCGTGACCATCCTCGGTTCCGGGTAGAACTGAGCAATCAACGATCGGCGCCGGTCCCGCGTTGACGCCACTCCGCAAGGTACGTCGGGCTCGACCTGATCGCCCGAAGGCGGCCCGGCAGTCACTAACACAGCTGATCGTTGGTCAGCCCTGATGTTGCACTACGGCTTAACGACTGCCAACCTCGAGCGGCTTCTCCGAGTGCACACGTGGAGCGGTATCCGGTGTTCGCGAACGGGTACGTATCGCGGACTCGAGCCGTGATGGTGGATCTCGGCGGTGGTGCGGTCAGGGCGTGGGGGCAGGTCACAAGGACCCGTCGCTTGGAACGAGAGGTGGGACCTGGGAGTCTCTTGTGTCGTGAGGGTGGGGTGGAAGGGCCGGTCGCTGGTGCTGGCGTGCTCAGGCTTGGCGATTGCCGTGACGGGGTGCACGTCTTCGCACGGTTCGATCTCGAAGTTGCCCGCTGTCGTTACGGGGTACGGCTGGAAGTCATCGGCCTCGTGCGCCCAGGTCGCAGCGTCTCGGACTCAGGCAATGGCACCGCCCGCACAGTCGCGACTCACGATGCTTCTTCACGTCGGCGGGTCGATGACGCTGCTGCCGGCACCGGCTTCCTTCCGGCCTCAGTCCTCGCTCGCAGTTGCCTGGTCCAACGCGCAACTCGTGTTGGAGCGCAAGGCGCGCTATCAGGTGTTTCTCGCGCGGGTCCGATCACCATTGGGTAGGCGTGGGCAATTCAACGGTCAGGTGTTTTGGGTGGTTCTCTCTGAGGGCGAGGCTGGCCGGCAAGACCTCCCCGCACCGGTCGGCACAAGTCCGTCATCACCGGTTGGTGCGAGTCCATCACCGTGCATCTTCTACGACCGGTACGGCTACAGCATTCTGAGCACCACAACTGGCCGAGCCATCCTTGTCGGATGACACCGACCCAGATCCGCACCGTCGAAAGCGCGACGAGGGCTCCCCACCTATTGCTCGCCTCAGGTTGATGAGCTTCTGAGACCGGCGTTCCCGATTGCCTGCTGGTTACGTGTTGAAGAACTGTTGGGAGACATTGCGCGAGAGCGTAGGGGCGGCCTGCCGGCAGAACCGCGACCGCGTCTCCCCAAACAGAATCAGGCGGTGACTTGCCTGGTCGCCGCCTCACAAGAGTTGTCGACCTCCGACTGAACACGGCGCAGCTGGCTGAGATCGGTTGGCATTCTGCGCACCCCACCTGCGCTGTGGTAGTCCACCTCAAGTGTGTAGACCACCCCGAGCTCTGCAGTGAGTTGCCGAGAGAGCCCAGGATCGCGCAGGTCGAACAACGCGACACCGATCGCACCGTGGAGGTTGTCGAGACCTTCCCAGACCTGCGGGCTCTTCTCCCGGAGAGTCTTGATGCTCAGGCGCGAGGTGGACTCCCTGGAGCGGAACTCGAAGTCGCGGCAGGTCTGCGCAACGGCCGCGCGCGCGGTGTCGGCTGCATGATCAGAGGCGGCGCCGGATCCCTTCGGCGTTTGCGCGCAGGCGGACATCGTCAGAGCACAAGCAACTACCCAGCCGACGAACGCGGCTCCTCGGCATGCCTCTCGCACACTCGCTGTATCGGTGCGTCTCCCGGTACGGTTGAATGCTGCCGCTGATTCCGTAGCCGCCGGTATCGAAATCGCGGGCAGAACCTTGAGAGCAGCGTTGAGGCTTCGTTGCGGATTAACGCCTGCTTACATCGTGCGCGTCTACGAGGTCAGCTCTTGTTCGGTGCGATGAGGTACTTCTCGCCGGTGGATGCCGCCGCGTACGCAGTGAGCACGTCCGGCTGAAGGGCTTGGGCGAGTGAAATCTCCGCTGTGTAGTTACTGGCGAAGGTCGTTTCGAGTCCGCGCGCGACGCGTTGGCGGAGTTCGGCGAACCTCTCTGTTCCGACGCTCTGTAGGAATGGTGTGAGCAGCCAGCCGCCGACTCCCCAGGCCATGCCGAAGCTTCGGTTCAGCACCGTGGGTCCTCGGTCGAGCCCTCCGTAGATGCAGACCTGCTTGCGGGTCGCTGATCCGTACCTGCTGTATTCGCTACCAGCAGTGGTTGCGGCGACTTCCATTGCGGTGAGGATCTGGCTGGCGAGTTGGCCGCCGCCGATTGCGTCGAAGGCAAGGGTTGCCGATGTGGCACCTACCGCTTCGATGAGATCGGTCATGAACGACTCCGACGTCGAGTTGCAGACGTGCGCTGCGCCGATCGATCGGAGAAGGTCTTCCTGTTCGGGCTTGCGGACGATGTTGACCAGGCCGATGTTCTCCTCGGTGCAGAGCTTGACCAGCATCTGGCCGAGGTTCGATGCGGCGGCGGTGTGGACGAGTGCGCTGTGGCCTTCTCGGCGCATTGTCTCGACCATGCCGAGGGCGGTCAGCGGGTTGACGAACGATGACGCTCCGACACGTGCCGGCGTGCCTTCGGGGAGCGCAAGGCAGGCAGCAGCGGCGACGGTTCGGTACTGGGCGTACGTGCCGCCGCCGGCGAACGCGACGGTCTTGCCGAGCAACTCCCGAGCCGACGCGGATGTGCCGGCCTCGATCACGGTGCCGGCCCCTTCGTTGCCGACGGGGAGTGACTGTCCGACTCTTGCCGCGAGCGCTCGCATCGCACCTGCTGACAGTTCGGCGGTGATGATCGGGCGGTCAGGCGGTCCGGCGGCGGTCGCCGTGTTGACGTCGATGCCGGCGTAGAGGAGGCCGAGGTCGGAGGGGTTGATCGGCGCTGCCTCGACCCGGATCAAGACCTCGTCGGGCCCGGGTGAGGGCACTGGCACCTCGACTATCGACACCTCAAGCCGAGAGGCTTCGGTCACGGTCGACCGAAGCTCCAGGCTCGTGGAGGGTGTCTCAGCCACGCTTACCCACGGCGGTGCGTGCGGAATGCCACAGGGTGCGGGGGTTGTCGCGGTCGCCGTGCAGCTCAAGCATCGCGGCGACGACCTCTTCGATGGTGCCTCCGTCGTTCACGATGCGGCTGAAGTCGCGCAGGTACTGCTGGCTGTGGCCGATGTGCTCTGGAAGGTCGGGAGCATCGACGCGTTTGTGTCCGGCGACGACAATCTCCGGGCTGAGCGCAGCGATGGCGTCCAGGCTCGCGATCCAGGCGTCGCGTCCTTGCTCGTCGGTCTCGGCGGTCATCATGTGCACCTGGTTGTACACCACGTCTCCACCAACGACAGCTGCCGCGGAGGGAATGTGAAGCACTGTCGAGTGCTCCGTGTCGCCTTGCCCGACCGACACGGCACGCAGGAGATGGCCTTCGAGCTCGAATTCCTCGCCGTCGAGGGCTTCTGGGAGCACGGGGTGCTCCGGCAGCTCGTCGGGGAAGCTGGCCCTCCAGTAGCCGGACAGGCCGGGGTTCGTGCTCTCGAATGTCGCGCGTTCCACCACCTCCGGGGTAGCGATCCCGCGCGCGTGAGGGAAATGGTCCTGGATCCTGGCAAGTCCGATCCAGTGATCGGCGTGCCCGTGCGTGATGTAGACGCCGGTGATCCGCTTGCCGAACCCGCGCACCCAGTGGGCGAGCAGGTCGACCTGATCGACGGTGACGAGGGTGTCGACCAGGATTGCCTCGTTGTCCCCGGCGATCAGGGTGCTGCTCATCGGCGACCACATCGGCTCGTCACCCGGCGCCTGCGCCGGCGCACCCGCGAACGGACGCATCGGAGCAACGTAAACATCCACAGTCAGGGCGGTGCTCATAGGAAGGCCTTTCGGTTGCGCTCAGTCGCCGATGAAGGCGAGGACGTCGGCAGCGAACTCTTCGTGGTGCTGGAACAGGAAGCCATGAGCCGCGTCGGGATACAGCTTCAGTTGCGCATCGGGGAGAAGACCGGCGAGCAGATGGGAGTACCTCGGCAGGATCATCGGGTCGCTGTCACCGTTGGCCACGAAGGTCGGCACACTGATCGCACGCACGCGTTCGAGCAGTGAATGGTTCGGAATGCCCCACGCGCACACTGCGTCGTATTGAGCGAGGCGGGTCTGCCAGGTCGTCGGGATGTCGCGACCCTCAGTGCGGTCACCCATCCGGTGCAGGGAATCCATGCCGGCCTTCCGGCTCGCGTCTGACGCGGCGTAGAACACGCTGAGATATCCCGGTCCGCCGAGCTCGGGCTGGCCGACCGCGTCGATCACATCGGGAGCCCAGCCGTGCATGCCATCGGCTCCTTGCGGCGCGGCGGAGGCGAGCACCAGTCGTGACACGATGTCGGGGCGCTGCAACGCGATCTCCTGCGCGACGAAGCCGCCGATCGAGAAGCCCATGAGGTCCGCGCTGCGGATCTCGAGCGCGTCGAGAAAGGTGAGGGCGTCAGCCGCCATCTGCTGGATCGTGTTCGGCGTGGTGCCCGAGGAGCCCGCGACCCCGGCATTGTCGAAGGTGATCACCCGACGCGACGACGCGACAGCATCGACGAGAGCCGGATCCCAGTTGTCCAAACTGCCCCGGAAGTGCTGCAGAAAGACCAAGCATGCGGTAGGCGTAGTCGATGCCGTTGTTGCCACTGACTCGCATCGTCGGGGCGCCGGAGTAGCCGCCGTTCATTTCTGCACCTCGGACTTCGCAGCAGCGAGTGATGCGATCTCAGCACGCGCCGCATCGACCAGCTCCGCGTTGGTGTGCGCGTGCCCCCACAACCCCCAACCACCATCCGCTGCCTCCGTGAGCAGAACCCAAGTCCGCTTGGCGATGTCCGCAGCCCCGGAGGCGCTCGCCACGAGGCTCGTGAACTGCTCGACGACCGCGAGCTGTTTGGTACGGTCCAGCGCCCCGGCGTTGGTCAGCACCTGGACCCGCACGTGCGCGCTGTCGCCGTCGACGTTCGCGAAGCTGCCGGCACCTAGCTCGTGAACGAACGCGGCGGTGTTCTGCCGAAACATCGGGATGTCCGGGACACCTTCGATCTTCATCAAGGTGCTTGCAAGGTCGACTGCGAGCTGGTGTGGGTCGGCGAAGGTTCCGGCCGCGGCGTAGACGTCGATCATCGGCATGGCGAGCTCCAACTCACTGGCGGGACCGGGTCGCACGACCCGACTAGAGAGATTGCTCCACTATTCCTAGAGCATCCACTCCAGTAAGGTCAAGGGGTGGCAGGGGCAGCCGGCGACACTCGCACCGCCCTGGTGCAGACCATGGCCCGGCTGCTCAGAGAACAGGGATACGCCGCGACCGCACTCGCTCAGGTGCTCGCAGAGAGCGGCGCATCAAACGGGTCGCTGTACCACTACTTTCCCGGCGGAATGGAAGAGCTCGCCGAGGTCGCGCTCCAGACCTCTGGCAAGGTCGTCGCGGGCGCGCTGCGCAAAGCGCTCGATGCCGCACCCGACACCGCGGCCGGGCTCAGCGGCTTCCTGGACATGTCCGAGAGCCTGTTCGCACAGCAACCCTGCGGAGGCTGCCCGATCTCACCGACTGCCCTGGAATCGCCCACCGTCAGCCCGCGCCTCAGGCTCGCGGCAACGAACTGCTTCCAAACCTGGCAGGCCCTCATCGCCGCCAGCCTTCGCTCCGACGGCTGGGCAGAGGACACGGTCCACAGCGCTGCGTCCGCCGCACTCGCCCTGGTCGAAGGAGCGCTGTTGCTCGCACGTGTGAGCGGACAACTCGACCACCTCGAGAACGCCCGTCGCGGCCTTCAGTCGCTCCTCGCCCGCCCACAACGCTGAGCTCAACCGACGGACGGGCCGCTCGATAGGGGTCGACCTGGTGTGGCCGGTGGGCTTGGCGAGCCCGGGAGTGTGGCCATGCAGCGCCGCGCTCGCACCTGACCAGCGGCAAACGCGGGGTCTGGCGCGGCCAGGATGGTGGTCGGCTTACTTCTTGACGGCTTGCTCGACTGCTTGGGCGAGGACCGCTGCACCGGCGACGCTGGGGTGTACGCCGCAGGTGCCCTTGTCCGCCCCCGACAGCGCAGTCAGCAGCCCCGCTGCGCACGGGTCGCCGTGACCCTGCGCGCTTGCGAGCCGGAACTGCTTGTAGCCGTTCGCGATCCGGACGTGGAAGTTCTTGCCCGCCTTTTCGACCGCGCTGTTCAGCCCTTGCGACTCGTAATTGTCGGTTGTGTTGTGGTAGTTCAACGACCAGTACGTCACCAGCACGAGCTGGCCCTGATAGTGGGCCTTGTCGCGGATGCCCTTGAGGATCCTCGTGACGTTCTTCGTGATCTTCTGCTGCAGTGCCGCGAACTCGCTGAAGCAGCTGTCACTCGTCCGCTCCAGGCAGATGAAGCCGTCGTTCGCGCCGATCATCAGGGTGACGAGCGCGGTGTGCGGGTGCTTCTTCAGGAACTTCTCGGCGTAGGTCAGCTGCGACTCACCGAGCCCGGTGTAGTGCACGTGCAGCGGGTAGATCCGCCGGTAGCCGATCGGCGTCGGGTGCTTCGCGCCCTTGGTGAAACTGTTCTCGCAGCCGTTGCTCTGCGCTGAAGTGTTGATGAAGCTCGCCGTCGTCTCGCCCGGGCAGGCCGCGTTCGTGACCCTGAGATCGAGGTTGCTCGCGACGTCCTCCGGGAACCCGACGAAGTTCGACGCGTGGTGGTAGTTCGGCGGCGGGATCGCGTTGTCCTCCCGGTAGCCGAAGGGCACCGAGTCACCCAGCGCGAGATAACGCGAACCCGGGGTCACTGCCGGCTGAGCCTTGTGCGCCGCGGCGGTCGCCGCGGTCACGGCCGGGCGGATCGCGGCCGCGCCGGCGGCCGGCGCCAACAGCATCGCGGCAAGAACCGCGCCGGTGGCGCCGATGGACGCCGTCCCGATGCGGGCGGCGCGGCGGGAAGCTGGGTTCATGGCGGGCCTTCCTGGCGCAGTTGCGGTGAGCCCCGTCAACGTAGCGTGGAGCGCGTGAGTTCTGCGCCAAACGACGAAACGGTCGAATACCGCCAGTACCGCTTCAGCCCGCCGGAAGGCTCGACCGTCCTGGTGCTCGTTCGCCACGGCGAGTCCGCGCCGGGACGCGAGGGCGCGCCGGCGGATCTGACCGATGGGCACTCCGACCCGGATCTGGACCCGGTCGGGGTCGCTGAGGCGGACCTGCTGGCTGATCGGCTGGCCGGCCAGCAGGTCGACGCGATCTACGTCACTCCGCTACGACGAACCGCCCAGACCGCTGCGCCGCTGGCCGCACGTCTCAACCTGAAGCCCACCGTCGTACCGGAGCTGCGCGAGGTGCATCTCGGGGAGTGGGAGGGTTTCGCCTTCCGCAAGTACGTCCGCGAGATGCACCCGGTCGCGCTGCAAATGTTCGCCGAGCAGCGCTGGGACGTGATCCCGGGCGCCGAGTCGACCGAGGAATTCACCCGCCGGGTTCGTGCTTGAATCGACCTGATTGTCCGGGCTCATCCCAACCAACGGGTGGTCGTCGTCGTCCATGGAGGTGTGATCGGGGCGATCATGGCAATGGCGACCGGTGCGGAGAACTTCGCGTTCATCGGAGCTGACAACGCCTCGATCTCCGAGCTCGTGGTGCTCGGCGACCGCTGGTTGGTCCGGCGGTTCAACGACACCGCCCATCTCGACCCGGACTAGACGGAGGACCCAGTGACCCTCGGGCGATGGCTGGCGTGGGGCCGAACCGGCCGGCCCAGCCGCCCGAGCCGGGTCGCGCTCGTGACCGTCGCCGGGTTGACCTCCGCACTGGCGGCCGGGCCGGCCAGCGCGCGCCTGCTCCAGGACGTGAAGCCGAGTCCGGCGCAGCAGGCCCAGACGACGTACGACGAGCTGACGCCGGCGCAACGGGTCGGGCAGCTGTTCATGGCCGCCCTTCCGAGCTCCGGCGCCACGGCGGCACAGCTGACCGCCCTGCGGGCGAAACGGATCGACAACGTGATCCTCGTCAATGCCTCCTCGAGCGGTCGTACGGCGGTGGGCGCCGCGACCGACGTCATGGTCGGAAACCTGACCGAAAGCGGGGTCAGCCCGTTCATCAGCACCGACCAGGAAGGCGGCGAGGTCCAGCGCCTGACCGGTCCGGGCTTCGAGAAGATGCCGACCGCGCTGGCACAGGGCCGGATGACCTCATCCGCGCTGCGTTCGGCGGCGACGACCTGGGGCAAGGAGCTCGCCGGCGCCGGGGTCACTCTCGACCTCGCACCCGTCGCCGACACCGTGCCGAAGAAGGACGCGAAGACCAACCAGCCGATCGGCATCTATCACCGCGAGTACGGCCACACCCCGGCCGTCGTCGGGCCGCACGTGGTCGCCTTCATCAAAGGCATGACGGCCGCCGACGTCGACACCACGGTCAAGCACTTCCCGGGCCTGGGTCGGGCGACCGGCAACACCGACACGACTGCCGGGGTGACCGATCCGACCGGACCGCACTCCACGTTCCTTGAGCCGTTCCAGGACGCCATCACCGCCGGAGCGCAGTTCGTGATGGTGTCGTCGGCCACCTACCCGAAGATCGACCCGAACCATCTGGCCTGCTTCTCGAAGACGATCATCGGCGGGATGCTGCGCGGCACGATGAAGTTCACCGGCGTCGTGATATCCGACGACCTGGGGACGGTCGCGCTGCGGAAGTTCCCGGTCGGGACGCGAGCGGTGGACTTCTTCAAGGCCGGCGGCACGATGCTGCTCGACACCACGCTGGGTCAGATCCGGCCGATGGTCAAAGCGGTCGTGGCGGAACAGGCCGCGAGCCCGGCGTTCGCGAAGCAGATCAAGACCGACGTGCTCGACGTTCTCACTGCCAAGGCGGCGGCGCACCTGATCGCGTCCTGAACCGACGCGGCGACCGGCCGGGCCGGACCGCGTCAGATGTCCGCGTCGACGACCACGGGCGCGTGGTCGCTCGGACCCTTTCCCTTTCGCGCGTCGCGGTCGACGTACGCGTCCTTGACCGCGCTCGACACGGCCTCGGTCGCGTAGACCAGGTCGATCCGCATCCCCTGGTTCTTGTGGAACATCCCCGCCCGGTAGTCCCAGTAGGTATACGGCGTGTCGTACTTCAGCGCCCGCGGGATCACGTCGTGCAGGCCGAGCGCGCGCAGGTCGGCGAGGGCTTTGCGCTCGGGCTCGGTGACATGTGTCGAACCGACGAACTGCGACCGGTCCCAGACGTCCTCGTCGGTCGGGATGACGTTGAAGTCGCCGGTCACGACGAAGGGGTCCGCCCCGACCTCGGTCGCGAGCGCGTCCCGCAGCGCCTCGAGCCACTCGAGCTTGTACGTGTAGTGCGGGCTGTCGAGCGTGCGTCCGTTGGGCACGTAGACCGACCAGATCCGAAGCGGTCCGCAGGTCGCGCCGATCGCGCGCGCCTCCACCCGGGGCGGAGCGCCAATCAGGGCGGGGTCGTCCTCGTCGGCCGGTGGGTCGTACGCCGGCTGGCCGGTGAAGCCGAGCTCGACCTGGTCCAACCCGACCCTGGACAGGATGGCGACGCCGTTCCAGCGCCCCTCGCCGTTGACGGCCACCTCGTAGCCGAGCTGCTCGGCGTGTTCGCTCGGGAAGGCGTCCGGCGCGCACTTGATCTCCTGCAGGCACAGCACATCCGGCTCGACCAGCTCGAGCCACTCGTTCAGACGAGGCAGACGGGCGCCCACGGAGTTGACGTTCCACGTCGCGAATCGCATGGCCCCACCCTAGAAGTGAGCGGCGACAGCGCGTCGTGACCTCTATCCTCAGAGAGGATGGGGAGGCAGAGTTCGGTCACGGACGCCGACCTCCTCGCCTTGCCGAAGGCGCACCTGCATCTGCATCTCACCGGCGGCATGCGCCACCGGACCCTCATCGACCTGGCCGCACGAGGTGCCGTCACGCTGCCCGAGCGCCTGGTCGAGCCCGAGCCGGAGGGCATGGTGCTCGGGTGGCCGCGCTTCCAGCGGCTGTACGACGTCGCGCGGAGCGTCCTTCGCACCCCGGAGGACTTCGACCGGCTGCTGCTCGAGGTGGCGGTCGACGAGCACGCCGCGGGATCGCGCTGGCTCGAGCTGCAGATCACCCCGACCGGGTACGCCGTGCGGCTGGGCGACGTCGTCACCGCCGTCGAGGTCTTCTGCTCGGCCGCGGCCAAGGCCGAGGCGGCGACCGGAGTCGGGGTGCGCCTGATCATCGCGGCGAACCGAACCCGGCCGGCCTGGGAAGCCGAGCTGCTCGCTCGGCTCGCCGTGCGCTACGCCGGCGAGGGCGTCGTGGGCTTCGGGCTGTCGAACGACGAACGCCGTGGCCTGCCCGAGGAGTTCGCGAAGGCCTTCCGGATCGCCCGCGAGGGCGGCCTGGTCGCGATGCCCCACGCCGGAGAGCTGCTCGGGCCGGAGTCGGTGTCGCGCACGGTTGCTGCCCTGTCGCCGGTGCGGATCGGGCACGGCGTCCGCGCGACCGAGGATCCCGACGTACTCAGGATGCTGGCCGACCGGGGGATCGCCTGCGAGGTGTGCCCGACCTCGAACCTCGCGATGGGCGTCTACCGCGACTTGGCCGCCGTGCCGTTGCCGCAGCTGGAGGCGGCCGGCGTGCCGGTGGTGCTCGCCACCGACGACCCGCTGCTGTTCGGAGGCAGCCTGGTCGGGCAGTACGCAAGCGCCCGCGACGACCACGGCTACGACCGGGCGGACCTTGCCCGCCTCGCCCGCACGTCGGTGACGCACTCGCTGATGCCGGCCGACCTGGCCGCGCGGCTGCACGCCGACATCGACGCCTGGGAACGCGGCTCCGCGGGCACGTAGCCTGGACGCTCGTGGCCAGCCGCTCGGACCTGCGTAACGTCGCGATCATCGCGCACGTCGACCATGGCAAGACGACGCTGGTCGACGCCATGCTGTGGCAGTCCGGCGCCTTCTCCGAGCACCAGGCCGACGAGGGCTCGGTCAACGAGCGGGTGCTCGACTCGATGGACCTCGAGCGCGAGAAGGGCATCACCATCCTCGCGAAGAACACCTCGGTCCACCACGGCGGGCTGACCATCAACATCGTCGACACGCCCGGGCACGCGGACTTCGGCGGCGAGGTCGAGCGCGGGCTGTCGATGGTCGACGGCGTCGCGCTGCTGGTGGACGCGAGCGAAGGACCTCTGCCGCAGACCCGGTTCGTCCTGCGCAAGGCGCTTGCGCTGAACCTCCCCGTCATCCTGATCATCAACAAGGTCGACCGGTCCGACGCGCGGATCGCCGAGGTCGTCGACGAGACCTACGAGCTGTTCCTCGACCTCGACGCCGACGAGCACCAGATCGAGTTCCCGATCGTCTACTGCCAGGCCAAGACCGGGCAGGCGTCGCTGAACCGGCCGGCCGACGGCACCAGCCCGGACAGCCCGAACCTCGAGCCCTTGTTCACTGTCATCCGCGAGACGATCCCGGCACCGACGTACGACGAGACCGCGCCGTTGCAGGCGCACGTCACGAACCTCGACGCCTCTCCGTACCTGGGCCGGCTCGCGCTGTGCCGGATCCACAACGGCGAGCTGAAGAAGGGTCAGACGGTTGCGTGGTGCCGCCAGGACGGCAGCATCGAGCGGGTCCGGCTGACCGAGCTGCTGGGCACCGAGGCGCTGGAACGGGTGCCGATCGAGTCGGCCGGCCCGGGCGACATCGTGGCGATCGCCGGCATCCCGGACATCACGATCGGAGAGACGCTCGCGGATCCCGACGACCCTCGCCCGCTGCCGGTCATCACGATCGACGAGCCGAACATCTCGATGACGATCGGGGTCAACACCTCACCGCTGGCCGGGCAGAGCGGCAACAAGCTCACTGCGCGGCTGGTGAAGAACCGGCTCGACGCGGAGCTGGTCGGCAATGTCTCGATCCGGGTGCTGCCGACCGAGCGTCCCGACACCTGGGAGGTGCAAGGGCGGGGCGAGCTCCAGCTGGCGATCCTCGTCGAGATCATGCGCCGTGAAGGCTTCGAGCTGACCGTCGGCAAGCCGCAGGTGGTCACCCGCGTGATCGACGGGCGGTTGCACGAGCCCATGGAGCGGCTCACGATCGACGTACCGAGCGACTACCAAGGTGTGCTGATCCAGCTGCTCGCGCTGCGCAAGGGGCGGCTCGAGCAGATGGTCGACCACGGCACCGGCTGGTTGCGGATGGAGTACGTCGTCCCTGCCCGCGGCCTGATCGGCTTCCGCACCGAGTTCCTCACCGAGACGCGAGGCACCGGTCTGCTGCACCACATCCACGAGGGCTACGAGCCGTGGTTGGGGGAGCTGCGCACGCGCCCGAGCGGATCGCTGGTCGCCGACCGCGCCGGGAGCACGACCGGCTTCGCGCTCGCGAACCTGCAGGAGCGCGGCACGCTATTCGTCGGTCCCGGCACCGAGGTCTACGAGGGCATGATCGTCGGGGAGAACTCGCGCTCGGACGACATCGACGTCAATCCGACCAAGGAGAAGAAGCTCACCAACATGCGGGCGTCGGCCGGCGACCTGCTGGTGCCGCTGATCCCGCACCGGGTGCTGAGCCTCGAGCAGGCACTGGAGTTCTGCCGCGAGGACGAGTGCGTTGAGGTCACGCCGAGCACCGTGCGCATGCGCAAGGTCGAGCTCGCCGCGGCTACGCGATACCGCGCCGCCAAGCGCCGCCCTGGCGGCTAGCGCCCAACCCCACGCATGGCCCATGCGTGGGGTGATAGCCCCACCCGTGGCCCATGCGTGTCGCGGTCGGGGCACGTGTGCCCATGCGTGTCGCGGTCGGGGGCAGCTGTGGCCCATGCGTGTCGCTATAGCGACATCGATGGGCCATGCGTGGGGTGATAGCCCCACCGGTGGGCCATGCGTGTCGCCCACCGCGACACCGATGGGCCATGCGTGCCCAACAGGCGGGGGATACCGTTACCGCGATGACGCAATGGGACGGCCAAGGGCTGCCGCCGGCCGCGCAGGCGCGGATCGACCGCGCCGGCACGGACCGGGTCTGGTCCTCACTGCTCTCGATCCGGGGCCAGGCCGGCGTACACAGCGTCGGGCTCGACCCGGTCGGCGAGGTGATGGGCTCGATGGTCGAGCACATCGGCTTCGCCGGGTACGGCGGCTGCGGCATGTGGGTGCCGATGACGCGTGGGTTCGGCATTCCGGCTGCCGGCGGCCCGACGGTCACCTCCGGTGCCGGCGGCTTCTCCGGATTCGCGCCGTACGTCGATGCGTTGTACCGCGGCTACGACACCGCGATGTACCGGATGTTGCTCGAAGCGCAGGCGCTGGGCGCGGACGGCATCGTCGGGGTCACCTGCGTCCGCGAGCGCCTGCTCGACACCAATGGCGCCAACGAGTTCGTCGCCCGCGGTACGGCGGTGCGAGCCCGGGGTCCGGTGCGCCCGTCGACGTTGTTCGCGACCGACCTGTCCGGCGGGGACGTTGCGAAAGCACTGCACGCCGGCTGGGTGCCGACCGGGCTGGTCTGGGGGATCTCCGTCGCGATCCGGCACGACGACTACATGACCAGGATGGCCGCCGCACCGTGGAGCGGTCAGAACATCGAGGTGCCCGGCTACACCGAGCTGGTCACGTACGCCCGCCACGACGCCCGCGTGCAGTTCCACAACCGGGCCGGCGGGATGGGCGCGGACGCGGCCACGGTCAGTGACATGTCGCTGCGGATCTGGGCGATCGAACCGAACGAAGGACACCGGGACCACGTTGCGGAAGCCGTCGTGGTCGGCAACTCGCTGGTCCGCTTCCACCAGGGCGAGCAGGCACCCACTGACAGCCGGCTCGTCATGCCGCTGAAAGGACGTCAGCTGTGACCGTTGATCCGCAACAGCTCGGGCTGCCCGAGGACGCGATGCGCCGGCTGGCCGAGATGGCGCCCGGTCAGGCGACGTCGCTGTTCACCTCGGACCTCTCTGTCAACGAGTTCCTGCTCGTCCGCGAGGCCGGCTTCCGGCCACTGGGACTGGTTCTCGGCTCGTCGATCTACCACGTCGGCTTCCAGCGCGGCCGCTGGAGCCAGAACCAGGAGCTCACGACGCTGACCCAGGCGATGTACGGCGCACGAGAGCTCGCGATGGCGCGGATGGAGGCCGAAGCCGACGTGCTCGGCGCAGACGGCATTGTCGGCGTACGCCTCGACATCGAGTTCAAGGAGTTCGGCGAGGACCTCGCCGAGTTCATCGCGGTCGGTACGGCGGTGAAGGCCGATGCGCCGCCGCCGACGGGAGACGGCTGGCGCAACAACCAGAACAAGCCGTTCACCTCCGACCTGTCGGGGCAGGACTTCTGGACCCTGCTGCAGGCCGGCTACGCGCCGCTCGGCATGGTCATGGGCTCGTGCGTCTACCACATCGCGCACCAGGGGATGTTCAAGTCGATCGGCAACATCGGGCAGAACGTCGAGATCCCGCAGTTCACCGAGGCGTTGTACGACGCCCGCGAGCTCGCGATGTCGCGGATGCAGGCGGAGGCGGAGGCGCTGTCGGCCGAGGGCATCGTCGGCGTGCAGCTGCTTTCGCTGCCGCATCGGTGGGGCGGTCACACGACCGAGTTCTTCGCGATCGGCACCGGCGTGCGGCCGCTGCGCGACGACCACGAGATCGACCGTCCCCAGCTGGTGCTTCCGCTGACCGACCGGTGAGCGAGCTGACCCCGGGGGGATCGCCGGACGACGTCGACGCCCTGGCGGCGGCCCTGCGCGCCGACAGCGCGGACCTCGATGTCTACGCGCGCGTGCTGACGAGCTCGCTCGCCGACGCGTTGCCGGCGGGCATGGTCCAGCTCGAGCACGACCAGTCGATGCGCGACCGGCTCGCCGGACGCCCCGGTGTGGTCCGCACGCTGCGGATCTCGCTCGGCGACGTGGCGCTGGAGCTCGGCCGGGGGCGGTCCGGCGCTCCGGTCGCCCGGGTTGCGCGCGAGGTACGCGGCGTCGTGATCTCCACCCGCGAGGTCGGGATGGACGAGTGGACCGGGGTGCTCGCCGACCGGCTGGCCGCCCTCGCCCGCGAGTCCGCGACCGCCCGGGCGGCGCTCAGCCGCCTGCTCGGGGCGGGCTGAGGGCCGATTGAGCCCGAAGGGTCAGTTTCTCCCCGGACCTGCCGAGAATCACCACATGGGCAACGAACTCGGCCCCGAGGAGGACTCGGAGCTGCGCCGGCTGCACGTGCTGAAGAGCTTCGGCATGGTGGCCGGATCGGTGACGTCGCGCTACGAGGCCCTGCGCCATCGCGACCGCAGACGGCAGATCCGCGACCCCGAGGAGAACACGGTCGCGGCCCCGGTCGACAAGCCGGACTGGCCGGCTCACCGTACGGCGAAGCCGGCCACTGCGCCGGCGACGCCCCCGTCGAACTCGTCAGCCCCGCAACGCGTCGTATCGGACACCCGTGAGATCTTCGGAAGTGCTCCACAGTCGCGCCGCGGTCGCGGCCTGTTTCGACGCTGAGCTCGAGTCGACCCGCTTCGGGTAGCCGCGGTTCTCGCCCGGCCCGTTCGGCCCGAAGAACTCCCCGCCGCGCACCTCCGGGGCAGTCGCGGCGTACAGCTGAGGCAGTGCACCCTTCGCGTCGGACTGGCCGACGATCCGGATCCCGACCGTCATGACGGCTGTCTTGAGCGGGTTGCCCGCGGCGCCCGGCCGGACCAGGTTCGTGGCCGCGGTGCCGGGATGCGCAGCGACACTGATCAGCCGGGCATCGATCGCAGCCAGCCGCCGCTGGAGCTCGAAGGCGAACAGCAGGTTCGCCAGCTTGGTGTCGGAGTAGACCCGCCATCGGTGGTAGCTGCGTTCGTGCATCAGGTCGTCGAAGTCGATCTTGCCGGGCCGGTGGGCGGTGCTGCTCACGGTGACTACCCGGGCGTCCGGGGTGTTGATCAGCTGGGCCAGCAGGAGGCCGGTCAGGGCGAAGTGGCCGAGGTGGTTCGTGCCGAACTGCAGCTCGAAGCCGTCCGCCGTCTCGCGGCGGGGGATCGCCATCACGCCGGCGTTGTTGATCAGGAGGTCGAGGGACGGGTACGCCGCGTGGATCCCGTCCGCGAAGCATCGGATGTCGTCGAGGCTGGCGAGGTCGAGCAGGCGCAGCTCGACATCGGCGGACGGCACCTGCGCGATGACCCGCGCCACGGCCTCCCGGCCGCGGACCTCGTCGCGGCAGGCGAGCACGACGCGGGCTCCCTTGCGGGCGAGCTCGCGAGCGGTCACGTAGCCGAGCCCGCTGTTCGCGCCGGTCACAACGGCCACTCGCCCCGACTGGTCGGGGATGTCGGCTGCCGTCCATCGGGCCATCCGCGTCGACCCCTCGCCTCGCTCGCGCCCCGTTGCGCGTGCTGAGCGTAACCGCAGCCGGCACTCGCCGACGCGCCCGCTCTAAGCGCCGCCGGAGTAGCCGCTCGACCGATCCGGCGCCGAGTACGTCTCGCCGGGACCAGTGTCGGACGACGACCGGTCGAGAAGCCCTGACTCGCGAGCGAATGCAGGAAGCAGCTCTCGCAGGGCGTAGTTGCCGTAGAGCGCTACTGGCAACCCGATCCGGTCTTCCACCCGCGTCCCTTGTTCCGGGGGGACGAGCGGCCAGGGACAGGCCTGCATCGCCAGCGTGATCCGCTTGCGTCCCCGGTGCGTCCTTGCGGGGAGCCACGATCTCGTGGGCACGAGTCTTCGCAGCGCACCGTCGTGGACGAGTTGGTGTCGAACCGTGGTCAGGGCTGTGTCCACCGGCCCTCGAGCAGCCAGGGCGCCGGGTGCGACGTGGCCGTGGACGGCCTGCCAGATCACCCGCTCCAACCCGTCGGGTGGCGCGGTTGCCGCATCCTCGGGGCGTCGTACGGTGCCCTGTCCGCCCGCGTCGAGGTGTCCCGAGGCATGCAAGACCGCGAGGGCCGCGGCTACACATCGGAAGCGACCGTCGCGCAGAAAGGCGAGGAACAGATAGTCCGGGACCGTCGGTGGCTCACCTGACGACCGCGAACTCATGCGCGCACCATAACCGCGAGGACTCCGCGCCGGCGGCTTGACGGGCCATCCGGCAGATTCCGCGGTGGTGCGGACGGCGGATGGAATGTCCCGGCGGTGCGCTACGTTGAACCGCAGAACGTCGAGAGACGTTCGCCGGCTCGATCCATGGCCCCCGGTCCCAACCTTTGTCGCTTTGAGCGAATCTGTGCCGAGAGGCAGACCTGGCGGGTCGGCGCGCGAGGCCCCGGACGTGAAGCGTCCGGGGTTTTCGTGTGTCCGGACCGCACTCGGACCGAACCCGGGCCGAACCCGGGCCGGCGCGGCGTAGCGGTCAGGAGCCGGCCACGGTCTTGCGGAAGTACACCCGGCGGAAACCGGCGTCCTCGCCCCGATGGGTCTCGACGTACCCGTGTCGCGGGTAGTAGTCGAGGTTCTCGGTCATGAGCTCGTTCGTGTACAGCCGGATCTCCGCGCGTCCCAGCCGGGCCGCCTCGGCGTCGGCGAAGCGCAGCAGGCAGGCACCCACTCCGCCATGCTGCGCGGCCGGCCGGACGGCGACGTTGTCGAGAAGGAGATGGTCGCCCGCGTCCTGCAGGACGACGACACCGACCAGCTCGCCGTCCCGGGTCGCGAGCCATACCTCACCGGCTTCGGCCAGTGCCTCGTAGTCGGCGGTCATCGGCGCCGGCTCGCGGCCGATCCGCGCGACATACGGTTCGTATGCCGTCCGGACGAGATCGCTCACCCGACCCGCATCCGCAGCAGTCGCCGCCACGATGTCGATGCCCTCCACGACGCCAACCTGTCACGCGGCCGGGGCGGAGGGAAAGCTAGCGCTGGCGCGGTCGCCGGCCGGTGTTCGCACAGCAGGTTTCGGCGTACCGGCGGAGCGCGGCGCTCGCCGGCGAGGCGTGGCCGTCGTCGATCAGCCAGAACTGGTCATCCGCGGCGGGTCGCGCACCGGTGTTCGTCGTGATCCACAGCCACTGACCGCGTGGGCGGATGAAGACCGCGCGGGGAACCGCGACGACCAGGTTGCCGGCCTGGTCGGTCGAGCCCGCCGCGGCCCGATCCGCAGCCGCCGGACGTCCGGGCGCGAACGCTCGCACCGGAAGCACGCAGGTGCCGGCCGGCGGCCGCGAGGCCCCCCCGAAAGCCTCGCGCAACCCGCCGGGCAGACCGTGGGTCGGCGCGGCCAACGCAGCGCTCACGCCGCCGACGGCGAGGGCGAGAGCGCCCGCGAGGGGGAGCAGCGAGCGCCGGCCGAGAAATCCCACGATGAACATGTCGGCCGCGGAGCGGACATACCGAAGCCAATCGCGCAGAACAGATGCATCCGCACTATCCGGCTAAGTGTTGTCGTAAGTGTTGCAGACGCCCCAGCCGGTGGGATCAGGCCGGCGGTGTGGCGCTGCCCCGCCGGCGTTCGAGCCGGCCGAAGAAGGCCGGCTCATCCAGGTCGAGGTCCGCCAGCGCGCCGCGCAGCAGCTGCAGCGCGTTGCGGGTGATGAGGTCCGCGTCCTCGGGGTCGACCCCGAGCTCCATCGCCGCTCCCACGGGTCCTTCGCCCAGCCCGATCGCCACGACGGCCGCGGCTCGTTCGGCCGGCGGAAGCGTGCCGAGCGCCTCGTAGAGCCGGGCGACCAATTCCGAGTCGGTGACGCCTTCCGGGGCCTTCACGTTGTCGGCGATCGTTCCCGGCGAGATCGGTCGGAGCCGAGGTGGGCGTTCGCTGGGCACACCCCACCGTACGTCGGTCAGGCCGGGACCGGCGCAAACGTCTCGAGCACGCGATGCGCGTGTTGCATCGAGCGGATCGGATCCGCGTCCGGCGAGCCGATCTCCTCGTCGAAGTTCAGATCGAGAAACACCTCGGAGACACCGGCGGCCGCGTAGTCGTCGAGATCCGCGCGGATCTTCTCCGGCGTACCGGTCATCGCCGGGTCATCGGGCCGATCGACGTCGCGCACCCGCATCGAGGCGCGGATGATGATCTTGATCGCGTCGGGGTCGCGGCCGGCGTCCTCGGCAGCGGCACGGATGGTCGCAACCGCCGCCGGCACCTGTTCACTCGGGAACCGGCTGGCCGAGATCCAGCCGTCGGCAAGCCGCCCGGCCCGGCGCAGGGCCGGCTCGGCGGTGCCGCCCAGCAGCACCGGCGGGTGCGGTCGCTGCACCGGCTTCGGCGCCACGAACCCGCGCGGCACGGTGTAGAACTCGCCGGCGAACTCCACCGGCTCCTCGGTCCAGATCGCCCGCAGGCAGGCGACGTACTCCTCCGCCCGCGCGCCACGTCGCTCGATCGACACGCCGGCGGCGGTGAACTCCTCCGGCTCCCAGCCCAACCCCAGTCCGGCATCCAACCGGCCCGCCGACACGACATCGATGCTCGTCAACGCCTTGGCGAGGACCAGCGGCGCGTAGAAGGGCAGGTTCACGACCGCGAGGCCGAGGCGGATCGTGCTCGTCACACCGGCGAGGAAGCCCGCGACGATGAGCGGGTCGTGCACGCTGCGGTACGGCGACGTGAGCTGCCGGGCCTCGGGTGCTTCGGGAAACAGCAGCCTGGAGAACGTCCACAACGAGTGGTAGCCGAGCGTCTCTGCTCGCTGCGCGATCTCGATCTGGTTCGCCGGGGTCGCCCACGACCCGGAGACGGGAGCGCCGAAGCCGATCTGCATCGCCCCATCAAACCGCCCCACTACCGGTCTCGGCACACCGCCCACGGGGGAGACTGGTCGGTGTGGCCCCCTACCGGATCTGTTTCGTCTGCATGGGCAACATCTGCCGCTCGCCGATGGCGGCGACGGTGATGCGTGAGCTGCTGGCCGCCGCCGGATGGTCCGATCGCGTGTTGGTCGAGAGCGCCGGCACCGGCGGCTGGCATGCGGGGGACGGCGCCGACGAGCGGGCGCTCGCCACGTTGCGCCGGCACGGGTACGACGGCACCGATCACGTGGCGCGGCAGTTCGACCCGGAATGGTTCGAGGCGGTCGACCTTGTGGTCGCCATGGACCACGAGAACCTGCGGGCACTGCGGCGCGCCGCGCCCGCCGACGCCAAGGATGCCGTCGTGCTGCTGCGCTCCTTCGACCCCGCCGCCGGGCCGGACGACCTCGACGTACCGGATCCGTACTACGAGGGCAGTGCCGGGTTCGAGCAGGTCTTCGCGATGGTCGAGGCGAGCTGCAAGGGCTTGCTGGAATCCCGCCGCGACCGGATCGAATGAGGGTTGCCGGAATCGATCTCGCCGGGGCGACGCCGATCGGCGGCGGTGACATCTGCCGCGCCTTCGATGCCCGGACGACCTCCGGCGTGCGCGTCTTCGCGAAGACGCTCGCGGACGCCCCGGAGGGGTTCTTCGAGGCCGAGGCGGCCGGGCTGGACCGGCTTCGCGTGGACGGTGGTCCGCGGATTCCCGAAGTGGTCGCGGCGGGCGTCGACGGTCTGGTGCTGGAGTGGATCGAGCCCGGCCCGGCCGACGCCGGCCGCGCCGCCGAGTTCGGCCGCGCGCTCGCACGCATGCACCGCGCGGGCGGCGAGACCTTCGGTGTCGACGTCGACGGCTTCGTGGCAACCGTCCCGCTCGACAACTCACCGACCGATGACTGGGCGGCTTTTCACGGCGAGCGGCGCCTGCGTCCGGCGCTGCGGCTCGCGGTGGAGCGGCACGCGATCGTGCCCGACGACGCAGCCGCAGTGAGCGACGTCGTTGATCGGCTCGGGGCGCTCGCCGGGCCGCGGGTGCGCCCCGCGTGCCTGCACGGCGACTTGTGGGCCGGCAACCTGGTGTGGTCGGCCGACGAGTCGGTGTGGCTGGTCGATGCCGCCGCGGCGCACTTCGGCAACCGCGAGACCGACCTCGCCATGCTCATGCTGTTCGGTGCGCCGTACCTCGAGGAGATCTTCGCCGGGTACGACGAGGTCTACGCGCGCGACACCGGGTGGGCGGGCCGGGTAGCGCTTCACCAGGTTCATCCGCTGCTGATCCACGCCTCCCTGTTCGGCGGCGGCTACGGCGCCCGCGCGGGCAAGGCAGCGCGCTCCGCGCTGGCCGGCGCCGCATGAGTGCCGCGCTGCGGATCCCACCATTGCTTCGTGCCGCGGCGGAGGACGACGAGCGCGACGACTGGCTGGCCGCCTTGCCGGGCGTTGTGAAGCAGGCCGCCGACCATTGGGGCCTCGAGATCGCGGCGCCGTACGAGCCGGGGGGCGAGTGCGCCTGGGTAGCCCCGGCACGTACGCCTGACGGTGCAGACGTCGTGGTCAAGGTCGGCTGGCCACATCCGGAGAGTGAGCATGAGTCGGCCGGGCTGGCGCTGTGGGCGGGTGAGGGTGTCGTGCGGCTGCTCGATGACATCGCTGCCGACTCCGTCCAGGTCCTGTTGCTGGAACGATGCCTGCCTGGGGCTGCCCTGAGCCATGCGGCCGACCCTGCGAAGTGCGACGACGTCATCGCCGGGTTGTTGCTCCGCCTTCGCCGCCGGCCGCCGGCCGCGCATCCGTTCCGGCCACTCGCGGTCATGTGCGCGGAGTGGGCCGACGCCGCCGGACGGCGCCTCATCACGTCGGTGCTGCCGGATCGCGAACTGATCCGCACCGGGATCGCGCTTTTTCGGACGTTGCCGCAAACGGCGACCGAGCAGGTCGTGCTGTTCACCGACCTTCATTCCGACAACGTCCTCGCCGCGCAGCGTGAGCCGTGGCTCGCGATCGACCCGAAGCCGTACGTTGGAGATCCCTGCTACGACGTTCTGCAGCACCTGCTGAACACGCGGCTCGCGCAGGATCCGCGCGGCGCGGCCGAGCGGATGGCCGGCCTCGCCGAGCTGGATGCACCGCGCGTTCGCGAGTGGCTGTTCGCGCGCTGCGCGATCGAGGCGGTCGACGAGCCGAGCTGGTTCGAGGTGGTACGAGCGCTCGCTCCGTGAGTCAGGGCTGTGGACAGTCGTCGGATGCCCACAGATCGGCTTCCGGGCGCGCGCTGACCGGTCCCGGTCCGGCAAGGTTCGGCGATGCCCAAGCCGTTTGCTCCTGCCAAGCTCCGCCTTCGCTCGCCCGCCGACCTGCTCGCGACGGTGCCGCACATGCTCGGCTTCGTCCCGGCGGACAGCGTCGTCGCGGTGTGCCTGCACGGTGCCCGGTCCCGGGCCGGTTTGGTGCTGCGTTTCGACCTGCCGAACCCGGAGTACGCCGCGCTGATCGCGGGCGAGATCTGCCAACGGGTGGAGATCGCCGAAGCCGACGGCGTGTTCATCGCGGTGTTCAGCCCGGAGACCAAGGGTGACGACGGGCGACCGGCACACGCCGCGCTGGTCGACGAGATTCGCGCCGGGCTGACGGTCCGGCTGCATGAGGCGGTGATCACCGACGGGCGGCGATGGTGGTCCTACTCCTGCCCCGAGCCCTGCTGCGGCGGAGTGGACGGCTTGGTCATCGACCTCGGTACGTCGGGTGCGATGTCGGTGGCAGCCGCGTACGCGCTCAACGGGCGGACCGTCCTTCCCGACCGCGAGAGCCTGGTCAGCAGTGTCGGGCTCGAGCTCAGCGCGGAAGAGGTGCTCGCTGCCGAGGCCCGGATCGCGGCCGCGATCGCAGAGGTCTCCGACCTCGACCGGGCATGCCGACGGACGCGGGTCCGCCACCTCGCACTACGGCTCATGGAGCAGTGCGACGACCCTCGCGAGTTGCCGTCAGATCCTGACCTCGCGCAGCTCGCCGCGCTGTGCACTGACGTCGTCGTGCGCGACGAGGTGCTGGCGCTCGGTCCGGATGCCGGGCGGCGCGAGCGGCTGATGCCGGTATTGCATGCGGCCGTGCGCCGGGTGCCGCCGCCGTACGACGCCGCGGTCTGCACGATGTTCGGCATGCTCGCTTACGCCGACGGCAGTGGCGTCACGGCGGGCGTTGCGCTCGACCGCGCGCTGCACACCGATCCGGACTACTCGCTGGCCGGGCTGATCTCCGACGCGCTGTCCCGGCAGGTGCCGCCCAGCATGGTCGAGGAGGTGATTCGGGCAGCCGCTGGTGACCTGCGGCACCGCGATACGGCAGGCTAGGCGGCACATCGCACCGCATTCGCCGAGTCCGGGAGCGCCGAACCATGCCGGAGGCCGTTGTCGTCGGTGCCGGTCCAGCCGGGCTGGCCGCTGCGGCGATGCTGCAGCGCGGCGGGGTCGAGACGGTCGTCGTCGACCGGGCGGACGGCGTGGGCGCGGCCTGGCGCGGTCACTACGACCGGTTGCACCTGCACACCGTGCGCTGGCTTTCGGGCCTTCCCGGGATGCGGATCCCGCGCCGGTACGGAAAATGGGTCGCACGCGACGACGTGGTGCGCTACCTCGAGGCCTACGCCGCCCACCACAACCTGGAGGTCCATCTGGGCACCGAGGTCGACCGGATCGACCGCAACGGCGAGCGGTGGGCGCTCCACACCAACGAGGGCGACCTCGACGCGACCTACGTCGTGGTTGCGACCGGACACAACCACATCGCGGCGATGCCGGAATGGCCGGGTGCCGACACCTATAAGGGTGAGCTGCTGCACGCCCGCGACTATCGCAACGCAACGCCGTACGTCGGCAAGGACGTGCTCGTGGTGGGCATCGGCAACACCGGGGCGGAGATCGCCCTCGACCTGATCGAAAGCGGAGCCGCGCAGGTGCGGGTGGCGGTGCGTACGCCGCCGCACATCGTCTTTCGCCAGCAGAACGGAATTGCCAACCCGATCCTCGGCATTCTCTTCCGGCACCTGCCGGTGCCGGTGTTCGACCGGATCGCCCGGCAGCTGCGCAGGATCACGGTCGGCGACCTCAGCGAGTACGGGCTGGAGACCCCGACCGAGGGCTTGTACCTGCGGGTCAAGCGCGACGACTCGATTCCCCTGGTGGACATCGGATTTCTCGCTGCGCTGAAGGCAGGCCGCACCTCGATCATGCCGGCAGTGGTCGGGTTCGACGGCGAGGACGTGCTGCTCGCTGACGGGCAACGGATCACCGTGGACGCCGTGATCGCGGCGACCGGCTACCGGCGGGGACTCGAACCGCTGGTCGGCGAGCTCGGCATTCTCGATGACCGGGGTCGCCCGCGCAGGGTGGGCGGGCGAGCCGATCCCGCCGCGCCGAACCTGTACTTCACCGGCTTCACCAACCCGGTCAGCGGTGCGTTCAGGGAGTCCGGTATCGACGCCCGGCGGATCGCCCGTGCAGTTCTGCGCAGCCGGCACGCAGGGGTGATGGATGCGCTGCGCGTCTCTGTGCCGCGGATCACGTTGGGGAAACAACCCGTTCGTCAATGACCGGCTACCCGGACGGCGCCGTGCGATCGGGCCACCGCGCCACGACCGAGGTCAACGGTGTGCTCTGAGCCATCGACCAGTGCTGCTCGCGACCGACCACGATGAGGTCGAGCGGATGGGTCGGCTGGCCGGCGAGCCGCATGGAAAGCTCGCGCCAGAGCAGGCGGTCGATGCGGATCGGACGCCCGTCCGCGCGCAGCACCGCGAACACCACGGTCGCGACTGACAGATCGCTGACCGTGGCCACGACATGGCGCAGGTAGAGCTCGTCGACCGCACGAGTGCCCTCGTCGAAGCCGACGGTCAGCAACACCCGGCTGCGCCGATCGAGGAACACCGCGCGAAGGGCGCCTTCCGACCAGCCGGCCGGATGGGCAATGACGGCCGCGAGGATCGGGTCGAGGAGCGCGGCGCTGGTCGGCATGGGTCGAGCCTGCGCCGGGATCGGCCGGTCCGACCGATTCCCGGACCCGCTGTGGATGCGCCGCGCGACCCGCCGTGTCGTGGACAACCGCAGCCGGATGCGAGGCTTCACGCGTGGATCGCTCCGACCTCGTGCCGGCCCCGGTCCTCGTCGTCGGTGCCATCGCGAGCGTGCAGAGCGGAGCCGCGATCGCGACGAAGCTGTTCCCCGAGGTCGGCGTCGGCGGATCCGTGCTGTTGCGCCTGGTCGTATCCGCCCTGCTCCTGCTCGGGTTCACCCGGCCCGCGTTAGGCGGTCACCCGCGCCAGGACATCGGGCTCGTGGTGGCCTTCGGACTGGTTCTCGCCGTGATGAACTGCATGTTCTACCTCGCGATCGACCGTGTCCCGCTCGGCGTCGGTGTCACGGTCGAGTTCCTCGGGCCGCTCGGCGTCGCCATCGCCGGCTCGCGCCGGCCGCTCGACTTCGTGTGGGCCGCGCTCGCGGCGCTCGGGGTCGCGATGCTCGCCGGGGTGCCCGGCCACCTCGACATCGTCGGGTTGATCTTCGCGGCCGCGGCGGGAGTGTGCTGGGCCGCCTACATCCTGCTCGCGCAGCGCGTAGGTCGAGCCTTCCCGGGTCTTTCCGGGCTAGCGATCGCGCTCGGCGTGGGGATGATCGCGATGATTCCTTACGGCGTCGCCTCGGGCGGCCGTCATCTTCTGCGCGGTGGGGTGATCGCGAAAGGGGTCGGTATCGGCGTGCTGTCCTCGGCGGTGCCCTACTCGCTCGAGCTGGCGGCGCTGCGCCGGCTGCGGGCAGCGGTCTTCGGCGTACTGATGTCGCTCGAGCCGGCGATGGCCGCCCTTTCCGGCCTGGTGTTCCTGAGCCAGCGGCTGCACTGGCAGGAATGGGCGAGCATCGTCGCCGTCGTGATCGCGTCGGTGGGCGCAACCGCGAAGAGCGAGATCGCCGAGCCGGCAGCGGAGGTGCTCGGATGAAGGTCGAGCTGATCCGCGACGCGACCCGCGACTCCGGCTGGTGGTTGCTGGTGGATCGCTCGGAGCAGTCGTTCGTCGACACCGAGGATCCGCTCCACCTGGAGTTCGAGTACGTGCAGATGATCGGCCACCTGCTCGAAGTCGCGCTGCCGGGAAGTGCACCGATCGTCGCGTTACATCTGGGTGGGGGACTGTGCACGGTGCCGCGCTGGCTCGTCGTGCGTCACCCGGGTTCGCGCCAGCGGGTCATCGAGCACTCCGCCGAAATCGCCCGGCTCGCAGCGTCGCTCGGACGGATTGCCGGCACGACGGTGAAGCTCGACGATGCGGCCGTCGCGCTGTCCCGGACCCGGCCATCGCGCTTCGATCTCGTCGTCTCCGACGTCTACGAAGGCCCTGAGACCGTGACTGGGATGTTCACCGGCGAGGCGTTGAGATCGGCACACCGGGCACTGCGTCCGGGTGGGCTCTACGTCTGCAACCTCTCGGACGCGGTGCCGTTCGCCCTGGCCAAGGTCGTCGCGGCGACCATGCGTGAGATCTTCAGCGACGTCGTGATGCTGGCCGAGCCTGGAGTGCTTCGAGGTCGGCGGTCGGGCAACATCGTTCTTGCCGGCGCCGACCGTGCCTTACCCAGTGCCGAGCTGCGCAGGCGCGGCGCTGCCAACTCGGTGCGCTTCCGTGTGCTTGCCGATACGGACCTCACGGAGTTCATCGGGACGACCAGGTCCGTGCGCGACGGCCAGCAGCTGCCGCGATCGGGAGAGTCGACCGGCCGGCGACTCGGTTGAGTCAGGCCGCCGTCATGACGTGCGCCAGCGTGTCGACGCTGTCGACCAACGGGTCGAGGTGCGCCGCGAGCAGAGCCTGTCGACGTGCACGCAAGCTCGTCGGGTCGACGTTCGCTGCCGCGTCCAGCTCCTGCTGACGCTCGCGCAGCTCGCCGAGTGCGCTCCCATCGTGTTGCGCGAGGCCGCGCAAGGACGACACGACTGCGTCGCGGATCGGTGCGACCTCCGGGATTGCGACGTGTTCCGACGTGTCGTCGAGAGTCGCGCGCAACGCATGCAGCGCGATCACGATCCGGCGGCAGGCCGCGAGGACACCGCCGGCGCGGTCGGTGTCCGCGCCCGCGCGTGGCGGCTCGGCGACCGCTCGGCTGAGCGATGCCTGCGCGGCGATTCGAGCGCGCCGCGCCGCCAGCGCTGCTGCAGCGACGGTCGAACGGTCGACGGCATCCGGATCCTCATAGGCCGCAAGCAGCACATCGGCGTAGTCTGCCAGCGCTCGCACGAGGCCGTCGGTGGCGGACTCCAGCGTCGCGCGCTCCCAGGTCGGCCAGACTGCGTAGGCGACCAGGGCGAGCGTGCCGCCGACGAGGGTGTCGAGACCGCGATCCGCAACCGTCGAGAGCTGGTTTCCGCCGACCGCGGTGAGCAACAACACGACGATTGCCGTGACCGCGAACGAGTACAGCGCATAGGACGCGGCAAAGGTTGCGTACGCCCCCCACGTCACCACGGCGAGCGCGACGGAGAGCGCAGCGCCGGAAGGATGAATCGCCACGACCAGCAGGCCGGCAAGGACGGCGCCGAGCCCGGTGCCGCCGACGCGGGCGAAACCCCGCTGCACGGTCGCGCCGTAGTCCGGCTTCAGGACGACGAGTGCCGTGAGGGTCACCCAGTAGCCGCGCTGCCAGGGCAAGACATGACTGAGCGCCTCGGCGACCGGCAGGACGACCGCCAGCCGTACGGCGTGACGGAACGCCGAGGAATGCGGGTCGCGCACGGTCGCGGCGACGCGGCGGGCGGAGTCCGCCGCGCGGTGCGGCAGCATCAGGACGGCCGGTGCGCCGACGATGCGGGGCAGGGCCAGCCGCCGGACGCCGGTGAGCGCATCCACCAACCGGTCGACGGCGCGCAGCTGCCCGAGCAGCGCGGACGCGCGCGCGGCGATGTAGCGCTCCGGCGTTCCTGCTCGCCCTGGGCTCGCCTGCTCCCGGCGGTCCCGAAGTGCATCGACGCAGTCGGCGAGCGTGGGGTCTTCCGGACCGGCGCGCCCGCCCTGCCGGATCGCGGTCGCGCTGCGGTCGAGCCAGTCCGCCGCGGCGGCCCGGACCGATCGGCCGAGCTCGACCTCGGGGAAGGTCGCGAGGGACTGCAGCTCGAGCCGGATCCGGTTGGCCTCGTCGGACAGGCCACGCAACAGCTCGACGTCCTCGCTCGGCGTACGGCGGCTCAGCAGGGTGGGGGCCATCGCCATTTCGCTGATCGTGGTCGCGGCAGTGCGCCCGGGGTCGCGGGCAACCGCGGCAAGGTCCGAGTAAGCCTCGGCCAGGGTGCGGCGTTCCGAAACGAACCGCTCCGGCGGGCGGATGACGAGTGCGAGCAGCGCCTGCAGTGCGGCGCCGGCCAGCACCCAGCCGGCATGGACCGCGGACTGAGCCAGGGTTGACGGGAAACGACCGAAGACCACCAGGCCGATGACCGCCTGGGTGCCGACGATGCTCGCTTCGCGACCGAGCACCACCGAAATGCCGGCCGCGAAGCCCCAGCCCGCGAGCGCAATCAGGGTTGCCGCGAGGTGACCGGCCACCAGGCCGCCGACGAACGTGCTCAGGGCCATGCCCGTCCCCGTGACGAGCATCGTGGTCGCGCGCGACCTGAAGCCCTCGCCGAAGGCGGCGACGCCGGCCGGCAGCGCGCCCGCCGCGGCGATCGCTCCCTCAGCCGGATGCCCCGAGCCGACGCCGATCGCGAACGGTACGACGACACCCGCTGCAGCGCGAATCGCGATGATCGGCGCGAACCCCGATCGATCGACGGCGACCGCGCTCTGCACAGCGGCCCGAAGGCCGCCGCCCGGGCTCACCCGGTCAGCAGCCTCGGCTCGAGCACCGTCTCGCGGACCTCGCCCGGGGCGACGCGCTCGATCCGGTAGCCGTTCGCGCCCTCGATCTCGCTGACGACCTCGTGCAGCGTCGTACCGATGTAGTGCAGGCCGACGCCGTTGTCGGTGGCGTAGCCGTCGGGCAGCGTGCCCTCGCCCACCAGCTTGTGCATCAGCGGGCGGCGCTGCTCTTCCCCGTCGTAGTGCACGCCGTTGGAGTACGGCAGCAGGCCGAGACCGGCCGGCGCGGGCCGCAGGTCGCGACCGAAGGAGTCGGTGGTTCCACCGACGTGCCAGCACAACGAGCCCGCGGACACCCCGCCGAGGACGATGCCGCGCTCCCAGGCCGCCCGGAAGGCGGCGTCGAGACCGTGCGTGCGCCAGATCGCGAGCAGGTTCGCGACCGAGCCGCCGCCGACCCAGATCGCGTCCTGTGCGAGCAGGTGCGCGGCCGGGTCCGGAACGTTAGGCATCAGGAACAGCTCGAGGTGGCTGACCACGGCATCCTCGGCGCCGGCGAAGGCGTTGTAGTAACCGGCGATCTCCTCGTCGTTGTCGCCGCCGGCAGTGGCGAGGAAGCACACCTTCGGCAGGCTCTTTCCGGTCAGGCGGAGCAGGTGGTTGACCAGCGCTCCGCGTTGCGGGCGGAAGCGACCGGCGGGCGAGCCCGTCCAGCCGCCGGACGTTGCGAGGATCTGCGGCTGCTCGGCTGGCATTCGGTCAGTCTGCCCACATGGTGCCGCCGACCAACCAGCCGTAGAGCTTCTCCAGCTCGGTGTCCGGGTCGGCCATGTGCCCGCCGGTGCTCACCCGGGTGATCGCACCCGGAACGTTGTCAGCGAGCCACTCGCCGTGCGCAGGTGGGACGAGCACGTCCTCCGCGCCCCACCAGATCGCGGTCGGCACGGAGATCGTCGACGGGTCGAAACCCCAGGGTCGCGTGAACGCCAGGTCGTCGTCCGCCCAGCCCCAGATCCCGTTGCGCACGCACTCGGTCACCGACTCGCGGATCACGGCGGCCATGTCTGACCGGGCGAGGATCGCCCGGTCGGCCTCCGGCAGGTCGAACTCCGCCAGCAGGTTCGCCGGATCGTCCGCGACCCGTTCGAGCATCTCGCGGGCTGCCTGCTCGAGCTCGGCGGCGACCCGGCTCTCGCCCTCGAGCGCCCAGCCGAACTCCTTCACGTTCGCGGGATCCATCCCGTCGAGCCACGCCTCGCCGAGGACGTCGTACGGCGCGATTCCCACCACGCACACCGCTCGGGTGACCCGCTCGGGGAGCCCGGCCGCGACCGCAAGGCTGTGCGGGCCGCCGCCCGAGCCGCCGACCACCGCAAAGCGATCGAAGCCCAGCGCATCGGCGAGCGCGGCGACGTCGGCGACGCAGTCGTTGACCACGCGGCCTCGGTCCCGGTCGGATGCGCCGTAGCCGGGCCGGTCGTAGGTGACGATCCGGGCGCCGGTTGCTCTCAGCTTCGCGTCGTCGGGGTGCCGGTTGAGTCGGCAGCCCGGAGTGCCGTGCAGGTTGAACACCGCGGTGCCGTCGGGATCACCCCACTCGGCGTAGCCGAGCGTCCGCCCGTCGGGCACCGTGATGGTCGCGAGGTTCTCGGTCACGTCGCGATCGTACGAGGCTGAACCAAGGCTCAGGATCCGGCGCGCCAGGTTTCCAGCAACCGCAGCCAGATCTCGGAAGCGGTCGGGTACGACGGGACCGCGTGCCAGAGCACCTCGATCGGCACCTTGCCGACGATCGCGACGGTCGCCGAGTGCACGACCTCTCCGATCTCGGGCCCGACGAAGGTTGCACCGAGCAGGGTCTCGGCGTCGGCGTCGACGACGAGCTTCGCCCGGCCGGTGTAGCCGTCCTGGAGCAGCGAGGTGCCGGCCAGGTTGCCGAGGTCGTACTCGACGCAGCGCACGTTGGCCCCGGCCGCTCGTGCCTCCGCCTCGGTCAGGCCGACGCAGGCGACCTGAGGGTCGGTGAACGTCACCTGAGGGATCACGCCGTGGTCGCTGCTGGCGCGGTAACGCAGCCCGTCGAGCGGCTTGCCGGCAGCGCGGGCGGCGATCACGTCACCGCACACCCTGGCCTGGTACTTGCCCATGTGGGTGAGCAAAGCGCGGCCGTTCACGTCCCCGACGGCATACAGCCAGTCGCCGTCGACGCCGCGCACGGTCATCGTGTCATCGGTCTCGATGTAACCGCCGGGGCTCAACCCGACCGACGGCAGGCCGACGTCGTCGCTGCGCGGCACCCGGCCCACCGCTGCCAGCACCTCGTCCGCGACATGCTCCTCGCCGTCCGCGACGACCGTGACCTCCGCACCGCGGATCTTCCCGATGGCCACGTTGGTGACCGCGCCGCGGCGCACTTCCTCGATGTTGACGCCGAGGCGCACATCGATGCCCGACTCGCGCATGGCATCCGCGACGAGGTTGCCGGCGAACGGCTCGGTCCGGATCAGCAGCCGGTCTTCGCGGACGAGCAGGGTGACCTCGGCGCCGAGCGCGCGCAGCCAGGTGCTCGCTTCGCAGCCGACGACACCACCGCCGATGACCACGATCCGTCCCGGCACCTCGACCAGGTTGGTCGCGTCACGGGAGATCCACGGCTGTGCTTCCCGCAGCCCCGGAACGGGCGGAACCGCGGCTGTGGTGCCGGTGACGAGGACGACGGCATGTCGCGCCGTCAAGGTTCGCTTCGATCCGTCCGCCGACTCGACCTCCACGACGCGCTCGCCGGCCAGCCGGCCGTGACCGCGCACGACGTCGAGCCCTGCGTTGGTCGCCCACTCGACCTGGCTCGAGTCATCGCGATGGTGGTTGAACTCGTCGCGACGCGCGAACACCTTGTCGGTGTCGAGCCGGTCGCCGATCGGTACGCCGGGAACGGCGTGTGCGGCATGCAGCAGCTCGACCGGCCGCAGCAGGGCCTTGCTCGGCATGCAGGCCCAGAACGAGCATTCGCCGCCGAGGAGCTCGCTTTCCACGAGGACCGCCGACAGCCCGCCCTTGTGCGCATAGTCAGCGGCGTTCTCACCTGGCGGCCCGCCACCGATGACGATCACGTCATAGGTGTCGGCGCTGGACTCAGTCATCGGAGCCGGACGCCGGGCATCATGAGCGGTCCTCCACTCGGGAGGCCGAGCCAGTTCGCGATCGACGCGAACTCACCCCAGCCGCTGGTCATCGACATCGAAGCGGCGCGCGGGTCGTCGCTGGACCGCGGTGCCCGCAGCCGCCGCTGCGGTGGAACCTTGATCGCAGGGCGAAGCGGCGCATCCGCAGCGAGTCCCGCCCGCTCGCGCGCGATCGCCGTTGCCTCGCGCATCCCGCCGAGCACGTCGACCAGCCCGTTGTTCGAGGCGTCGGCGCCGGTCCACACCCGTCCTCTGGCCACCTCGTGAACGGCTTCCCGGCTCATGCCGCGGCTCTCGGCGACCTTGCCGGTGAAGTCGGAGTAGACCTCGTCGAGCCACTCGGCGAGCCGCGCCCGCTCGTCATCGGTGAAGCCGACGCGGTTCGAGAACAGCCGGGCCCGCGCGCCCCGGGAGACCGCGCCGGTGTGCAGTCCGACCTTGTCGAGAAGTCCTTCGATCACGGCCTTGCCACCGAAGACTCCGATCGACCCGGTGAGGGTGCCGGGCTGCGCGACGATGACGTCGGCAGGGATTGAGACGTAGTAACCGCCGGACCCCGCGACCGCACCCATGGAGACCACGACCGGCTTACCCGCCGTCGAGGTGAGGCCCACCTCGCGCCAGATCGTGTCGGAGGCGACGTACGAACCGCCCGGCGAGTCGACCCGGAACACCACTCCGCGGACCTTGTCATCCTTGCGCGCCGCGCGGAAGGCCGAGGTCACGCTGTCGCAGCCCATCATCCTTCCGTCCACTGGTGAGTTCCGGTTGCGGCCGGTGACGATCGCGCCGTGCCCTTCGATCAACGCGAGCACGCCGCGGTCGCGCCCGGGCAACAGGGCGGCGGCGCGTTCGGGCAACGGCTTCCTTGGTGACCAGCGATGCGCGAAGAGCAGGCGGACGTCGCCACCGAGGCGGCGGCGGACGTCGGCGTACACCTCATCGCGGTAGCCGCGCTGGTCGATCAGCTTGCGCTCGACCGCCTGGTTGATCGTGAGTGGAGCGGCGTCGACGATTGCGCGCAGCTCCTCGACGCTCATGCCGCGAGCCTGCGCGATCTGCGCGCAGATGCCGTCCCAGGCCGACTCGGTCAGCCGGTCGATTGCTTCGCGGTGCTCAGGAGTGAAGTCCTTGCGCATGATGCGGTCGGCGGCGTTCTTGTACTCGTAGCGCTTGTCCAGCTGCGGCTCGACGCCGATCTTGTCGAGAGTGCCGCGCAGGAAGTTGACCTCGGCCGACAGACCGATGAGATCGAGTTCGCCCGAGTGCTGCATCCAGATCTCGTCGAAGCCGGTGGCGAGGTAGTAGGGAATCGTGCCGGTGCTGAACTCACCGAAGGTCTCCGCCCAGGCGACCGCCGGCTTCCCGCTTTTGGCGAACGCGCGCACCCCGTCGCGGAGCTCCTGGGCGATCGCGAGCGGGAACACCGACGTGCCGAGCTTCGCCACCAGCCCGACGACTCTGTCGTCGTCACCTGCTTCGTGCAGCGTGCGGAGCACCGCCTTCAGCCGCGGCTTGCCGCGGCTGCGCAGCTTCGCGATCGGGTCGTCCGGCTCGGCGTCGATCGGCGCCGAGGTGAGGTCGATCTCGAGCAGGATCGGGGGGCTCTGACGCGACAGGTTCACCATCCGCCCACCTTACGAGGGCGGCAAGTGCCCGCAACCGGCCGCAAGTTCCGCCGAGCGCGGAACCCGTTTCACGGGCGCTAGCCGCGTAGCCCGGTCACGAAGGTCTCGAACTGCGGTCGGCCCTCGTTGGCCCACCAGTCGGCAACCGGAGGAGGCATGACTGCCTGCATGTGCGCGATCTGCTCAGGCGTCATCTGCTCCTGGATCAAGCCCAGCACCAGCCAGATCTTGTCGCCGTCGAAGTGCTGCATCCCGTGCCGGGGCAGCTCGGCCCACTCCGGCTGGCTGAGGTAGCGCGCCGCGATCGGCAGCACGCTCCGTTCCTCGTCATCGAGGTGCTCGCCGAGGGTTGTGCCGAGAGCGGTGAGCGCCGAGGCAGCCGTGGCGCTCGTCTCGTCGGTGGGGTCGGCTCGCCATTGCGCCACGGCCTGCTCGGCCCGCTCGATCGCGTCCTGGGCGTCCGGGTGTTGACCGGCCACCCGCCTGACCTCGGCCACCTCGTCGACGTCGCCCCTCTCCACGAGCCGCGGCGTCATGAGCTCGTCCTCGCCCTCGTGGTGCACGTGGAGCAGGCGAAGGACGTTGTCGAAGTAGCTTCCGACGTCGTCGACGCGCCCGGCATCCGCAGCGGCTGCGTCGTGCAGCCAGCCGACCGACTCCGTGAACGCGTTCCGGAAGACGCGGTGCAGGTTGACCATGTCAGTGGTGTCGATCTGCGGCTGTTCGGCGGTCGTCATGTGCTGGCTCCGATCTCTTCGTTGCGCCTGGTCAGGGTCGCTACGTCGCGGGACGCTACCGTGAACGGCCGTGCCGGATGAGCAGATCGACATATCCGCGTTGTTCACCTTCCAGGCCGGGCAGGCCGAGGGCCGTTCACCCCAGTACGCCGAGCTGTGCCGGCGGCTCGCCGACGACCCACGGGTCGGTGCCCTCTTCGAGACACCGCCGCGCTGGGACGCGCCGCTTCGCTTGCTCAGCGGGCTGCACTTCCTGGTGCTTCGCGGAGACATCGGCTGGGATGGCGCGGTCGACGCGATCGGCACGCATTACGGCTTTCTGCGCGAGTTCGTCGCGACCCGCAGCGTCCAGACCAACGAGGTGCAGCGTTGCTGGATGTTGTTGCCGTGCTTCCTGGAGGTCGCGCGGCGCACCGCTGCCAGCGTGCTCGATGTCATCGAGCTCGGTTCGAGTGCCGGGCTGAACCTCGGCTGGCCGGACTACCGGTATCGGTACGCCGAGGGCGAGTGGGGCGCTCCCGACGCGAGGCTGGCGCTGGAGGGCGAGGAGCGCGGGATCGTGCCCGCGGCGCTGCTGTCGACGCCGATCACGGTGCGCGACCGGACCGGCATCGAGATCTCGCCGATCGACGTCACCGATCCGGACGGTGCGACCCTGCTCAAGTCATTCGTCTGGCCGGACCAGGCCTGGCGGTTCGAACAGCTCGACCGCGCGATCGCGACCACCCGGGACAACCCTCCACCGATCATCGTCGGCGACCTCGTCACACTCCTGCCGGACCTGCTCGCGCGGCGTCGGCACGACGGCCTCACCGTCGTGTGGGAGACCGCGGCACTCAGCTATCTGCCCGAGGAACGGCGACGCGCCGTCCGCGAGTGTCTCGAGCAAGCGGGCGAGACTCAGCAGGTCGCGTTCGTCACGACCGGTCGCGCCGACAACGGCGACGAGACCTGTTACGGGATGAACGTCAGGATCTGGCCGGACGGCCAGCGCGTTCAGGTCGCGCGCGCCGACTTCCATGGCCGGTGGATCGACTGGCTCGTGCCGTAGGCAGCCGGGACTACCCCGCGCGGCGCTTCTCGGCGTACGTCGTGAGCCGCGCCACCGCTTCGTCGAGCACCGTGTCCCGCTTGCAGAACGCGAAGCGCACGAACGGCGTACCGACGCCTGGGGTGTCGCAGAACACGCCGGTCGGGATCGCGACCACGCCGGCATCATGGGGGAGCCCGCGCGCGAACACCTCGCCGTCATGGAGGCCCAGGGCTCGGACGTCCGCCTGGATGAAGTAGGTCCCCTGCGGGCGACTCACCGTGAGGCCCACCGCCTCGAGCCCGGCGGCCAACCGGTCGCGCCGCGACTGGAGGCTGTCGCGCAGCCCCGCGACCCAGTCCGCCTGCTCCGAGAGTGCGTACGCGACAGCGACCTGCATCGGCGCGCTGTGAGTGAAAGTCATGAACTGCTTGACCGTGTTGACGGCACGAACCAGCTCGGGCGTCGCGCACAGCCAGCCGATCTTCCAGCCGGTCACGTTGAAGGTCTTGCCGGCGCTCGAGATGGTCACCGTTCGCTCGCGCATGCCCGGGATGGTGGCGAGCGGGATGTGGACGTTGTCGTCGTACGTCAGGTGTTCGTAGACCTCGTCGGAGATCGCTACCAGGTCGTGCTCCCGGCACACGTCGGCGACCATCGCGAGCTCGTCGCGAGTGAGCACGGTGCCGGTCGGGTTGTGCGGCGAGTTGAGCAGCAGCAGGCGGGTGCGTGGCGTGACCGCGGCACGCAGCTGGTCGGGATCGAAGGTGAATCGCCCGCCGGTCTCGGCCGGTCGAAGCGGGACCGGCACTCGCACGCCGCCGGCCAGCGCGACGACCGCGGCGTAGCAGTCGTAGTAGGGCTCGAAGACGATGACCTCGTCGCCGGGCTCGCACAGCGCGAGCACGGACGCGGCCATCGCCTCGGTCGCTCCCACGGTGACGAGGATCTCCGTGTCGGGGTCGAAGGCGAGGTCGTAGTACTGCTGCTGATGCGCCGAGATCGCCGATCGCAGCACCGCCATCCCCGGGCCCGGCGGATACTGGTTGAGACCGTCGTGGAGCCCGGCCGCAGCTCGGTCGAGCATCTCGCGCGGACCGTCGGTGTCCGGGAAACCCTGGCCGAGGTTGACCGATCCGGTCATTAGGGCGAGCGCGCTCATCTCGGCGAAGATCGTCGTACCGAAGCTCTGCATCCGTTCGACGAGGCGCATGAACGTTGAGCGTAGTTGGATGGGGACATGGAGATCGCGGTCGCTCAGTACGCCCTCGGTGGGGACAAGCCGGCCAATCTCGAAACGTTGCGCCGTCTCGTCGAGACCGCCGCCGACCGCGGCGCCGGGCTGGTGGTCGGGCCCGAGGGCGCAATGCACGACTTCCTGCCGGTCGAGCTCTCGCTCGCGCAGGTCGCCGAGCCGCTCGACGGTCCGTTCGTCACCGGGCTGTCCGAGGTCGCGGCCAGGCGCGAGGTCACCATCGTGGCGGGGATGTTCGAGTCGGTGGAAGGCGACGCGGGGCATGCCTACAACACAGTGGTCGCGATCGGCCCCGACGGCCGACTGATCGGGCGCTACCGCAAGCAACACCTGTTCGACGCGCTCGGCTGGCGTGAGTCCGACCGGCTCGCCGGCGGCGCTGCGTCGGAGCGGCTGGTCTTCGACTGCGGCGACCTGCGCGTCGGCGTGCTCACCTGTTACGACATCCGGTTTCCCGAGCTGAGTCGTGCGCTCGCCGACGACGGGGTCACGGTGCTGGTGACTCCGGCGGCGTGGGTGGCCGGCCCGCTCAAGGCGCAGCAGTTCCGCACGCTCGCGACCGCCCGTGCGATCGAGAACGTCTGCTACCTCGCGGCTTCGGTGGCCAACCCGCCGACCTACACCGGCGAGAGCTGCATCATCGATCCGTTCGGGGTGGTTCTCGCGTCGCTGGAAGGCGAACCGGGAGTCGCCGTCGCCGAGGTTTCGGTCGAGCGGCTCGCCGAGTGCCGCGAGCGCATGCCGTCGCTGGAACACCGGCGCTGGCGCGTGGTGCCGGCGTAGCGCCGGTCAGCGGTTGCGGCGCCAGATCGAGGCGTTCAGCGCAGCGACGTAGCTGATCGCCGCCAACGACGGGAGCACGAGCGCGGCCGCGAGCGGGTGACGCCGACCGAACTCCGCGATCGTGATCGCGATCGCGACCCACAGGACGCAGATCTCGATCATCGCGAGCGCGGGGCGGCGAAGGCCGAAGAACAGCAGCATCCAGGCGAGGCTGAGCCACAGCTGGACGGCGTACGACGAAAGCGCCGGGATGTCGACCGCGTCCCGGCGGTCCTCGGCCCGCCAGAGCAGCCAGGCGCCGACCGCCTGGCTGGCCGCCACTACCGACCAGGCCGGTGCGAATGCAGCCGCGGGCATCGCCCAGCGGGGCCGATCGAGGTCGCGGTACCAGCCCTCGCCCAGCCCGATGATCAGCGCGCCGCTGCCGGCTGCGGTCGCGACCCCGCCGAGCGAGCCGGTCAACCCGAGCGCGCGCGTGGTCGGGCTCGAGGGCATGGTTGCGAGTCTGCCACCCACCCGGAGACCGCCCAACCGGCAACCGGCAGAATCTCGTTCTACAGACCACACGAACATCAGGAGTGCCAACGTGTCCGAGATCTCCTTCGACGGCCGGGTCGCGATCGTCACCGGCGCCGGTGGCGGCCTCGGCCGCACCTACGCGCTCGAGCTCGCCCGCAGAGGCGCCCGGGTGGTCGTGAACGACCTCGGCGGCTCGGTCCACGGCGAGGGTGGAAGTGACTCCGCCGCGCAGCGGGTCGTCGACGAGATCACGGCCGCCGGGGGCGAGGCGGTGCCCAACCACGACTCGGTGTCGAGTCCGGACGGGGGCGCCGCGATCGTGCAGACCGCGCTCGACGCGTTCGGCACCGTGGACGTCGTCATCAACAACGCGGGCATCCT
>Ga0335074_10000764_pt1 | contig 44255 bp, 42 predicted proteins | sample Lox_Sample_23_FD_206715 | JGI IMG/M metagenome (GOLD analysis project Ga0335074, IMG submission 206715) | Soil microbial communities from Loxahatchee National Wildlife Refuge, Florida, United States - Lox_Sample_2.3 | ecosystem: Environmental > Terrestrial > Soil > Wetlands | place: USA...
AAAAGCCCAGGCAAACAGCGGGCAACCATCTGCTTGTTACTCAGAGGGCGTGTCATTTCGCGGGCTCTTTGAATGTCGCGCCGATGCGATCGAGCACGACACCGATGTCGCGGCGCACGCGATCCGCCAGCGGTTCGATATTCCCGGGCTGATCCTCAAAGCCGGCCGGGCAGAAGCCATCCATGCCGGGAAACAGCAGGACAGGATCGCCGCCAAGGTTGAGGCCGGGCGATGACAGCCGCACGAGCTCTGCGCCCACTTCACGCTTCAACATCGTCGGCGTGATGCAGGTCCCTTCAGGGAAGTTGGCGCCGATGGGCGTTGCAGCAATCGCTTTGCCGGCGTGCTCGACGGCAAGGTGGTACTGCCGCACAGCTTCAGCCTGGGCCACGCAGAACGCGTCCACAGCCTTTCCTACGGCGTCCAGGTGCCGGCGTTGTGCCAATCGCTGGGCCTTCCTGATGCCCGCTCTCTGGCTCTCAAGCTGCGCCTGATCGTTCGCTATGGCGGCTGCATGCGCCTTCGTGAAGATGGCGACCTTCTCATGCAGATCAGCGACGAGCTTCTTTGCATCTTGGTACTTGGCATTCGCCGCGGGATCGCCATTGAGCGCTTCCAACGCCGCTTGAGCGAGGGCGCCATCAGCTTCGATCAATTCCGCTTCGGCGGACTCTCGGCGACGCAGAATTTCCGGCGCACTCAAATGCGGCGGTTTGTTCTGACGCCCCATCAGATTGTCGATCACGTTTGCCATTTCAGTTCTCCTATCGGCCTACGTGAAGTTTGCGCGTTCGCTCGCCAGAGGCCGGCAGCGACGAAGCGTAAGAGGGTGCAGCGACCGGCAGATCGTGTCCGGGACCAAGCGGGGATCGCCGGTCGCTGCTTGCTGGCGCCGTGGTCTCCCAATGCCGGGCTATGAGCGGCACTGGGACGGCGGGCAGCATGGGGAGTGCCAAAATATTGGCAGTAAATGGTGTTGCGATTTGAGTGCCAGCGATTTGGGCGCCCGCTGCGCATCGTTCGCCGCGATTTCCCTGGTTCTGACGCACCCCCGCACGGATGCTCACCGCCGCTCGCAACTGCGGTCGTTCGGAGGCCAAGAAGATGGATTTTGGAGAGGTTCGGATGTGCCCCTGCACGGTGCACGGTTCCCCCTACAGGGGGAAACCCGTGCGTGCATAGTGGGATCGGTGCACGGTCGGTGCACGGTTGCACGGTGCCCCTAAGCAAGTGCCTGATATTATTGGATTTGTAGTGCACGGTCGTGCACGGTCCCTGCACGGTCGAGCCGCCAAATCGTGCACGGTCACCCCTCAAACCGTGCACGGTGACCGTGCATCGCGCGGAAGGGCTCATTGCTCGCCCCCTTCCGGGTAAAACCACTTGTACGGCTTGACCATTTCGCCGCCCGCGTGGAGCAGATAGGCCCTGTAGCGTTCCTGCTTGGCCGCCTCTGCCAGACGGGCAGACACCGACCGCACCTTGTCCGCCAGCGCGCCGGGATCACGGGGGAAGTCGCCCCATTCGCGCAGAAGGTTTTCGGCCAAGATCGACGAGACGACGGCATGCCCTTCGCCCACGGCGCCGCTGTCGCGCAGCACGCTTGGAATGATCCGGTACTTGCCGTTCTCGAATGCGCCCTTGCGCTTCTCGCGTTCCTTGGCGATCTCTGCGGCGTCCATCGGGACCATGATCGGCCAAGTGCTGCCGGGCGCGTGTTTCGCTTTGAACAGCACTGAGAAGCCGTCCTTGCCGCCGCTGCGTCGGTCGGTGACCGTGAGTTCTGCTGTGCCGGCTTCCTTGTCGCTCTTGATCTGAAAAACCTGCGTGGCGTGGCCGTATTGCGCGAGTGACCCGCTGGCGCCGCGTCCCGCGTCCTTGCCGACGTGATGCACGACGGTGATGTTGCACTTCTGCCCGCTGTCGTAGGTGATGTGGTCGCGGAGGAAGAAAATGCTGTCCCAAAGACGATTGATGTCTTTGGCCGAATTTTCATCCAGGGCACCGCTTGCGCGACGCTGCGTGTCGATGACCAAATCTGTCCATCCGCCCAAGCCAAACTGTTCGGCTTCGCGATTTGCAAACTCGACGAGCGCGACAACGCTTTCCTGATTGTCGAGCGCGAAGAACGGAAGGTCCGCTTGCCGAAAGCGGCCGGCGAGATAGCTCCACACGTCTTGATCGCCGCGCAACTTGTCGAGTTCAGGCTCATAGAATTTAATCAGCGCCGGGATGCGCTCGTTGCCGTTCTCGAATGCGCCTTCAACGGCTGCGATCAAAGTGCGAGCGGAGCCGCTGAGCATAAGCCGTTTCTGTTCGGCCAAGATGATATTGGTCTTGCCGGCTTTCGGCGCCGCAATGACGAGCGTGGAAACACCTTCCTTGTGCGTGAGCCACAGCTTGTTCGGATCACGGAAGACGGGTGCGGGCGCTTCTGCATCGCCTCTCAAATCACGAAGGCGATAGCGATACAGATTTGATGTTGCGCCATCACCCGACGGCTGCGGTGCGCGCGGGGTGTCTGCGTCGCTCGTGTTGCCGGCAAAGCTGGCGTAGGTTTGTTCAGGGGCATCGACGGCCCAAGCTCCCACGTCGTTTTGCATGTACTCGCTGGCATTGCGGATTTTGGTCCCGAGTTCGTCTTTGTCCCAAGGGGGCTCGCAAGCAGGGTTCCAAATTCGCCAGATGATGTCTGTTGCGCGATCAACGCTGAGGCCAAGGCTGAGGACTTCGCAGGCGAGTTGATATGTTCGGTCATCGCCGCCAGCGCCTTCGACAGCAACGTCGCCGCGCTCAACGTATCCACGCAACAGCGTCGTGGCACGATCGACATTGACGCTTAGGTCGAGTTCGACATCGGATGCAGACTTCGCGCCCTCGCGATTGCGGGCGAGAACTTCCGCGATCCAAGCCGGCGCGCGTTCGATGGCGCAGTCGTTGACCAGCGAGTAGACGCCATCAATCCCCTTGTCAGGATCGACAACACGCGACGGGGGCAGGAGCACGTAACCGCCGTAGCCGCGGGTATCGAGCTTGGCCCCAAGTCCTGTGATGCGACCGTTCTTGTCGCGTCCCACGGATGTTGGGCACTTGCCGCGATACCAGCGGTGAAGATGCGACGGGCCGCGTGGCGTCTGGAACGTGAGCGTGAGAGGTAAGAGACCATGTTCCAATTCGAGTGATGCTATGGTCTCAGCACCAACCGTTCCGTCTTGGTCCAGCACAAACATGCCGGACTGCGCCGGGCTCACTCCGATGTTGGCATCAGGAGTTTGTGTCCACCACGCGCGGATCGTGTTCGCGTTGGTCGTGGCGTCTAAATGCCCATTGCTCCCGGTCAATGGCTCTTTCGCCAGGGGCCGGATCGGGAACACAGCAAAACCATGCGCGGCATACCATATCGCAGCGTCGAGCAGCGACGTTTGCTCATTGGGCCAATCGACGATGACGACGTGCTTGTTCATTCTGCGCCGTCACCTTTGCGCGCTGCCTCTATTCCGCGCTTCATTGCGGCTCGAACTGAGCGGCCGACGATTTCGTCGCGCAGGGCTTCATCCGTTGCGATAAGACGAGCGGTCACCTGACCCACTGTCAGGGGCGAAGGAAACAGACCTTTCGGGTACAGCCGATCGTAGGTAGCGCGCCAAGCGCCGGACGCCTTCGCGATGTCGCCCATGATCGTGCAGACAGTGCCCAACTCGCTCATGGCGTTGCTCCATTGCAAAAGATGATTTGATGTCGCGGTCTGAGAAGGTCGAACGCGTGCTTATTGCCGACGATCTCGACGGCGCCCGCGAACTCCAATGTCCCCAATTGATCGACAGTGAGGGCGTCCAAATGAACGCGACGCAGTTCCCGGCGGCGAGCTTTGGCCACGGCTTGCGCGATGTTCGCGCGTGAGGGAAGCGCGAGCACGATCACGGGATACGCCTCGTGCTGTTGCGTCGGCTTAGAAGGCGCTCGATCTCCAGGCTGATGCCGCGGACGACGATAGGCATTGTGACTTCAATCTGGGACGCGACTTCCGCCGCCAAGCCTGGGATTGTGTGCAAGCGGGCAAGCTCGTCATCGGTCGGCATGCGCGTGCGTCGCGGCCAACAGAGAAGGTTCACGCGTTGGGATTTGCTCACGACACCACCCCGCGAAGCAGTGCAAGAAACCTGTCGAACGCCTTGCGCGGAATGCGACCATCGCTATCGACTGGCAGTCGGCCATCGGCGAGCATGTCGTAAATCGTGCGACGCGATACGCCGATGCGGCGGGCGGCTTCCGACTTGGAGACGTGGGGCAGCGCAGTTCTCATGTGAAGAAGAATATTGCGCGGCGCATGCGAAAGTCTGTGACAGCGCCGCCGAAAGTTTGGGCGTGGGTGTCACAGATTTTCGGTTGCGTGCGCGCTACGTTGGGGGGCGTTGAGCGTAGCCGGACTTGGTGTGATGCGTAATCTTCTGACGAAAAAGACCGTGGGCGATCGTGTCGGCCTTCATCCCGAAAGCGTGATGCGTCTCGCGCGCGCGGGCCAATTCCCGCGCCCAATCAAACTTGGCGATGGCGACAAGAGCAGCGTGCGATTTGTTGAGACGGAGGTTGACGCGTGGATCGCAGAGAAGATGGCGACGCGCGAGACGGCCTGACTATCAGCCGTCGTTCTGCTCGACCAAGTGTTTAAACACTTCCGACAATGGTTCGCCCGGCCGGTTGAACTCGCTCACGAGTTCCTTGGGAAGCCTATAAAGGCGCTGCCTTACGGTTTCCGGTTCGATGTGAAGGCGTTCGGCTATGAGGCGCGCAGCTTCAGCCATCTTCAACGGCCTGCCGGCTTCTCTGGCGAGCAAGAAAAGATAGCCCAACGTCTCGCGCTGTTCCGGTGTTTGATCTTCTTTCGTCGGCACAGCCGCATTGAGGGTTGCGAGCAGCGCCTTTAGCTGACGCTCGATCGTGTCATACGCCTCGTCAAAATCGAACGGATGGGGGCTCTCGCCGGCAGAGTGGAACGCGATGTCCCCAAGGGCGCGCTCGTCGCCCAACATGCGCTTGATGGCGTCAATGAGGATGTCGCGCTTGTCGGTCATTCCGCGGCCTGTTTAAACGGCACAACTTTGCCGGCGGGCTCGCCATCAACAATCTGATGCAGCAGCCGCGCGAGCGCCCGAAGCGCCTTGCCCTTGCGGGCGAGCGCCTTACTGCGATCGTAGGTGCCGCCAAGACCGGGCAGGGTGTGATTGAGCACCCGTTCTGCGTCTTCGAACGGCACTTCGGCGTCGGACATCAACGACCGCGCCGTGCGGCGAAGATCGTGCAGGGTCCAGTTCGGAACGGGGGCGCCCATCTCTTTGGCCACGAGCTTGTCGAACTCGGCTTTTGAGTGACCCCAATTCTTGAACTCGCACTCGCCGCCGATCGAGAACACGATGTCCTGCTCGTCGGTGCGATCCTGGGCGGCGATGATGGCGAGCGCTTCGGCGGGCAGGGGCAATTCCAGGGTGGTGCTGTTTTTGACCCGATCGCCGGGCAGGACCCACAGGCCGTTTCCGTCAATCTGGGAATGCCGCATGGCGCCCACTTCGCCCTTGCGGGCGGCAGTCAGCAACAGCGTCCGCACGATGCCGCCAAAGGTGCCCGCGCGTTTGGCGACCGCCCACACGGCGCGTATCTCGTCGTGGTCCAAGATGCGATCCCGCACGACTTCCTGGGCCGGCGCCATGCCTTTGACGATCGGGGATCGGAAGTTTGAGCCGCGCTCGCGCTGATACCAGTTCATGAGCGCGCTCAGCACCTGCAGCGCCCGGTTCGCGGCGATCGGCGCGACTTCGACCACTTCGGCCAGGAAGTCGGCAATCTCGTCCTTCGTAATGCTGTGGATAGCTCGCCCCTTCCACTTGGGAACGAGGCGCTTGTTGATGGTCCGCGCGTAGGTGTCTGCCGTGCGGGGCTTCCATCCCTTCGCCCCGACTTTGAAGACGCCCCCCGTGGCCAGGAAGGTTGCCGCGACCGTCTCGAATGCGTGCTGTTCCTGACCAAGGCGCTCAGCCTCAGCGGAGGCGGCCTGGACTCGTTTCGCTTCGCGGGGGTCTATGCCTGCCTTGGCCGCCGAATAGGTCTTGAGCGCCCATTCTCGCGCCGCCGTCAGGTTGCTGACGTGGGCGGGCTCAGGGAAAGTGAGGCGTACGGGATCACCCTTGCCGCCGATGCGCACGCGGACGGCGAAGCTCCGATCGCCGGAAGGCGTCACCCGAAGCCAGAGCGGGGACAAGTCGTCGCGTCGCTCGATCCGGTCTTCCTTCGGCGCTTTCATCTCGATCACGGCAGGGGTAAAACGCACCCGCTTCGCCCTGGTCGTTTTGCCTTCAAGGTCCATGACAACCCTCTGCGTTTTTGCGCCGCCGCCGAAGTTCCGAGCACACCCGGAGCACAAAACGGTACGCTCAGCTTTGTTGGGGACCGTGAGTCCTTGTTGAAGGAAAGACAAGCAGGGCAAGCAGTTTAGGTTAAGTTCTTGCTTGACGATGCGATGCATCGTGAAGCATTGAAAAGCGTTCAGAACGCATTTGGGAGCAGAGGGTCGCGTGTTCGAATCACGCCGCCCCGACCACCCCTCGAACGAGGGACAGAGAGGAACGATGCTCGCGCGCATTTTCGAACCGGCGAAGTCGGCCATGCAGTCGGGCAAAGCCCTGACCAAGAGATGGCTCCTGGAATACGAGCCCGAAAAGCCGCTCGAGATCGATCCGCTCATGGGCTGGACGAGTTCGTCGGACATGCGCCGGCAGGTGCAGCTGCAGTTCGACACCTGCGACGAGGCCATCGCCTACTGCAAGGCGCACAACATTCCCTATCAGGTGTTCGAGCCGCACCGCCCGATCGCACGGCCGAAATCCTATGCGGAGAATTTCCGCTTCGACCGTAAAGAACCCTGGTCGCATTGACAAAAACGCGCGCCGGCGCCCGCGTTTTTCCCGCGATCCCTATTCTGTTATCAGTTCTCCGAGGCGGCCCCGTAGCTCAACCGGATAGAGCGTCAGCCTTCTAAGCTGAATGTTGCGTGTTCGAGTCACGCCGGGGTCACCATTGAATTGAATGGCAAAGCGCTCGCGTGATTGCTTCTTCACGCGAGCGGCCTCGATTCACTGGCAGTGCGTGGCCTGGAGTTCGGCGCCGCCGGTCTCGTCCGGATTAGGCCCACCCGCCGGATGCGGTGCGCCGACGCCCGAGCAATGACCCTTCGGGGCGAAGGATTTGGCATCGTAACCCATCGTCGCGTTGTCGGAGATGTTTGTGTAGTGGTCGAGCGGCTTACCCGAATAGGGACCGTCGACCTCGATCATCGTACCGTTCTGCGATTTCAGGACCAGCATTTGGCCCTTCTTGAGCGTCACCGACTTGTGAACGTCGATTCCGCTTTTGAGAGCGATGTTGACGCCAACGGCTTCGACGACGGTGAAGGTCTGCTTGTTGAGCGGCATGGTCGGTGCCGGTTTGCTGGCCATCTGCATCGGCTTGGCCGACGTGGAAGCCGGCGCCGGAGCCTTCGCGGCCGTCGCCGTGGCCGTTGCTGCGGCCCCGGTCGATGCCCCGGCATTCGCCGCGGTGGTCGAGGTGGCCGCTGCCGTCGTCGTATCCGACATGGTCGCCGGCTCGGCGGCGCTCGAGAGCGCGACCATCGACAGCGCAAAGGCGCCCAGCGAGAGCGCCACGGCATGCCGTGCCCAAGGTGACATAGTTAAAGGATAATTCCGCATCTCGGTCAGCTAAGCCCCCGTTCGTGCTCCGCGGGTGCGAAGCTGGTTTCAAATTCAATTTAAATAAATCGTCCCCGGATTTACAATGCAGTAGATCACACCGCGGACAAGGGCAACCGCGCTAAGCGAACTTTTCGAATCTTGTCGTATACAGCAAGCCTCTGGGGGCCGCTGGCCAGAGTTGGGGACCATGTCGAAAGACGCTTTGCCGACACAGCCGACGGGTGAAGCGTCTCGTTGGTACCACGAGCTTCTGCGCCACGATCTCGGGTACTGGCTGACGGCGGCCGTGATTCTGCTCGTCAGCACGTGGCTCGGTCCTTCGATCGAAGGAATCTTCAACTTCAGCGACGTGCGCAACTGGCTGTTCCAGCATCTTGCGCAAAGCGTAACGCATCCCGCCGCCGCCCGCAGCGTGAAGCTCGTCTTCATCGGCGACGACGAATTCTGGCTGGGCAGCCTGCATCACCGCACACCCACCGATCGCATCTACCTCGGACGCCTGATCAAGGCGCTCGATGAGTCCGGCGCCAGCATCGTCGCGCTCGACTTCGACCTGCGTGTGCCCGATCCCGACGCCGACGTGACGCCGGGCGATTACACCGACATCGACCCCTACAAACCGTATCGCGACGAGACCGATCAGCTCGTGCGTGTCATCGATGATGTGGCGAAACGGCGGAAGATCGTTCTCGTCAAGACATTCGGCTACGGCGATGACGGCGGCTATCGCTTCGAAGGCGACGCGTTCCAGGCTTACGGCATCTGCAATAAGCTCAACCGCGACGGCAGCTGGCAGAATCCGGGGACGAAGGAATTTCCGCTCACGCCGCAGGCGCAAAAAAACATCTTTTGCGGCTACATCGCGCTGATGACGGACAAACGGCTCGTACCGCCGCCGATCAAGATTTCAGGCCAGTCCGGCAAGCTCGATTCCTTCCCCTTCGCCATCGCGCGCGCACGCGATCCGCGCCACCCGCCGAGCCTGCTCAATCGCGACTACTACAGCACTTACATCACGGACAAAGTCGCCGACAATCCGAACGTCACGCTGTCCGCAGCCGACGTGATCCACGATCCGAAAGGCGCGAGCACGATCTTGCGCGGCAATCCCGTGATCATCGGCGCCGGCTGGCATCTCCATTCCTACGGACGCGGGCTTCTCGTCGACATCCACGAGACGCCCATCGGCGCCATCAACGGCTCGCTCATCCACGAAAACATGGCCGAAGCGCTGATGACGCACCGCATCTATCCGGCGCTGCCTGCGGGTTACCTCGACGCGCTCGAAATCGGTGCCGGCGTTATCGCGGCGCTCGTCTTCGCCGGCATCGTGGCCTTGTGGGCGCGCATTCTTGCCGTGTTTATGGCGATCATTGTGCTCTTCGGCGTCCAGTGGCTGACGCTGCAATTGTTCGGCACCTTCCTCGACGCCTTCGTGCCCGTCTTCGCGCTGGGGCTACACGCCATTGCCGGCGTCGTGTCGGAAGCGGGCGGCGGCGAGGGCCACGGCACCAGAAAGGATATCAAGGCTGCACGCGCGGCATGGCTGCGGTTCCTGCGCCTGCCCATCGCGCCGAAAAAGGAGGCGGAGGAAGCGGCCGTCGACGGCGTCGGCGCCGAAGATTAGGCTTGTTTCGAACTCGCTCAAGCGTCCGCCATGCCCAAGATCGACATCACCGCCGTTCCAGAACGCAAAGGCACAGGCTATCCGCCGCCGTTCGACGCGCCCTGCGCCGAGCGCGTGCGGCAGCGGTTGGGCAATGCCGGCGGGCTCAAGGATTTCGGCATCAACCTCATGCGCCTGCCGCCCGGCAATTGGTCGAGCCAGCGTCATTGGCACAGCCACGAGGACGAATTCGTCTATGTGCTTGAAGGCGAGCTGACGCTGATCGAAGACGGCGGCGAGACGGTGCTGCGCGCTGGCGACTGCGCGGCCTTCCCGAAAGGCACCGGCAACGGCCATCATATGGTCAACAATTCGGCCGCCATGGCGGTCTATCTCGAAGTCGGCTCGCGCCAGCCTGCAGACCTGACCACCTGCTCCGATATCGACATGATGAGCGCCAACGCCGACGGCCGCTTCATGCACAAGGACGGCAAACCCTATCCTGAGCGCTAGAGAAAACCCGTCTGCGAATCGGGAACTGCAGGAGTTGCAATGAAGCCGCTGGCTTTCACTCTGCGTGGTGTTTTTGGGGCCGCCATGAAGTCGTCGGTCATGCTCGCATGCTCGCTCTGCTTGTTGTTTGGATCCGTTGCAGCGGCTGACTCTGCGCCAGCTTTCCGGTCGGTCTCCTACGACGTCAACCTCACGCCTGACTTCGCAACAGGCATCTTGTCGGGTGTCGAATACCTGCGGTTCCGGAGCCTGTCCGATGGCCTGGACGCCTTGTCGTTCACTGCGAACCCGCTCGCGGTGAACGCGACGCTGGACGGCATGGCCGGCGTCACCGTCTCCACCGAGGGCAACCGACGCATCTTCCACCTCCCCCGGCATCTGGCCAAAGGCGAGGTGGCGACACTGGCGGTGAGCTTTGCCGGCCGGCCCCAGCGCGATGTCGTATTCACAGCGGATGAAATCCACACGGGTTACTTCACTTGCGAGTTGATGATCTGCGACATCGATCGGCCGGACGATCGTGCGACGCTCAAGTTTTCACTGACGTTGCCGACCGGCTTCGATGCCGTGGCGCCCGGCGAACCCGTTTCGCACAGCCCGGCCGGCCCCGGCCTCGAGACGTGGCGCTGGCAAGAGGACAGGCCCTATCCGAGCTATCTTTACGGCTTTGCAGCGGGCCGGTACGCACGGGTGAATCTCGCGAGCGGCCCGTCGCTCTCGGTATTGTACGCCGGCGAAACGCCTGAGCGCGTGCAGACTATGTTCGCGGAGACGGCGCAAATGGTCGCCTTCTACGAAGCGAAGGCCGGCATGAGGCTTCCCGAGGGGCGTTACACGCAGGTGCTGGTGAACCAGCATGGCGACCAAGAAGATGCTTCTCTGTCCATGCTCGAGAAAAGGTCCGTCGAATCCATTCTCACCGACCCGCAGGCGGACGGAATAATGGCGCACGAGCTGGCTCACCAATGGTGGGGAAACCTGGTGACGTGCTCCGATTGGAAGGAGCTCTGGCTCAACGAGGGCATGGCCGGCTTCATGACGGCCGCCTACAAGGAGCAGCGCTGGGGTCGTGCAGCGTATGATCGGGAGATCGCCGTCGCCCGTGCGGCTTGGGACGCCGCCAAGACGGCCGGTGCCGACGAACCGCTGAGCTGGACGGGGATCTACCCGTCGCTGCGGGCGAAGCGCCGCATCGCTTATGGCAAGTCGATGGTCTTCCTGGATGCGCTGCGGACCGAACTGGGCGACGACGTGTTCTGGCGCGGGATACGCAGTTACACGCTGGCCAACGCGGGACGGAGCGTGACGGCCGCCGACCTCCAGAAGGCGTTCGAATCGGCAAGCGGCCGCGATCTTTCGGCGACCTTCAAAACCTGGGTCTACGGGGACTGATCCCGTCATCTTCCGGAATCCAGTGTGCGAAGATCTGCTTGCCGGCTCAGCCCTGCTTCGCGAGCCGGCTCGCGCGCACACCGTAGAGAAAATAGACGGTGATGCCGATGATGTTCGAGTAGAGGAAGAACCTGTGCGTGATGTCGCGCAGGCCCACAATGAAGAGATAGGTGCAGCCCGCGATGCAGACGGGCGCCACGATCCAAGCGAGCGGCACGCGAAACGTTCTCGCACGATCGGGCTCCCTGACGCGCATGACCAGGACGCAGAGCGACACGGCCACGAAGGCGCAAAGCGTGCCGGCATTGGCGAGTTCGGCGATGTGCGAAATGTCGAACGTGCCTGCGAAAGCGGCCGCGACGAGACCGGTGATCGTCGTCATCACCGCCGGCGTGCCGCGCGTCTTGTGAATGGCTGCCAGCCCGCGCGGGATCAGACCGTCGCGCGCCATGACAAAGAAGATTCGGCTTTGTCCGTAGAGCAGGACGAGAATCACGGAGGGCAGGGCGACAACCGCCGCCAGCGCGATGATCTCTCCGGCAATCGGGTAGCGAAGCGCGTTCAGCACATAGACGAGCGGCGCGGCCGTCTTGGCGATGACGGTGTACTGCACGGCACCGAGCGCTGCCGCCGCGACGATGATATAAATGGCGGTGCACGCGGCCATAGAGCCGATAATGCCGATCTTGAGATCGCGGCCCGGGTTCTTCGTTTCTTCGGCCGCCGTCGAGACGGCGTCGAAGCCCCAAAACGCGAAGAAGATGATGGCCGCCGCCGCCAGCACGCCGCGCTTGGTGCCGTCGGGATCGGCCTTTGCGAGAAGCCCGAAAGGAAGGAACGGATGGAAATTCGAGAGATCGAATCGCTGTGACGCAAGCACCACGAACAGCACCAGCGCCGAGATCTTGATCGCAACAAGCACGAGATTGACGGTCGCGCTCTCGCGCGTCCCGATGACGAGAAGCACGGTCACGGCCAGCGTCACGAGGACGGCCGGCAGATTGATCAGGCCGTGCATGCCCGTATCGGGATCGATGGTGGCAAATCCGTAGAGCAGTTGACCGGGAACATGCCCGTGAAGGAATTCGGCGACGTGCGCCGACCAGCCCACCGCGACGGCCGCGGAGCCGACCGTGTACTCCAGCACCAGACTCCACCCGATGATCCAGGCCAGAAACTCGCCCAGCACGGCATAGGTGTAGGTATAGGCGCTGCCGGCGGCCGGTATCATGGTCGACATTTCGGCGTAGCACAGTGCCGCGCAGCTGCAGATGACACCGCACAGCAGGAACGAGAGGATCACGGCTGGACCGGCAAGCCCCGCGCCGACGCCCGTCAGCGTGTAGATTCCCGTTCCTACAATCGCGCCCACCCCCATGGCGACCAGATGGGGCCAGCTCAGAGTCTGCTTCAGCTTATGGGCGGCGTCCTGATGGGTGATTGAATCGAGCGGCTTGCGCCGGGTGAGAAAGCTCATACAGCCCCCTGTTGGATGAATTCGACGTTAGAGGAGCGCCGGCTGGCGGGAAACCCCATTCTTCCGCTTGCGCGGTTCTCGAACATCAGGACGATGGGCGCCGCTCGAGAAGGGTATTCCATATGCGTCGTTGGCTTGTCGGCTGCGCAGCCCTGTTCATTCTGATGGGGACGCCTGTCCTGGCCGCGGACAATGATGCCGACGCCCGCTTCAAGGCCATCTACACGAAAGAATGGGCTTGGCGCGAGCAGCAATTCCCGGACGCCGACGAAGGCAGCCGCAAACAGATGCCCGACCATCTGCCGAAAGTCGACCCGGCGACGCAGGCGATGCGCCTGGCCTATTGGCAAGACGTGATGACGCAGCTCGGCGCGATCAATCCCGCTTCGCTCTCGCGCGGCGTGCAGGTGGACTACGCCGTCTACAAGCCGCAGATACAGGTCCTGATCGACCAGCAGCTGTTCCACGATTACGAGATGCCGGCCAATTCCGACTCGTCGTTTTGATCGGATGTCGCTTCCGTCGTCAACGCAAGCTGAAAACGGCGGACGACTATCGGCACTACATCGGGTTCCTGAACGATATTCCGCGCTTTTTCCGCGATGAGACCGCGAACATGCGCGCCGGTCTCGCGCGCGGTTTCACGCCGCCCAAAGTGACCATGGTGGGTCAGGAGACGCCGGTGTCGGTGACGTGCTCGATCAGCGCATCGCTTCATCGCCGAAGGCGGCAAGAGGCCCTATCCGGATATGGAGTGATTGCAGGGCCGAGCCCGCTGTCGTAAGCGCCGCGCAGCTTTGCTAGCCTGTCGGCGGTTACGCTGACAGGAGCGGCCATGAACGCGAATACGACGGACGTTCTCATCTGCGGTGCCGGCGCGGCCGGCCTTACGCTCGCGATCGAGCTGGCGCGCCGCGACATCCGGTTTCGGCTGATCGACAAGGCGGCGACCCCGTTTCCCGGATCGCGCGGCAAAGGCATTCAGCCGCGCACGCAGGAGGTGTTCGACGATCTGGGCATAGTGGATCGCGCATTCGGCGCGGGCGGGCTCTATCCGCGGCTGCGCACCTATAAAGACGGTGGGTTCACGGACTCGGAGTTCACCGAGAACAAGCCGCCGACGCCCGCTGAGCCCTACATGCGCCCGCTTATGCTGCCGCAGTTCCTCACCGAGGCGATCATGCGCGAGCGCCTGGCCGAGTTCGGATATCGCCCGCACTTCGGCTGCGAACTGATCCGCTTCGAACAGGATGCCGACGGCGTTACGGCGACCGTCCGCAGCAACAGCGGCGAAGAAACCATCCGCGCGCGATATCTCGTCGGCAGCGACGGCGGACGCAGTTTTGTCAGGCAAGCTCTCGGTATCGATTTCCCCGGCAATTCGCTCGGCATCCGCGCTGTCGTGGCCGACGTCCTGATCGATGGTTTGAGCGACGACGTCTGGCACCGCTGGGGCAATACGCCCGCGGACTCGATCGCGCTGTCTCCGCTCAGGGGGACCGATCTGTTTCAGTTGCAGGGAGCAATTCCTTTCGAAGGCGAGGTCGATCTTTCGGCACGGGGGCTGCACGACATGATCGCCGCCCGCACGCACCGCACAGACATCCCCGTGCACGCGGTAGCATGGGCGTCCGCTTATGCGATGAGCGCACGTCTCGCCGATCGCTTCCGGGTAGGGCGCGTGTTTCTCGCGGGCGACGCGGCGCATGTTCATCCGCCGACCGGCGGCCAGGGCCTCAACACCAGCATCCAGGACGCCTACAATCTCGGCTGGAAACTCGCCGCCGTGCTGCGCGGCGCGCCGGACCTATTGCTCGACAGCTACGAAGCCGAACGCCGGCCGATCGCCGCGGACGTGCTGGGATTGTCCAAGAAGCTGCTGGACGAAGGCCGCCGGGGCCAGATGCGGCGCGAGCGCGAAACCCATCAGCTCGATCTCGGCTATCCCGATTCTCCGTTGTCGTTCGCGCAGAGTCTGGAGACCGACAAAATCGCCGCCGGCGATCGCGCGCCGGATGCACCATGCTGCGGCGCGGGCGGACAGTCGACGCGTCTGTTCGGTCTCTTCCGCGGGCCGCACTGGACTTTGCTCGGCTATGGTGTCCCGCGCAGCGCGGCAATCGCATCGCGACCGGGTCTGCACATCCACACGACCGGCGGGCGCGGCGATATCACGGACGACGGCGGACACATCCGCGACGCATACGGGCTTACCACCGGCTGGGTTCTCGTTCGTCCCGATGGGTATGTGAGTGCGATCGTGTCCGATCCCGCGTGCCTCGAACGACATCTCGAGAGCGTCGGCGTGCCCAGGCCCGGCTGATTACGACGGAGTCTTTCCAAGCGCGCCGAACAACCGGAACGCCCAGACCGAGAGGCCGAGCGCGATCATCGCGGTCAACAATACGAGGCCTGCGCCGGCGTTGAACCCGCTCCATTCGGCGATGACGCGCCAGATGTGAAACAGGAAGAGCAGGCCGAAGAGCGTGCCCGTGATCGCAAGATAAGCGCGCATGCCGTGCCCCCCAATATCGAAGCGACAGTATTAGCCTCGAACGGATGCTTTGCGAAACGCCCTGCGAAGCGTCCCCCGCCGCTACAAAAAGGGGACGGATCGCCCCCTGCGAACAGGGGCAAGAACAGGGCCTTCGAAATGTGCGCGCGCGGGCCGCGTGCGTCCCGGCCAGCAATGACGGGCCTTTCCGGCATTTCCTCGCCGCGTGCCGTGTCGAAAAACAGGGCGGAACAGGGCCATTATTCGTCCGTGTACGTGCTTTCAGCGGCGGAACCCGCAGCCGCGACGCCGCATGCGGCCGCAAAGCGCTCGCGTCCCGTTTCCGTCTTCACGATGTCCAAAGAGCCCGCGCTTCCGGGGTCGCGCATTGTCCGGATTCTTGCCCGGTTCGGTCGCCGAGCGAAAGGGAAAGGTTCGGCAACAGCCCCCAAGATGTGGTTGGTGCGTGCGGGACTCGTCGCAAGTCGGCGGGCAGAGGCTTCGATTCTCTCAGCGCCCCTTGAATTCCGGCGTGCGCTTCTCGAAGAACGCCTTGACGCCTTCGCGCACGTCTTCGCTCGGATTGGCGATCATCACGGCGAAGGCCGCATCGTTCAGCGAGTGATCGAGCGAGGCGTCGAGCCCGTGGCGCATCATGCTCTTGGCGAGGCGCACGGCCAGCGGCGCTTTGGCCGCGATGGCGCGCGCGAACTCGAAGGTGCGTGATTTGAGCTCCGCCGCCGGCACGACTTCCGTCACAAGTCCGAGCTTGAGTGCTTCCGCCGCCGGATATACTTCGTGCAGCAGCGTCATCTTGAGGGCGCGGTCGAGACCCATCAGGCGCGGGAAGAACCAGGCGCCGCCTTCATCGGGCAGAAGGCCGAAGCGACCGGATGTGTCGCCCAGTTTCGCTGTATCCGCCGCAATGCGGAAATCGCAGGCCAGCGCCAGCGTGAGCCCCCCCGCGACGGCCGGACCGTTGATCATGGCGACGACGGGCTTGTCGATCCGGTGCAGCGCCGCGATCACCCGGTGCATGCCGATGCGCATCTCCTGCGCGTAACCCATCTGTCTTTTCCGATAGTCCGGATGCTCGGGATCGCCGCCGGCGACGTCGCCACCGGAACAAAAGCCGCGGCCCGCGCCCGTGACGACGAGGCAGCGCAGCGCATCGTCCTCGACATAGCGCGCGATCGCGTCCACGAGGTTGTCGCACATGACGCCCGTGTAGGCGTTCATCCGGTCGGGGCGATTGAGCGTGATCTGCGCGATATGGGTTTGCGGAGTCTCGAACAGGATGTCGCGATATTCGGCCATGGGCTTTCCTCCGTCGTTGCGGTTGTCAATATTGACCCGGAGTACGCCCCCTGTACAAAGCCGCCCGCGGAATTGATACGAGGTCGGCCGTGAAGATCGTTGCCGGCAGATGGTCGAACTGGTCGGGCGGGGTCACCTGCAAGCCGCGCCAGATCGTGGCGCCCAGGGATGAGGTCGACCTGGCGGCCGCCGTGCGGCAGGCCCAGGGCCCCGTGCGCGTGCCCGGCACCGGCCACTCCTTCACGGCGCTGAACGCCACCGACGGCACCCTGATCGATCTCAGCGCCTTCACGGGCGTGCGCGGGGCCGATCCGGGCCGCGAGGTCGCCACCATCGCGGCAGCCACGCCCATCTGGGATGCGGGGCCGGCGCTCTATTCGCTGGGTTTCGGCTTCAAGAACCAGGGCGACATCGACCGCCAGACGCTGGCGGGTGTCGTCTCGACGGGCACCCATGGAACTGGGCCGACGCTGGGGTCCTTCTCGGCCGATGTAGCGGGCTTCCGGCTCATGCTGGCGACCGGCGAGGTGATCGACTGCACGCCGACCGAGAACGCGGAGATCTACGAAGCCGGACGGCTGTCGCTTGGCATGCTGGGCGTGCTCACCGAAATCTCCATGCAGGTGCGCCCGGCCTACAAGCTCGTCGAAAAGAATTTCCTCATGTCGTCCGGGGAAGCCTTGAAGGACATGGACGCGCTCGTGAACGCGAACCGCCATTTCGAGTTCTTCTGGTTTCCCTATGCCGACAATGTCGTCTGCAAGTCGCTGAACGAGACCACCGACGAAGCGCCGGCGCCGCGCAGCTCGGAAGAGATGTACCGGCGCGGCGAGAAGGCGAGCCGCGACAGCCGCATCTTCACCGCCATCAACGACGTTCTTCCGTATGCGCCGTTTCTGCTGAAGCCGGCGCATCGCCTGTTCTCCGATCTGATGCCGGGACCGGGTCGGGTGCGCTGGAGCCACGAACTGTTCCCGAGCCCGCGCGTCGTGCGCTTCAACGAAATGGAATACGCCGTTCCCTACGACCGCGCCAAGGATTGCCTGGGCGAGATCGTGGAGACCGTCCGCAAGAAGCGAATCAATACCGGTTTCCCGATCGAATTCCGCACTGTGGCCGCCGACGATGTCTGGCTGAGCCCCTTCTATCGCCGCGCCAGCGCCACAATCGCCGTGCATCAATTCCACAGGGTCGACACCACGGGGTTATTCAGCGCCTGCGAAGCGATTTTTCGGAGCTATGAAGGCCGTCCGCACTGGGGAAAACGGCATACCCGTAGCGCCAAAGAGGTCGAAGCGCTTTACCCGAAATACGGCGAATTTCTGGCAATCCGGCGCAGGGTAGACCCCACGAATAAGTTCTTGAACGCGTACCTGCGTGATATATTTGCATAGCGCATTGCTGGAGCGTTTTGAGATGCGTCATTCGCAGATCTTCGCACTGTGCATCGCCGCGGGCGCGGCCATCATCGCGTTCCTGGCCGATCAGAACACGATTCTCGCACTTTTCATGGGCGCGGCGTTGGGTGGTTCGGTCGCCGTGATGATCGTCGCGTTTCCGCTCGACCTGAGCTACCGCGAACCGTTGCGCGGCAAGCGCACCGTGCACGTCGTCATGACACCGCCGGATCAGAGGAAGCGCTGAGATCAACCTCCCCCTTGCGGGGAGGTGGGCTCTATCGTTGTAGCTTCCGGAAAAAGCACGTTCGATTGCCGGTGTGGCAGGCGGCGCCCGTCTGTTCGACCTTGAACAGCAGCGCGTCGCCGTCGCAGTCGATATAGGCTTCGACGAGCTTCTGCGTGTGGCCGGAGGTGGCGCCTTTGCGCCAGAGCTCCCGGCGCGAGCGCGACCAATAGGTCATGTCGCCCGTATCGAGCGTGAGCCTGAGCGACTCCGCGTTCATCCAGGCGAACATGAGGATATCGCCGGTCCGGTGGTCCTGCGCGATGGCGGCGACCAGACCGTCGGCGTCGAAGACGACGGCCGCGAGGAAATCGTCGCGCGAAATCGTCTCGCTCATGACGCGCGCGCCATGCGTTCGAAGCCTTTTTCGAGATCGGCGATGAGATCGTCCGCGTCTTCCAGACCGGCATGAATGCGGATGAGCGGGCCGTCGGTGTGAAACGGCTTCGCCGTGCGATGGGTGTGCGAGGTCACGATCAGGCTTTCATAGCCGCCCCAGGAAAAACCCATGCCGAAGAGCGTGAGGTTGTTCATGAACGCGGACAGCGCTTCATGCGAAGCAGGTTTGAGGACGACACCGAAGAGCCCGCAGGCGCCGGTGAAATCGCGCTTCCAAAGCGCGTGACCGGGATCGCTCTCGAGCGCGGGATGCAGCACGCATTCGACTTCGGGCCGCGCCATGAGCCAGCGCGCCAGCTTCAGTCCGTTCTCCTGATGCTGCTTCAGCCGCAGCGGCATGGTGCGCAGCCCGCGCAAGGCCAGGAAACAGTCGTCGCCGCTGGCGCACAGGCCGAGTTCGTCATGCGTCGCGTGGAGACGCTCTGCGTGCGAGGCGTTGGCGCAGACATAGCCCATCATGACGTCGGCGTGGCCGCCCACATATTTCGTGGCCGCCATGATCGAGAGATCGACGCCGTGTGCGAAGGCGTTGAAATAGAGCGGCGTGCCCCAGGTGTTGTCGAGCAGGACGCTCGCACCCTTTGCATGCGCCACGCGCGCAATGGCCGGAATGTCCTGGATCTCGAAGGTGAGCGAACCGGGGCTTTCGCAGAAGACGGCCGTGGTGTTGGGCTTGAAAAGCTTTTCGATGTCCGCGCCGATCAGCGGATCGTAGAACGTCGTCTCGACGCCGAAGCGCTTCAGCAGCTTGTCGCAGAAGATGCGCGTCGGGTTGTAGCAGCTGTCCACCATCAGGAGATGATCGCCGGCGCGGCAGACGGAGAGGATTGCCGTCGCGATGGCGTTCGCGCCCGACGGGCAGAGGACGGTCCGCGTGCCGCCTTCCAGCGCCGTGACCGCGTCTTCGAGGCTTTTCGACGACGGCGTGCCGCGGCGGCCATAGACGTAGGGCTTGTCGCGGGACTCCATCGCGTCCAGCGTCGGGAACAGGATCGTCGAGGCGCGGTAGACGGGCGTGTTTACGGCGCCGAAATGTTCGGCGCTCATGTGGCCCGCGTGCACCGCGACCGTTTCGGGTTTGTCCTTCGCCATGGCTTTCGTCCTCGCAAGACCGCCTTATCGGGCTCACGGCCGCCGATGACAAGAGCGGGCGAAGGCGGAACCGTTATTCCTCGTGCGGGCCAACGTGCGGGACGGGGCCGTTCTCCTTATGGAGTGTACTTTTGAGCGGAAAGTTGAACAGCCAGAAGATGGTGCCGGCCGCCACACCTACGGCTGCGCAGAGCAGGAAGAAGTCGAACTTCGTCATGCTCGAGTAGTAGCTCCCGATGTAACCCTGCAGCAGGTTGCCGAAGAAGCTCGTCGCCAGCCAGAAGCCCATCATCATCGAAAGCACCTGCGGCGGCGCCACGCGCGCCGTCAGCGCGAGGCCGATGGGCGAGAAATAGAGCTCGCCCGTGGTGATGACTGCAAAGAAGGCGAACAGCCACAACCAGCTGATCTGCCCGTGACCGCCGACGTAAACTGCTGCCGCCATAATGACGTAGGACAGCGCCAGCATGAAATTGCCCATCGCCATCTTGGTCAGCACGCTCGGTTCGTTTCCACGCTTCGCCTGCGCGGACCAGAGCCATACGATAAGGGGCGTGAAGGCAACGATCATTGCCGGATTGAATGATTGGAACCACTCGGCGGGGATTTCCCAGTTGATGAGACCGGGGATGAGACGCTTGTCGGTCAGGTTCTGCGCGAACAGGGCGATGGTATTGCCCTGCTGCTCATAAGCCGACCAGAACAGACTTCCCGGAATGACGAGCAGGACAAGCGCGATGATCGCCTTCCAGTCTTCGCCGGTCAGAGGCTTTTTCTCGGTGGTGTGCGCCTTGATCTGGCCGACGCGATCTGGCGGCAGCGCCGGCAGCGCGAGCATGTACGTGAAGAGGCCGATGATCATGCCGACGCCGGCGGCGGCGTAGCCCCAATGATAGCCGTAATATTCTCCCAGCGTGCCGCACACGAGCGGCGAGAACGTCGCTCCGACATTGATGCCCACATAGAAGATCGAATAGGCGCGGTCGATGCGGCTATCGCCGGGTTTATAGAGATTGCCCACCTGCGTAGAGATGTTGGGCTTGAAGAAGCCGTTGCCGAGAATGAGCAGCAAAAGCCCGAGCAGGAATGTCTGCGGCAGCATCAGCGTGAATTCGCCGATCGCCATGATGACGCCGCCGACGATCACGCTGTAGCGCTGGCCGATCCAGCGGTCGGCGATGAAGCCGCCGACGACAGGCGTCAGATAAACGAAGGCGGTGTAGGTGCCGTAGATGTTCGAAGAGAGCGGCTGCATCGCCAGCGGGTGGCCGGCGTTGAACGCCAGCTCGAGCGCACGCTTGAGCACGGAATAGCCGAGCACGGCATTGGGATGCTTCAGAATATGGTTGACGAGCGTGTAGATGAGGATTGCGCGCATCCCGTAATAGGAAAAGCGCTCCCACATCTCAGTCGTGAACAGGAAGGTCAGCCCGCGCGGATGCCCAAACAACGTGGGCTCTTTGGGCGCGGCAGCGTCCATCGTCGTCATCCCCCGGTACTCCCGCTCATTTTTGTGACGGGCGCGAGCATGCCTTGGCTCCGGGTGGAAGGGAATGGGCCCGGCTGCGGCCGTTAGGGCATTTCGATGAAGCGGTCCTCGCGCGCATAGGGGACAAAGCCCATGCGCTGGTAAAGCGGCAGCGCGCGGGGGTGATCGAGCGTGCAGGTGTTCACGAGCAGCTTCGAGATCGGCCTCGCCCACGCGTTGATGGTCGCATGGTAAAGAAAGAAGTAGCCGAAGCGGCGGCCGACGAATTCGGGCAGAAGCCCGAAATAGGCGAGCTGGCCGACGCCTTCCAGGCGGAAGTCGAGTTCGGCCATGCCGGCCGGACAGCCTTCCGCGTACAGCACGAACAGATCGACGAGCGGATCCTTGAGGATCTCCGCGATCATCGCGTCGCTCGCCTTCTTGCGGTCGACCCATTTGTATTCGCCGCCGACGGTATCGTAGAGGTAGCGGTAGAAATGCACGGGCGGGTTGTCGGCCTTGAGGATCGCGACCTTGCCCTTGGGCTGCGGCGGCGGGAGCGCCGGCGGCTTGTGCATCATCTCGAGAAACGTGACGACGGTCGGCACGCGCACGGGCTTCGACGGCGCGGCGCCTTTCTGTTTGCGTCCGATCATGATTTGTCGACCGGCGCTTCTTCGCGCGCGCCCCATTCGGCCCAGGAGCCGTCGTAAAGCGCGACCTTCTCGGCGCCCGCCACCGCCAGCGCCAGCATTTCGATGGCGGCCGTGATGCCGGAACCGCAGGTGGTCGTGACGGGCTTTGCGACATCGACGCCGCGCGCGGCGAAAAGCTTCTTCAAGGCGTCCTTCGATTTCAGCGTGCCGTCATCCTCCGTCAGCTCCGTATACGGAATGTTGAAACTGCCGGGCATGTGACCCGGACGCACGCCGGGACGCGGTTCCTGTTCGCGCCCGGCGAAGCGGCTGGCGCTCCTGGCATCGACGATCTGTTCGCTGCGGTTTTTCTGCGCCGCCAGCATCTGGTCGAAGTCGCGGGCGATGGCGAAGTTCTGGCGCGGCGTGAAATGGCGCGCGAACGGCATCGGGACCATGTCGTCGACGGGGCGGCTCTCGCGTTTCCATTTCGGAAAACCGCCGTCGAGCACCACGACGTCTTCGTGGCCCATGGCGCGCAGCATCCACCAGGCGCGCGGCGCGGAATAGATGCCGGCGCCGTCATAGGCGACGATGAGATTGCCGTCGCCCAATCCCAGCTTGCGCATGCGGCTGGCGAATTTCGGCGCGGGCGCCAGCATGTGCGGCAGCGAGCTTTTCTCGTCCGAGAGATCGTCGATGTCGAAGAAGATGGCGCCCGGGATATGCGATGCGCGGTATTCGGCTTTCGCATCGCGTCCGGCCTGCGGCAGATACCACGATGCATCGACGACGCGGACGTCGGGCGCATCCAGATGCTCTGCGAGCCATTCGGTCGAGACGAGGGGTGAGGGCGGGTTCATCGGACGAACGGAAGCTCGCGCGGCGCGCGCGGTTCGGCCAGCCATTGCGGCACCGGCAGGGCCTTGGTGCGCAGGAATTCGGGATTGAACAATTTCGACTGATAGCGCGTTCCGTAGTCGGCCAAGATCGTCACGATGGTGTGGCCCGGCCCTAAGTCCTTCGCAAGGCGGATGGCGCCCGCGACATTGATGCCCGTCGAGCCGCCCATGCAGAGACCTTCGTGCAAAAGAAGATCGAAGATGACCGGCAGCATGTCCGCGTCGGAGATGCGATAGGCGTCGTCGATCGGCGCGCCTTCCATGTTGGCGGTCACGCGGTTTTGCCCGATGCCTTCGGTAATCGAACTGCCCTCGAAGTCGAGGGTTCCGTGCTTGATCCAGCTGTAGACGGCCGCGCCCATCGGATCGGCCGCGGCGATGCGGATTTTGGGATTGCGTTCTTTCAGCGCGATCGCCGTGCCTGCAAGTGTGCCGCCGGTGCCGATGGCGCAGATGAAACCATCGATCCTGCCGTCGGTCTGCCGCCAAATTTCGGGGCCGGTGGACTCGATATGCGCCTGCCGGTTCGCGAGATTGTCGAACTGGTTGGCCCAGATCGCGCCGTTGCGTTCGCTCTTCGCCAATTGCTCGGCGAGGCGCCCGGAAAATTTCTGGTAGTTGTTCGGATCGCGATACGGAACCGCCGGCACTTCGATGAGTTCGGCGCCGAGAAGCTTCAGCGCGTCCTTTTTTTCCTGGCTTTGCGTGTCGGGAATGACGATGACCGTGCGGAAGCCGAGCGCATTGCCGACGACCGCCAGACCGATACCCGTATTGCCCGCCGTGCCTTCGACGATGACGCCGCCGGGTTTCAGCGCCCCGCGCGCCATGGCGTCGCGGACGATCCAGAGCGCCGCGCGATCCTTCACGGACTGCCCGGGGTTCATGAACTCGGCCTTGCCCAGAATCTCGCAGCCGGTGAGTTCCGACGCGCGTTTGAGGCGAATGAGGGGCGTGTTCCCTATCGCGGCCAGCGCGTCTTGTTTGATGTCCATTCGGTCAAAGAAGGATGGCGTTCCATCCGAACCTAATGGGGCGTCAGGCCTGCTTCAAGCGAGGGCGGCCTTAACGTTGCGCCGCACAAGAGAGAACCGCCCCGCAAAGGCCGGACGTGCGGGGGTCGCCGACCAGTTCCGGCCCCATCTGATTGCAGACATAGCCGATGGCCACGCCCGCGTCCGGATCGGCGCAGCCGAACGAGCCGCCCCATCCCGAATGTCCGAAGGCGCGCGGATTGGGGCCGTAGATGCCCGGCGCGTTGAGTGCCATGCCCATGCCCCAGGAATCCGTGAAGCCGAGGAACATGTCGGTGCGGCCCTGCGTAGCCGGGCGAACCAGCCGGGCATGCGTCGCCGGCGACAGCAATCTCACACCGTCGCAACCGTGGTCTGTGGCGAGCGCGGCATAGAAGCGCGCCAGCCCCATCGCATTGGCATGTCCATTGGCGGCCGGAATCTCGGCCGCACGCCAGGTGCGCGTGTTCGGCAGCGTCGGATCCTGCTCGGGATTGGTAAGCGCCATGACGGCGACGTCGGGAAGCGGCGGCGGCACCGCGGGACTTTTGGGCGGCAACATTTCCGCCGCGCGGCCGTCCTGGCTCTCCGGCAGGCCGATGAAGATGTCGGCATCGAGCGGCTTCGCGATTTCTTCCGCGACGAGACGGCCGACCGTCTTGCGGGCCACGCGCCGCACGATCTCGCCGGCAAGCCAGCCATAGGTCATGGCGTGATAGGACGTCGCGGTGCCCGGCTCCCACGCGGGTTTCTGCCGCGCCAGCTTGGCTGCGCAGCCGTCGAAGTCGCATTGATCCATGGCCGTGGTAGATTCGATGAACCCCGGCAGTCCCGCCTGATGCGAAAGAACATGCGCGACGGTCACACCGGCTTTGCCGCCGGTCGCGAATTCCGGCCACACGGAGGCAACCTTGTCTTCGTAGCGCAGGAGACCGCGATCGACGAGGCGCGCGACAGCCACCGCCGTTATCGCCTTGGTGCTCGACCAGACATTGGCGAGCGTGTCGCGCGTCCAGCCCTTCGTGCGCGCGCCGTCCCTGAAGCCGCCCCAGAGATCGACGACGCAGCGGCCGCGATGAAAGGCGGCGAACGACGCACCCACCTCCTGGTAGTCGCCCGCGCGCGCGAAATTGGCGGCGAAGGCGTCTTTCGCGGCTTCAAAACCCGGCGCTACCCATCCTTCGACATCGTGCATCACGCCCGCAACCCTCTGATGAACAAGGTGACGATTTCGCGTGCGAGCGCCGATCTGGCGCGCGGGTCGTCGGCGCGAAACCATTTTGGCAGCCATTCGAAGGCGCCGGCGCCGAACTGCGCCTGGGAATCGAAATCGAAGGTGCGGAAGCTGCCGTCGGCCAGGCCTTCGACACCGAATTGCCGGAAACGCTTCTGCAGGACGCGCGAACGTTTGGTCGTGTCGCGCTTGACGGCCGCCGGCAGCGCTCCCACGCCGGCCATCTGGATGAGCGGCGACAACTCGCGCGCATGGGCCTGGACGTTGAGGTACGTGCCGATAAGGCCGCGTTCGAGACCGCTGCGGCCGTATTTCTCCGCCGCGTCCGCAAACTGCTCATAGAGCCTGTAAGCCCGCTTGTGGCAGCGCGCAACGAGATCGGTCTTGTTGTCGAGATAGTGATAGAGCGCGCCCTTGGTGGCGCCGAGCGCCGCCATCACGTCGTCCAGCGAGGTGCCGTCGATGCCGCGGCGGTTGAAGAGCCGCGAGGCCGTCATCAGCATCTGCTCGATCTTGGCCGCCGCATTGGCTTCGCGGTCGAAGGCGTGCGGCGACCCGGGAAAGAACGATTCGATCTCGACGGGCGATTCGAACCGGAAATTCCGATCGGCGGCCTGGCCGTTGACGATGAAGTCGCAAAAGGCATCGGCCGTCCGGGCCCGGAAGGTTTCGTCGGTGCCTTCGACCCAGGCGACGGACAGCGGGATCCAGGTGATGATGCCGATGATCGTCTGCGCCACGATCTCGTCGTCGCACGGCCTGATGCTGCCATCGGCAACACCGTCGCAAATGAGGCCGCGCAGCGTCTCGACATTGCGCGCATGGGCGGCGGCGATCTCGGCGCGGCGGCGGCCGGTGAAATAGTCGAGCTCGCTTAGGGCGGCCACGGGCGCACGCTTCGGATCGAGCGAAAAGCGCAGGAAAACAAGAAGCTTGTCGAGGCCGTTGCCGTGCTGCTTTAGGGCGATGCCGAGATCGGACCGCATCACGGCGCAGGCCTGCGCATAGCAGAGCGAGGCCAGCGCGTCGCGGTCTTTCACATAGTAGTAGACGGCGGCGCGGGTGAGGCCCATGGCGCGGGCGATGCGCGCAATCGAGGCGCCCGCGATGCCGCGTGCGTTGAATTCCTGTGCGGCCGCTTCGAGGAGGCGCATCTCTTTCGAGACGGCATCCCCAGCGGCAGTCCTGGCCTTTGCGCCGGGCATCAGCATCCGATTCTCGCACCTTCCAGCCTGTCACACGATCAGGAAAGCATACCCGTCTGTCAAATCGATTGACAAGCCACTTCGTCGTGTAGTTACGATAACATACTTTAGTGTCAAATCGGACCAAGAGCCGATGGAAGGGGAGGATGCCGTGACTGCTCGCATTTTGGGGGCTCGCAAGCCTCGCGTCGTATTGCTGGCCTGCTCGGCCTTGAGCGCGCTGACGGCGGTGCCTGCCGCAGCCCAGGACCAGACCGGTCAGACCATCGAGACCGTCACCGTGACCGCGCAGAAGCGTTCGCAGAACATTCTGGACGTCGGCATCAACGTGACGGCCATCACGTCCGACGAGATCCAGCAATCGCGCATCATGACGCCTACGGACCTGATGAGCCAGGTGCCCAACCTCGAGGTGAAGGACAACATCCCCGGGGCGCAGCAGATCATCACCATCCGGGGCATCGGCCTCGACGATTTCTCGACGACCAACAACTCGACCGTTGGCATCTATGTCGACGACATCTATCTCGCGTCCTTTGCCGAAGAGGATTTCAATTTCTTCGATCTGGATCGCATCGAGGTCTTGAAAGGCCCTCAGGCGGCGCTCTATGGCCGCAACACGACGGCCGGCGCCATCAACATCATCTCGGCCCAGCCTTCCTTCGATGGTTTGTTCGGGAACGTCTCGGCCGGCTACGGGAATTACGATGCCTTCCAGTCGGACGCGATGATCAACGTGCCCGTGACCGGCAATTTCGCCCTGCGCTTTGCCGGCGAGACGATCCAGCAGGATCGCGGCTACTGGTACAGCACCGGGACCGACAAGGATCTCGGACGCCAGCACGACTGGTTCGGACGGGGTCAGGCGCTGTGGGATCCCACAGGCGCGATCAGCGTATTGCTGAAGGTCGAGGGGACGGTCGAGGGCTCGCAGATCGGCGTCGGAAAATTCTTCGGCACGCAATCGACCAACACCCAATCCTGTCCCGATTACGGCAATCCCGCGCACTGCGTGAACTATGCGGGCTACACCGATACGAATCCCAACGTCTTCGAAGGGGATTGGACGAGCCCCGCCTTCTATCGCGAGGATGCGCTCAACACGACCCTGCACGTGACCGACGATTTCGGATGGGGCACGCTGACGTCCGTCACGGGTTACATCCAGTTTCGCCGAAGCTTCCTCATCAATGCCGGCGCTTCGCCGACGCAGGATGCCGATTTCGACGAAAACGACAGGGTCAACCAGTTCAGCGAGGAGCTTCGTCTCGCCGGCAATGCGGACGGCGTGCAATGGCTTGTCGGCGCCGACTATTCCTGGGATCAAATCCGCGACTACACGCCGGGCTCACTGGCCGATTCGTTCGGTCTCGACGTGCTCATCACCGCCGATCAGATCACGCACTACGCCGCGGGATTCGCGCAGGTCGACTGGCCTCTGGTGGACCATCTTACGCTATCGTCCGGCGTGAGGCTCGCTTACGAGGACCGCAGCTATGTCGGCGGTTCGAACTGGACCATAGCCGGAACGACGACGGCATTCCCGCTGTTCGATACGTCCGAGAACGACACCATCTCGGATCGCGCGGTGGATTTTCGCGAAGCGCTCAACTGGAAGCCGGGAGAGGATACGCTCGTCTATGCGAGCGTGTCGCGCGGAACGAAGAGCGGCGGGTTCTTCGACGGCATCTCAACCCAGGACCAGGCGCTTGCGCCCTATAAGCCCGAGACGCTGACCGACTACGAGACAGGCGTAAAGTCGGAGTTCTTCAACGACACGGTGCTCCTGGACAGCAGCGTCTTCTATTACGACTATCGCGACCTACAGGCGCAGACCTTCACCACCGTCGGCGCCGTGGCCCTCATCAAGCTTTCCAATATTCAAAAGGCCAATGTCTACGGACTGGATGCGGCGCTCACCTGGCTGCCGCTGGACGGGCTTTCCCTTCGCGGCGGGCTCGGCCTGTTGCACAGCAGGCTTGGCAGCTTTCCCTATGCATCGGTCAGCGGGCCCACGACCGAACCTTCGGGCAACCAGCTTCCGGACGCACCGGACGTCACCTTCAACGGCACGGCGCGTTACGAGCATTCCCTCTTCAGCAATTACGTCGGCGCCGTGCAGTTCTCCGGCGTCTATGCCGCGGACAGCTTTCTCGAGACGCTGAATACGCCCTTCCTCTTTTCGAAGGCGAATTGGGTGTTCGACGGCCGCACGTCCATCGGCACGAACGACAAGTCCTGGGAGCTCGCCTTCTGGATCAAGAACATGTTCAACGAGCAGCACGTGGTGCAGGCGACGGACGACGGCGCTCCGCTTGACGAAGGCTATCGCATCTTCAACGCGCCGCGGACTTACGGCTTCACGCTGACCTACGCGTTTCAGTAAAACAAAAAAGGGGATCGCTGCGCGATCCCCTTAGTCGCAATCGGCGCCGTAACCAAGGATCAGGTCCGCGTGGCTTGTGCGTGACGCGGTGTGGCGGTGGCTTTCGCCTGGATGAGGCCGGACGCGGCAGCGTGCGCGGCCGGAGCATTGCCGGTGCAATCGCCCGACGTGCTGGAGACGGTCTGAAGCTTTCCGCCGCCTTCCGGCTCCGTCATGCGCACCGTGCGCGTGCACATGCCGTTCCCGTTCCAGGTCGAGATCTGCGTGTACTCGACGGCGCCGCGCGGCAGATTGCCGAACGATGCGTTGAGCACGCCCGATTGGGCCGCTGCCTGCATTTCACCTGCCTGCGTCAACATCGCGTTCATCTGGCGATCCATCTGCGCGGAAATCTGGTTCATCTCCGCGAAGGCTTGCGACGGCCAGAAGGGCGGTGCGAAAGCGGCAGCGAATGGATTGGCCGGCAGCATGACGACGACGGGCTTTGCATCGCCGGTGTAGCGGATGTGCTCGACGCCGCCGCCGGGCAACTGGACAGCGAATTCATGGACGGCTTGCGCGCTCGCAACCGCCGTGGTGCCCGCAAGGGCGAGGGCGGCCGCGCCAAGGATCAGCCATGTCCGGGATTTGGTCATAGGAGGCCTCCACAAGAGGAATGACCTCAGAAAGATGGCTCCTGAACCTTCCGCCAGCATGACCCGCGTCTGAAATCGAATTTAGCTTTGCTTGCGGGACAACGTCCCCGCGCGTGCCTTGAACTCTTCGCGCGAATTCTCGCTGGGATAGGGCGTCGCGGGTACGGGAACGCCAAGGAATCCGCACAGCGTCTCCCAGCCCTGCTTTGCTTCGAACACCAGCAGGCGCTCGGACGGGATCGTGCGGATGACGTCGTCCGTGTGGCGCTTGAAGTAATCGACCATGAACGTGCGATCGTTGATCTTGTCGCCGAATTCGCGGCGGAACATGCCGAAGAAGTCCTTCATCGGGCCGTCCAGGCGCACGGCGAGGGAGCCCGGCGCGAAGATCGTCTCCTGCGTCGACTCGAACCAGCGCTCCGGATCGCGCAGGGAATGAATGATTTTCGCATCAGGATAATGCGCCGCGAGTTCGCGCCAGAATAACGCGGTCGGATAATCCACCGCTGCGCCGAACTCTGCATAAATCGCGTTCCAATCAGGCCTGCCCGCTGCGGCGTCGATCCACAAAGGCACGCTCAGCGGACGCTGAAAGACTTCGATCATGTGATGGCACGGCGCGAAGCCCAGCTGTTCGAGCGCGCGCTTCAGCGACATGGTCCCGGTGCGACCAAGACCCGATCCGATGACTTTGAGTGTCATTGTTTCCCCCATTGCCGCCCCCGCAGCATGCGGCGCGTTTCGCGCTCGTTTGAAAATGGCTCCTCGGGACGGGCTCGAACCGCCGACCCAGCGGTTAACAGCCGCTTGCTCTACCGACTGAGCTACCGAGGAACGTTGGGGGGCGTTCTCTACCGCATCGTTTTGGTGATGGCTACCCCATAGTCAGAACGCGGAACGTCTTTCGTCTGTTACCGTTGCAAAGACAGAGACAATACTGATTCGGGATCTGGAAGGTACTGATTCGCCCGAATGCAATGAAAAAAGGGCCGGGTGTAAGCCCGGCCCCAAGGCGTTGGGTAATGGTGGGGTGTCTTCAAGGGAAGACTTGGCGAAGATGCCACGCGTAGGTTAATAAAACCTTAACAGAAACTCGACGGTTAGGATTAATGCTGACGGCGGCCCGGGAACCCTGGCCGCAGGCGTGGTTTTTGGCAGTGAGAGGCGGGAAGCCATCGCTCGGGCGCATTGCCAATGCATTGAAGGGTTGATGGAGGCCACGCCCGGAATTGAACCGGGGTACGCGGTTTTGCAGACCGCTGCGTCACCACTCCGCCACGTGGCCGGGCAGGGGCCGCCCTATAACAGGCGGCGCAGGCGCCGACAATCCGGCCAGCTCGTCCGATTCATGCGATTTCCGGGCGCGTTGTCAGGGTGAATCGCGGCCGGTATAAGCCCCGAACCGCTGCCAACCGAATCGAACCCATGCCCGATTACGCCGCCCAACGCCTCAACATGGTCGAATCGCAGGTCCGCACCAACGATGTGACGGATACGCGAATCCACGCCGCGATGCGCGAGGTCCCGCGCGAACAATTCGTGCCGGGTGCCAGGCGCGCCGTCGCCTATGCCGAGGCGGCCGTCGAGATCGTGCGCGGCCGCTATCTTCTCGAGCCCAGAACCTTTTCCAAACTGCTGCAGCTGGCGTCTGTGCGCGCGAACGATTCGGTGCTCGATGTCGCCTGCGCTACGGGATACTCGACCGCCGTGATCGCGCGGCTGGCGAAATCGGTGATCGGACTCGAACAGGATGCCGATCTGGTTCGCGTGGCCTCCGAGGCTGTTCCCGGCGCGGGCGCGAAGAACGCCACGATCGTGCAAGGCGCGTTGATCGACGGTTTCGCGGCCAAGGCCCCTTATGACGTGATTTTCATCAACGGCGCCATCGAAGTGGTCCCCGAGCCGCTCCTGGCGCAATTGGCCGAGGGCGGCCGGCTCGTTGCGGTTATCAAATCGGGCGAACTGGGCCGCGCCACCCTTTATCTGCGCGAACACGGCCGGGTCGGCCATCGTATCGCCTTCGATGCTGCTGCGCCGACACTAGTGGGATTCCGTAATACTGTTGGATTTGTCTTTTAGAGTGACCAAGTTAGCCCTGCATTGATTTGGGCGGGGCTTTCCATGTGTTTAAGACAAGTCTGGCTTTCGGCAGCCGCGATTGCGGTCGTCGCGCTTCCGGCGGGCGCCGAGACCTTCACCCTCAAGGAAGCCTTGGGCGTCACCTACGAGACCAACCCGCAGCTGGATGCGGCGCGGGCCGGACTGCGCGCGACCGACGAAAACGTGGCTACAGCCAACGCGAATTTCCGTCCGAGCCTGAGCATCGGCGGAAGCTACGGCTTCGAGAAGATTCCGCCGTTCCTCGGCGGCGCGCCGACCTCCGAGCCTCTGTCCGGCCAGCTCTCGGTGAACCAGACAGTCCTCAACTATTCGGACATCGCGCAGATCAGCAAAGCCAAATCGCAGGTCAAGGCCGGGCGCGCGCAGCTCACGTCCACCGAAGAATCCGTGCTGCTTGCGGCTGTGACGGCCTACATGAATGTCGTGCGCGACGAGGCGACCGTGAAGCTTCGCGAAAACAATGTGTCGGTTTTGCAAAAGCAGCGCGACGCCACGCAGGAACAGTTCAAGGTCGGCGAACTGACGCGTACGGACGTTGCGCAATCGCAGGCCCGTCTCGCCGGCGCGCAGGCGGACTTGATTTATGCCGAAGGCCAGCTTGCGATCAGCCGCGCGGATTTCGAGCATCAGATCGGGCGGCCGGCCGAAACGCTCGAGGCCGAACCGGCCTTGCCTGTTCTGCCGAAGGAACAGCAGGCCGCCATCGACATGGCGCTCAAGCTCAATCCCGACGTCCTGGCTGCGCGACAGAACGTGAAAGCCGCGGATCACCAGGTCGACGTCGCGCTCGGCGCACTCATGCCCAACCTGACTGTGAATGGGCAGTATCAATATACGCAGAACAATCCGTCCTACGGCCCCTTCACCATCCACGCGTTGACCGTGCTCGGAAACCTCAACGTGCCGATCTATCAGGGCGGCGCGGAAGACGCGGCCGTACGGCAGGCGAAGGAATTGCGCGGGCAGGCAGAGTTGACCGCCGACGATACCGAGCGTCAGGTGATTTATGCCACGCGCGCGGCATGGCAGGCCTATACGTCCGCCATGGCCGCCATCGCCTCCAACGAGGCGCAGGTGGACGCGAACAAGGTGGCGTATCAGGGCGTGAAGCTGGAACAGCAGGTGGGCGCCCGGACGATCCTCGACGTGCTGAACGCCGAGCAGGAGTTGCTCAATTCGCAGGTGAACCTCGTAAGCTCCAAGCGCGATGCCGCAGTCGCGGCCTACCAGCTATTGTCCGCCGTCGGAACATTGACGGCACGGGGCCTCGCGCTGAACGTGCGCACTTACGATCCTCTTGAACATTATGATGACAATGCGGGCCGGTGGGTCGGACTGGGAGACTGAAAAAATGTGCTCCCACGCGGGGTTAACGCGCCCATTCGTGTTAACTCCGTCTTTTCTTCTTTGCGCAAGTGTCTTAGGGTCAACGTGTTGGCGTTGTCGGAGCAAAACATGGCGAGCCCTTCCAGTCCTCAGCACGAACCCACGATGGAAGAGATTCTCGCTTCCATCCGCAAAATCATTTCCGAGGACTCCAGCGAACCGCAACCGGCGGCGCCTGCTGTTGCTCCCGCCCCGGCGCCGGCCGTCCAGGCGGAAGCCGATGTGCTCGAGCTGACGCAGGAGATCGATGAGGTCCCGCAACCCGCGCCGCCGCCGCAACCCGTTCAGGCGGCCGCCCCCGCACCGGAACCCGTGCGTCCCGCGCCGCAGGACGATGTCGTGTTTCAATCCATCGACGAGCCGGTGGTGGCCCCGGCGCCTCAACCCCTGCACTCGACGGAAGGTCTCGTGTCGGAAAAGGCGCGCAGCGCCGTCGACGATGCGCTTTCGGCGATTGATTTCGGAGCGGACGAACCGCATAGCACCGCGCCTGTTGCCCCGATCGATGGTCTTTCGGTGGAGGCCGTCTTCGATCGCGCGGTGCGCGAGACCTTCGAGCCCGTATTGCGCGCCTGGCTGCAGGCGCAGGCCGCCGTCATCGTCGACCGCATGAAGCCCGCGATCCGCGAATGGATGGACGACAATCTGCCCGACATGCTGAAGGCCGCGGTAGAAGCTGAAGTAGCGCGTGCCGTAAAAGCGCGCACCACCCGGCGCTGATCCCGTCCCCCGGTTGAACCGGGACTGAACGAAACCGGGGACCGCGCCAGAGCCGTCCCCGGACCTGCCTCTTGACGAGCCCGCGTCCGGACGGTTTGACGGTACCGCCCGCCCGAGAGGCCATCTTTGATGCTCGACAAGAATTTCAAGCCGGAAGACGTTGAGAAGCGGCTCTACGCCAAGTGGGAGGCGTCGGGTGCGTTCCGTGCCGGCCGGAAGCCGGCAGCGCCGACGTTCTGCATGGTCATTCCACCGCCCAACGTGACGGGGCGGCTGCACATCGGCCACGCGCTCAACAACACGCTGCAGGACATTCTCGCGCGCTTCGAGCGCATGCGCGGCAAGGATGTCCTCTGGCAGGTGGGCACCGACCATGCCGGCATTTCGACGCAGCTCGTCGTCGAGCGGGATCTGGCGGAGCGCCAGATGAGCCGCGTTTCCATGGGCCGCGAGAAATTCCTCGAAGCCGTGTGGAAGTGGAAGGACGAATATGGCGGCGCCATCGTGCAGCAGCTGCGCCGCCTCGGCGCCTCCTGCGACTGGTCGCGCGAGCGTTTCACGATGGACGAAGGATTGTCGCGCGCCGTCATCAAGGTGTTCGTCGAACTGCACCGCGAAGGGCTGATCTACAAGGACAAGCGTCTCGTCAACTGGGACCCGCGCCTCGAAACAGCCGTCTCCGACCTCGAAGTCGAGAGCATCGAGATGAAGGGCCATCTCTGGTACCTGAAATATCCGATCGACGGCGAGATAGGACAGTTCATCACCGTTGCGACGACGCGTCCTGAAACCATGTTGGGCGACACCGCCGTCGCCGTGCATCCCGATGACGAACGCTACAAGGCGCTCATCGGCAAACAGGTGCGTCTGCCGCTGGCGAACCGTCTCATTCCCATCATCGCCGACGAGCACAGCGATCCCGAGAAGGGCACGGGCGCGGTCAAGATCACGCCGGCGCACGACTTCAACGACTTCGAAGTCGGCAAGCGTCACAACCTGCCGATGATCAACATCCTGACGCGCGCCGGCAAACTCAACGAGAACGCGCCGGCGGCCTATCGCGGGCTCGACCGCTTCGCCGCACGCAAGCAGATCGTCGGCGATCTCGAAGCGCTCGAACTCGTCGACAAGATCGAGCCCATCACCCATTCCGTGCCGCACGATGAAAAGACCAAGACGGTCGTGCTTGAGCCCTATCTGACCGAGCAATGGTATCTCGATGTGCGCCCGTTGGCCGAAAACGCCGTTGCGGCCGTGGAAACGGACCGCACGCGCTTCGTGCCGGGGCAATGGGCAAACGTCTATTACAATTGGATGCGTGACATTCATCCCTGGTGCATCTCGCGCCAGCTCTGGTGGGGCCATCAGATTCCCGTCTGGTACGACGAGGAGGGCGAGGTTTTCGTTGCCGAAACCGAAGCTGAAGCCCAGGCGCTCGCACGTGCCAAAAAGGGTGCGAACGTCAGACTCGAACGCGATCCCGATGTGCTCGACACCTGGTTCTCGTCGGCGCTGTGGCCGTTCTCGACGCTCGGCTGGCCGGACAAGACGACGGAGCTCGAACGCTTCTATCCGACCAATGTGGTCGTCACCGGCTTCGATATCATCTTCTTCTGGGTCGCCCGCATGATGATGATGGGCATCCATTTCATGAAGGACGTGCCGTTCAAGACGGTCTTCATCCACACGCGCGTCCTCGACGAGAAGGGCGTGAAGATGTCGAAGACGAAAGGCAATGTCGTCGATCCGCTGACGCTCATCGACCAATATGGCGCGGATGCGCTCCGCTTTACGCTGGCGCTGGCGGCGGGGCAGGGCCGCGACATGCGCATTGGGCCGTCGCGTGTCGAGACCAACCGCAACTTCACGACCAAGCTATGGAACGCCGCGCGCTTCTGCGAAATGAACGGCTGCATGACGGACCCGAACTTCGATCCTGCCAAGGTTGCACAGACGGTCAATCGCTGGATCGTGGCCGAAACGAAAGACGTCGCGGCGGCCGCGTCCCAACATATCGAAGCGCTGCGCTTCAACGAGGCGGCGAACGCTCTGTATCAATTCGTCTGGTCGGTTTACTGCGACTGGTATCTGGAATTGATCAAGCCCGTGCTGAACGGATCGGACGAAACGGCCAAAGCCGAGACGCGCGCCACCGCCGCTTGGGTGCGCGATCAAATCGTCGCGCTGCTCCATCCCTTCATGCCGTTCATCACGGAAGAATTGTGGGCGCTGACGGCGGCGAGCCCGCGCGCCTCGATGCTCATCGAAGCGCCGTGGCCTGAACTCGCGAGCGTGCCGGACAACAAGCCGGCGCGCGACGAGATGCGTTGGGTGGTGGACCTCGTGTCCGGTGTCCGCTCCATCCGCGCCGAGATGAACGTGCCTCCGGCGGCCAAGATTCAGCTGACTCTCAAGAGCACGGAAGCCGAAACGCGCGCGCGCCTGGATCGCAACCGCGATTCCATCCTCACACTGGCACGCTTGGCGACCGCCGACATCGCGGACACGATCCCAAAAGGCTCGGCGCAATTCGTCGTCGGCGATGCGGTGGCGGCGCTGCCGCTCGGCGACGTCATCGATTTCGCAAAAGAACGCACACGGCTCGAAAAGGAATTGCAGAAAGCCGAAGGCGAGATCGCCCGCGTCGACGCCAAGCTCAACAATCCGGACTTCGTGGCGCGCGCGCCGGAAGACGTGATCGACGAGCAGAAGGAAAAACGCGCCGAAGCCGAAGCGCTGGCGTCGCGGTTGAAAGAGGCGGTCGCACGGTTGGGGTAACGTTTTCCAAAACCACTGTCATGGCCCGCAATGCGGGCCACCCAGCTGAAGCTGTCGAAGTTCTCGAATTTGGTCCGGGACATTTCCGGCGTTCTTTGAACGCAGGGATACCGTCACCTGGGTGGCCCCGGTATTCCCGGGCCATGACACTTTATTTCTTTGAAGCGTTTAACCGCCCGCGTCGGTCAGGTCGCTCGTCTCGACTGTCTTCTGCACCTTGACGTAATCCGTCTTGCCGGTGCCGAGCACGGGGATGGTCTCGACGGTGAGGATGCGCTTGGGCACGGCCAGTTCCTGGACGCCGTGATTGTGCACCCAGCCGACGAGATCGGTACGCTGGGCGTCGGGGCAGGTGGTCACGAGGATGATCTGCTCGCCCTTGCGGCCGCTGTCCGGCATCGCAATCGCGGCATGGCTGTAATCAGGCCAAAGAGCCGAGGCGCAGCTTTCCACGACCGCCAGCGAAACCGTTTCGCCGCCGATCTTCGCGAAGCGCTTCAATCGTCCCTTGATGGCGATGAAGCCGTCTTCGTCGATGGCGACCACGTCGCCGGTATCGTGCCAGCCGTCTTTCGGCGGATGGATGACGCCCGGCTCGTCCGCCCTGATGTAGCCCAGCATCACGTTCGGGCCGCGCACGAAAAGACGGCCCGCATTCGGAATGCCCTCGACGGGTTCAAGGCGCGCCTCCATGCCCTGCATCAGGCGTCCGACGGTACCGGCGCGGTTCGCACCGACTTGGTTGGCAGCGACGACGGGCGCCGTCTCCGTGACGCCGTAGCCTTCGAGTAGCTCGATCGCGTATTTGTTGCGCAGGAGCGCGCGGGTTTCGTCGCGCAGACGCTCGGCGCCGCAAACCGCGAGCCGCAGCGAATTCAAGTCACCCTGCTGGCCGGCGCGCGCGTATTGCGAGATGAACGTATCGGTCGACAGAAGGATCGTCGATCCCGTCGAACGGATGCGGCTCGCGATCTCCTTCGGCTGCAGGGGCGTGGGGTGAAACACCGCCTTGATGCCGAGGAACAGCGGCATCAGCGCGCCCACCGTCAAGCCGAAACAGTGGAACGTCGGCAGCGGATTGAACAGCACATCCTTGTCCGTCAGCGCGATGTGCGAGCGCACCTGCTCGACGTTCGAAAGGAGATTGAGATGCGAAAGCGCCACGCCTTTCGGCTCGCCTTCCGTGCCCGAGGTGAAGAGGATGACGGCTTCCGACTGCGCGACGGGATGCGCGGAAACCAGCCACGGCGCATATTGTCCGACCACGGCGGCGATCTTGTCGCGCAAGGTGAGCTTCTCGCGCACGTCCTCGAGATAGACGATCTCCGCCGCGCCTTCGAGCTCCGCGATCAGGCTTTCGAACTTGCCGAGATCGATGAAGCGGTGCGCGGTGACGATCCGTTTGACCTTGGCCGTGCGCAGAGCGGATTTGAGGCTCGCCGCACCCGCCGTGAAATTCAGCATGGTCGGCACGCGGCCATAGGCCGAGATGGCGAAGAAGGCGATGACGGCACCGGCGCCCGACGGCAGCATGATGGCCACCGCTTCGCCGGGTTTCGTGCCTTTCTTGAGTGCATGGCCGAGCGCGAAGGAGGCGCGGACGATCTCGTCATATGTGAGCACGCGCTCGTCGCCGTCGACGATGGCGACCTTCGTCCCGCCGAATCGATGACGGGCATCGATCAGGGCCCGGAAAACAGGCTTGCGCGCCCGCGACAATTCGAAAGGCAGAACGGCATCGCCGGGCTTGGCGGCAACGGTTGCTAGGCTCACCTGGGGCTCCCGTAAGAAGGCCGCACATCGCGGCTCTTTGCTTTGGGGTAAAATAAACCACCGAAGATGCTGGTAAAAGCCCGGCAGAACTGCGTGATTTTCCGGCTCACAGCCTCTATGTAGGGATCATGGCCATCGTTTTCGACCAGGAAACCAACGACCTCCGGGCGGCGCGGCACCCCGAAAAAGCGCACCGCCCCGACACGCCCATCCAGCGCAAGCCCGAGTGGATCCGCGTGAAGGCGCCCGTCGGCCGCGAATTCGCGGCAACGAAGGAGGTCGTGCGCGAGCACGGGCTGCACACCGTCTGCGAAGAAGCGGGCTGCCCGAACATCGGCGAATGCTGGACCCATCGCCACGCCACCATGATGATCATGGGCGACACGTGCACGCGCGCCTGCGCCTTCTGCAACGTGAAGACCGGCCTTCCCGATGCGCTCGACACGGGCGAGCCCGAACGCGTCGCCCAAGCCGTCGCCAAGCTCGGCCTCAAGCATGTGGTGATCACGTCCGTCGATCGCGACGACCTGGCCGACGGCGGCGCCGAGCATTTCGCGCAGACCATCCGTGCCATCCGCGCCATCAGCCCGGGCACCACGGTCGAAGTGCTGACGCCGGACTTTCTCCGCAAGCCCGGCGCGATCGAAGTGGTGACGGCGGCGCGTCCGGACGTCTTCAACCACAATCTCGAAACCGTGCCGCGGCTTTATCTGACGGTGCGTCCCGGCGCGCGATACTTCGCGTCGCTGCGTCTCCTCGAACGCGCCAAGGAACTGGCGCCGGACGGCTTCACCAAATCGGGTTTGATGGTGGGCTTAAGCGAAAGCCGCGAAGAGATCATGCAGGTGATGGACGACCTGCGCGCCGCGGGCGTCGATTTCCTCACCATCGGCCAATATCTCCAGCCGACGCGCAAGCATGCCGCGCTCGACCGCTTCTGGACGCCGGACGAGTTCAAGGGTCTCGAACAGATCGCGCGGGCCAAAGGCTTCCTCATGGTGTCGGCGAGCCCGCTGACGCGCTCGTCCTATCACGCCGATTCCGATTTCGCCGCGTTGAAAGCGGCGCGGATCGCGCAGCTTGCAAAGTGACAACTTCACGCCTTCAAAATTGTCATGGCCCGCAAATGCGGGCCACCCAGGTGACGTCGGCTGGCTCTCGCCATGTTATGATGGCGCCCTTCCTTCATACATCACCCCTTGTTTCAACTGGGTGGCCCGCATTTGCGGGCCATGACAGTTAGGGGACAAGAAGGTGCCCTCTCATTCCGAATCCCGCATCGTTCCGTATACGGCCGATCTCATGTATCAGGTCGTGGCCGACGTCGAGCGCTATCCGGAATTCCTGCCCTGGTGCGCGGGCCTGCGTGTCCTGAAACGCGAACGCGACGGTGCGCGCGAAGTTTTGATCGCGGAAATGCTGGTCGGCTACAAGTCGCTGCGCGAGCGCTATACCAGCCGCGTGGTTCTCGACAAGGACGCGCGCACCATCGACGTGGTCCAGACGGAAGGCGTCTTCCGCGCGCTCGAGAACCATTGGCGCTTCGCGCCGGAAGGCATGTCCGCGCGCGTCGATTTCTCGATCCTGTTCGAATTCAAGAGCCGCGTGCTGGCGCTCGCCGCCAACGCGGTGCTCGGTCCCGTGATGCTGCGGATGAGCCACGCCTTCGAAGCGCGCGCGAAGACGCTTTCAGAACAGGCGCTGCAGCAGAAGTAGGCCCGCTTCGACCGTCTTGAGCCTGATTTCCGTGCGGCCGATATCGCCGAAGCGATGCGCCTCATGCAGGATCGAACGGCCTTCGCGCGCGGCGGCGATGTGCACGAGGCCGACCGGCTTCATCTTCGTGCCGCCGCCTGGTCCCGCCACGCCGGTTACGGCCACGGCCATATGCGCATTCGAGTTCTCGACGGCGCCTTCGGCCATCGAGCGCGCGACGGCTTCGGACACGGCGCCCAGATCGGCGATCAGATCGCCGGGCACGTTCAGCATGTCCGTCTTGGCGCGATTGGAATAGACGATAAAGCCGCGGTCGACGACGTCGGACGAACCCGGAATTTCGGTCAGCAGGGCCGCAATCAATCCGCCCGTGCAGCTCTCCGCCGTCGCGATACGAAGCTTCTGTTCGCGCGCTTCGGCGAGAACGACCTCGGCAAGACGAAGAAGCGGCGAGGAAAACAGCATGCGCTCACACTATGCGCGCATGGGCCAGGATCGCAATGATGACACCGGCGGCCAGAGCCGCGCCCAGATCGTCCGCCATGATGCCGACGCCGCCCGGCAGTTTCTCCAGCCGCGAGATCGGCCACGGCTTCAGGATATCGAAGATGCGGAAGAGGATGAACGCCAGGAGAAACGCGAGAAACGAGACCGGCGCGAAGGCGCAGGCGATCCATTGCCCGGCCAGTTCGTCGACGACGCATTCGGACGGATCGGCCTGCTTGGTGTCACGCGCAAAATGTTCTCCGGCCCAGGCGCCGATGGCGCCGACGGCGATTGCGGCAGCGAGCAATCCGAAGCGGCCCGAATAAAGCGCGATGGGCCAGGCGAGAATGAGCGCGACGAGGCTCGCCACAGTCCCCGGCGCGATAGGCGCGCGGCCGATGCCGAAGAGCGTGGCGATCGCTTCGGACAGTTTCATGGACGGGCAAGCCGGACGGTGGCGACGGCCTGCGCGGCAAGGCCCTCGCGGCGGCCGGTGAAACCCATGCCTTCGGTCGTCGTCGCCTTGATGCTGACGCGGGCGCGGTCGATGCCCAGGATCTCCGCCACACGCGTCTGCATGGCGCCGCGATGCGGCGAAATCTTGGGCCGTTCGCAGATAAGCGTCAGATCGCAATGTATGATCTCGCCGCCGGCCTCGCGCACGAGTTTCGCGGCGTGTTCGAGAAAGAGCGACGAGGGTGCGCCGCGCCATTTTTGATCCGTTGGCGGAAAATGCTGGCCGATATCGCCCTGGCCGATGGCGCCCAGGATCGCGTCGGTGAGCGCGTGCAGGCCCGCATCCGCATCGGAATGGCCTTCCAGCGTTGCGTCATGCGGGATATTGATACCGCAGAGCCAGACGTGATCGCCGGGCACGAAGCGATGCGCGTCGAGCCCCATGCCGGTGCGAAATTCGGCGCCGCCCGCAAGCCAGCGTTCCGCCAATTGAAAATCCTCCGCTCTGGTCATCTTCGTGTTGATCTCTTCTCCGGGCACGTTCGCGATTCTGAGACCCGCCAACTCGGCGAGCGCCATGTCGTCGGTGACGGACTCGTTCGCGTGTGCGCGATGCGCCTTCAGAATCGCGTCGAAATGGAAGGCCTGCGGCGTTTGCGCGCGGAAGAGACCTTCGCGCGACACGGTCGCCCAGACGCCGCCGGATGTTTCGCGCTTCAGCGTGTCCGCGACGGCGACGAGCGGGATGGCCGCGGGCGCACCACTTTCCATCGCCGCGATGAGATTGCCGATCAGAGCGCGCGACACGAACGGCCGCGCCGCGTCGTGGATGAGGACGTAGTCCGGCTTATGCGCCGCCAGCGCCTCCAGTCCGCGCCGCACCGATTCCTGCCGCGTCGCACCGCCCGCTACGAACGGCAAATGCGCGAGGCCGTCCAGGGCTTCGGCCGCCTGCGTCTCCTGGCCCTGACCGATCATCACCAGGATAAACGCAATACCGGGGTAATCGGCGAAGGCCAGCACCGAGCGCCGCAGCATGGGGAGGCCGTGGAGCGGCCGGAACTGCTTGGGGATCCCGCCGCCCGCGCGCTCGCCCACGCCCGCGGCGACGATCAGGACGGCAATGCGGGGCATAGGGGCTCCGGATAGGACGATGGGGCCTGTCCTTTAGCGCGGGGCCACGGCCTTCGCCATGGGCACGCCCATCCTTCACGAGCAAAGGTTGGGTGCAGTGCAACGAACCGGGGGTTGCCACCCGCCTTTTTTATGCTCATCCTCTAGTCATAGAACTGTAGTGATTAATTGGTGGGCAGAAGGGCCGGCAACGGTGGGTATCGACACGACGGAGCGCGGGGGCGCGTCGCTCATTTTAGGGGCATTGCCCATGCCTGTCCTGCTGATAGGTCCGCAGGACGAGATCCTCTTCGTCAATCCGGCCGCCGAGCAGTTCTTCGACATGGGCGCGGGCCTGCTGATCCGGCAGCACCTGCAGGATGTCCTTCCCTTCGGCAGTCCGCTCCTTCAGGTCATGACGCAGGCCCGTGAGCGCGGCGGCACGCTGGGCGAACGGGACGTCGATCTGACGACCCCGCGGCATGGCGAAAGGCTGGCCGACGTCACCGTGACGCCTCTGCCGGGCCCGGACGGGACAACGCTTGTCACCCTCCAGGAACGGGGCTTTGCCCACCGCCTCGACCGCCAGCTCCTGCATCGCGGCGCCGTGCGGTCGCTGCACGGCATGGCCGCCGTTCTCGCGCACGAGATCAAGAACCCGCTGGCCGGTATCCGCGGGGCGGCGCAGCTCCTTGAAGATGTCGTTCCCGATCAGGAAAAGGAACTCACGCAGCTCATCTGCCAGGAATCCGACCGCGTCAGCGCGCTCATCGACCGCATGGAAGCCTTCGGCGACACGCGTGCGCTGCCGCGCGCGCCGGTCAACATCCACGAAGTGCTCGACCGCGTGCGCAAGGTCGCATCCACGAGCTTCGCGCGCCACGTGACGTTCATCGAGGCCTTCGATCCCTCGCTGCCGCCCGTGCTCGGCGACCGCGATCAATTGATCCAGGTGTTCATGAACCTCGTGCGCAATGCGAGCGACGCGGTGCCGGACCAGGGCGGCGAGATCACATTGACGACGGGCTATCGGCCGGGCGTCAAAGTGTCTGCCGGCATGACCGGCTCGCGCTACAGCCTGCCGCTCGAAATCACCGTGCGCGACAACGGGTCCGGCGTTCCCGCCGATCTCATGCCGCACATTTTCGATCCGTTCGTCACGACCAAGGCGCGCGGTTCGGGGCTGGGGCTCGCGCTTGTCGCCAAGATCGTCGGCGATCACGGCGGAGTCATCGAATGTGAATCGGTGCCGAGACGCACCGTGTTCCGGATTTTGCTCCCACAAGCGGGTGAAGGAGGCTGACCATGCCGGCAGGAACGATACTCGTCGCCGACGACGATGCGGCCATCCGCACGGTGCTCAATCAGGCGCTGGGCCGCGCGGGCTATGACGTACGCACGACGGGAACGGCGGCAGGCCTCTGGCGCTGGGTGGCCGGCGGGGACGGCAATCTCGTCATCACGGATGTGGTGCTGCCGGACGAAAACGGCTTCGATCTCATCCCGCGCATCAAGCGCGTGCGGCCCGAGCTGCCGGTCGTCGTCATGAGCGCGCAGAATACGATTTTGACGGCGATCACCGCGGCCGAGCGCGGCGCGTTCGAATATCTCCCGAAGCCCTTCGACCTGAAGGAATTGACGTCGGTCGTGCAGCGTGCGCTGCAGAATCCGCAGGCGAAACCCGAGCAGGCGAGCCGGCGCGACAGCGGCGAAGAGCGTCTGCCTCTGATCGGCCGCTCGCCGGCGATGCAGGAGATCTATCGCATCATCGCGCGCCTGACGCAGACCGATCTCACCGTCATGATCATGGGCGAGTCCGGCACAGGCAAAGAGCTCGTGGCGCGCGCGTTGCACGATTACGGCCGCAGGCGTCACGGCCCCTTCGTCGCCGTGAACATGGCTGCGATTCCGAAAGAGCTCGTGGAAAGCGAATTGTTCGGGCACGAGCGCGGCGCCTTCACCGGCGCCACCAATCGCGGCATCGGGCGATTCGAGCAGGCGGAATCGGGTACGCTGTTCCTCGACGAGATCGGCGACATGCCGCTCGAAGCGCAGACGCGGCTTCTGCGCGTGCTGCAGCAGGGCGAATACACGACGGTCGGCGGACGCACGCCGATCAAGACCGATGTGCGCATCATCGCCGCCACCAATCGCGAATTGCGCCAGCTGATCCAGCAGGGTCTGTTCCGCGAGGATCTCTATTACCGTCTCAACGTCGTGCCGATGCGCCTGCCGCCTCTGCGCGAGCGCGGCGAGGACATCCCCGATCTGGCGCGCCATTTCCTGCGCAAGGCCGAGGAAGAAGGTCTTCCCGCCAAGCGCATCGAGGCCGACGCGCTCGACCTTCTTCGCCGCTATCGCTGGCCGGGCAATGTGCGTGAATTGGAAAACCTCGTGCGCCGTCTCGTGGTGCTCCATTCGGGAGACACGATCTCGGCCGCGATCATCGCCAATGAGATGAGCGAGCCGGTGCGGTCCAGCGCCAATGGCAGCGACGAGCCGCCGACCCTCAG
>Ga0335074_10000765_pt1 | contig 44247 bp, 42 predicted proteins | sample Lox_Sample_23_FD_206715 | JGI IMG/M metagenome (GOLD analysis project Ga0335074, IMG submission 206715) | Soil microbial communities from Loxahatchee National Wildlife Refuge, Florida, United States - Lox_Sample_2.3 | ecosystem: Environmental > Terrestrial > Soil > Wetlands | place: USA...
CAGTAGGCGTCGTGAAACGCGGGGTCGTTCGCGTTGAGGACGGAGTGCATGCGGCGCCAGGCGTGTGGGTCGGGAGGGCCGGTGAGGACGAGGCCGTAGTCGAAGAGGACTGCGCGAAGGAGAGGCATCCGTCTTGATTGTAGAGAGGCAGGAGGCAGCATCCTCCACGTATTCTCAACAGAGCGATGAGGTTTTCGGAGAGAACAGCGTGGGAGCTGAGCGAGAATGCGCTGACGGCGCGGCTGCGTGAGCGGCGTGCGCGCGGAGAAGAGGTCGTCGACCTGACGGTCTCCAATCCGACGGAGTGCGGGTTGGTGTATGACGCCGAGGCGCTGCTTTCGCCGCTGGCGGTGCGCGAGGCGCTGGAGTATGAGCCGCAGCCGTTTGGACTGGAACGGGCGCGGGCGGCAGTGGCGCAGTATTACAGAGAGCGCGGCACGGAGGTCGAGGTTGCGAATATTTGTTTGACGACCAGCACCAGCGAGGCCTACAGCTATCTGTTCCGGCTGTTGTGCGATCCGGGCGATGAGGTGCTGATTGCGCAGCCGAGTTATCCGCTGTTCGATTTCATTGCGCGACTGGATTCGGTGCGGCTGCGCGAGTATCCGCTGCTGCATGATGCGGGGGCGTCGGCGGCGGCGGCGCATGCGTGGAGCATCGACTTCGACGCGCTGCGGGCGGCGATGACAGAGCGCACGCGGGCGATCGTGGTGGTGCATCCGAACAATCCGACGGGAAATTATGCGTCCGAGGCGGAGCGCGCTGAACTGGAAAGCATCTGCGCGGAGCGAAGCGTGGGGTTGATTGTGGATGAGGTCTTTCTGGACTATCCGATCCATGCGGAACGGGTCCCATCGAGCTTCCTGCAAGGGGATGGGCCGGCGCTATGTTTTGTGTTGAGCGGGTTGAGCAAGGTTTGCGCGCTGCCGCAGATGAAGCTGTCGTGGATTGCGGCGCGCGGGCCAAACGATGCGCTGCGTGATGCCATGGCGAGGCTGGAGGTGGTGGCCGATACGTTTCTTTCGGTGAACGCACCGACGCAGGCTGCGCTGCCAGCATGGTTGAGTGGACGCGATGGATTGCAGCAGCAGATTCGCGCGCGGGTGCGGAGGAATCTGGCGGCGCTGGATGCGCGGCTGCGAGGGTCGCAGGCGAATCGGCTAGTGCTGGAAGGTGGATGGACGGCAGTGCTGCGCGTGCCGCGCGAGATCGAAGGGCGGCCGTTTGCGGAGGCGGCGCTGGATCGCGGTGTGCTGGTGCAGCCGGGGGAGTTTTATGGACTGCCGGAGGGGCGTGCGGTCGTCAGCCTGTTGAGTGTGCCGCAGGTTTGGGACCGCGGGCTGAAGCTGCTGCCGATCGACTGAAGCTCAGATGAGGAACGGATTGGAGACGCGCTCTTCGCCGATGGTGGTGGCGGGGCCGTGGCCGGGGATGACCAGCGTGGCGTCGGGCAAGGGAAGCAGTCGCTCGCGGATGCTTTGGATGAGTTTGCCGTAGTGGCCGCCGGGAAGGTCGGTGCGGCCGATGGAGCCGGCGAAGAGCGTGTCGCCGGCGAGCAGCAAGGATTCGGACGGGAGGTAGAGGCACAGGCTGCCTTCGGTGTGGCCGGGCGTGTGGATTGCCTGAGCGTCGATGCCGCGAGTGGTGACGTGTTCGAGGTCGGCGGGCGAATGATCGGGAGGCCGAACGTCAGGAGGAGCGACGCCGATCCAACCGGCTTGCTCGTCCATCATGGCCGCGAGCGGCAGATCGGCCGCGTTGTAGAGGATGGGTGCGCCGGTGATGCGTTTGAGATCGAGCGCGCTGGCAATGTGGTCGATATGCGCGTGCGTGACGACGATCTGCTTGACGGTGAGCTGATGTTTCGCGAGCGTGGAGAGGATGCGCGGGATGTCGTAACCGGGATCGATGACGATGGCCTCGCGAGACGGTTCGTCGCCGAGGATGGTGCAATTGCACTGCAGCAGGCCGACAGGGAAGGTCTCACGAATCATGGCAGGTCCCCGAAGATGAGAGCAAAAAGCGAAAGCGCAGGCTGGTGTGCCTGCGCCGCAATCAAAGGTGCAAAAGCCTACTTGTGCGCCGGCGCCGATTGCGTGGTCGTCGTGCCGGAGAGCACCGAGTGATTCGTTTTGGTGTGCGTCAATGCAATGGTCAGCCCGATGGACGTGAACATGAAGATCACGGCTGCCCAGGCGGTGAGCTTGGTGAGTACGTTGGCCGCGCCGCGCGGACCGAAAGCGGTCTGCGATCCCTGGCCGCCGAAGGCGCCGGCGAGATCGGCCGAGGTGCCCTGCTGCATGAGAATGACGGCCAGCAGAACGAGGCAGACGATAACGTGAACGATGACGAGAAGGATAATCATGCTGAGCCGATACTTGCTCCAGTTTGGGCGCGGGAGATCCCGTAAAGTTTTGGTGCGGAGGAGGGGACTTGAACCCCTATGCCTTGCGGCGCTAGCACCTCAAGCTAGTGCGTCTGCCAATTTCGCCACCTCCGCATGGGCCTGACACACACGCGGGTGCGGCAGGGGTGACGGATGTTTCCGTGAGCCAGTATAGCATCCTTCCCGGCCCATTGACGACGACTCAAAGTGGGCTGAGCACAGCGGTTATGTGACGAATCGCGAGATATTTGCCGGCGCGCCGGGCGCGAATTCGGTCTGCCGTGGCAGAATGGGCAGCATGATTCAAGGTCAACGTTTCCTTCAGTCCGCTTTGGCGGTGCTGTTTCTTGTTGCGGTTGGCGCGGCCCAGGCGCAGGCAGGGCCTGATGCGTTGCATGCATGGGTGGGCGCGACAACACCGGAGGCGCTGACCGCGTGGGTCAGCGCACGGCTCGCGGATGAAAAGAAGGATGTTGACGCCATGCTCGCTGTGAAAGGCGAGCGAACGGTCGAGAATACCGTGCGGCCGTTCGACGATGCACAGAATGAGTTGGCCATCGCGGGCGATCAGGCGTTCCTGCTGTACTCGCTGGCGGATGGCGCGCCGATGCGCGACAAGGCGCAGGCGGAGCTGAATCGAATTTCGTCCGCAGGCACGGACCTGAGCCTGAATCAGGGTGTCTATCGCGCGCTGGCGGAGGTGCCGCTGCCCACGGGCTCGACGAAGGACGATCTGGCGACGAAGCATTACATCGAGCGCTCGCTGCTGGAGTACAGGCTCTCCGGCGTCGACAAGGATGAGGCGACGCGAGCGAAGATCCACGCATTGCAGGACAAGATCACGGCGGTGTCGCTGACGTTCGGCAGAAATGTGGCGAACGATGTGAAGAAGGTTTCGGCGACAAAGCAGGAGCTGGCTGGCCTGCCGACGGACTACATCGCCCGGCATAAGCCGAATGCGGACGGCACCTATACGATCACCACCGATCAGCCGGATGTGGGACCGGTGGAGGACTTTTCGACGAGTCCCGATCTGCGCCGGCGCGTTTACATCGCGTACCACTCGCGGGCGTATCCGGCGAACGAGCCCGTATTGCGGGAGCTGCTGGAGACGCGCGAAGAGCTGGCCCACACGCTCGGCTATGCGACGTACGCGGACCTCGCGACGGCAGACCAGATGATCGGCTCGGCGAACAACCTGAAGGCGTTTCTCGATCAGGTCAACGCGGCGACGAAGCAAACTGCCGCGCGCGAGTACCAGGAGCTGCTGGCGTTTGCGCAGAAACGTCAGCCGGGACTGACGGAGATCTCCGACGCCGACGCGCGCTACTGGGCGGAGCAGTATCGCAAGGCCACCTACGACTTCGACGCGCAGTCCGTGCGGCCGTACTTTCCCTACGCGCAGGTGGAGGCGGGCATCCTCTCGACGGCATCGAAGCTGTTCCACGTGAGCTTCCAGCGCGTGCCGGACGCGATTGTGTGGGACAAGTCGGTGACGACGTACGACGTGCTGGATGGCGGCAAGCGGATTGGAAGAATCTATCTCGACATGCACCCGCGCGAAGGCAAGGACAAGTGGTTCTCGTCGGGGCCCGTGGTGCCGGGCATTCGCGGGCGGCAGATGCCGGAGGGCATGCTGATCTGTAATTTCTCGGGCGGCGTGCCGGGTGATCCGGGGCTCATGGAGTACAACGACGTCGTCACGTTCTTCCACGAGTTCGGCCACCTGATGCATCACATCCTCGGCAGCCAGAACGAGTGGTCGCAGCAGGGCGGCTTCAATGTCGAGGGCGACTTTGTGGAAGCGCCTTCGCAGATGCTGGAGGAGATGTTCCGCAGCTACGCGGTTCTGGCGCCGTTCGCGAAGAACTACAAAACCGGAGCGACCATTCCTGAATCGCTGGTGGCGAGAATGAACGCCGCGGGAGCGTACGGCCGCGGCAGCTGGGTGCAGGCGCAACTTTTTTATTCAACGTACTCTTTACAGTTGCACGATCAGCCTGCGGCGCAGCTGAACTTCGACGGCATCTGGCGCGAGGATCACGATCGCTTTGAGCCCACGGTGTTCGTGCCGGGAGATCATGACTTCGCATCGTTTACGCATCTCACTGGCTACGCCTCGAACTACTACACGTATGTGCTCGATAAGGTGATTGCGGTCGACTTCTTCTCGCAGTTCGATCCGAAGAATTTATTGAACGGTCCAACGGCAATGCGGTATCGCAGGACGGTTCTCGAGCCGGGCGCGACGAAGCCCGCGGCGCAGCTGGTCAAAGATTTTCTGGGCCGGCCGCAGAGCATCGACGCGCTGAAGACTTGGGTGAATGTCGAGTTCACCGATGGGCAAGGCAAGACCTCTGCGATAGAAGGGAAGTAGGCGATGCGAAGATCTGCGATTGGAGTTCTGGCTGGCGTTGCTCTTGTATCCGCGGTTGCCGTTTGCGCTGCGCAGACCACGGCCAATGAACCGCTGGTCACGCAGGCTCCCGCGGGGAAATGGGCGATCGTGTTGCACGGCGGCGCGGGCGTCATCCAGCGAAGCTCCATGACGCCGGAGCGCGACAAGGCGTATCGCGAGGGCATGGAGGAGGCCGTGAACGCGGCGGCCGAGGTGCTGAACCGGAATGGCTCTGCGGTCGACGCCGTTGAAGCTGCGCTGAATAAGCTCGAAGATAATCCGCTGTTCAACTGCGGCAAAGGAGCCGTGTTTACGGCGGACGGAAAGAACGAGCTCGACGCCGCAATCATGGATGGCAAAACGATGATGGCCGGCGCGGTGGCGGACGTGACGCGCACGAAGAATCCGATTTCGCTGGCGAAAGCCGTGATGGAAAAGAGCCCGCACGTGATGCTTGCGGGCGCCGGCGCCGACCAGTTCGCAGCGAGCGTGGGGCTGACGCAGGTGGACCCCAGCTACTTCTTTACCGAGCCCCGGTGGCAGGGTTTAATACGGCAGCTGAAGCGCGAAGGGCTGCCGATTCCGCCGCGTCCTGCGGGCGCGCCGCCGCCGCCGGCAGGGCCGATGGCGCAGCTTGAGTCGCCGGATGTGCACAAGTGGGGAACGACGGGGATCGTCGTTCGGGACCGCCAGGGAAACATTGCGGCCGGAACGACGACGGGAGGAACGCAGGGCAAGCGCTGGGGGCGCATCGGCGATTCGCCGATCATCGGCGCGGGAACGTATGCGTCGAACCAGTCGTGCGGCGTGTCGGCGACGGGAACGGGCGAGTACTTCATTCGGCTCACCGTCGCGCGGACGATCTGCGCGCTGGTCCAGTACAAAGGCATGCGCCTGCAGGCAGCCGCCGATGAAGTCATTCAAAAGCAGCTGGCAACGCTGCAAAACAGCCGAGAGGGAGAGGCGGACGGCGGCGTGATTGCGATGACACCGGACGGCCAGATTGCCTGGAGCTTCAATTCGCCGGGTATGTTCCGCGCGCGGCTAGTTGAGGGCGGGAAGATTCAGACGGGCATCTACAAAGACGAGCCGTAATCGAACTCAGAAATGATGCAGTAGCTCCGCAAAGCTGCGGAGCTCGAGCAGGCGGGAAGGATCGTCCGGCGGTTCGACGGCTTCGTGTTCCAACACCCATGTGAAGTCGTGCGGGATGAAGACCGCGCCGAGGCCTGCGACGAGCGCAGGGTTGATGTCCGAGCGCGGCGAGTTGCCGATCATCCAGGTGTTTGCCGGATCGCAGGCGTGGCGCTGCGCGATTTCGCGGTACATCGCCGGCGTCTTCTCATGCGGGACTTCGATCGCTGCGAAGAGATCGCGCAGGCCGGAGCGCTCCACCTTGTCCTGCTGCTCCTCAAGGTTGCCTTTGGTTACGAGGATCAGGCGATGGTGACGAGCCAGCTCGCGCAGCGTCTCGTCGACACCGGCGAGAAGCTCGATCTCGTGCGCGGCGATGGCGTCGGTGAACGAGACGATGCGCGCGTGCTTTTCCGGCGTGACGGGGCCGTCGGAGAGTTGCTCGAAGCAGTCAATGAGCGAGCGGCGAAAGCTCTTGAGACCATATCCGTGTCTTGCAATGGTCACTCGTTCGCACGCGTTCAGGCGCTCGCGAACCTCTTCGCGCGTGTGGACGCGATGATCCAGGAAGGAGATGAACGAGGCGATGGCGCGCTCGAAGTAGATATTGTTCTCCCACAGCGTGTCGTCGGCATCGATCAGCAGCGTTTGCCGGATGGAGCGCCGGGGAGGCGAAGCGAGCGCAGCATTCGTCAAATGAGAGGGGGCGGTGTGATGCATAAGGAAGATTGTAGTGACTCGCTTGCGTAGCTCGAAACATGGGGCTGCGTAGAATTTCAAGGTTGCATGATGAACTTCGCCTGTGAAAAGGTGATTGCAATGAATCCGTTTTCCCGAGACACAGGTGTTGCGTGGAAGCCGCTTGCCGGCGCTGACCTGAAAGAGGCCGCGCAGTGGTTGCGCATCAGCGCCATGACCATGACACACCATTCAGGGACCGGACATACGGGCGGCGATCTGTCATCCGCTGACATTCTCGCGACGCTGTATCTCGGCGGCGTGTTACGAGTGAGACCCGAGGCTCCGCGCTGGCCGGAACGTGACCGCTTCATCATGAGCAAGGGTCACTGCTCGGGCGTGTTCTATTCGACGCTGGCGGCGCGCGGGTTCTTTCCTCCCGACGTGCTCAAGACCTTCATGGATCCGCTTTCGAAGTTGAACGGCCACCCGGACCGCAACAAGGCGCCGGGCGTGGAGGCCAACACCGGACCGCTGGGGCACGGGCTTCCGATCGCGGTAGGCACGGCGCTGGGTTGCCGGATGCAGAACATTGCGGCGCGGGTGTACGTGCTGACCGGCGACGGCGAGCTGCAGGAGGGCTCCAACTGGGAGGCCGCGATGAGCGCCCAGCACTACGGGCTGGATAATCTCGCGGTCATTGTCGATCGCAATCGCATTCAGCAGGGCGATTTTACGGAGTCGACGATTCGCATGGACCCGATGGCCGAAAAGTGGCGGGCGTTCGGCTTCCATACGATGGAGGTCGACGGCCATGATCACGCGGCGTTGCGAAGCGCGTTTGAGGAGGCCGAGTCGGTGAAGGGAAAGCCGACTTGCATCATCGCCCACACAGTTAAGGGCAAAGGCGTGAGCTTTGCGGAAAACCAGCCGGCGTGGCACCACGGCGTGCCAACGGCAGAACAGCTCCAGGCAGCGGCGAAGGAACTGGGGGTTGAGGTGCCCTCGACGCAATGAGGACCCACCCCGGGGTTTACGTGCAAAGGCTTCATAAAGCTAGACTTAGCGGTAGACCTTGGAGTGCGAAGTCTTGAAAGCACAGGTTCGGGGCGGGAACAGGGGACGCGCTCTTAAATTGTGAGGGGGCGGGCAGGAGTTTGTGGCGGAGAGAGTGGGATTCGAACCCACGATACCTTGCGGTATACACGCTTTCCAAGCGTGCGCCTTCAGCCACTCGGCCATCTCTCCAACCTTTTGAATCTACCATACCGGTTCGGTGCGACGATGTTTCTGCAGGCTGTGGGCACGGGCTGCTCGGCGGTCTCTATACTGGCTTGCCATGCAGCGATTTCTCACTTGTTGCCTCCTGCTCTTCGTTGCGGGCGGAACGTCCCGGACGCCGCACAGCCATCTGCTCAGGGACAAACTTTCCGGCGCGTGGCGGCTTGTGACGGTCGAGGGGCAGCCTCCCGGACTGCCAGGCTTCTACGTTCACCCGAGCGGCTTGCTCGTGTACGGATCGTCGGGCACGATGTCGGTTCAGATTGCGAACCGGAGTGGCCGGAAGGGCTTTGCGGGAGGACTGACCGCTGGAACAGCTGCGGAGAAGAAGGCTGACTTCGACAGCTACTTCAGTTACTACGGGACCTATACGGTCGACGACGCAGCGGGAACGGTCACGCACCACATTCAGGACAGCTCCTATCCGGACCTCCGAGGCCGATCCGAGGTGCGGTGGGCGGAGCTTGAGGGCAACGATCGACTCGTTCTGATTCCGCAGGAAGACGGCAGGGGCGGTGTGGTCGCTCGCAAGGATGCGAGGTACCGGCTCATCTGGGAACGAATCCGATAAGCAGTGGGCCGTGGGCCAGAAGTGCACCGTGCTGGCGTTTGAGCTACGTCCGATAACACATATTCTGTATCGTGAGCGAATCCAGTGACGTTCTGGCCTGCTCTGCCGGTTCCCAATGGTCCGCTTTCGTTCCGAACGTCTATCAGCGCGTGTTCGCTCGCTGCACTGCCTGTTCGATGATCCAGCGTGTGAGTTGCTGGCCGGCGGCGAAGTTCTGCTCGCCCATGGGATTCTTGCGGCCGTCGGTGTACTCGTTGTAGACCCAGGGATCGACGTTGGCGTAAACCAGGCCTTTGCCTATATGCGCAATCATCATGATCGGATTGCCTTTGTCGTCGGTGTCGGCTTCTTCCTTCAGGATCACCTGCGCGGGTGCGGATACGTTGACCGTGCAGACCTGCTTCATCAGACCCTTAAAGTTCTGGTTGAAGATGCCGCCCGTACCGGCAGGCACCGGAACGATGGTGTTGACGTAGCTGCCGTTGAGCTCGTCGTTTTTGAGGTCGGGGTTGAAGTGCATGCCGAAGCCGTCGGTCAAAAGGTCGAGGTGGACCTGGTCGGCATGGTCGACGTCGTTCTCCATGACGATCAGGACGCCGCCGGCCTTGACCCAGTCGACGATGGCGTCGGCGCTCTGCGGATCCATGTAGTGCGGATTCGGGTTCCACTTCACGTTGTCCGGCGAGACGATGACGTAGATGCCGATGCCCTTCAGGTCGGCGGCGCGCGGCGCGTGGTCCAGCATGGCGGGATGCACGCCGTACTGCGCGAACATTTCGGCCCAGGTGGAGTAACCGCTGTTGGCCTCGTCAGTCCATTTGTAGTGGAAGAGCTGCTCGTTGCCGGCGGGCGTCTTGCGATGCTGGGAGTTGAACCAGGCGTCGAGCAGAACGGTCTTGCCGTGCGCGGCGGCGAAGAGCGAGCCGGCGCGCTGGTGCTGGATGATTTCGCTTTCGGCGAGGAGATAGGCGCCGACCCCCTTCGCATCGTTATCAGCCGTAGGCTCGCCGACGTAGTAGTCGTAGGTGCCGCTGCGGTAGGGTTTGCCGCCGAGCCCGGCGACCTTGACGGTGCAGCTGAGCGTGCCGTCGGGTTTGACGAAGCGCTGCTGGATGCCGTCCCATCCGCGCTCGGCGGCATGCTCCTCGCTGGGAGGAAGCACGCCGAGGCGCACGGCCTTGGCGATGGAGTAGACGAACATCGAGCTCGCCGAAGCTTCGAGGTAGTTCCCTTTCCGGCCAGCCTTGTCCATGACCTGCCACCAGAGGCCGGAGGCGGGATCCTGATAGTGGATGACTGCGGTCAGCGTGCGGCGCGCGTCTTCTTCGAGCGCGGAGCGTTTCGGTTCGAGCGCAGGATCATTCTGCGGCATGCCCTCGAGCACATCGACGAGCGCCATCGAATACCAGCCCATGGCGCGGGCCCAGATCTCGGGGCTGAGGCCGGTCTGCTTGTTCGCCCAGGCCATCTGCTTGGACTCGTCCCAGCCGTGATAGAGCAGGCCGGTCTTCGGGTCGCGCATGTGCGCGCTCATCATGAGGAGCTGATCGGCGGCGGCGTCGATGCCGCCGGGCACGGCGAACTCGCGCGCGTAGGAGGCCATGAAGGGCTCGGCCATGTAGGCGCCGTCGAGCCACATCTGGTTGGGGTAGATCTGCTTGTGCCAGTAGCCGCCGCTCGGTGTTTTGGGCTGCGCGGCCATCTGGTCGTGCAGGAAGGTGGCGGCCTTGTAGTAGCGCGGCTGCTGCAGGACGCGATAGAGCGCCATGACGCTGCGGCCCATCTCGATGTTGTCGAGCGAGTGCGCGTCGACGGGAAACGGCTTGCCGTCGGCCATGTGGATGCTCCCGTCGGGAGCGACGGAGTTGTCGACGGCACTCTTGACGTAGTAGAAGAGGCGGCCGTCGCCGGTGATGCGCCACAAGGCGGTGACGCCATCGAGCAGCACGCCTTCTTCGTAGGTCCATTCGCCGGGATGCGCCTGGGTGGAGATGCGGCCGTCGGGCCACTCATGCAGCACGCGGTTCAGCACGGGATCGTTGACTGGCAGGCCTGTGGCTTCTGTCTCCGGCTGCACCTGCTGAGCATTCGCCAAACCACCAACAAACCCCGCAATCACCATCGCCGCGATGCAAAGACGCATGAGTGTCCTCCAGAGACTGAGCATACCGAGCCCGTGTGACTCTTGCCTATCCAGCGACGCCCGCTCTTTCTTGACTCGTATCGCTGATTCATCCTTCGACCGGTAATCACCCACAATGCCGCTACAATGATCCCACCAAAAATCAAGCGGCTCGGAGGCTAGCGTGGATTTGGTTGTCGCCGTGGGTTTCGGGATCCTGGTGTTTTTCGTCGTTCCTTTGATTTTTCAATTTCTCTGGAACATCACCGTGCCAGAGATTTTCGGATTGGCGACAATAAGGTACTGGCAAGCTTTCCGCCTGCTTCTCATGGCAGGCATGATTTTCGGCCCGATGGGCTATGTTCATTTCAATAAGTAAGCCCCACTGGCCGCCGACTCATGCAGATTGTTCAAACCGTCTTCGGCGTCTTCCATCACTTTGAGCTGGCGCGAGAACTCGAACAGCGCGGACACCTGCGCCGGGTGTACTCGACGTGGCCGTGGGCGCGGTTGAAGCGCGAAGGACTGGCGCACGAGAAGGTCGAGACCTTTCCGTGGCTGCACGTGCCGGAGTACATGGCGTCGCGCGCGCCCGTGGACCTGACGTGGCTGCGCGATCCGCTGGGCTATGCGAATGCCGTGGCGTTCGATCGCTGGACGGAGCGCAGGCTGGAAAGGATGATGCGGCGCGAAGGATGCGGTCCTCATGGCGCGAGGAAAATCGACGCGTTAATCGGAATCTCCGGCTCGAGCCTTCGCGCGGGGGCGCTGGTGCAGCGCGCGGGTGGCGTCTTCATTTGCGATCGCGGATCGACGCATCAGCGCTACCAAGAACAGATCATTGCGGACGAGTACCGGCGGTGGGGCGTGGATACTCCGCCGTCAGACCCGCGCGATACGCGGCGCGAGGAGGCGATTTACGAGCAGGCGGATGCGATCACAGTACCGTCGACGGTGGCGGCGCGATCGTTTGTGGAGATGGGCGTGCCGGCGGGCAAGGTGCACGTGATTCCGTACGGTGTGCGGCTGGAGAACTTCCGGCCCGGCGCGGAGCCTGCGGCGGGTCCTGACGCGACGTTCGACGTGCTGTTTGCGGGGGCGGTGGGTCTGCGCAAGGGAGTTCCGTATCTACTGGAGGCGTTTGCGCGGTTGCGGCATCCGCGCAAGCGGCTGCGAATCGCCGGTTCGGTGCAGGAAGACCTGCGCGGGCTTCTGCCGAAGCTGCCGATGGAGGACGTTGAGATGCTGAGCTCGCTGCCGCAGGCGGAGCTGGCGGCGTTGATGAGCCGCAGCCACGTGCTGGTGCTCCCGTCGATTGAGGAGGGGTTGGCGCTGGTGCAGGCCCAGGCGATGGCGTGCGGTTGCCCGGTGATCTGCTCGACGAATACGGGCGGCGAGGACCTGTTTTCGGACGGCGTCGAGGGATTTGTTGTGCCGGTGCGAGACGCGGTGACGATGGCGGAAAGAATGCAGCGGCTGGCGGACGATCCGGAGCTGCAGCGGAGGATGCGGGAGGCGGGGTTGCGGCGGGTGCAGTCGATTGGCGGATGGAAGGAGTATGGGGACCGCTGGGAGACGCTGCTGCGATCGCTGTGCCGGTCAAAGAGCTAGCCGCGTTGTTTGGGGGACGGGGTTGGATCGCCCGCTATTCCCTTCCGCCGCCGACGAAATGGACGATCTCGACGCGGTCGCCGTCCTTGATGGTGAGCTCGTTCCATTGAGTGCGCGGCGCGATCTCGCTGTTGAGCTCGACGGCGACGCGGTCGGGGCGCATCTCGAGGCGTTCGAGCACGGCGGCCAGCGGAGTGGGTGAGCCGAGACCTTCGAGGGTGCGAGGCACCCCGTTGATGACCAGGTGCAATGCCAGTTCCATGATTTTCAGCCTAGCAGTTGGATGATCTGCCGGCTTTCAACGGCCAAAGCAGGTTGAGCGGGCCGTGGCCGTGGCCGAGACCGGGAGCGGTGCGGAGCGCCTCGGCGACGTAAGCCTTGGCGCGGGAGACGGCCTGCGCGGGAGCGTCGCCGAGGATGAGACGCGAGAGCAGCGCGGCCGAGAAAGCGCAGCCGGTGCCGTGCGTCGAGGTGGTTTCGATGTGGCGGCCGGGAAAGGTCTGGATGGCGCCGCCGGGGATGCGGAGGAGCTCGACGGGCTTGTCGGAATCGCCGCCTGTAACGACGATGGTCAGGGAGGGATGGAGTTTGCCGAGGGCATCGGCGGCTTCCCTCGCCTGCTCGAGGGTGCGGATGCGTAGGCCGGTGAGAGCGCCCAGCTCCGTCCAGTTGGGCGTGATCCAGCCGGCCAGCGGGAGAAGGTCGGTGTGCAGGCGGCGGACCGCAGCGGTTTCGAGGAGAGCGTGGCCGGAGCTGGAGCGAAGGACGGGGTCAAGGACGACTGGGATGGGCGCGGGCGCGTGGCTGAGAAACTTGGCCAGCGCAACAACGTTGGCTTCCGAGCCGAGCATGCCGACCTTGACGCCGGATGCGGGCAGGTCTGCCGAGACATGCTGGAGGGTGCGGAGAAGCAGGTCGGGCGGGGTGGGGCGGACGGATTCGACGCCCTGGGTGGACTGGACGGTAAGGGCGGTGATGGCGGAGGTGCCGAAGAGGCCGTGGGCGGCGAAGACCTGGAGATCGGCGGTGATGCCCGCGCCGCTGGAGGGGTCGAAGCCGGCGACGGTCAGGGCGATGGGGGCTGTTGAAGCCGTGTGAGGGTTGAGGACAGCGGATTTTGGCTTGGGAATGGAGCGCAAAAGAGCCTTCTCTTGACGTCGTTTTTCCTAGCATACAAGGTCACTCGGCGCAAGTTACCACGGTACCGAAAATGGCTTTAGCTTGTTTGACTTAGGGTGTATTGAGCAGAGACAATAGAGGGATGAACGAAACCTCGAGAAGTTCCAGGCGAGGGCTTCGGTCGAAGTGGATGCGCCGGCCTTTGAACGCTGGCCTCCTGGCCGCTACCCTCGGCGTGACGGCAGGCATTGTTGCCAGTCCCGCCAAAGACAACGGTCCAGTGCCGACCAACACGGTCAAGCATCATCACTGGTATCAAATCGGCGAAGCTTCGTGGTATGGCTCCCATTTTCAGGGACGCAAGACCGCGGACGGTGAAAAGTACGACATGAATGCTTTCACCTGCGCCCATCGCACGCTCCCCCTGGGGACGTGGCTTCGGGTGACCAACCTTCGCAATCACAGATCGGCCTTTGTCCGCGTCAACGACCGCGGCCCGGTCCCAACCAGTCGCATCGTGGATCTTTCCTATGCGGCTGCCCACAAGCTCGGCGTGACAGGTCTGGCCGAGGTGAAGATCGAGCGGGTGACACCGAACGATCCGGCCCTCACCGACCAGCTGGTTTCCGAACTTGAACAGCCGGCGAGCCCGATAACGGTCAGGTAAAGCCGCAAAAGGGGACAATCGAATAGCAGAAGGGAAAAATGTGCCCCGCCCTCTTTCGAGGAGCGGGGCTTCCCTCTTTGGACAAACCTTATGCGGCGTGTGCGCTGCGCACAACGCCATGGGTGACGGGCAGATCGCTGAGGCGAAGTGCCAGAGCGCCGGCGCCGCCGCCTCCCTTGATGAACTCGCTCAGCTCCAGCTGCACGACGTCGAAGTTGAGATCGAAGAGGCGCGTTGCCAGCTCTTTGCTGACCTCGCCGGTGAAGAGGGTACGGCCGATGTTGAGCGCGCAGCAGGCCATGCGCGTAGCGTCGGCCTCGGACACGGCGACACGGCGGTCCGCGGGATAGACCCTCTCGATCTCCGCGCGAGAGGCGGCGTCGAAGGCTTCCGGGTAGTAGAGGACGAAGCCGCCGTGCAGCGGAGTGAAGCAGGTGTCGAGATGATAGAAACGCGGGTCGACGAGGTGCAGGGAGCGCACGGGAACGTGCCAGGCATCGGCAACGTGCGCGTGCGCGGCGCGGCAGGTGCGGACGCCGTGCGCGGCCCAGAGCATCTTGCCTTCGTCGTCGAAGGCGCTGTCGCCCTGGCCTTCGTAGGCGGTCTCGCGCGGCGTCTCCCAGAGGAGGAAGCCCTGACCGAGAAGCCACTGGCGAAGGAATGCCGATTCAGCGCGGCGTTGGGTTGGATTGAAGCTGGAGAGCGCGGCGACGCCGTGATGAATCAGCGCGCCATGAGCAAGAAAGACCATGTCGGGACAGCCGGGTTCGGGGTGCAGCAGGCGAACGTCGGCGACGCTGTGCAGAACGTTATAAAGGCTCTTCCATTGCGCGAAGGCGAGATCGCGCGAAGAGCGGTTGACGTTGCCGGCCATCCACGGGTTAATGACGTAGTCCACGCCGTACCATTCCGGCGGGCACATCAGGAAGGTGGGTCGGGTGTAGTGCGGAGTGGAGCCTGCTGTTTCCTGGGACAAAACGGTGCTGCTTGTAGCCATATCTGGTGATTCCCTACTTTCCGTCAGGGAGTCTGCCTATCCGCAACAACCTTCGTCAAGTGGGTTGCGATTGGCCGAGGTACATCTTTTGGGGCCACCCCTCCCACTTTGCGTGCAAAGTCTTGAAAAGGCCCACCTTATGGGTGGACCTCGATGTGCAAAGTCTTGATAAATCTGGGCCTGGTTCCGCACAGGGGGTGCAGAAATTTTCCGGGTTCCGGGAGCGATCTTCTCCGGGATTGCGGAGAACTGCTGCCGGCGGTCTACAGCTTCCTGTAGCTTCCCGCAGCTACAGCTTCTCGTAAAAATCGCAAGCCGAGCAGGAGATGTAGACGCCGCCCGGGACGCCGCGCTCGCGGTCCTTGACGCGCTTCACGATGCGGGTCGGCTTGGAGCACTTCGGACAGTCGGTGCTCTTCTGGGTGTCCATGACCTTCTTGCGGTCACCGGTCTTGGCAATCTTCGCCATGGTGGTATCTCCCTGCTCTATCAGAAATCGTTCGCGTACCCAGGATGCCAGCCGCGCAGGCGCACGGCAGTTTCGACATAGCTCTGTGCGGGCTGCTTTGGCTTGGCCGTACAGGATGGGTACTGCGCAGGATCTAGGATACACGAGAAGCGCGGCGGGAGTTGAGGCGAGCAAGCGCAAAGACAAAGGGATTGGCATTCAGTTTTGAGCTGTGAGTTTCGAGCTGTGAGTCAAAAGCAGATTGACTTGCCGACCGAGGACCCCGCTACGGAAATGACAGAAAAAAAAGAACAGCCGATTCCCTGCGGGAATGACAGAAAGAAAAGCAACCACAACAGCCAACTGCAGGATTACTGCGGCGGTGCGGTTGGAGATGGTGTTGGGGATTGCTGGGTCGATGGCGATTGCTGAGGCTGCTGGTCGGGCGGGAGTTTTACCTTGCCCATGCCGACGGCGCCGGCGGGACCTTCCTGATCGAGGACCTCGCCGGGTTTGCGGAGAGTGGGCGCCTGGCGATGGGCGTCATCGCCGTCGGCGGAGGGCTGCGGATCGCCGTTCATGATGGTGCGGGCTTCGAGCGTGGGTTCGGGCGGCCCGCCGATCTCGTTCTTGTCATGCACCTCGATGGGCTTGCCGATGGCGGCGATCTCAAGCCGCACGACATGGCCGTTGCGGAAGCGGACGAACTGGATGGGCTGCGGCGGATCGCCGTAGATCCACTCTTCGTAGACGGGGCTGTTGTCGTCGGTCGAGGAGGTGTGCTCGCGGTCCTTGGTCTTGGGCTCGCCCATGGCGGCGAGGACCATGCGGCGATTCATGCCGACGAGGACCTGATGGGCTTCGACGGCCTCGCGGACCTTCGGAGGCAGCGTGTTGGCGTAGGCCTCAGCGCTGGAGCGGGCCCGGAAGTCGACGAGCGGATCGAGCAGAGCTTTGACCTCCGCGGCGGTGACCTCCGGGATGCCGCCTTCGAAGACCAGCGTGATGCGGCAGCCGGTGGCGGCGGGGCCTTCCTGCGCGAGCGGCATGTCATTGAGGGAGATGTGCGAGAGGAAGCGGTGCTTGGCGTAGGGGCCACCGTTGAGGTCGATGACGATGCGGTCGGGGCGGAACTCGAGATTGGTGACTTCGACGCGATCGCCGGCGGCGGCGGATTGCCCTTTCTCGTAGAGCATGCGCTTGTAGGCCTCAGCGGTGGGCGTCATGTTGCCGTTGGCGATGAGGGTCATGCCGGTACCGAGCGGAAGCTCGCGGTGCGCGAAGCCCTGCTCGGATTCGAGGTCGCGGATGAGCTCCTGGCGGCCGCGCTCGTCGAGCGGCTGGTCGGGGAGTTCAACGCGGGTGGGATGGAAGTCAGTGTTGACGTCGGCGGTGGCGGTCTTCATGCCCACGGTGAAGACCTGCGCGGAGAGCGGAGTTGTTGCGAGGAGGGCCGCGCCGCACAGGAGTGTCCCGGCGAGAGAGAAAGAGAGCACCTGCGGTATGCGCGCGCTTGGGCCCATGCAGTCACCTGCGAATGGTTATGATTGTGCGCCTTTGCGGGTGTAGGTGCAAGGGCGGATAAAAGCTGGTAGCGGGTCAAATTGACCCAGTGCCCTAAAAGCAGATTCCCTTCGGGAATGACAGAAAGAAAAACAACACCTCGACGGGCTGAACCGTTTCTATGTGGGGAAATGGTCTAGCCGTGATGCGCGGGTTCGGACGGGGCGGTGGAGGAGTCGGGCGGACGATTTGCACTACTGTTGCCGGGTGCGGGCGCGATCTGCACGAGGGCGGCGGGCTGCGCGGCGGCCTGCTGGGCCTGCTGGGCCTGCTGGGCCTGCTGTTCCATCGCAACGTGCGCGGAGGGGGGAGGGACGTCCATGGGATAGCCGCCGGGAACGATGACGGGCTGGGTGTAGTTCCAGGCGTAGTCGCGCGTGGCGCGGTAGACGACGGCCATGACGACGATGAAGACGATGCCGGTGATGAAGGCGGCGTCGGGGCCGTAGGCTCCGCCGGTGAACCACACGGGACCGGAGGCGGAGGTTTCAACGACGCTGAGGTAGCCCGCGTCTCCGGCGACGGGAAGGCCGAGGAGAACGGCGGTCGCGGCGGCCCAGGCGAAGTGCAGTCCCCAGCCGAGCCAGAGCGCGTGGGTGCGGAGATAGGCGAGCGACAAAAGGATGCCGGCGATGAAGGTGATGAAGAAGCTGAGGCCGGTGGCGTTGGGCAGGAGGCTGGCGAGCAGAGCGTAGATGGCGGAAAGAATCACCGCGGCAGCTGTGGGGCCAATGGCGTCGATGAGGCGGCGGAAGAGGAAGCCGCGGAAGGCGACCTCGGTGACCAGCGTCACGACGGCGAGCGAGACCAGCGAGAGCACGGCCGCGGCGAAGGCCGAAGGAGTCCATGAAAACTGCGGATGCAGCGAGCCGACCAGCATCATGGGAAGAACGGCGATGAGCAGCGCGGCCCAGCCGATGATGACGCCGCGGGTCCACTCCTGTGCTGCGGTGGCGCGTTGCGGAAGCGCATTGGCGAGGCGAACGCTTCCCTGCTTGGTGGCGATCCACTGAAGCGTGGTGAAGCCGAGCAGCAGAAGAAAGAGCAGAAAGAGATTGCCGAGGATGACGGCGCCGGCGGCGATGTTGAAGCGCACGGCGATGCCGTCGGCGGCGCGCAACGCGGTGGCGTGCGCGGCGAGCATCCAGAGAAGGCCGGTGATGAACAGCGCCAGATGCAGGGAGCGCGGCGATGCCGTTCGAGCAGAGGGAGGGAGCGAGGAAGACACGGAAGGCTCAGGCCTCCTTGGCGCGGGAAGAGTTTGTCTCAGGCCGTGGTGTAGAACTGCGCGATGTTGCGGAACTTGGCATAGCGGGCCTCGAGAAGCTGATCGATGGAGAGCGAACGGAGCTCGCTGAGATGATGCTCGAGACGCTCATCGAGCAACTGTGCGGCGCGCTCCGGATCGTTCTGGGTTCCACCTTCGGGCTCGACGATGACGTCATCGACGCAACCTAGTTGTTTGACGTCGATGGCGGTGTAACGGAGAGCGTCGGCGGCCTGCTGCTTTCTGCTGGCGTCCTTCCACATGATGGAGGCGCAGCCTTCGGGGGAGATGACGGAGTAGATGGCGTTCTCGAGCATGAGCACGCGATCGGCGACGGCGAGTGCGAGCGCGCCGCCGGAACCGCCTTCGCCGGTGATGGTGGCGATGGAGGGCACACGAAGGCGGGACATCTCGAGCAGGTTGCGAGCGATGGCTTCGCCCTGGCCGCGCTCTTCGGCGCCGAGGCCGGGATTGGCTCCGGCGAGATCGATGAAGGTGAAGATGGGGCGATTAAATTTTTCGGCGATCTTCATGGCGCGGAGGGCCTTGCGATAGCCTTCGGGGTCGGGTGAGCCGAACTTGCGCGCGACGCGCTCCTTAATGCTGCGGCCCTTGAGGTTGCCGATGACGAGGACGGGTTCGCCGTGGAAACGCGCCATGCCGGCGGTCATCGCGGCGTCGTCTGCGAACTGACGGTCGCCGTGAATCTCGCTGAACTCGGTGAAGAGCGCGTTGATGTAGTCCATGGGGTAGGGACGCTGGGGGTGGCGGGCCAACTCGGTCTTGCGCCACGCCTCGGTAACGGGTGCTGCCGGCGGGAGCGAATGTGGGGGCTGCGGGTTCTCGGCCATCGGGGTACCTCTGCGATTGTAAGCGAAAGCTGGAGGTTATTCGCGACGGAAGATGGTGGCCCAGGTGCGATCGAGGCGCTCGCGGCCGAAGAGGAGAAGCGCGAGCACGAGTCCGTAGAGAAGCTGCTGACCGGCGACGTTCCAGTCCTGCTTCATCGTAATGCCGAACATGAGCACGAGCAGAAGCAACATGGCGAGGAGAAGAGCGTAGCGCGTGAAGAGGCCGGTGAGAAGAAGGATGCCGATGAGGAGCTCGACGCAGGGGACGACGTAGCCGGTAGAGAGAACGAGCGATGGAGGCAGCGGGGACTTTGCCATGTCGCCGACCATCCAGTGCGCGAAGCCGGAGAGATGCGTGCCGGTGAAGATGCGCGCGAAGCCGTGACCGAAGAAGTCGAGTCCGGCGACGAGACGGAGAAGAAAGTAGGCGAAGCGTTGATCTCGTGTGGCTGTGGCGGGAGCGTCCATGGGGAGTTGGATGCGGACGTCAGTGCGGGAGCAAAAGGATGCGCAGGATGTGTGCGGGGGCGTCGCCGGCTGCGCGGATGGTTGCGGCATGATCTTCGGGCAGCCATGCGACGGCTGAGGAAGCATCGATGAGATGCCAGCGGTGGCCGTTGGCGAGTTCGGTGGGCGTGAAGGCGACGAAGACAGAAGGTGCGGTCTCTTCGGAGAGTGCGCAGGTTGTGTGCGGGTCGCAAATGGAGCGCTCGATGCGGAGAACGGAGTTCTCGAAGGCGAGCGTAGTGCCGGGTTCGAGCGGATACGCAGGAGCGGGGCCGCGGAACTCCTGCTTGAAGGTGCCGATCGGGACGGTTTTGAGCTCGACGCGGAGATAGTCGGAGGGCTTGTCGCTGAGGTTGACGAGGCTGTGGCGTTCGGCGCGGCCGGGGCTGACGCGGAAGGCTCCGGTGTGCGTGGGCGGGCGGGTGAGGATGACGTTTTCAGGCTCGTGCACGAAGCGGACAGGGCCGGAGTCGTTGAGGTAGACGTAGACGGTGGGGTGGCTGGAGTGGTCGTGCACGCCGACGGATTCATGCGGGCCGTAGTGCGCGCGGATGACGGTGACTTCGGGATTGTCGAGGACAGTGCGGTAGTTGTGCGGGAAGGCGACGGTGGCGTCCTGCGCGAGTGCTAGCGCTGAGGACAGGCCGATGATCGTCAGTGCGGCGGTTTGAAGCAGGCTCCTTCGCAAACGAACGCCTCCGCTAGGAAAGAGATTATAGCGGGACGCGTCGTTGTGCGAGGCTTCGAATCCAGCGATTGTGGCGGCGTGGTTGTTTGTGAGCGTTTCGATGATCCGAGCAAAACGCGCAGGTTGTTCGGCGGAGCGAGGAGCTAAATCACCTGCACGGCGCCTCGACCGACGAGAGCTTCGACACGCTCGATGAACTGGACATCGGCGGCGACGGCGAAGCCCTGTGGTTCGAGGACGGCGCAGAAGGCTCCGGGCTCCTCGAGGTTGAGCAAGAGCTTGCCGGTGCCGGGAGCCTCGCGGAAGATGGCTTCGAGCTTGGTGAGCAGAGCGTCGTCAGGGCTGTGCAGAGGCACGCGAATGCGCAGCGCGTCAGGGAGTTTGATCTTCACGTCCTCGAGTGCGGTGATCTGCGATATGGAGAGCTTGGGTGCGGCGTCTTCATCACCGCGCAACGAGCCGCGGACGAGAACAGGGACGTCGATCTTTAACTTCTCGGCGAGCTTTTCGTAGTTCTGCGGGAAGGCGATGAGGTCGATCTTGCCGACCTGATCTTCAAGATACGCCTGCGCGTACATTTCGCCGGAGCGTTTCGATTTTGCGACCTTGAGGCCGGTGATGACGCCGGCGATCTGGATCTCGTTCTGCGGCTCCTGCTGGCCGCGACGGAAGATGACGGGCTCGGGCTTCATCTCGCATGCGGTCGCGGTGTCGACGACGCGGAGGTTGCGGAGTTTTTCGCGGTAACGATCGAGCGGATGGCCGGAGACGAAGAAGCCAAGGACCTCTTTTTCGTGGGCGAGGTGCGTGTGCTCGTCCCAGTCGGGCGCGGGTGGGAGTGCGTCTTCTTTGGCGGAGGCGTTGTGAGCGGGTTCGTCGGAGAACATGCCGAAGAGGCCGTGCTGTCCGGCGGCGGCATCGCGCTGCGATTTCTGCGCGCGTTCGATGGCCTTGTCGAGTGCGGCGAAGACGCGGGCGCGCGGGCCGAAGCTGTCGAGCGCGCCGGCCTTGGCGAGCGATTCGAGCACGCGCTTGTTCATCAGGCGGAGATCGACCTTCTCGCAGAACTCCCAGAGCGAAGCAAAGCCGGGCTTGCCTTCACCGCGGAGCGCTTCCCTTGCCTGCACGATGGATTCGATGGCGTTGTGGCCGACGTTTTTGATGGCTTCAAGGCCGAAGCGGATGGCGTCGCCGGCGGGCGTGAAGGTTGCCGAGGAGATCTGCACGTCCGGCGGGAGGACGGTGATGTTCATCTCGCGGCACTCGCCGATGTACTTGACGACGTTCTCGGGCTTGGACGTTTCGGAGGTGAGCAGCGCGGCCATGAACTCGACCGGATAGTGCGTCTTGAGCCACGCGGTGTGGTACGCGAGCAGCGAGTAGGCGGCGGAGTGCGATTTGTTGAAGCCGTAGCCGGCGAACTTTTCCATCAGGTCGAAGAGCTCGCCGGCCCTGGCCTTGGGGAAGTTTTTTGCGGCCGCGCCGGCCATGAAGATGTCGCGCTGCTTGGCCATCTCGGCGGGATCTTTCTTGCCCATGGCGCGGCGCAGCAGATCGGCGGCACCGAGCGAGTATCCGCCGATGACGTTCGAGATCTGCATGACCTGCTCCTGATAGACGATGACGCCGAGCGTTTCTTTGAGCAGCGGTTCGAGCTCAGGCAGCAGATACTCGACCTGACGGCGGCCCCACTTGCGCTCGATGAAGTCGTCGATCATTCCCATGGGGCCGGGGCGATAGAGCGCGTTGAGCGCGGTGAGGTGCTCAATGGAGTTGGGCTTGTAGCGGCGCAGGACGTCGCGCATGCCTCCGGACTCAAACTGGAAGACGCCGCTGGTGAGCGCCTTGTGAAAGACCTGCTCAAAGGTGCGCTGATCGTCGAGCGGGACGGTGGCCATGTCGACGACTTCGCCGCGGTTCTGCTTGACGAGTTTGAGGCAGTCGTCGATGACGGTGAGCGTGGTGAGGCCGAGGAAGTCCATCTTCAGCAGGCCCATCTTTTCGACGGCCTTCATGTCATAGCTGGTGACGATGGCTTCGTCCTTGGTGCGGGTGACGGGGACGAGTTCGGTGAGGGGCTCGGGCGCGATGACGACGCCGGCGGCGTGCACGCCTGCGCCGCGCACAAGGCCTTCGAGACGCTGCGCGGTGTCGATGAGCTCCTTGATGCGCGGGTCGGAGTTGTAGGCCTGCGAGAGCGGCGGTGAGTCTTTTAATGCTTGTTCGATCGTGATGCCGATGGTGGGCGGAATTAGTTTGGCGATGCGATCGACTTCGCCGTAGGGCATATCCATGGCGCGGCCGACGTCTTTGATCGCGGCCTTGGCGGCCATGGTGTTGAAGGTGATGATCTGCGCGACCTGATCGTTACCGTATTTCTGGCGGACGTACTCGATCACCTCGCCGCGACGGTTCATGCAGAAGTCGATGTCGATGTCGGGCATGGAGACGCGCTCGGGATTGAGGAAGCGCTCGAAGAGCAGCTCGTTTTGGAGCGGATCGATGTCGGTGATCTCCATGACGTAGGCAACGAGCGAGCCGGCGGCCGAACCGCGGCCGGGGCCGACGGGGATGTCGTGCTCCTTGGCGTAGCGGATAAAGTCCCAGACGATGAGGAAGTAGCCGGGAAACTTCATCTGCTTGATGCAGTCGATCTCGCGCTCGAGGCGGGCTTCGTAGTCGGCGATGGATTTGCGCAGGATGCCGCGGGATTCGAGGTGCGCGATGGCGGTCTCGCGGCGCTTGCGCCAACCGGCGCGGCAGACCTGCTCGAAGTAGCTGTCGATGGTCTCGCCTTCGGGCAAAGGGAACTTCGGGAAGGGATTTTTAACTTTGGAAAGCTCGAGCGAGCAGCGCTCGGCGAACTGCATGGTGCGGGTGCAGACCTCGGGCGAGTCCTTGAAGAGGCGGTGCATTTCGTCCGCGCTCTTGATGTAGAACTCCTGCGTGTCGAACTTGAAGCGTTTAGGGTTGTTCATCGAGTCGGCGGTCTGGACGCAGAGCAGGACTTCGTGTGAGCGCGCGTCCTGGTCCTCGATGTAATGCGAGTCGTTGGTGGCGACGAGCGGGATGTTCAGATCTTTTTCGAGGCGGAACATGGCTTCGGTGACCTTGCGGTCGGGCGCGAGGCCGTGGTCCTGAATTTCGAGGAAGTAGTTCCCTCGCCCGAAGAGATCTTCGTAGAAGCCGGCGCTGACTTTGGCCGATTCGTAGTCGCCGGCCATGATGTGCTGGGCGACTTCCCCGGCGAGGCAGCCGGAGAAACCGATGAGGCCTTCGGCGTGTTCGGCGAGGAATTTTTTGCTGATGCGTGGCTTGCGATAGAAGCCGTGCAGCGCGGCCTCGCTGGTAAGTCGAACGAGGTTTTTATAGCCCGCTTCGTTTTCGGCGAGGACGAGCATGTGGTTGTACTTGGAGTCGGGGTCGGGCTTGCCGCGATGATCCTCTTCCTTGCAGATATAGAGCTCGCAGCCGAGGATGGGCTTCAGGTCGCGCTTCTTCATGGCGTCGAAGAAGTGGACGGCGCCGTAGATATTGCCGTGGTCGGTGATGGCGGCAGAGGTCTGCCCGATCTTTTCGAGATGCTTGGCGAGCTTGTCTACGTCGCAGGCGCCGTCGAGGAGCGAGTAATCGGTGTGCAGATGGAGGTGGGTGAACTCGGCGGCCATAGTTCAAGTTTACTGCCGCGAGTTTGGTCGATCCGGTGAGGAAAAGCGAGTACGAAACTGCGGTGATGCGGGCTTGCGGGATCAACTGTTGGGAAGCCAACGGTCGTGCGGGAAGCCTTGATGGGTGAGGCGCCAGCAGCTTTTCATCTCTCCGGCGAAGTGTTGGACGATTTGGGCGCGGGTGAATTCGGGCGGCCACGCGGAGGGATGGGTGCGCCAGGCGAAGGCGTTGAGTCCGGTGTAGTGCTCGAGGATGAGGGCGGTGCGCGGAAGATGTGAGGGCGAGCTGACGATCTCGGCGGAGCACCAGTGATGGGCGTCCATGATTTGCTTGCTGTACCAGATGTTCTGGATGGTGTCCTGAGCCTGGTTTTCTTCGATCACTGCGTCGGCGGGAATGCCTTGCTGGACGGCGAGGCGCTTCATGCAGTCCGCTTCGACGAAGCGATTGTGCGCGGCGCCGCCGGTGACGATGATGTGAGCGGCGACGCCGGCGCGGAACTGGCGCACGCCTTCGAGGACGCGCTCCCGCTGCTCGGGCGAGGGCGTGCCGCTGAGGGTGCAGGGAGTGCCGAGGACGATGAGGGTATCGAAGTGTTTGAGGGTGGTGTTGGCGGACGGGATTGCGTTGTAGTTGGTGAGCAGCAGGCCGAGGAGCAGCGCGGCTTTGAGGATTCCGAGCTTGCCGACCATCGTTTCCGTGCCCTCTCCTTTGATACGATCCGAGCCTTCAATCCTATGCTCAGAAAGAGCGGAATCTTTAGACCGCCTCGGCGTGGGCGCCGCGGGTACCGGGGATCGCCTTAGAGCTTGTCAAGCCTTATCTGAAGGCTCAATTTTCTTCAACACGCGTGACCAAACCTGCCATACTCCCTTGCAAAGCTTTCGATTGCACTCATCATGCGGCACAGGAGGAAACGATTGCATGTCGCTCAAACGGCTCGCACTGAAATATCTTCCCGGCCCAATTTTACGTCCCATTCGCGCGCGACACTACGACAGTTTGCTGCGCGACTTTCCTTTGACCAAGGAGCCTGACCTCCTCGGCTGCAAAGCACTTTTGAGCCTGGGCGACACCGTACTGGACGTGGGCGCGAACATTGGTGTCTACACTCGCTTTTGCTCCCAGTTCGTAGGAGGTAGCGGTCATGTGCATTCGCTCGAGCCTATCCCCGAGACCTACTCGTATCTCGTCCGCAACGTTCGATCCCTTGGCCTGAACAACGTGACCTGTTACAACTTCGCGGCTTCCGATAAAGACCGGGATGATGCTGCCATGAGTATGCCGGAGTATTCGGGTGGCGGCGCCAATATCTACGAGGCGCGACTTTCCAATGACGGCAATATTCCAGTCAAGACGACTCGTCTCGACACCCTCTTTCCAAACCTCTCGCCTCGCCTCATCAAATGCGACGTAGAAGGGCACGAGGTGGAGGCGATCGGTGGGGCCCGGGAAATCATCGGGCGGTCCCGTTCGCATTGCCTTGTCGAAGTCAAGAACCTCGAGGCGTTCGATCTATTTGCCTCGCTCGGGTACGAGCCCTTTATCTGGAGGCAGGGAAAGTTCCTGCCCAAAACCGCGGACGACAAGGCCCTGAACTATTTCTTTATCGCACGCGAAAATTGTTCAGCAATCGAAGGCATCTCCTAGCAGCACGGGCAATGCCCGCGCACCTCCGAATCCTGTGCTTGACCACCTTCAACTTGGATCCCTATCCCGGATGCTCCACAGACGGCGGCGCGACCGCGAGCTCGCGGCAGCTGCGACCTGGCCTGTTGTCGAGGCCCATCTCCTTAAGCCGGTCATTGTGGCCAAGGACAAACTCGCTGAGGGCACAGCCGCGCAGGATTCGCAGGTGGAGATTCCGTACTACTTCACGCTTGCGGGCGAAGGCGCGGCGAGCGGATATTTTGGCGGGCATCTGCGGACGGTGGCGCTTTCGTATTCGGAGGGGAGCCGGCTGCTGCCGCGCATTGTTGAAGGAACGATGGTTCGCGTGCGCTACGATCCAAAGGACCCGGACCGGAATCATGCGCTGGATAAAGATAATGAGGGTGTGTTGCCGGTCGGTGTGTGGTCGAGCTGATGGTGGGTTGTCCATGGGGATGCTGTCACTGCGGGAGACAAAGCCGCCGTGTATGATCGCCAAGCTGAGTCTTCCCGCTACGGGTCGAATGCAATCTGAATGAACTCGCTTGATCTCTCGATTGTTCTTTGCCTCTCCTCGCTCGCGGCGGGCCTGCTGGGTGCGCTTACCGGCCTGGGCGGCGGCGTGGTGATCGTGCCGCTGCTGGCGCTGGGATTTCATATCGATATTCACTACGCGATCGGTGCGTCGCTGATGTCAGTGATCGCGACCTCTTCGGGGTCTGCGGCGGCGTATGTTCGGGAGGGATTTTCGAATATACGGATCGGCATGTTTCTAGAGATTGCGACGACGCTGGGTGCTGTGCTGGGCGCGTGGCTGGCGACGATTACACCGACCGAAGGCATTGCGATCGTCTTCGGATCAATTCTGATCTTTTCGGCGGCGATGTCCAACCGGAAGCGCGCCGCGCCGGACCCGAATGCGCCGGCCGATCCGCTGGCGTCGCGACTGCGGCTGAACGGATCGTACCCGGTGAGCGGGAAGAAGCAGCACTATAACGTGCGGCGCGTGCCACTGGGGTTCGGCATGATGTTCGGCGCGGGCACGCTGTCGGGGCTGCTGGGCATCGGATCGGGCGCGGTGAAGGTGCTGGCGATGGACGAGGCGATGCAGGTGCCGTTCAAGGTTTCGACGACGACGAGCAATTTTATGATCGGCGTGACGGCGGCGGCGAGCGCGGGAATTTATCTCAGCCGCGGCTACATCAATCCGAGCCTGGACATGCCGGTGGCGCTGGGCGTTCTGGCGGGATCGTTGCTGGGAGCAAAGCTTCTGGTGCACACGCATACGAAGTCCTTGCGAATTGTTTTCGCGATCGTGATTGCGGCGCTGGGCATCGAGATGATCTATAGCGGCTTCACGGGAAGGCTGTAATGACGAGAGCACCAGCGGTTTCAGAACAGGACGACACCAAGCTCGACGCAAGCATCGGAAAACTGCTTCGCGCGGGCACGCTCTCGTCTGCCTTTGTCATTCTTCTGGGCGGGGTGCTGTATCTTGTGCAGCACGGCCATGAGATACCGGACTATCGCACGTTTCACGGTGTGCCGACGCCGTTGCATACGCTGTCGGGGATTTTGTCGGGAGCGTTTCACGGCGAGAGCCTGGCGATTATTCAGCTAGGGCTGCTGATGCTGATCGCGACACCGATTGCACGGGTGCTGTTCTCCGTGATCGCGTTCCTGGCAGAACGCGATTATCTCTATGTGGTTGTCTCGGGGATCGTTCTCGCGGTCCTGCTGTATGGCCTGTTCTTCCACTGAGATCAGGTGAGAAGGCGCGTTGCCAGCTTCACGTAAAGATCAACCGCACGGAGCAGCTCGGCTTTCTCGATGCACTCCTCGCGCGTGTGCGCGACGTGAATGCTGCCGGGGCCGAGCAGAAACGGCTCGCCCCAGCGCGTCAGGCTCGGCACATCGGTCGTGAACTTCGCGACCATGGTCTCGAAGCCTTCGAGCGAGCGCATGCGGACGAATGGAAGCTCGAGCGAGAAGTCGACTTCGCAGCGGCCGTGGACGGCGCGGACGATGGATTCGCGGATGCCCTGCGCCGGGCCCACCAGACGGACCAGCAGATGCGCCTCGGCTTTGTCGGCGATGACGTTGGGCGCGCGGCCGCCGGAGATGAGCCCGATGTTCAGCGTGGTCTCTCCGATCTCTTCGACGACGGGCAGTTGGAGCGCTTGAATGTCACGTAGAGCGGAGAGCAGCTTGTCGATGGCGGACTCGCCGAGCTCCGGGTAGGCGGAGTGCGCCATCTTGCCGGAGGCGTAGAGCTCGACCCGCAGGCAGCCTTTGCTGGCCAGGGCGAGACGGTTGTCGGTGGGTTCGCCGTTGATGAGGAACTTCGATCCGCGCGGATTTTCGTTGGCGATCTTGGCGCCGGCGGAGTCGCGCTCCTCGCCGACGACGAAGAGCAAGCCGACGCGACGACCTTCGGCGCGAAGACGCTCAGCGGCTGCGAGCTGCGCAGCGAGAATTCCCTTCGCGTCGCAAACGCCTCGGCCATAGAGAAATCTGTCGTCGTCGCGGCAGGGACCGAGAAATGGCGGGACGGTGTCGAAGTGCGTGGAGAAGACGAGATCGGGAGCGACACCGGCTGCGGCGGCGAAGATGTTAAATCGCGGGCCATCGCCGCCGCCGGGTGTGCGTGCGCGGTCGGGTTGCGGTACGGGCTGGCGCTCGATGGACCAGCCTGATTGGGCGAGATATCCGGCGAGAAATTCGCCGCACACGCCTTCGTGGTAGGTCGTCGAATCGATATCGACGAGCTGCTTTGTCAGCTCGATGGGGTTCGATGCCATGAATCTCCAGCATACCTGTTGTGCGTTTTCCGCAGAGGCTGAGGCATCCAGCGAAGAGGCCTTCGACATCTGCGGTTAGAAGACCTTTTGCAGCCGCGGGCCGGAGTATGCCGTGACACGATGCTCGGAGTTTGAACTCGACGACAACAACCAGGCACAGCGCGATGAGCTGGGGCTCAACCGGCGCGAGTTTCTAGCGGCGTCTGGGGTTGTGACTGCGGGCGTCGCCATGGGAATGTCTCCGGCGGCGGCAGCGGAGCAGGCTCGTCGCGGCACAACGATGGAAGCAGCGAACCGGATGCCGGTCAACCTTTCGATCAACGGGCAACAACATACTCTGACGATTGATACGCGGACGTCGCTGCTTGATTTGCTGCGCGAAGAGCTGGACATGACCGGGAGCAAGAAGGGATGCGACCACGGCCAGTGCGGAGCGTGCACGGTGCTGCTGGACGGACGCCGTGTGAACTCCTGCCTGACGCTTGCGGTTGCGGCGCAGGGCGCGGAGGTGACAACGATTGAGGGCCTGGGGACGCCGGATCATTTGAGCGCTGCACAGGCGGCGTTCCTGGAGCATGACGGATTTCAGTGCGGCTACTGTACGTCCGGCCAGATTTGCTCGGCGACCGCGCTTGCCGAAGAGAGCCGGCGCGGCGAGCTGTCCGTGGTGAGCTTCGAGACGGGCAGAACGACTCAGCCGGAGCTGACCGACGATGAGATTCGCGAGCGGATGTCCGGGAATATTTGCCGCTGCGGAGCCTATCCGAACATTGTGGCTGCGGTGCGTCAACTGGCGGCCGGAGGTGCCCGGTGAATCCATTCGCCTATCAGCGCGTGAGCGATCCGGACGCCGCGATGCGTGCAGGAAGCGCGGACGGCGCGATGTTTCTGGGTGGCGGAACAAACCTCGTCGATTTGATGAAGGATGGCGTGGAACATCCGAAGACGCTGGTGGATGTGAACCACATCGGTCTGGACAAGATTGAGGCCAGCGCAGACGGCGCGCGCATTGGAGCGTCGGTGCGCAATTCGGATCTCGCGAATCACCGGGACATTGTGGCGAACTATCCGCTGCTCTCGTTTGCGTTGTTGTCCGGCGCGAGCCCGCAGCTTCGCAACATGGCAACGACGGCGGGCAACCTGATGCAGCGCACGCGGTGTTACTACTTCATGGACACGGCGTTTCCGGCGTGCAACAAGCGCGCGCCCGGATCGGGCTGCGGCGCGTTGAGCGGATTCAATCGCATTCATGCGATTCTGGGCCAGACGGATGAAGGGCCGCGTTCCGCGCACTCGTGCATTGCGACGAATCCTTCCGACATGTGCGTCGCGCTGTATGCGCTGGATGCGCAGGTGGAGGTGCAGGGGGCGAAGGGCAAGCGGACGATTCCGGTGGTGGATTTTCATCGGCTGCCCGGCCAGACGCCAGACGTGGATACGAACCTTCGACGCGATGAGCTGATCACGGCGGTGACGCTGCCGGCGGCGAAGTTTGCGAAGCACTCGTGGTACCTGAAGGCGCGCGACCGGCAGAGCTATGCGTTTGCACTGGTCTCGGTGGCGGCGGGACTCGAGATGGATGGAGATGTGATTCGGTCTGCGGGGCTTGCGCTGGGCGGCGTTGCGCAGAAGCCGTGGCGATCGCACGAGGCGGAAGCGGCGTTGACGGGTCAGCCGGCGACGAAAGAGACGTTTGCGAAGGCGGCCGAGCTGGCGCTGCGCGGGGCGCATGGCTACAAGGACAACGCGTTCAAGATCGAGCTGGGGAAGCAATGCATTGTTCGCGCGCTGACGCAGGCTACGCAAGGGCCTGGAGCGGTAAGCCAGCTTGCGGAGCGTAGTGGAGAAGGAGTGGAGCAGGCATGAGCGAACAGCAGCAGCAGCAACCCGCTCCGCTTCCGCAGCCGCCGCATCGCTACGACGGTATTGCGAAGGTTACGGGAACGGCAAAGTATGCGGCGGAGTTCAAGGAACCGTTTCCGAAGCAGGACCTGGTGTACGCATACGTTGTGCAGTCGACGATTCCCTGCGGGACGGTGAAGGCGATCGACGCGAAGGCTGCGGAGCGGGCACCGGGAGTTGTGGCGGTGCTGACGCCGTTCAACACGCCGAAGCTGCAGGTGGGGCCGCCGAAGCCTCCGGGCAAGCGCAATCTGAGTTTGTTGCAGGACAAGGAGGTGCATTACAACGGGCAGCCGATTGCGGTTGTGGTCGCGCGATCGCTGCCGGAGGCGTGGCAGGCGGCGCGAATGCTGAAGATCACCTATGACGAGCAGCCGGCGAAGCTGGACTTCATGGGACGGCTGAACGAGGCGAGGCCGCCGAAGAATCCCGGAAAGGATCCAGCGAAGAAGGTTCGTGGCGATGTGGAGGCGGCGCAGCGCAAAGCAACGGTGACGGTGGAGAACACGTATATTACGCCGCTGCAGAACCACAATCCAATGGAGCCGCACGCGACAGTAGCGTGGTGGGAGGGCGAGAAGCTCTCGGTTTACGATTCGACGCAGTACATCTCGGGCGACCGCATGTCGCTGGCCGGGATCTTCAGCCTTCCCCTGGAAAACGTCCATGTGATGGATCCGTATGTGGGCGGCGGATTCGGCTGCAAGGGGTCGACGTGGTCGCACGTTCCACTGTGTGCGATGGCGGCGAAGATCGTGCAGAAGCCGGTGCAGCTTGCGCTGGAGCGGCCGCAAATGTTCGGCCCGGTGGGCGCGCGGCCGGCGACGGTGAACAAGATCAAGCTGTCGGCGACGGCGGATGGGAAGCTCACGGCGATTCAGCAGGACTCGACGATGACGACATCGCTGATGGAGGATTTTGTCGAGCCGGTGGTCGTGCCCGCGCGAATACTGTATGCGAGCGAGGCGAACGAGACCTCGAGCGCGATGGTCGATATGAATATCGGCATTGGGACGTTCATGCGCGCGCCGGGTGAGTCATCGGGCACCGCTGTGCTTGAGATTGCGATGGATGAACTCGCGGAGAAGCTGAAGATTGATCCGGTCCAGCTTCGGATCATCAACTACGCGGAGGTGAATCCCGATGAACACAAGCCATGGAGCTCGAAACATCTGCGCGAGTGTTACACGCAGGGCGCGGAACGTTTTGGCTGGGCGAAGCTGAGAGAGTCGAATGCGATGCCGGGACAAAAAATCGAGGGCAACAACCTGATCGGTTACGGCATGGCGACGGCTACGTATCCAGCCAATCGGTCGGCAGCCATGGCGGTGGTTCGCTTTATGCCGGATGGGCGAGTGTTCGTGGGCTCGGGGACGCAGGACCTGGGCACCGGAATGTACACCATCATGGCGCAGACGGCAGCGGAAGAACTGGGGCTGGATATTTCGAAGATGGATGTGAAGCTGGGCGATTCCACGCTGCCGAAGGCGCCGGTCTCGGGTGGCTCGCAGTCGGCGGCGTCGGTTTGCCCTGCCGTGGAGGAGGCGTGCAAGCAGGCAAAGCTGAAGGCAGGAACGCTGGCGGCCGGGGACGAGAGGTCGCCTCTGCATGGCGCGGCGTTGGCGGAGATCGAGGTCCACGGCGGCCGCGTTTTTGTGAAGAATGATTCTTCCCGTGGCGAAGAGATCACGGCGCTGATTGCGCGAAATGGAAATCAGCCGATTGAGGCGGAGGGCTCGGCCGAGCCGGGCGAGGACAAGACGGCGACGTCTGCGCAGTCGTTTGGGGCGGTGTTTGCGGAGGTTGCCGTCGACAAGGACACGCACATGGTGAAGGTGCGGCGCGTGGTCGGGGTGTACGACATCGGCACGCTGATGAATCATCAGACAGGGATCAACCAATTGCAGGGCGGGATTGTGTGGGGCGTAGGTTTCGCGCTGACTGAGGAGACGCATCTCGATCCGGTGACGGGACGCACGGTGAACGAAAATCTCGGGGAGTATCACGTGCCGGTGAATGCGGACATTGGTGAGCTGGACGTGACGGTGCTGAACATTCCGGACTTGAAGTTCAACCCGATGGGAGCGCGCGGCATCGGCGAGATCGGCATCACGGGCGCGGCGGCAGCCGTCGCCAACGCGGTATACAACGCGACCGGGAAACGCGTGCGCGACTATCCGATCACGCCGGACAAGATCATGCGCGCTTGAGAGGATGTTCTCTTTCGGGAACGTCTGTGATCGGTGGACGGAAACTGCGGCGAAGCTTATGCGAAGATAGCGGCAGCTCCATGGCCGGCCCCGCAACGACAGAATCGCTTTCCGATCTCCTGCAACGTGTCTTCGGGCACCGCGACTTCCGCGCGCACCAGCGCGAGGTTTGCGAGGCTGCCGCCTCCGGCAGCGATGTGCTGCTGGTGATGCCGACGGGGGCGGGCAAGAGTCTTTGCTATCAGCTCCCTGCCCTGGCACGGCGCGCAGAAGGACATCAGGGATCGGCGCTGGTGATCTCGCCGCTGATTGCCTTGATGGATGACCAGGCGGCGAAGCTCGCGGCGCTGGGGTTGCGTGTGGCGCGAATTCACTCGGGGCTGGATCGAGAGACGGCGCGACAGGCGTGCCGCGACTATCTTTCCGGCGAGCTTGACTTTCTGTTCATCGCGCCGGAGCGCATGCGCGTTCCCGGATTTCCTGAGATGCTGGCGAAGCGCAAGCCCGCGCTCATCGCGGTCGACGAAGCGCATTGCATTTCGCAGTGGGGACATGATTTCCGGCCTGATTATCGGAGCCTCGGGCAACATCTGGCGGCGCTGCGGCCGAGTCCGATCCTTGCGCTGACAGCGACGGCGACGCCTGCGGTCCAGCGCGACATCGTGCGGCAGCTCGGCCTGAACGACGCGGAGATTTTTATCACGGGATTCCGGCGCCACAATCTTGCGGTGGAGGTGCTCGAGCTCTCGAAGCCACAACGTGCGGAGTTTACGGAGAAGCTGCTCGTGGACCCGGCGGCACGGCCGGCGATTGTGTATGCGCCATCGCGGAAGGCCGCGGAGGAGCTGGCGACGCGGCTGAATGGAAGGTTTCGGACGGCGGCGTATCACGCTGGGCTCGAGGCTTCAGTACGGGACCGGGTGCAACGCGATTTTCTTGCGGGCAAGCTGGAGGTGATCGTCGCGACGATTGCGTTCGGCATGGGCGTGGATAAGCCGGATATCCGGACGGTGGTTCACGTCGCGCTTCCCGGTTCGGTGGAGGCGTTCTACCAGGAGATTGGCCGCGCGGGGCGCGATGGCAATCAGTCGCGCTCGGTGCTGCTGTACAGCTTCGCGGACCGCAAGACGCAGGAGTTTCTGCTGGAGCGTAACTATCCGCTGCGAGACGATCTGGAGCGTGTCCTTCGAGCGCTTGATGAAGATTTTGCAGTTCCCGATGAGCTGGCAGCACGGCTCAAGTTAGACCGCGAGACGGTTGACCGGTCGGTTGAAAAGCTGATCACGCATGGAGTAGCCGTTACCGATTTCAACGGCAATGTGCGGGCGATCGACGCGACTGCCGACAACGGCCGCTGGCAGGATGGCTACGATGCGCAGGTCAATGCCCGTCGGCGGCAAATCGACAGCATGATGGCATTTGCCGAAGGCGCAAGCTGCCGCATGACGGCGCTTGTGGAGCACTTTGGTGACCGCAGCGATCCCTTGCGAACGTGCGGGCTGTGCGACATCTGTCAGCCATCGTCGGCGCGAGGCTCGCAGATGCGCCCGCCGACGGAGAACGAGCGCGACGACCTGCGGGCGATTCTGCGCGCGGTTGCGTCGCGAAGTACGTCCGCCGGGAAGCTCTTCACGGAGCTTGCAATCACCGAGGACCGCAAGCAGTTCGACGCGATGCTGGATGGGCTTGCTCGCGCGGGGCTGGTGACGCAGACCAACGACACATTTCGTGCACCGGACGGCCGCGATGTGACGTATCGCAAGGTTGGGGTTACGCATGAAGGCCGCACGCCGGATGATGAGACGCTGGCGACGGTCTGGCTGCGCGATAGCGGGGAGACAAACTCATCGACGCGCAGACCGAAATCCGGCCGCGCCAAACGACCGCGGCTTGGTTCCGCAACCGGCGCGGCGCGGAGTGTGGAGGAGCGGCAGGGTGCGCAGCCGGTGACGCGACGCGATGCGACGGCACCCGGCCCATTGCGCAAACCGAAGCCGCCGATCGCGGCGACCCAGGAGTTCAATGGAGCACAAACCGCGCTCGACGCACGGCTGCGTGCGTGGCGCAAGGAGCAGGCGCATGCTGCTGGACTTCCCTCTTTCTTCATCTTCAGCGACACGGTTCTGCGCGACATTGTGCTCACGGCGCCATCGTCGCTGAGCGAGCTGCGATCTATCCGCGGACTGGGACCGGACAAGCTTGAAAGGTTCGGCCCAGCGGTCCTAGCACTCTGCCGCGGATAGAGATCCGATATCGGATGACAGACAAGAGGCGCGGGAACTTTGATCGGTGATCTCTCCTTTCTCGGCCGTGAGAACATAGCTGCGTATGGATACGAGCAACTTCGGCGTCGTCATTATGGCGGCCGGCAAAGGCACAAGACTTAAATCGAAGCGCCCCAAGGTGCTGCATGAGATCGGCGGGCGCGCTCTTCTCGCTCATGTGATCGATGCAGCCAAGACGATTGTGCCGGCCGGGCAAATTTACTGCGTGATTGGACATGAGGCCGAGAAGGTTCGCACCGCCGTGGCGCACACCGGCGTGGGGTTTGTGTTGCAGGCCGAGCAGCGCGGCACGGGCCACGCACTGCAGATGGTGAAGGCCGAGTTTGCGCTGAATGGCACGCGCCCGCCCGCGAATCTGGTTGTGCTTTCAGGCGATGTCCCGCTCATCCGGCCGGAGACTATCCGGGCGTTGATGGAGTTTCATCTGCGCGAGCGCGCGGCGATGACCATCCTCACGGCTGTGCCGCCGGATCCGACGGGCTATGGCCGCGTGCTGCGCAAGGAGAATTCGAGCGCCGAAATTCGCGGCATCGTCGAGCAGAAGGACCTCAAGCCGGGTGACGAATCTGCTGAGATCAACTCCGGCATTTATTGCTTTGAGACGGCGGCGCTGTTCGCGAATCTTGAACGGCTGAACGATCAGAATGCCAGCGGAGAGTTTTACCTGACCGATATTGCTTCGCTGCTTGTAGCGGAGGGCAAGCGTGTTGTGGCGACGGTGGCGCCTGCGATTGATGAAGTGCTGGGCGCGAATACCATCGCGGAGATGATGCATCTGGATGCTGCGATGCGGGCGGCCACGGCGCGGCGGCTGATGGCCGGCGGCGTGACGATCTTTCGGCCTGAGACGTGCGTGATCGATGCGGCGGTCCAGGTTGATCCGGATACGGTCATCGAGCCGTTTGTGCAGCTGCTGGGCGAAACGCGCATCGGGCCGGAGTGCCGCATTCGCTCCTACTCTGTGATTCAGGACTCCACGCTGGGGGCGGGCGTGCTGGTGCGCAATGGCTGCATTGTGCAGGAGGCAGCGATCGCCGACGGCGCGCTGATCGGACCGTATGCTCACATTCGACCTGGAAGCGAGATCGGCGAGCAGGCGCATATCGGCAACTTCGTCGAGACCAAGAAAGTCCGCATGGGGCGAGGCTCCAAGGCGAATCATCTGAGCTATCTGGGCGATGCAGTCGTTGGAGCGGGGGTGAACATCGGTGCGGGCAGCATCACGTGCAACTATGACGGCGTGCACAAACACACGACGACCATTGGGGATAACGTCTTCGTCGGTTCGGATTCGACGCTGGTTGCGCCGCTGACGATTGGCGATGGAGCGTATGTCGCGGCGGGTTCGTGCATCACAGAGGATGTGCCGCCGGAGTCGCTGGCGCTAGGACGCAGCCGGCAGGTCGTAAAAGAAGGCTGGGCTACGACGCGCAAGAGCCGCAAGACGTAGTTCGAGCGCGCAGGAAAGGAGACGTTGTGCAGAAGCTGACCGATGCGGAGATTCAGCAGGCGCTCGGCGGATTGAGCGGCTGGAGCCTTGAAGGCGGCGAGTTCGTGCAGCAGCGCACGTTCAAGGACTTTGTGGCGGCGATGCACTTCGTCAACCGGGTTGCCGAGCTCGCCGAGCCGGCGGGCCACCACCCGGACATCGACATTCGTTACAACCGCGTGCGGCTGGCGCTGGTGACGCACGATTCCGGCGGTATCACGGAGAACGATGTGAGCATGGCACGAAAGATCAATGACTTAGCCGCGTGAACTCGTGCCGGACGCGGCGCACGAAATCGACGCTTGAGCTACGCCGAGCCCTGTGCTACGCTAAAGCCCTGCGGTGAGGAAATTGCCCCCGCAAACGTTTTCCTTGGGCGTTTTGGCCCAAGAACAAGTTGCGTCACTGGCCTCCCGGCACGAGTCAGAACACCGTTCGTGCCGCCTTTTTTGTCTTAAATCGGAGCCGGGAGCCGGGGACGGGCCGGTTGAAGCGGCGGCGGCGCGTCGCACATCTATAATCGAGAGAGTTCTTTGAACGCCACAACGCAAGGTTGCGGCCAGCTCCAGATGGGGGCGTCACGGCTTCGACGGGATTGCTTGCGGCAGAGAGGCATGCCGGGGTGTGTGCACCCGTAATCGCTCACAAAACTATAAGTGCCGAACCTCAATTCGCGCTTGCTGCTTAATTGACTAAGTAGCCGATCGCTCCCGCTTCGCCTACGGGCGGGTACCGATCGTCGCACAGTAGGCTGGTCCGCGGGGTTCCGCCTGTACGCCAAGGACGAGATCAATCAGGCTGGTGGCCGGCGCATCTTCGCCCGTTCTAAGTTCCGGCTACGAGACAAAACAGAACTGGGAAAAGCATGAAGGCTCTCTGTTGTCAGCTTTTTCGGACGCGGGTTCGACTCCCGCCGCCTCCACCATCTATAAGTATCATGGAATGAGCAACATAAGTGTCCTATCATGGCCACTGTACGATAAATGTACGATAGATGTACGATCAACTTCATGTTGACGCTCTATCGACGCCACAGCTCAAACTGCGCAAAAGCGAGAGACCGCTACTGGAAAAGATGCACCTGCCCTATGTGGGTGGAGGGTGTCATCGAAGGTGGGAAGTATGTGCGCACCAGCTTAAAAACGAAGAGCTGGGAGCGGGCACAAGTGCTCGCGCGCGAGATGGAATCCAAAGCTGAGGCCGCTCCGCCCGAACGCGATGCCCCGGTCACGATTGCTCACGCTGTGAACGAATACCTCGCGGATGCTCGTGCGCGGGAGTTGAGCGAAGCCACCCTCTACAAGCTCGATATCCAGTTCAGGAAGCAGTTTTTGGCGTGGTGCAAAGCAGAAGGTTATCGAGATCTGCGCGAGATTGATCTTGCCGCCATGCGTTCTTTCCGGAATACCTGGAAGGACGGCGCGATGGCCAAGAAGAAGAAGCAAGAACGACTCACCGGATTCTTCTGGTTCTGTATACGGGCGGGCTGGATCACTACAAATCCAACTAACAATCTTGGCCGTATTTCTGCGACACAGGCGCCGACCGATTACTTTACGCGCGAAGAGTTCCAGAAGCTCCTCGACTCCACTTATCTGTATAGAGAGAGCCGCGCCGAGACCATCGGCGGAGTGCACGCAACCCGTTTGCGCACCCTGCTGCTGCTGATGCGCTGGAGCGGCCTTCGCATTCGTGATGCAATCACGCTCGAGCGCACACGTCTCATTGGTGACAATCTGCTGCTGTATCAGGCGAAGACTGGCACCCCCGTCTATGTTCCTCTCCCCCCACAAGTGGCCGCGGCCTTGAGAGACATACCGCCGGGTAATAGGCCCAATCCGCGTTATTTCTTCTGGAGCGGAAATGGGTTGCCGAAGACGGCTGTCGCCGATTGGCAACGCAGCTTCCGCAGGTTGTTTACCCTCGCCGGACTCGAGAAGCCGGATGGAACTGCGAAGCGGTGCTTCCCTCACATGCTCAGAGACACATTCGCGGTGGAAATGCTTCTCGCGGGTGTTCCGATCGACCAGGTCTCGATGCTGCTCGGCCATTCGAGCGTCAAGATCACAGAAAAGCACTATTCGCCGTGGGTCAAAGCACGGCAGGAGCAGCTTGCCGCGAGTGTTCGTAATGCCTGGACCAGCTTTGGACCGGTCTCGCCGAAGCCTGCACGTGGAGCTAAAGGGAAGCTGGTTAGAATGCACGCCTGACTATGCGCTCTGCCGGCGATGATGGACCCTAATCAATACGCTCTCGGGAATCCTCAGATTTTGATAGCCCCGTTTGCGGAGAGTCTCTGAGGTTCCCCAGCGAAGCACCCCATCCTCACCGTCGAAAAGTCGACGGACAGTCTTTTCGCTTATGTGCCAGAGAGCGGCGACCTGCGGAACGGAATAATGCCGCTCCAGTGCCACCGAATGAATCCCTTCATTTTGGACTGGCTTCTTCTCTTGCACCATCGTAGTGGCTGATTTCCAAGGCACGTGAGCTCCGTACCAACACAATCGACGGACCGAATGTTCTCTGTCCAATGACTTCAGCGCTCATCGTTATGCGCGGCTCTCATAACAGAGCCATTTGCGCCGGCTCTAGATGGGTTCGGCAACTCACGCGATATCTGCTGGCAACTCGAAAAGCACGAAAGGACTCTAGCTAAGTACGTCTAGGCTCAATCCGATACCCCATCGGATGGGTACACCGCCTTGTCCCCCAGCGGCAGCGGAGGCGAACATGCAGAGCTTCATAGAAGTTCGTTCACTCGTTGCAGTCATCACTCTCTCAGAAGAGCTCAACTTCACCCGCGCGGCCAAACGCCTTGGGATCAGCCAATCCGGCCTGAGCCGGCAACTCAGCTCCTTGGAGCGCAAATACAACCTCAAGCTATTCGATCGCAATCATGCCAATGTGTATTTGACAGAGGCGGGACGAGTGTTCGTGGAGGAAGCAAAGCTATCTCTACAGCACGACGAACGAGCGCTTCAGGCCGCGCGGGCGATCACCGAAGGTGTTGAGCACGTACTTAAGATCGGTCGCTCTCCCTATGCAGATCCGTTTTTGACCTCTGCCCTGCTCTCAGTACATCTTCCGCTGTATCCAAAGCTGCATATCAATTTGCACAGTGATTTCGCTCCGGAGTTGATTCACGGGTTGCTTGTCTCGAAGCTTGACCTTGCCCTGATCGCGAATCCGGGGCCCAATCGCAAATTAACCACGACGAAGGTCAGCGATGCTCCACTCTATGTAGTCCTTCCAGAACACAGCCCTTTATTGCATAAAGACGTGGTAACGCTCGCGGAGTTGGCTGACTACAATTGGATACTCTTTGAGCGGAAAGCTCATCCACACATGCATGACGCTATCTTGCGCCGAGCTGCGGAAGAAGAGATCGTGGTGCGCAACGGACAGTCGGTGCTGACGGCGGAGGATGCGGCCCACCTCGTGAACGAGGGCCTCGGCATTGCGTTCCTGAGTATGACCGGCGCCCTTCGGATTGCGCAGCATGGTTCGCACGTAAGACCGATCTCAGATAAGGAACTCCACGTGGAGGTTTGTCTTGCATCGCGGGCGGACAACCGCTCCAAACTAGTAAGCGAATTTGCGCGGGCGTTCATGAGGCGCATCTCGCAGGTGCGCAAACCTCCGCAGGGAGCAGATCTATTTTCGCCCGAAAAGGCTGCCGGGCAGGTGGCGTGATCCATGGGTAGCGGTTATTCGTCGGGAGCAAAATGGCTCAGCGGTTTTCCGTAAATTTGAGAAAGCTCCCAGAGCTCCGCGACGTCGATGACCCGCTCGCCGGATTCGCACTTGTTGAGGAAAGAATGCGACATGCCCATACGCAGGGAGACATCCCGTTGCGTTAAACCGGCCTCCCGCCGCGCAGCGATCAATCTCGATAGGACTCCAGCGTAGTAGGTACGCAGTTTGGGATTGCGGCCCTTTCGAGATCGTCTCGCTTCCGGTTTGAAACGCCCTGCCACACTCTGCAGTGTGGTGATGGATTGACGAATCCCCTAATAAGGGACACCCTTACTGTGATCACGGCAGTCGTATACATAGTCAAGGAAGTGTCAGAATGGAATTCCCTGAGGTAGTGGGTAAAGCTCTTGCGGAACTCAGCGTCCTCGACGATCCCGAGTATGGACGCGAACTGCTGGTGAGATTCAGCGACGGGACGCAACTCTCTATTGCCGTGGGAGTCCGGCAAACCATCGATGCTCGGTATTGCCGGGAAGAAGAACCCGACAAACCAATCTTCGTTCGCCGCGAGCCGTGAAGTGAATCGGCGGCCGCACAAGCGGAATCAGCCACTCTACGGGACGCTTCAATCGGAGATCGGTACATCCCTCGCAAGCCCACAAATGCCGCCGTCGTAAAGCGGGCGTGGCATATCGCGTCCCGAATCCTGAAGCTTGGCGTTCCTGATGAATCGTCGAGGCTTAGCAAACCTGGAATGCAGCCGCCGCATCAAGCTCTTTTTGCAGCGCGGCTGTGTTCAGCTCCCGCTGCTTTACCGACTGCCTTTTTCTTGCCAGAGGTACTGGATAACCCCAGTCCGACCGCCTTCTCGACTGCATTCTCGGTTAATCCCTTCTTCACAGCTTTTCGGACCGCCTTTTCGACCTTCTTGGCGGCTTTCCTCTTTGCGTCGTCATTCGCCATATTTCCTCACAGTTATTTCTTCCGTTGGGCAGTCTTTTTAGCAATCTTCTTGGGGGCCTTCTTAGCGGTTTTCTTCGCCGGAGTCTTCTTGGCTGGAACTGCTTTGCCTGGCTTCACCGCGGTCGTCTTCCTCCCTGTCTTGGTCACGGGCTTTTTAGGAGCCGTCGCGGTGGGTACAGTTTTTGTAGGCGGTTTTGGCGTAACCCTCTTGGCCGGAGCTTTCTTCGCAGGTTTCTTCACGGCATCTGCCACCGTGGTGATCACTCCACCAACTGCTGTTTTGACAACTCCCGCCACATCCTCTGCCATCGCGATACCGAAGCCAACGGCTTCACCGGCCTTTTCGACCATCGTTTTCTCAGCCATTCTCGAAATCCCTCAATTTCTACGTTTAGACGCAGCTACGAATTGTAGAGGCACATCGACCTACTCCCAAATCTTTCGTTTCAGGGTTGTCGGCCTTTCAGTGTTTGACAGCCCGGGCATAATAAGCAGCGGCACGAATCGCGACTTCTCGCGAGTTCGCTACCCCCGAGGATCCATGTCCATGTCCCGTCTCGCGATCGCCACCGCGCTCCCCGCCACTGCCCTCCCCTTATTCGCGCAGCCATCGCTCCCAGCCAGCTTCCGCGCCTCAACCATCCACCGTCCCGCCGGCACCGACATCTTCGTACGCTCCGCCGGCCACGGTCCCGTCGTCGTCCTCATCCACGGCTACGCCGAGAACAGCGACTCCTGGGCGCCGCTCGCCGCCGACCTCATGCGCGACCACACCGTCATCGTGCCCGACCTCCGCGGCATCGGGCGCTCCTCCATCCCCGCCAGCGGCTACGACAAAAAGACCCAGGCCTCAGCCTTCGGGCAGGATGCAAAGGACAACCAGGTCTTCGCGCAAACCAAACTCACCATGCCCGTACTCGCCATCGGCGGCGAGAAATCCTTCGGCGCCACTGAAGCCGTCGTCTCCGCAACGTTGCCACCAACGTTCAGCAGGGAGTCATCGCCAACTCAGGCCACTGGCTTATGGAGGAACGCCCCACCGAAACCGTCGCGATGATCCGCACGTTCCTCGACGCTTCCGCCGGCAATCCTTGACCATCGGCCGTGCCGCTGCCGCTGCACCCTTCAAACCTTTCCGCTCTGCCGAAGGTCGTCGCGAAGCCCTAAGAGCGCAGCTTCCTCTCCGCCGCCACCTACGTGAGGTTCTTAGCCGCAAGTTGTCGGTGGTGAAACTGACTCGCATGGTCAAACTGCCGTTCGGGGAGATAGAGGTACCTGTCGCGAATCCGGATCGCCGAGCCATCGCGGCGGTTTGCGACATTGCGACCGGCATCATCCCAGAGAGCATGAATCGAGCGCATTCTCGAGGTCAATGCCCGTTCATCTTCATAGGGTTCGCTCAGCATGTCTGTGGGAGCAGCGAACTCCGCGTCATTGTCGAGATGCGCTGCAAGCGAGATGCGCGATCCCACTACGAAGACATTCGACACGAAGGTTCCGCTGTAACCACGTGGATTTCTATCCTGTCTGACGGGAATCTAAAGGAACTATTGCGCGGCTTGCGTCGCCAATCCTCCAACGGCACGGAGGGTTGGTAGAAGGCTCTCTGGCAGGTCATACCGCTGTCGCAGGTAATCTGGGTTGTTGTACGAAACCCAGACCTGTCCCTGGGAGTTTTGCCACACGAGAATTTTTAAAGGAAGGTCAATTGCGATCCGGGGAGAGGCAAGCATGAGGGCGGTACCTGCCTTGGGGCTGCCAAAGATGAGCAGCTTGGTGGGCGGCATCGTCAGACCTGCCCTCTGTGCCTCTCCACTATGGTCGATCAATGCGAACAAGGTGATTCCTTTGGATTGAAGAATCGTCTTGATCCTAGCGACAGTCTCATCCACCGAATGATTGCTGCGAATGTCGACGATTCCATTTTCGTTCGAGCTTGGATTGGCTGCGACGAATACCGGCAGAACAAAGCCCAAGAGTAATGAAGCCACTTGCCATCCCTTCATATATCCCTCCGTTGTTGAGAACTCCGCCGTCCCTACTCGTAAATAAGGGTGTATCCCTGCTGCTCAAGCTGAGTGACTCTGACCATGGCATCGGTGTTGACCAACACTCCCGGAATAAGGTTCGCGTTGCCCCAATGGTTTGCCACTGCGGTCGCGCCGCATAACTCGATTTGGATCCCATGGGCAATCAGCCCCCTGATGATTTTGAGATAAGGATTTCCGGTATCGACGTGACGGTTTGCATTGTACGTTTCGTCATTCAATACGAAGAAGGCGGCATCGCCATGGACGATCGCGACGACCTTTCCTTTGGTCGTGCCATCGTTGTACTTGGTCGCAAGCAAACGAAGATCTCCGAGAACAAACGGCATATCACCGACATAGACCGCGTGGCCGATGTCCATGACAATGTTTGCCTTCGCCAAGGTGACCGGAACATCGATATGAAGCGCCGGGTCGGGAGCCGCTCCGGCGCGTTTCTGCGCACGGCCCAGGCCGCAACTCATCACCACCACACAAACCATCAACACAATCCACAGCAGCCGGCGATTCGGCATGAGGATTCTCCTGAGTGTCGGCTGGAGCATCACCCACACCAGAACGTGCAGCGGGCGTCTCCGTTCCGACTGCATAGAGAATGAATGAAAGTGCAAGATGCTGCCATATCGGTTGCAACAGCTTTTGCACTGCATTTTTCTTCAGGTCGCCAAGATAGCTCGCTTGCCATGTCGCTATTGTGTCAGCGCCTAGAATCGGGCCCGGCAAGTGTTCTCTGTAAACACGCACTCTGTGGGACAAGACTGTGCTGTTCCGCCATTGGCTATTGCGTGCTTGAAGTTCCCATCCTGTAATTCCCGGATTTGCCTATTGACCTTGATACCCGCGGCCACCGCCGCGTGTATTGAACAATGCGCGTCGGCGATGGCCTTTATGTTCTCTGGCTCTATGCTGTAAGGCGCGATCTTCTTGTCGAGGGTACCAACACCAGCTTTGCGGAATACTGGCGTAAGGTCATGGTCAACACCAAAGCCCAGGAAGAGGTATGCCATGACGTATTCGGTCAGGTTTTCGCTGTGGTTATTGTCCCCGTTGTACTCGGCGAACTTCGATACGACCGGCAACCGCAGGCGATCTTGATTGAACGCATAGCGAAAGCTCTTCGCATAGCCATCGAATCCACCATAGCGGTTGAAAAAGTCGATAAACATGACAACTTGGCTGTCGTATTCGCCAATTGGATTACTCGGATCGGCGAAGCGTTCCCATTGAGCTTTCGCCGAAGCACGCA